>Ga0255761_10000331_pt1 | contig 44312 bp, 48 predicted proteins | sample 071ome_29_FD_179961 | JGI IMG/M metagenome (GOLD analysis project Ga0255761, IMG submission 179961) | Coastal salt marsh microbial communities from the Groves Creek Marsh, Skidaway Island, Georgia - 071407BT metaG (version 2) | ecosystem: Environmental > Aquatic > Marine > Intertidal zone >... | reverse complement strand
CAAGTTCTGTTTGTCCCGCAACGGTAAGGTCGACAATCTCAGGGTAATCGTCTGCCCAAGCATTGACGTCGACAGTCAGTGTTGCATACGAATGGTACCAGTGCTCTTGGACGATATCTGGTTGTTGAGCTACTATTGTTGGAACAGATGCGAGGAGAAGACACGCCAAGACGCTAAAGACTGCTCGCATGTTCTACGCTAAATGTGGTCGGAGAAAAACACTTGCTTCCGTGATGATTACCAATCGCTAGTAAACGCGTTAGGGTTGACCACTTTCTCTGACTCTCTTGTCCAAATCGATGTCGCCCCTGAACTGTATACATCAGCATATGGGTCGATTTCTTCTGTCTTTTTGCTTCGCTGCATGTAAGATTCAACACGCTCCTTGAGGTCGGGTTTGAACTTCCAATAGTGAATTCTCCATTCGCGGCCATCCCAAAGTGTAGTCTCCTCCGATTCAGTGGTTAGAAGGTCGTAATCTTGGAACATGTAGAACAAGTTTCGGTCAGTTGGCTCGAGAGCGTTGTCGATGATTCGATTGTAAAATCCAAAGAAACCAAGAGCGTGCTCCGCCATACCACGTGCAACCTCCTCTTCCATTTCCAAATCGATATGTTGCTGAATTGCCCTTGTTAATTCGTCGAGTGTCATCCCCATATGCATCCCTCTTTTTTCTCCCCGCTACAGTATTGTATATTGTCTTCCATACATTATTAAGTATTCGTTTCTAATGTTCGGAATTTTGGCCCCATAGGTAATCTCAAGAAGCAGTCATATGAGCGGGACAACATGGCCGAGGGGGAGGATGTACTTCAATTTCTTGACCTTGAAACAATGGAGGGGGCAACGGATATTGCCATTTTACAACTTCCGTACGAACTTACAACCTCGTACGGTACTGGCACCGCAAAAGGCCCTCGAGCATGTGTTCAAGCGAGCGCTCAAGTTGAATTGTTCGAACCTCTCTTGAACGATGACCTTCCTGGTGACCTCGTCCTTCATACGCCGAAAGCATGGGAGGGAACTGCAGGAACTCTTCGAGGACAGTTGGATGAAATCGTCGATTATGCTTCTACGTACACAAATGGCTCTCTCTTTCCGTTATTCTTAGGCGGGGAACATAGCATATTACCACCTATTGTGCAAGCACTGAAATCGCATCCGAGTATTGCTGGAGACCTATCAAAACTCACCATCGTACAAATCGATGCTCACGCTGACTTGAGATCGGAACTTGATGGAGAAATTTTTTCTCACGCATGTGCGGCTTCTCGCAGCGTTGACATGGGTATCGGTAAACTCCTCCAGGTTGGCATTCGTGCATTCTCTAAGGAAGAGTTCGCTATGAGTCAATCGAATGATACAATTACAACGTTCTTCGCTCGTGATACACAACATCCTTGCACTGGTGCTCAACAATGGACGGCGTGGATCAATGAACTAAGGGCAATACACGGCCCTGTTCACCTGACCATCGATATTGATGGATTGGATGGAGCCCTTGTTCCTTCGACAGGAACACCTGTCCCGGGTGGTTTACAATTTTGGCAAGCGATTGAAACCATTGAAGTACTGTTCGCTAACCCAAATGCACAGGTGATTAGTGCGGATGTCAACGAAATCGTCCCTCAATCAGAAACGCCCCTGACCCAATTCACTGCTGCGATGCTTGCAACGAAGGTCATTGGCGGGCATTGTTATGCAAGAAAAATGGGATTCTGGAAGAAAGATTCACAAAATGTTAATTTTCATAAAAATAGAACGCAGTCATCATTTTTTAGCAATTGGACTATGAAGTGATTCATCGGCATATTAAAATCCGTATCGCGCTCGCCCCTCGCAAGGCTGTGTGGTGGTTTGCGTGGAAAATCAAGGGTCGCATGTATTCATCGATTACACTGAATTTTTTGTTGAAGAACACAAAACGGGTCAATTTATCCTCAATGTCCTGAAAAATGCGGTGGCGAAAAGTCCAGCAAGGGAAGTTCATTCGCACGTCGAAGAATTTGATGGTACAGTTTCGCCCCCTGGATTTGCAGCAGTCGTTCTTCTCGATGAGAGCCATGTTTCCGCACACTGCTATTCCGACAGAGGATTGCTTGCCATTGATTGCTTCACCTGTGGAAAGACCGACCCGAACATTATCGCAGATTTCATTCACGCTTCATTATCAGAACTCATTCCATCAATCAAATTGATGAATAGGGAATACCACAAGCGTTTCCTCAACGGTGAGTGATCACATGGGTGTTCGTCGCTTTGTGGACGAACATTATTTTCACTTCAATGCAGGTACCCTCAAACGAACTGCACAATCACTCCAAGAATTCCTTAGCAACGGCGGGAAAATATTTCTCACCCTCGCTGGTGCAATGAGTACAGCTCAAATTGGTCGAAGTTTAGCACAAATGATTCGAAATGGCCACATTGCTGGCATTTCTTGCACTGGGGCAAACTTAGAGGAAGACCTGTTTTATTTGGTTGCAAAAAATAGTTACAAGTCTATTCCCGATTATGCAAATCTCTCGCCTGAACAAGAACTTGAACTGCTTCGTTCAAAATACAACAGAGTCACAGATGTATGTATACCCGAAGAAGAAGCCTTCAGGAAGTTGGAACATCATCTCGTGCAAGGTTGGTCCAAACACTCAGACCTTGGTACATCTCAACTCCCTCACAAATATTTCTACGACCTTCTCCTGTCCGGAGCGTTGAACGAAAGTTATGAGGCGGACCCTGAGCAATCATGGTTGCTTGCTGCCGCCGAGTGTGACATCCCGCTTTTTGTTCCAGGCTGGGAAGACTCAACTATGGGCAACATATTCGCGGCGAGATGCTTGGAAGGGAAGGTCAAACAGGCTTCTGTTCAAAGCGGCATTGGATACATGATTTCACTTGTAGAATTCTATGAAAGCCATACATCCTCACTTGGTTTTCTTCAATCAGGAGGAGGTATTGCTGGTGATTTTCCAATTTGCGTCGTCCCTTTGCTTCATCAAGACCTTGAACGCAATGTCCCACTCTGGTCGTGGTTTGCACAGATTACTGATGCCTCTGCCTCCTATGGAGGATACTCTGGTGCACCGCCCAATGAAAAAATTACATGGGGAAAATTAGGTATTGATACACCAAGATTTAGCATTCAAAGTGATGCGACAATCGTTCTTCCACTGATTTTCGGATACATCCTCGATTTTTGACACAGAGATACAAAACTTTTGAAGAGGACCAACCCAACTACATGTTATGGGAAGCAAGAAAGTCGTGGTTTTGGGACTTTTGATGCTCATTTTTTCAAGTTTCCCGGTCGTTTCGGAAAATCATGATGTCGAAGCACCGAGAATACTTGTAGCATGGGGCCATGGAGGTGAGCAAGGCTATGTCTTTGTGTTTAATGACAACGCAAATTATGAACTCGGGATCAACTTTTCAATCAATTCCGATTCAAGTATTGTTTATCCTGAATTCGATATCGAATGGCAAAGCATTGACAACCAAAAGCATGCAATTTTGAGTACCTCGGCGACATTGAATTGGTCCGACATTGTTCAAATTGCCGTTCATATCAATTCTAAGAATGACATAGCCATCGACCCTCCTGTGCAAACTACAAGAATGTTCAACGTTGGTATTTGGAATCAGCCCATTGATGACCATGAAATAACCCTATCAACAACATGGTCAATGCAACAAAACTACTCGGACGAATATGGGCCCCAAGTCTTCGAACTCATATTCGAAGGACAAGGTTGGCAAGAAAGAGTGGGACAAACCCTTCAATCTTGGGAATTGGGCTCCGGTGAACTATGGAGTATTGAAAATACAGAAACTGATTCAACCACCCTCGACCTCAATTTTTCATCGATTTGGAAAAATGAAACCACAGTCAATGGTACGTTGACATCACAAATTTTTGAAGCAAATGGTGATGGGTCGATTTGGTTTCACAACAATGACTCTGGCTTGGAAACCGATGTCTTTGCAAATGTCTCTTCTGCATACCTCAAACGAGAACTCAAAGATGAACAAATCGATGAATATCTTCGTTTAGAAGCGTTGGGGACGCTTGATGTTCACCAAATAGACGACGAAAGTGAACTCAATATCGAGGGTGAGATTTCAGTCTTTGTTCTCGAATACCTCGATGAAGGTGGCCAACGAACAATGCAGCACAATCAAATTGAAGCGATGGCAGATTTTATTCTCATCGATGACGGAGCGAGACTCGATGTTGAACTCAACAAATTCATAGCAATCGAACGTTGGATTGATGGGGTGAGAGTCTTGCATTTGGAAGAAATCCAAGGCGATGGAACATTTGGGCTTGAAGATCAAGATGACAACGCAAGCCTTGTTCTGAACGGCACCATTCTTGACCTTCACCAAAAGAATATCAATGGAACAACCACAATCGATGACCTCCATGTCGATGGAATTTTATCAGGTGATGTCGAGGGGACATTTGGTATCGTTCGAGGAATTGAAGCAGTTCGAAATCAATCGAATGCAACTGGAGAATTTTTCATCGTCAATGTGATTCATCAAGAATCGTGGTTCAACCTTACTGGTATTGGAGGCGGTTCTTGGTTTGGTTCATCAGATATTGGCCAGATATACAACAATACATACGAATTTCAAGTTCTTCAATCCGATTGGGACAACAGAACCGTCCGTCTAAAGTGGGATGAGACCGGACCCGACCCATCGAGCGGAGATGAATACCCAGAACGAAGTCCAATTCAAAAAGACCCTGTCGAACCTGAACCTGCTGAAGGTCTTGGAAATCTTTCCGTTCAAAGAGAAACTGGCCTGATGCCAATCCCTCTCGCCCCCGGGGATTCGTTTGTTCTCGATGGCCAGTCTGGTGCTGAACTCCATGTCCATGTGAATGGTATCCGAGGCGAGACATGGGATACACACAATGTATCAGTTATCGATTGGAATGGCACTTATGGGGACGGGGTATCTGTTAACGGCAATGCTCATGGCTCAATCATCGTCGAAGGGCCCCTCAATGGCTTACTTGTCAACACAACAAGAGAAATCTATTTGTCTGATTTTGAAAATGGAAACAATGTATTTACCGAAACCCAAGCCCTGGACAAAATCATTTCTCCATCAATCGTAGGAAGTGACCGTAACACACCACCCGTAATTGATTCCGTTCAACTTCGAGAAGGCTTGGTCCTTGGCGAAGGTGGTTCAATGGCACATCTCGAAGTGGAGGTCAACGATTTAACTTGGAATTTGAGGCAAGTCACCGCTGATTTGAGCAGTATTGGCCTTGGAACCGTTCAACTCAATGACCGCGGTCTTGAGGGTGACCAGAAAATTGGCGATAATGTGTTCACAACAAAGATTGTTGTGAAAGGTCTTGAAACAGGTGAGATTCCTTTAGAGATTCTTGCTACGGATTCATTTGGTGCGACGGATAACGAACAACATTCAATTCTCATTCAAAATCAAGGTCCACGAATAACCGACATTGAAATCTTGCCCACATCCTTAGAACGAGGTCAATCAGCAGTCATGAACGTCGTCGTTTATGATGGTCACGGTGTAGAAAATGTAACACTTGACCTTAGAGCATTTGGCGGTGAACTCATCCCATTCACTGCGAGTGGAGCGATGTGGACTGCTATGGTCGAAATGCCGTTTTCGATGAGTCCTGGCGAACAAATGTTAATCTTCATTCTAAGCGATGAACTTGGTGGGCAAAGCATTGTTTCTACATGGTACCCACTGGGTATTTCAGAATCAGAAACAAATGGCCCTCACACAGTCAACACATCAAAGGAAGAGCCTATTTTCATCACCATCAACAATGAGCCGCCTCAGATTAATGCTACGACGGTGAACATAGAAAAGCAAACGAATGAACCTACAACACTTGAAATTCGAGTATTCGATCCTGACGGGATTTCAGCAGTTATGATTGAACTTGGCGTATTTACACCTCTCGGGGCAAATGAATTGACACCGATGTATGATGATGGATTGCGTGGTGGCGATAAAATCGCTGGAGATGGCATTTACACAGTCGAACTTTCAGTTCGAGATGCAACACCTCTTGGAACATTTGAGATGATGATCTACTCGACGGATCTATATGGCTCTCAAATTTCCACTTCTGCATTTGTTGTTTTGGAAGAAGCGAAAGATGATGCCAATCAATCGGAATCGAATCCTATTGCATTCATATTTGGCCTTGTGATATTCTTGGCTGTGCTTGTTCTCGTGTTCCTTCTTGTTAAGGGAAAAAATGGCGAAACGAACTTCTCTGATCGGTTTGGCGAGCATTGACACAACGGCCTTGTGAAATTCTTTTCTATCTCATCACCTTTGATTTGGCGAAGATTAGTGCTGAACACCATGGCATACGGTTTGGCCGACAATGGTTTAAACCACATCGAAATCCGAGGTTTGATAGCGAGCGTAGTGTAGTGGTTATCACTGGGCGTTGCCAACGCCTAAACCCGGGTTCGAGTCCCGGCGCTCGCACTCTCTGAAGCAAGAATTGCCAAATTGAATTTAGATCAATGATGCATTGACGCTTAAACTTATATCCTATCAAATGCCCATAAGGTTGCGAGGGACTTTCAATGACGAGACGCATCATCTATGTTGGGAAAAAACCGCTTCATACATACATTCGTGCGGTCTTAATGGCGATGCAATCTGGGGAGTTAGAGATTGATATCGTTGCAAGAGGTGGCAACATTAGCCGAGCGATTGATGTTGTTGAACTGTGCAAAAGAAAACATGGAATTATTGCACAACAACTCCCTGAAACCGTTGAGATTACGGACATTCAATCAAACTCCGAAACTGTAACAAGTGAGCAAGGGCATGAACGAATGATAAGTGTCATCACAATCTCCATTCAAGGCTCTGGGGGATTTCCTCCATCCGATGACGCTTGACTGATTCTATCTAGATTTGAAATGATGGTTTTCGCAACATCTCTGTACACATCGAGGGGATGGCCAACAGGATCATCAAGTCCCCAATCTTCATCGATCGGAAGATTTGGACAGGACACCCCACAGCCCATCGAAACGATACGGTCGAAACCACTTGTATCGATTGAATTTACAGATTTTGGTTTCATGTTTGAAGCATCAATACCCATTTCCTCAAGAATCGTTAATGCATGTTCTGCAACAGCATTTCCTGGATGCGTTCCTGCAGAGACTGCCTCATGGCCCATGGAACGAGCAATGCCTTCAGCTAATTGAGAGCGGCATGTATTGCCAACGCAAACAAACAAAAAACGCATGCTAAGTGCAGGTTGCTACACCTTATCAAGTTTAACACATTAGAGTATTGTGTTGGTTTGACCGTGCACCCTATCCTCATGTTTTGTTTGGTTTATGCCACTGGTTTTGTGCTACATATCGTGTTTGCAATGTATGACTTGTGGGTTTTATTCAACATCGATGCATTTCTCTTAGTTTTCATGACGTATTTTTGTGGACCGATATTGATGACAAAAGAGTCAACAATGAAGAATTTTCAGCATGGATATCTTTTGAGTGTACCTCTCGCTGTTGGCATAGCATACGCATACACCGACATGGTCTTTGTTCCACAAGCGACGCTGCTTTCTTTATTCATCACAACCTTAACGCACGGATGTTGGTACCGATTTGTTTTGGTCAAGCATAAGATTGTCGTGCGAGAAGGGAAAACGAACGCATTGAAGTAGGCAGAGTTGGTGGAAAGGCTATGTCCGATTCACCAGTTTCCATACACACGCCAGGTCAATCGAGCGAAAACCAAGAAGCAACTGCTCAGCAGCAACAGCAGATGGAACAAGCGTATGCTCAAATGAAACGAAAAATGGCGATGGAAGAAATTAGCCGGAATATCAAGCACAAAATCATGGTTCTAAGTGGCAAAGGAGGTGTTGGTAAATCCACTGTATCGACTGGACTTGCACTCTCACTAGCCCAACAAGGATTCAAAGTTGGCATTCTTGACATCGACATCACTGGCCCAAATGTACCGAAGATGATGGGCCTTGATGGAAAACAATTGCAAGTTGAGAATAAACGCATATTGCCTGCTGAAGGGCATCTCGGTGTCAAGGTCATTAGTATGGCCTTCCTGCTTGAAAGCGAGGATACGCCAGTCGTTTGGCGTGGACCAATCAAACTTGGTGCAATTCAACAATTCATTGGTGATGTGGACTGGGGAGAACTGGATTATCTCATCATTGACTTTCCTCCTGGCACCTCTGACGAGCCTTTGACCGTGGCTCAATCGTTACCAAACATCGATGGCATGGTCATTGTGACTACACCGCAACAGGTCGCCCTCTTGGACAGCAGGAAATCGATTTCATTTTCTCAATCGCTCAAAGTTCCCGTCATCGGCATCGTAGAAAATATGAGCGGTTATACCATTCAAGGCAAAACTCAACCCGGTTCAGAAGTTGAAATTTTTGGCCCTGCAGGTAAGATGTTCAAAGCGATATCAAACGATGAAGGAATGTTTTCTGTGACTCTTGACATCTTCAAGGAGGGGGGAGGGAAATCAACTGCCGAGGAATTCGGCGTTCCATTCCTCGGGGCACTTCCATTTGATCCTGGCTTTGTTCGAGGAGGAGATGATGGAGTGCATCGAATCGTTTCTGACCCTGATGGTGCATCAAGCAAAGCATTTGCAAAAGTTGTCCAAGCCATACAGGAGCACTTGCAATCTAGAGACCAACAAGGATTAGAAATCATTTGAGGGATTGTATGGAAGACCTGCCAACCATGATTCGTCTTGAACGAAAGAAAACCAAGATGATTGTTACATATGACTCAGATGAATCGTTCAAAATCTCCTACGATGACCTTCGACATTCATGCCCTTGTGCAAAATGTTCACCGATGAGGAATGAAGACGAAACCAGCATGGAACTGCGACGTGAAGTTGAGAAACTTCGTCCAGAGAAACCATCGGTAAAAACCGTCGGAAATTACGCTCTATCGTTTGAATGGACGAAAGGGTGTTCAAGTGGAATTTATCGTTTTGAACGAATTTGGGACCTCGCACATGGTCGCGACCCTGATAGAGGAAAACCGTATGTCCACGGTGCCTGGTAAAACGATTCGAATCACCAAAATATCGTCGTCGCATTGATGAAGACAAACTCATACGACAAAATTGGGAGGAGGCAAGATGCAAAACATCTACCTGACTTGGCTCATTTCTGCGTTGGCCATGGGCGTATTGCTTTTGCCAGTGTATCGGCCAAAGTGGATGCGGTTGACATTGCATTCATTCGTTGATTTCTTTCGAAGATACTGGATTCATATTCTTATGACGTTTATCATTTACAACGCAAAAGACGCTTTGGATCAGATTGACCGCATCCTCATGGCAAGCGCTGGTTTCGACATGACGCCATACATCTGGGCAATCGAGGGCAATCTTGTTTTGTGGGTTCAACAAACATTTCAAGCGGACTGGCTGAGCCATGTCCTCACACATTTCTACGTTGTTGGATTTATGTTCATTTGCTATGTTTCAATCTTTTATTTTGCTTATTTTGATGACCGATGGATGGCAGACCGTATTGCATTATCAATCACGTATGTCTACCTTTTTGCCGTTCCATTTTACCTCTTTTTCAATGTGCAGGTCACGGGAAAAACCATCCCAGGTATGGAAACAATCGCCTATTCTCTTACACCAGAAATTGCTGATTGGTTCAGACGAATTGACCCCTTTAGCAATGGCATGCCATCCCTCCACATCGGCATCCCATTCTCTGTGTGGCTCTGCTTGGTTCGTTTTGACCACGACAACAGATGGAAACGGTACAGGCTGACTGTTTTTGCGTACATTGTTCTAACTGCATTTACTATCGTGTACCTTGGAATTCATTGGTTCCTCGATATCATTGGAGGAATGTTGGTTGCTGCAGTTGCGGTTCATTACGCCGATAAAACTGCAAATGGATGGTGGAAATTCTTTGATGAAAGAACAATCAATTCTCGAATTGTCACTGTCATGACCCAACCAAAAAAGGCAATCGGCTTCACGAAAAGTAAAATGAAATCAATTGCGTTTCGGTTCAAACACCCTACTTCAAATGAAACCGGGCAAATCGCTGTTGTCATTTTGATTTTGATCGCTGCTGTTGTCACATATGATTTGACGCATCAAGCATTGCCGGCTGAGGGAGTACAAGCACCAGAAGCAGTTGTCGCAGCCGACGGCTGGCTCGCAACGCTTGACAATCGTAGTGGGGCTGCAACACTCGTCGTACACAATCTTTCAAATTTGGACGTCGAGCCAATGTTGTTTGAAAATACTGGACAAGAGATGAATACATCATTCAGTATTAAGGACAATTTTTTAGGCATTTCAAACGGTGAAAATATCACAATTTTTGACCTTGAAAATAATGGTTCCATTGTCAATATCTTTGATGTACATCATGCAGATAGCATCCACATCATCAAATTGGAATCCGCCTATGCAATAACGTATATGCAAGATGGTCGAGTCAATGGTTCTACGTTTGAAGGGGGCAAAATCACTGGAGATTTTTCCGAAGTTGATGATATTATCGTCTATGCACCAAACGGAAATGAGATAGCATATGTAACTTCAAATCAGCCCACGACTGTCTCGATTTCACAGATTGGAGTTGAAGGCCATCTTGAATTTTCGATGAATGCAAGTGCTTCTGTTTTGGAAGATGAGGTTCTTGAATCGTGGGGAACACCGGTCGATATACAAAACGCATCCATAATTGATATTGCTTTTGACAAGTACCACCTTGCCGTTACGATGAACGTTTCTGCAACAGACCGTCTAGTTTTACTTGAACGAAACACATCTGAACAGTGGCTTGTTAGTAATCCGAAATATCAAGCAGCAGAACCATCAATCGGATTTGGCCGTCTAGCGTGGGTTGCAAAAGACCACCTGAACCCAACAACTCCACAAGAACAATACTTGGATTTTGAGTTATACTACCTTGATTTTGAGTTGAATCGGTCAAATGTGTTGACTGTTGACACATTAAATCAACACTCGCCTCAAGTCCTTGAACAACACATTGTGTATGTTGAGTCCGACGAAGACGGCACCTCTACGGTGCGTGTCCACACATGGGAGCCAACATTACAAACATACTCAAGTTTGGTCTTACAAATTGGAATTGTTTTAGCCGTGTTTGTGGTTTTCATCCATATATTGCAGCGTCAAAAGGAATATCGTGATCGATAATTATCCGTGATATCGAACTCTTGCACGAATTTCATTTAACCTGTCAATGACTTCTTTTGCTGTGGGTACTCGACCACCCTCAAGTTCAATATCTTCACCGTGTTCAACATCGTACGACAAATATCCAGCAATGACCTGTTCCATTGCTTCGAGAAGATGAGGGTGAGAGGCTCCGAGAATCTCATCAAGCACATGAAGGTCAATCCCAAACCGTTCTACTTCATACTCAATCGCTGCAAGGCCAAAATCAATGAAGACGATGGAATTATTCTGAACAATCATGTTGTTTGTCGATAAGTCTCCGTGCGTAATTGCAAAACGATGCAAACAACGAATCATTCGTCCAGTTTCAAAGAGGATGTTCATTGTGGATTCATCCAGTTCTTCTACCGCATTTAGTACCTCAATAAGAGTCGTTCCATCAATCAATTCCATGACCATTCGCTGCCCTTCAACATCGACATCGTAAAGACGGGGGACTGGGAAATGATGCTGATTGAGCTTGAGCAAAATTCTACATTCGCTGATGAGTCTTCGTACCCCTAATTGATAATCGAGGTCGGGGTGACGCCAGCTTCTATTCCTCCTTTGCTTTCGTATCGCATCGTTGCCATACCACGAACCTCGCCAAACCTCAGCCTCTGCACCGAGATGAAGGCGTTCGTGCTCTTGAAAGGGCATGGTACACGCTTCCAAGAATTCTTTTTCAATTGTGTGTTTAAATATCGTCGTTGGTGCATATGATTGAACAGAGAATTGTGAAGGTGTTTGCTTCAAAAAGGGGAACTGTCTCGGAGAGATGAGTAAGATGACCGTTTCGCTGCCAATGTGTGCTGTTGATTTTTCATCGACGCAAATGTCTGATGAGGAACGGGCGATATCTGAGCGAATTCAAGAAATCAAAACCCAGCTAGGTGACAAATTGCTTATTTTGGGACACCACTATCAACGGGATAGCATCGTCATGCACGCTGACTTTTTGGGTGATTCATTTATGCTCAGTCAAAAAGCTGCAGATTCAAATGCACAATACATCGTCTTTTGTGGCGTTCACTTCATGGCGGAATCGGCTGATATTCTCACTTCCGATGAACAACATGTAATTCTTCCAAATTTGAGGGCTGGATGTTCAATGGCCGATATGGCGACACTGGAAGATGTTCAAATTGCCTGGGATGCCATCCTCTCGGACACAGGCTTGCTTGATCCAATCGCTAAAGCCGACCCAGCGAGCGTTGCAAAGGAGGGTGAGGCCTTCCTCGTTCCAGTCACATACATGAATTCAAGTGCTGATTTGAAGGACTTTGTGGGCAGACATGGTGGTATCGTTTGCACATCATCGAACGCAGAAGGTGTGCTTAAATGGGCATTTGAGCGTTCAGGAACAAATGGTTCAGTGTTGTTCTTTCCTGACCAACATCTTGGGCGAAATACCGGTCGAGCAATGGGCGTCTCTGAGGATGCTATGCCAACCTGGACACCGGGCATCGGCTGGGGGCATGAATGCGATCGTCCAAGAATAATTCTTTGGCACGGCTTTTGTTCCGTTCACAAACGGTTCACGCCTGCACAAATTGATGATTTCCGTTCTCGACATCCAAAAGGTACCGTCATCGTCCATCCAGAATGTCCGAAAGAAACGGTCGAACTCGCCGATGCATATGGTTCAACGCAATACATTCGCTCATTTGTACAACAATTAGAATCAGGTGCTGAGGTCGCTATTGGAACTGAAATCAATATGGTAGCTCGTTTGGCTGATGAACATCCAGACAAACATATCGAATGTCTTGATAGCGAAATTTGCCCATGCTCCACAATGTATATGATTCATCCAGCCTATTTGATGGACGTCCTAGAGCGAATTGTCGAAGGTGAGGTCCCAAATCAAATCGTTGTTCCAAAAGAAATTCAGCATGGCTCTATGCTCGCTCTCGAACGAATGCTGGCTGTTCCAAAATAATCAGGACGACGTGATCAATCTCAAGTCTTCAATCGAGCGTAACTCAGCAAGGTAGATTTGTTCGATAGCGTCGTACAATTCTCCGTCATCATAGTCTTCGAGCATGTCGAGGAGTGTACCATACACCTCAGCTGCTTTTGTTTCGGTTTCCAACGCACTTTGAAGCATATCTTCGTAAGAGGTGCTGTTCGATATAGGTGTGCTGTTTCGTTCTGTGACTGGCATGCCGTCCAACTTTACGATTGCTCGTCGAACAACATCAGCATGAGCGAGAGATTCTGTTGCTTCACCTTGGAACATTGGAGCAAATTGAATTCTATGAATTCCACGAACAATGGCTGCAAAGTGGGCGTACATGTTGATGGCTCTCAATTCCCATCCTAATGCTTCGTTGAGGGTTGCGATAAGATTCTGTGTCATCTCAATCAGATATGCTAAACATCGAACCTAAAAAGATATGACGCTAACTTGGGAGAATATTACCGCCCAGTTTCAACCCAATCAATGCCATCAGTGGACAACACAACATTGTGATAAGGACATATGGAACAACACTGGACCACAAATTTTGTTCGATGAGTTGAATTGTTTCCAAAGAAAACGCAGACATTGTTGTGAATGCGCCAAGAATGCCCGTGATAAGAAACAACGAGGCCTCAAACCCGAGAGAAGACTGAGCCGTTGCTGCGAAACATACACCAATGAGGAAAGAGCCAATCAGATTGACCAATAATGTTGCCTGAGGGAAGGGTTCATTTTCTAAGAATTCGGAGACTCCGAACCTCATCATGGCTCCAATTGCTCCACCGATTGCAACCAAAATGTACGAATTCATACCCTCTCGGAGCCAAGGGAAGATTTTCAAACATATGGAAGAATTTAGGTTACCAATTCAAAAACATCTTACTTCCAGCGAACCTCATGACCGATACAATTTGGTTTGTTACTGGCAATGAAGGTAAATTCGTAGAAGCCTCTCTTGCATTTGCTAAATTGGATATTGAACTCAAACAATTTCATCCTTCTTCATTTGAATTTATTGAACCTCAACATGTTGATTTAAATGAAATTTCTTTAGCAAAATTGAATCAAGCGGTTTCTCATCTTCGTGATATTGGAGAAGAGCCAAATGTTCTTGTCGAGGATGCTGGGTTGTTCATTGATGCACTCAATGGATTCCCCGGAGTGTATTCATCTTTTGTTTTTGATACGATAGGTCTCGATGGCATTCTTAGGTTATTGTCACACCTCACATCAGAAAATCCAATTCAATTGAGGTCGTTAAGGGGTGCTACATTTGAAGCCGTTGCCATGCTCCATTTTAAAGAAAAACATTACACGGGAAGGGGAGCGTGTAAGGGATACATCTCAACGGTCATCAAAGGAGAGCAAGGTTTTGGTTACGACCCACTTTTTATTCCGAATGATGTGGATTTGATAGGTGAATCTTTGGCTCCTGGTGAATCGGGATTAAGGAGCACACATGGTGCAACATTCGGAGAAATTTCTTCCGATGATAAAAATGAATTTAGTCATAGAAAGAAGGCAATTTCACAAATTCTCGAAAATATCGACTTGGGGTGAACAATAAATAAAGACACACTCTCGGAGTAATTGCATAAGGAAGGTCATCAGATGGGAGCAGTTCGAAATGTCATCGCTGTGACCTTTATTGGCGTGTTTTTTTATTATTTGAGTGCGGGACATCTCACCGATAATGACAAATGGGTTCTCATCTCAATTTTAGGCGGTCTCGCATTTTTTTGGGTCTTACTCGGTAATCAACCAAAGCAAGCACAAAGGCAACAGCCTGAAACTCAACCAAAACCGTTGGTCGAAACCGTTCTTGAAGAGGAAGACGATGAAGAAGTCCCAGAACCAATCACAAGTTCAAATGAATCTCAACAAACCCTCCGAGAAAGGAAAATGGCGAAGATTGCTGCGATCGAAGCAAGAGTCGAGGACATTGAACCTGACGATGAGGTTGTCGTTGAAGTAGAAGAGGTTCACGTCGCAGAAGAATTTGTCGTCGAGGTGAGCCCGGAAACATTCGAAGAGGCTGATATCCAGGTGACCGTTACCGAAAGAAAAGTTCGCCACGATAAAATCCGAGAGCGAATCGAAGTCCGAAGAAGAAACCAACTTGCAGATATACGCACTGTCGCCTCTCAAAAATATCAGGAGGCAGACCCAAGAGAGGACATCATTGCGTTGCTCAAGCAACCGAATCACGGATTGACTGTTCACCTCGAGCCAGAAAATCTTGAACCTGGACGCACTTATGGTAGCACTTTTGTGCGCTTGGACGAGCAAAACATTCTCCGAATCCGAGTCCCTCTAGATGTTGGTTTCGAGTCAGTTGCCAGTCTTTCAAAGGAAGAAGAGGCTGAACCTGCACCGATTATCGGTCCAGATGGAAAAATACTGCCTCCGCTTCTTGGCCCAGATGGAAAACCACTTCCATTGCCGCCGTTACCATCTGCCTCAGGACAACTTGCCGCTCTAAAAGACGACATGATGAATGATTAAGCGATTGGAACTCAACAACAGTTGACCTTCATTTGTGCTTCCAATTCGGCTCGGTTCGACTTAGAAACGCTTGAACACCAATGTTCTTATCTTCTGTGTCAAATAGAAGAGCGAATTCATCCTCCTCGATTTTTATTCCTTGGGATATGCTCTCATCGAGGGCAGCACGAATCACTTTCTTTGCGATTGAAAGTGTATGAGACGATTTACTAGCAATCGTTGAAGCGATAGAGAAGGTAAATTCCTCCAAGTCATCTGGTTCAAGAACATGATTGACAAGGCCGATTGCCTTCGCTTCTTCAGCACCAATCATCTCGCCTGTGTACACCATTTCCATTGTCTTTCCATACCCGATAAGAGATGCCAATCGTTGCGTTCCCCCGCCACCAGGGATAAGACCCAAATTAATTTCAGGTGTACCGAACTTTGAACGGGTTGAAGCAATTCGTAGGTCACAAGAACATGCTATCTCACAACCACCTCCAAGGGCAAAGCCATCGACCATAGCAATTGTTGGTTTTGAAAGATTCCACAATGCTTCCCAACCATTCATGGGGAAAATTGGTCGGTCTTGACTTGTTTTGTCAACGAATTCGGTGATATCTGCACCAGCAACAAATGCGTTTGGTTTTGCCCTCTTACCCTCTTCTGCGGGAAGTGGTTTCGCGCCGGTCACGACAACACAACGAATATCATCACGATGCTCGATAAATTGAGTATAATCAACAAGTGCAGCCATGACATCTTGGTTGAGCGCGTTCAATTTCTCTGGTCGATTGATGGTCAACACTGCAAAGTTGGATGATTCATTCACCCGATGCACATCAATTGTAACCGATTCATGTTGTGGAGTCTCCATGATTGAAGCGACGACGATGTAGTTCATCATGCCACCGATTTATTGAGATGAAGAAATGCGAGAAATCAAAACCTCGTGTTCCCTCGTCGCTTCATGCCTGAACCTTCGCTTCCCCTTGTCAAAGCCAAGGATATGGCGAAAAAATATGGGGACTTTATCGCCCTTCATCCATTGAATGTTGAAGTTCACCCAGGTGAATTTTTTGGGGTCTTTGGTCCCAACGGGGCTGGTAAATCAACGTTCATCAAATTGCTAACAGGTCAACTTCGACCGAGCAAGGGCCAAATCGATGTCCTCGGTATCGATGCTGTGAACGACCCTCAAAAAGTCAAAGCCAACATCGGTATCGTTCCTGAATCTGAATCGCCTCCCTCTTTCCTCACACCTGTTGAATTTTTGGAATTCGTTGCAAGGCTTCGTGGTGTTGGCGATTTGCAGGAAACAGTTTCAGGTTGGATTTCTTGGTTTGGACTTGAAGATAAGCAGGACACAATGTGCAAAGACCTCTCCAAAGGCCAACGACAAAAAGTAATGCTCGCAAGTGCATTCATCCATAAGCCAAAACTCCTTTTCTTGGATGAACCATTTGCAAATTTGGACCCAATCTATCAACGAAAGTGCCGAGAATGGCTCCTTGATCATGTAAAAGAAGGCGGAACCATATTTCTATGCTCACACGTTCTTGAAATGGCTGAACGACTTTGCAATCGTATGGCGATTATCAACGATGGAAAAGTGCTTGCTGCAGGAACGGTCAAGGGTATGAAACTTACACCTGAAGAAACCTTGGAGGATGTCTTCATACGCCTTGTGGGTAAATCGATTGAAGACGTGGAGCGAAGTCAAGAAACAGATGATTCGGAGGAATGAACTTGACTATGACCTATATCGAATCTCGCGATTGGTCGGAAGTTTCAGAAGATATTGCAAAATCTGTATCGATTGAAACGAGCAATGGTGGACAAATCATTCGTGAACCCTTACGAGGGTTGAATGCATTCCGTGCAACATTCAAAGTCATGTTTCATGAAGAACGACGAAAAAGTCTTGAGTTCGCAAAAAAACGTCACATGGTTTTATTTCCACTCATGCTCACATTTGTAACAGCGATAGCAACCATTGGTTTGCAATTCTTAGTTGGCGATTCGGCTGCCCAAACAAGTGATATCGAATCGAAAACGTTTACCTGGAATGAACTTCGTTTCGGCTTGCATGCACCATTGCTCATGTTTAGCTTAGGTATGGGGACCTTCGCATTCATGGGGCGAGATGCGATTGTTCAGCGAACTGCATCCAAAAACTACCTCTTGGCTTCACCCGCTCTTCTTCCACTACCAAACTCCATAGCACATTTTGCATATTTCATCAAAGACCTCGTCTTTTACGTCATGCTCATCCTCAGCCCAATCATCTTAGGAATGGCCATAGGAATTCTACTCGATGGGATTGGAGGTGTGAACACCCCGCTGTTGTGGTCCTCTCTACCTTGGACATGGGTGGCGATGGTTGCAACACTCGCTCAAGGTCTTGCACTTTCATTTTTGATTTCTGCACTCTGGATGCTTGGTCGACCATTCACCTTTTTTACGCCACTTGCAGTTGTTGCATTTGCGTTGAGTGTGGGAACTGGTGTGTTCAACCTCAATCATGCTTTGTGGGGAATGTACATTCAAGAAAATCAATTCGTTGGCCCATTGATCGTAGCCCTTGGAGCATCCGTCGTCATCGGTGCATTTGCTTCAATTTTGATTCGAGATGACTTTGATGTGCATGTTGTCCAGAAAGGTGATTTGCTCACGCCTGCCTACAATCGATTAGGCTTCCTTGGAAAAGGTACGATTCGACTTCTGGTTGCAAAGGAATTTGTCGACTTGTTTCGTAGTGGGTCAATTAAAAAAATGACTGTTTCATACTCAATACCACTTTTGGTTCTTCTCGGCATGGCATGGCTCATCGACTTTGCAGAAGCCCCTATTCCCATCAACCTTCTTTCCTATGCACCTTTTTTGGGCTTTTTTGGCTTTAATTTCTATTCCTGGCTCACCATTCTTGATTCCCCTGATTTCATGAATGGTTTACCCATGAAAGTCCCAGACCTCATACGGGCAAAGGTTGTGGTGTACTTCCTTGCTACATCGTGGATTTCACTCATTTTCATCATCCTCATGGCTTGGCGACTTGACGAGTGGGTTTCGCTTCCAACAAGCATCATTGTCATGCTTGCGAATTCGATTTACATCGTAGCCCTCACTGCATTTTTGATGGGGCTGAGGCCAAATCGAGCTATTTTTGATGCTTCAATTATGATTTGGTTTTGGATAGGTACGGTTCTTCCACTCCTAGGTTTGTTTTTGCTTTCGTTCACACAAGGCGATGTATCCCTTTACGGTAATTGGTGGGAAAGAACCTCTGAGGGTGGCCTAGCCGCAACTGCTCAAATGTATGACGAAACAATGGTTCAGCAAGGATACATTGGGATGATCGGTATCTCAATTTTCTTATTGTTCGCTTCTGCATTTTTATGGAAATTGATGGACCGACGTTGGGGCAAAGCAGAATTTTCAAATTGATAAGAAGACACATTGGAACCCGCATTCGATGGGATATTTCAAAGGCTATCGACATTAGGGAATTCCATGGGCAAGGTGGTTGCAGTATGCGGCATGCCTGGCTCAGGCAAAGGAGAGTTTGCAGCAATATTGGCTGAACACCACATTCCAATCCTTTCGATGGGTGATATGGTTCGAAGAGAAGTTCAAATTAGAGGCCTAGAAGAATCCCCTTCAATTTTCGGAGAGGTCGCCCACGACATGCGAATGAAATTCGGAAAAAATGTACTCGCAGTGAGGCTCGTTGAAGCGATTAACGAACTGCTCAAAAGTCACAACGTCGTTCTCATCGAAGGCATGCGAGGAACTGATGAATTTGATGTATTTCAAAATGAATGGGGTGAGGATTTTATTTCCGTAGCAATCGACACACACGAAGACATTCGATTCGCACGAATCCAGAAAAGAGGTAGGTCTGAAGACGGAAGTAGAGAAGAGTTTGAACAGCGAAACCGACGTGAAATAGGATGGGGGCTTGACATCTTGCTCAAGAATGCTGATGAAACCATTGGAAACGATGGGTCTCTCGAAGAATTTTCGGACCTCGTTTTCGATTGGCTGAATTCAATTGGAGTGAATGTTGAAAACTGAAAGAAGGACCAATTTCAGCCCGACTTTCTTAAGTTCAACACCTAAGTGTTATAGTCGGGTATTGAGTGAACCTGTATGGGTAGGGCGTCAGCATGGCAAGGAAAAAAGGTGAAGGTCAACAACGACGCAAAAAGCCACAAGCACAGTACGATGAACTCGACAAATATCCTGTCATGCCTCCACATGCATTTGCTCGAATCGTACGTGACAAACAAACGCTCAACATCATTTACCAAATTATTGAACCACCTATGACCAAAAAAGAACAGGAACAACGTGATGAGATCTTGGACATTTTCATTCGTTCACTCACGGCAAACATCGAGGATATTGATGCAAATCCAGAAGCATACATTCGAACAGCAATGGATAAAGTCATCAAATCCTATGGTATGAAAATCAACAAGAAATCGAAATCAAAGATTTTCTATTATATTCGACGTGATTTGATTGGTTACGGTCTCATGGACGTTCTCATGAATGATGTTAACGTTGAGGATATTTCACTCGACGGAACAAATGTTCCCATTTTTGCCTATCATAGAAAATTTGAATCTGTGGAAACAACGGTTGTTTGGGAAACTGATGAAGAACTCGAATCGTATGTAATTAAACTCGCTCAGCGTTGTGGAAAACACATTTCTGTGGCAGAACCACTTCTCGATGCAACGCTGATGGACGGGTCTCGAATTGTTATGAAACTTGGTCATGAAATTTCGACACGTGGTTCAGCATTTTGTATTCGACGATTCAAAGACGACCCGTTTTCACCAGCAGATATTGTGGCATTTCGAACAATGTCTTCGCTCATGGTCGCATACCTGTGGATTGCATTCCAAAATGAAGTACCAATGCTTTTCGTCGGAGGTACAGCATCAGGAAAAACAACCACACTCAATGCTATGTGCGTTTTCATTCCTTGGCAGATGAAGATTGTATCCATCGAATCAACTCGTGAGGTAAACATCCCCCAACCAAACTGGGTTCCTGGTTTGACAAGACAAGGTTTTGGTGGTGAATCGTCAGATGGTGTCATTGGAGAATTCGAGCTTCTCAAGGCAGCACTTCGTGAACGACCTGAGTACATCATCGTGGGTGAAATTCGTGGTGCTGAAGCATATGTGTTGTTCCAGGCGATGGCAACAGGTCACTGTGCTTACTCAACTGTGCACGCAGATTCTGTTCCTTCACTTGTGCACAGATTAGAGAACAAGCCAATCGATATTCCTCGTGTTCTTTTGCCTGCACTTGAAGCATGCTCAATTCAGATTCAAACTCGTATCAATGGAAAACGTGTGCGAAGGACAAAGCAACTTGTCGAAATTGTCGGTATTGATCCAAACTCAATGGAAGTGATCACCAACGAAGTGTTCCGCTGGGACGTATCGAGTGATGATTTCGTCTTTAGTGGAAAGTCCTATGTTCTTGAGAAAATTATGGTGAAAATCAACTACAGCCAAGAAGAAATGCGACGTGAATTGAGAACGAGAAAGCGAATCCTTGAGTGGATGGTTCTCAACGACATCAGAAAAGCCGACCAAGTTTCACAAATTGTCACCGAGTATTATGTGCGACCACATGAAATCATGGCACGAGTTGACGGATTACGATAACTAAGGTGAGTCGAAATGGAATTGACATTATGGCAACGGTTCTGCACAAGAGTCGTTGGTCCATTTGTCAAAAAAAGGGCGAGGAATAACAAGGAATTGTCTGACGATCTCGTCAAAGGCTCCATACCAATTATGCCAGAGGTGTATTTGTCAACTGTGATTATGACGTGTATTGCCATTACATTTGTTTCACTCGGCTTTGTCTCAATCTTTTTCATCCCCGAGATTGGTATCATCGCATTTTACGAAAGCATGCAAGACCCTACAACCGTTGCAACATGCTACGACTGGGCGTATTGGAACGCTGATTTAGTGGACGAGACCTTACCGGGTAATGGCTGTCCAGATTATGCACTTCGTGTCTTCCCTGAGTTCCTCAAATACATCATCGTGTTCGTTGGAGCTGTCGTTGTTCCTTATGCTGCGTTCAAATACAATTCTGGTGGAGCAAAAAGAGAAGTGACGAGAAGAGCGGACATGATTGAGAAATACTTGCCATATGCTGCTTCCTACACCGCAGCAATGTCCGCAGCGAATGCAACACCTGCAAAAATTTTCAAATCCTTGGCGATGAATAAGGACATTTACGGCGATGTAGCAGACGATGCAGCCATGATTTACAGAGATGTCACCTTGCTTGGCTACGACCTCATCACTGCAATGCGATTAAGCGTGGACAGGGCTGCATCGATTTGGCTGACCGAGTTTTTCCAAGGTATGGTCGGAACCCTCACCGCTGGTGGTCAACTCAAACTCTACTTCCTCAACCGAGCTGAGCACTACATGAGAGAAAATCGTACTCGATTGCAAATGTTCCTAGAATCAATAGCCCTTCTCGCAGAGTCATACATTGTTGTCGCTGTTGCTATGCCGCTGTTCCTTATCGTCATGCTCGTCATTATGTTCTGGGTTTCAGGTTCGGGTGCTCAAATGTCAGAAAGTATGCTCTACTTCATTGTCTTAGGCTTCGTTCCAATGATTCACGTCGCTTACGCCATCCTTGTGTACACAAGCAGCAAGGAACAGGAAATGTGAGGTGATACGATGGCAAGAAAGAAGGAAAAAATCATCGTTGAACTCGACCTTCCGAAAGATGATAAAACCCTTTCACGATTGTATACGATTCTCTTTTTCTCCATTCTCCTCGGGGTAACGAGCGGTCTTTTCTGGATCACAAATTCAGGATTCATACCTACGGCAAATGGCGAACCGATGTTCACCAATATCTACTGCGGTGCAACAGCGCAAGACCCACTCACAGGGCAACCAATGGGCGATTATTTCAAATCGAATCAAAAACCCACATATGCAGCAAATCAATCCTGTAATATTCTACAAGATAAAGCCGATGTGATTACCTGGGAGCCTGAACCATGGACTGATGTGTCAAAACGGGCTCAAAATTTCAATGTTCCCGGTGTGCCACCTGAGGCTACGGGCGGGGCTGTTGTTGAACAGCCGATGTGGCTTAACTGTTCGATTGATGCAAAGCAAGGGACATCGTACACGATTGCAATTCGAAATCCTGATGGAGACCTTCTTGCCTATGAAAACGGAACGGTTGGTCAATCAACAGATTGCGAAATAGTATTGCAAAATATCGAAGCTGGAGACCTCTACGAATTTATTGCCATGAGTAACGTGGAAGGAGAAACATTGTACGAAGTCAAATTTGATATGACGATTCACTACTTTGACGGTATTCCAACTTACATGAACAATAAATCGCTTTGGATTGGTCCAAGTGTTGATATTTTTATCACTCAAGTCCACCCAACAATATTCCTCAACTTTTTCGGATTGACATTCTTCTTGCTTATCTACCCTGCCTCATACTACTGGGAAAAAGTTGAGGAAGCAAAGAATGAGATGGAAGAAAAATTCCCTGATTTCCTTCGTGACCTTGCAGAATATTGGAAAGGTGGTCTTTCGATGACGGTGGCGGTTCAAACACTTGCGACATCCGAATATGGTGCTTTAAATCATGAAGTCAAGAAAATGTCGAATCAGCTAAGTTGGGGTATCAAATTTGGAGATGTCATCCATCAATTCGCAGATCGAGTTGGGACGCCGCTGATTAAAAGAGCAATCACACTTATTCAAGAAGCGGACAAGGCAGGAGGTAAAATTTCAGATATTCTCGTGACTGCTGCAAATGACTCCCGTGAAATTAAATTCCTTGAAGCCGAACGAAACCGTGCTATTGGTTCATACATCGCAGTTATTTGGACATCGTACTTCGTTTTCCTTGGTGTGATCGTTGTCTTGGCAAAAGTGTTTATTCCTGCGATTGCGAATTCAAATTCAAGCGGTGAAGATGGTGGCGACAGTGGAGGGCAAACGATTGGAAACATGTCAATTCGGAATGTTGACCCCCTGTTTTTCTTGACTGTTTTCTATTATGGTGTGACCATGCAAGCAATGGGCAACGGTTCAATGGCTGGTTTAATGGCCAAAGGTCGCTTTAGTGCAGGTTTCAAGCAATCAGGATTGATGATTGTCGTTGCACTTGTCGTGTTCAATATCATTGCATTCTCAAACGACCTTATTGGCGTCACAGAGATTCCAAGCCTCGCCCCCAACACAGGCAGTTTCGTTCCCCAACCAATCAGCTGGGGGTGAAGTTGATTGAACACCGATGAAAGAGGTCAAGTCCATATTCTTGAAATGTTGACACTCTTCTGGCTTTTTTTTATGTCGGCCACCTTCCTCATTCGAGTTCAGGTGCCAGATGCAGAATCTGTTGCATTTGATGCCTCACTTGAACTTGCGGCCGAAGATAGCCTCAATTTTGGCTTGGGTCTTGAACCTTTGACAGATGGAGACAGTCGACTCCATGAACTCCTCGGAGAAGAAGATTTGAATCAGGCTTGCGCACTCCTGCAGAGTGCTATTGCATCAGGAAAGGAAGCAAATTGTTGGTTGGCAAAGGATAGTTCAATGTCTGTTCCTTACGGAACGGTTGGAAATCCATATGGCAATACGGTCACTGTACATCGATTACTCAATGTCAACGGAGACATTTGGACTGTGACACTCGACGTTTGGAGCAGAGGAGGCAGTACGGCATGAAATCGTCCTCACATTCCATTGAAGGCGATGAGTTCGCCCAAATGCTCCTTGCAACAGGCATCGTTTTGCTCATGTCACTGCTTTCCATGGCCGTTTTTGGTGTCAAGGTTGCCGGGCTAACATTACCACATGAACCCAGTTCAGATGCGGTTTTAGATACGACGGCAGAAGTTGTCGATATTCTTCCTCATCTTGTTGAAGAGCGGGCCAATGTGTGGGTCGATGCTGGCGTTGACGCTGATGAAGCGATTCTTCTTGCACTGGATTCCACTCAAAATGACCTTCTCCATCATGGCGAAATTCGGGGTGTTGAGATTAAGCTATTGGACTTCATAGCCACTTCTTCAGCCAATAACGAATTTCTTGTTTCAGGGGAACTGGGTGTATCCGACCAACATGTGATGATGCAAATTAATATTGATTTCACCATCACAATTTCTTGAGTCAACTTGCGGATTCTTCTTCGGCTTGTTTCCTCCGAAATAATGTGATGATTCGTTCAACATCATCATCAACTCTATGAGGGTCGATGATTTGCCAGTTGGCTATTTTTGCACGCTCGATAAGGCCATCTTGAATCGCACGAATTCGTTGCAAATTTGCAATGTAACGCTCTGCTTTTCGATAGGTGTTTTTTTCTCGTTCAACAAACATTGTTCGATGTAAATTTTCGTCGTGAACAACCATCACAACACCCATTGCAAAACCACCTGACTCCGTCCACGACCGTAGTATTCGATCGCTCGGCACAACATGTACTCCTTCTATGACAAGGTCAAATCCTTCTCTTCGTGATTTCGCAATGGTTGCAAGAATTGCGTCTTCCAAGACTTGACAAGTGTCAAGCCAATCTTGAACAGGCTCTCTGGTCTCACCGAGTGAATACGAGGAACGATGTAATGCTTGATTGGATTCATCCACATCCACGCTTCGAAGGACTTCGCGAATGTTGTCTGTGGAGACAATTCGCTGAAAGCCTTCTCGTTGAGCAATTTTGATCGAAGCCGTTGATTTGCCCGTCCCTGTTGCACCCGCTATGATTAGCAGTCGAGGCCGATGGCCACCAGAGCCAAGCGATGTATCTGGTCCCGTGCCCTCTACTGCCATGGCATCGATGTGGTGGATGAGCACATGAGGATTATGCAAAATGGACATCAAAACTCAAGGTTGAAACTTTGATGCCCTCTGCCCAATCCATGGGCCATAAGATTGATTCAAATGAATTACCATACGCTCCTGAAAAATTGCCATTAAAGGACATCATCGGGTTTGACCACTTTTTATCGGTAGATATGAGAACGGGAACCATCGTTGATGTCGAAGACTATCCTCAAATGCGTAAACCATCATACAAAATTACAGTCGACTTTGGTCCAGCTGTCGGACGGTTACAAAGTTCTGCACAAATTACAAATTATTCAACCCACGAACTCTTGGACCGGAAAGTCGTTGGTGCAATCAATCTTGGAGATAAAGTGCTCCCAGGTGGGTTTGTTAGTCAATTCTTAGTCTTGGGAGCTCTCCATGCTGATGGAACCGTACATCTTCTTGAGGTTGATGCTTCAATGCCCGATGGTTCGACAATTCTTTGAAGGACGCATCATCTTCAACCGATGACAATTTGAAGTCCTTCTCATTCGAATGTCCATGAACGATGAAATGATGTACATTTCAGGCGAATGGCGGTCATCCTCAAATGGTGAAAAAAGTGAGGTCACCAACCCTGCAACCGATGAAGTGATCGCTACAATTCCAATGGCAAGTGCAGAAGATGTTGAGCAATGCATTGCTGCTTCAAGGGCTGCATTTCAATCTAAAGAATGGGCGCTCATGGACCCTGCTGAACGTGGACGAATGCTCAATCGGATGGCTCAAGCAACATACAGTCAAGCAAAACACCTTGCCGCTCTTGAGTCAACAAATAATGGAAAAACGTTCAGAGAAGCCCTTTCCGAAATTCGATTTGGTGCTTGGACACTCGAATATTTTGCTGGATTAACCGACAAAATCGAGGGGTCGACCATCCCGGTGCCAGGGTCACGACTCAACTACACACTTCGGCAACCGCTCGGTGTAACTGCACATATTGTCCCTTGGAATTTTCCTTTGCAACTCGCTCTTCGCTCCATCGCTCCTGCGTTGGCAGCTGGTTGTACAGTGATTGCCAAACCAGCCTCTTGGACGCCATTGTCTCTGCTTGCATGGTTGAAAGCCATGCAGGAAGCAGAAGTTGGTTTACCAGAAAATGTTGTTCAGATTATTACGGGCTCCGGGTCGAAAATTGGTCAACAAATATCAAGCCATAAGGACATTGACGGCATCGTGCTCACAGGCGGCGTCCCAACCGGAAAACAAGTCATGGCTGCTGCAAGCGAAAACCTCACCCCAATTACTCTAGAATTGGGTGGGAAGGGAGCAAATATCGTGTTTGAAGATGCTAATTTGAAGTATGCTGCTAAAGCAATTTGTTTTGGAATCTTCATGAACGCCGGTCAAATGTGTTGGGCTGGCTCTCGTCTTCTGGTTCATGAATCAATACATGACGACTTGGTTCAAGCCGTATGCGATGAAATCTCCACATGGAAGGTTGGACCAGGTATGGAAGAAGGTGTTCGCATGGGTAGTCTTGTTCACACATCCCACAGGGACGAAGTTTTGGAAAAACTTGCAAAGGGGCTCAAAGAAGGTGGTGAAGTGGTCCTTGGTGGCTCAGCAATCGAAGGCGTTGGTTGCTTCATGGAACCAACGGTTGTTACCGGAGTCAAACCCGAACATTTCTTGTTTCAAGATGAATTGTTTGGACCAGTTCTCGCAGTGACGACATTTAGTGAAGAAAAGGAAGCACTCGAGATGGCCAACGACACCGAATTTGGCCTCTTGAACGGCGTGTGGACAAATCAGCTCAGTCGAGCACACAAATTTGCAAGAGACCTACAATGTGGCATGGTATCGATCAATGAATACCCCATCACCTTCCCACAAACAGCTTTCACCGGATGGAAACAGTCAGGCATTGGTGTTGAGCAAAGTCAAGAAGCACTCAGATTTTACACTCGGGTCAAAAATGTCAACGTCAAACTCTGAGGGTTGACCATGACCGTACATATTGAAAACCTCGACGATGGCATTCGACTTCTTACACTCACTGGTTCAATGGCGAGCCAATCATTTTCTCGAGCATCTCTACCAGTCATTGCTGATGCCATCAACGAAGCCATCGGAGATTCAAACATCAAAGGGCTCGTTATCACGGGCGAGGGGCGTTTTTTCTCGGCCGGAGCGGACATCAATGCCTTCCAGGCTTCCATCGAAGCAAATGAAGCCCCACAACTAATTCGCGATTTGACCAATATTCTTCATCCCCTTATCATCAAGATGCGGCAATCACCAACGATTACCGTCGCAGCAGTCAACGGTGCAGCAGCAGGCGGTGGGCTTGGCTTAGCATTGGCTTGTGATGCCCGCATCGCTTCACCCAAAGCAAAATTTGCAGCAGCGTATGCGAGTATGGGGCTCTCTCCTGACGGCGGAACCACATGGCTCCTTCCACGACTTGTCGGTGAGCAGGTTGCAAGGAAGTTCTTTCTTCAAAATGAAATTTGGACAGCCCGTGAAGCTCATGACCTTGGTGCCATTGATGTGCTCGTGAGTGACGAAGGAGCGTTACTTGAAACTGCTATCGGTCTTGCAAAGCATTGGAGTCAGTGGGGAAGTCACACCAAAGAAGCGACAAAACACCTTCTGCATGTTCATGCTGACCATGACTTTGAGACACATTTGAAACATGAGCAAACACTCATCGAGGCTGCTGGAATTACGCAGGAATTCAAAGATGGAGTTCAGTCATTTCTCAAAAAGAAATGATGTTGTATAAACGAACTCAACCTTTTTGTTGAAAACTGTTTTATCGTTCTAAAGGTTAACTGTGGAAAATCTTAGCCAATCAAATCGTTTATATTTAAGAAAAACAATTTTCACCATTCAAAGAATCCTTGACCTGATTTTTTCCCGAGTTTGCCTTCTCTGACCATTTGTTCAAGAAGGGGGTGAGGGGCATATCGGTCGTCCTTAAATGAGCGTTGAAGATTGAGAAGTATGTCTCGGCGAACATCGAGCCCAACCAAATCCGTCAATCGAAGAGGGCCCATCGGATGCTTGTACCCAAGAACCATTGCAGTATCGATATCTTCAGCACTCGCCACTCCATCTGCCAACATTCGAATGGCCTCGTTCCCTAAGACAACACCCAATCGGCTCGTTGCAAATCCTGGGACATCCTTGACAAGAATGGAGGTCTTTCCCATTGCTTCAGCTGCACTCTGTGCAACATCAATTGTTGCTTGACTCGTCGATTCGTGCTTGACAAGTTCGAGCAACTGCATGATTGGCACAGGATTGAAAAAATGCATGCCAATCACCTTTTCCGGCCTCGATGTCGCTTGGGCAATCATATCGATGGATAGAGAGGAGGTATTTGTACCAAGCACAGCATGCTGCGGTGCAAATTCGTCAAGTTGTGAAAAAACTGCTTGCTTTAATTTAGGAATTTCTGGAACGGCCTCAATGACAAGGTCAGCGCCGGCAACGGCATCTTCCATCTCACCCGAGGCTCGAAGATTGCTTTGCCATTCATTCTTTTGAGCTGTTGTCGTCTTTCCTCGCTCGATTCCTTTATTCCAAAATGCGTCGATTCGTTGCATACCTTTCTCGAGGCTCTCTGGGTACGCATCAAAAAGCGAAGTCGTCCAACCTGCTTGTGCACATACCTGTGCTATGCCTGCTCCCATTGTTCCTGCACCAATGACGGCTACACGTTCAATTGCCATGTTCCAATGTGACCTGTTCTTGTTCATGATGCTTCTCGCTCTGTGCAATGGCTACACCACTCACGATGAGGAGAAATGACATGAGAAGTGAAAATCCGAGTTGTTCATCCAAGAGAACGTATCCTCCGAGAATGCCAAATGGAGGGATGAGGTACACATACAAGGCTGCTTTTCCGGCACCTATCTTGATGATTCCATCAGCATACCAGACATAGGAAACAACCGTTGAGAAGATGGCGAGGAACACAATGCCATACCATGCGTCAATGGATGGAGAATGAAATGTCCCGCTTTGAATGGTTTCAAAAGCAACAAATGGTGAGAGGAAAAACAGACCTGTAACCGAAGACCAAACTGTGAGAATGAGCGGAGATAGACCTTCTTCTTGGTCATCACCGAGCATCATTTTTTTCATCAGAATTGACGATGTAGCCCATGAAAGTGCCGCACAGGCGATGAAGGCATTACCTAACCAACGAGCAGATGTATCGAGGTCTGTGTTTGGGGATGCAAAGAAAAGGATGGCAACGCCAGTAAAACCAAATCCTACGCCAAGAGCATGCCGTTTTGTAAATGCTTCATGAATGAACAACGAGGCTAAAACTGCGGTAAAAAGAGGATTAAGAGTGATCATCAACGAAGCATCGCCCGCTGCTGTTCGACCCATGCCGAACATGAAGAAGAGTTGATAAAGAAATGTTGAGAAAAATCCTATTTGAAAAAGTCCTTTCCACTGCTTTTTTGAGGGCATGTGCCATTTTCCTGAAATTTTGATGTAAAGAATAAAGCAGAAGACGGCGATGACATATCGTATCCATGCAGCGAGAACTGGCGGGACGTCGAGGGCGACAATTCTTCCAGCTGGCCAACCAAAGCCCCAAATCATCGCAACAAAAAATAATTTTAAATGAACAAGGAATTGTCTCATGCAAAGCGCTCCAGGCCGAGTTGAATCATCCTCGACCGAGGAAGCCCAATTTCAGGCAAGCCCTTCGCAGGTGCGTGTATTTTTAAGCCTTCAATTCTTGAAACATACAAGCCATAACTTGCAATATCTCCAGGTTTGTAGGGCGTGGGTAAGCCCATTTTTGTTAGTGTTGCACATGCTTTTTCTGAATAAATTGGATAGACGTTGGTGGAAAAGTGCATCCATTCTGAAACACGTTGTGCATCCACATCATCAAGTGTGAGGAGATGTTCCAAAAGTGCTACATCTGGATATGAAACGGTTTTGAGCACCATTTCAACTTCGGTTTCGACATCTTCTGGCCAAGCATAAGGAGCCCTGTTGGACCAAATGTCCGAGATACGAATATGTTCGATACTTCGCTCATCTTGAATGGCATACAGCGCGTCAATGTATGTTTGATCTTCATATGCATCGTCGACTAGTGTAGGTAACGCATCGTAGAATTGCTCGCACATTTCTGCGTCGACCCCGTAAAGCGAGACGGGTATCATTACATCACCACTTAAGCAGTTGCACCGATACCAGATTCGATTTGCTTTGGAGTCAATGGTTTTTCGGCAACCCATTGCTGCTTGAATAAATCGACAAGTGCAGCTTCATCTTCTGGAGTTGGAAGGTGTTCTCGAACATAGGTTGTCCATTCATCGTCTGAGCCTGTAAACTCTGTTCCGTCGGTAAAGAATCGCTTTCCTTTCATTGCACCAATTTCACGGTTGAAATTCTCATGAGGAATGTATAGACGTGCTGCACCTTCAGGTAGGTAACCGTTGAGTTTCTGAATTTCACCTTCTATTTCGTCATGGTAATGTCCTCGAGCTTCTTCGTTGAGTGTTTCTTTGTCCACTTCGATATCGCCTTCGAGTTTCTTTCGCTCATCCCAACGTCCCTTGATACCCCAGACATATGCCCAATGTGCAGATGAAGACTCGTCGACGCCGAAGAGGTCGTGTGCTGTTGCAACCCACTTGTTGATGTATCGCTGGAGCATGTCGAGAGGAATAACACCCGCTTTGATGATTCGCCGGAGGCCGTTCGAACCTGTTCCAAGGTGGAATGACTCTTCCTTGAGCATTGGACCCATTGATGCTGCTAGAGGTTTGAAAGCAGATGTCGACAACATGCCGAGTTGGAACTTACCATCTCTATCAACAAACATTGTGTAGCAGAAGAAGTCGAGCCAGTGGGGCATCGGGCGATTGAACGCACCAAGCAATCGGTCACCGTCTTGTGCATTTCGTTCAAGCAACTTTTGTGCCTCTCTTCGACCTTGTTGTCCAAAGTATGTCATGAGGAGGTAAGCCATTTGCCAACCGTGGCGTTGTTCTTCTGCCATGATTCTTGCCGCCGCATATCTGTCGTAATCAGTTGGAGCAGTTGCTAAGAGATGGCGTTGTTGTTCTACGGAAGCGAATTCTGTGTCGCCCTGGACTGTGATGAGGGTTACGAGTGCGTCTCGCATGCTCTGATGAGGGACTTGGAGTGATCTCTCCCACTTACGCTGACCCTTGAAGTCACCATATTCGATGGCGTCGCCTGCACGGTCCCAGTCAAACTGAATGGAGAGGTCGAAATCACCAAGCCATTCTCGCTTAAATCCTACGCGGTCTTGCCAATCGTTGAAGTTTGAAATCCATTCGTCCCATGTTTGCGGAAGGTTGTCCATGTATGACGCAGGGTGAGGTGCCCCTTATACTCTTTACGAACATGTTCGCACGAACATGTTAGGTGCTTTGTTTCCGAATATCGTCCTTGAACGCAAACATGACGCCTGATTCAATTCGTTGCAGTTGACTGGAAAGGGTTGATTTCGCTACACCGAGTTTTTCTGCAAGCTCAGATAATGTAATCCTTCGAGGTACATCATAAAACCCATTTTTGAGAGCATATTCGAACACCTCCATTTGTCTTGGCGTGAGAAGGCGACTCGAATTTTGACGTGTTGAGAGTAAACGGTATGGAATGAAGTCTTCATCAAATAACCGAAACAACTCTTTGAGGGTCTCCTTTGAAGATTCAATGTGCCATTCAACCCACCCATCTCGAATTTCAAATGGTGTCCTTGGAACAACGCCAGTTATACGAAGAGGTTTCAAAAACCCTCCTCCGCCAGCAACGATGTCAACACTGAAGTTATTCTCCGATAGTGAGTTAAGCGAATCAACACCAGCATGCTCGTTGATGGATGAACTCATATCCAGGTCGCTCCAACATTTGGCCATGCCACGCCCTCGGGACAATGGCATGTGTTCTTCGATACGGAGCGTTCCTGATGGGTTTTGACGTGACACATCACCAGCCCAGTGACCTTCAGGTAATCGAACCTCAATTCTGACCTGCTGTGCCATAACCTTCGCCTAAAGTTCGTGAGATTTAACACGCTGAAGAACGCCTCCAGTTTCTACATCAATAAGTTCTGAGGTTGTTGTTACTTCACTGTCAGTAAACACGACACCTGGAAGGTAACCATCGCAAACACCCGCTGCAGCAAAAATCGAATTTGTACTTTGACAGAGATCTTTTGCACTCCACAATCGCTCGAGGTCATCGCCGACCATGTGCATCGCTCGTTGCTCTTCTTCTTCATTTCTAAACACGAGACGTCCTTCAAAAACCCCCCCCAGTCCACGAATGGCGGTTGCTGAAATAACTCCCTCGGGTGCGGCACCAATTCCTAAGAGGACGTCAAATGGTCCATCATCTTTAGCAGCCCAAATTGCCCCAGAAACATCGCCATCGCCGAGTAAGTGCAGGTCGGCACCGACTTCTCGAATATCTCGAAATAATTGTTCATGCCGGCTTCTGTCAAGGCTGACGACTTTCACTTCACCGAGTGGTTTATCCCGTACATGTGCAATCTGCTCAAGATTGTACGCAACATCTCCTTCCAGCGATAGATGAGGTTCAAGGTCCTTGCCTGCTGCAATCTTGTCCATGTAACAATCTGGAGCATGAAGCAACGTTCCACGGGGCCCTGCAGCTAGAACGGCAATTGAGTTCGGTTTGTCGTATGCACAATTATTTGTACATTCGAGTGGGTCAACTGCAATATCAATTTGTGTAGCGTTCGGCATACCGACCATAGAACCAAGTGGTTCCCCAATATACAGCATAGGAGCTTCGTCTCGTTCGCCTTCACCGATGGCAACCCTACCATCGAATGGAACTTCATCAAAACACGCTCTCATCGCCTCAACCGCTGCTTGGTCAGCAGCATTTTTGTCGCCCTTTCCTTTCCATGGACCACAAGCAATGGCAGCCTGCTCAACGGCATTGAGAAAAGCCTCACGAAGGTCAGATGTCGTTCCCATGAATGAACCAAACGGATAACGCCCATGAACTCAACGGTTCATTTTTTAGAGATGATGAGATGATGTCTTCCTTGGGATGATGGGCTATTGCTTGATTTTCGAGACGACGTGTATGTGTTCCAACTGTGCTGTTTGGTATTGTCCTTGCTCATCTTTTTCATGTGATTTGACCATGTCAAAGACACAGAGCAAACCTGCAGAAACACCTGTTAGGGCCTCCATCTCAACGCCCGTTTTGTACATGGCCTCGACCGTGACTGTGCATCGTAAATTCTCGCCCTCCCAAATCCACTCGACGTTGACGCCTTCGATTGGAATAGGGTGGCAGTGCGGAATAATCCGTGGAGTATCTTTTACGGCTTGAATTGCTGCAATCGTCGAGGCCTGAAGGACATCGCCTTTCTTCACGGACCCGGATTCTATGGCTTGTTTTGTCGCAAGTTGAAGCCGAAGAAGACCAGTAGCCACGGCTTTTCGATAGAGAATTTGCTTTTCATGAATACGAACGACCGCTTCGATTTCCACTGATTTTTCTTCGCTCAACCGAGTCCCTCCTTCCATGTGCTACCTGCTGAAGTAACCTCTTTCTTCCACAGGGGTGCTTGAATTTTCAATGTATCGATGAGCCATTCGCATGCTTGAAACGCCTCTTTTCGGTGAGCACTTCCAACATGTATAGCAACAATTGGTTCATTTGCTGCGACGCTACCTATACGATGAGCTAAGGCTACGGAGAGCACTCCAAAGGTTTCAATCGCCTCTGAGCCGAGACGATGCAACACGCCTGCGAGTTTATCTTCCCAAGCATCGAATTCCAGTCGATAGACTTCATGCTCACCCTCCATCGGCCTCGTTATTCCGAGAAAACTTACTACTGCCCCGCAGCCTTGCAAATCCATTTGCTGACGAAGTGATTCTGCGTCAAGAGAATCTTTTGCCTCAACAACAAGAATTTGTCCACTCACAGTGATGCGAATGAAACGCATCATTCAAACCTCTCGCTTCGTTACCATGAACATGGGCGGAAAGGATTCCATCACCATCATGGGTGCTGGGCTATCAGGACTGGCTGCCGCTACTCTTTTAGCTCGAGCTGGAAAAGAGGTTCATGTTCATGACATACGTACGGATTCAGGTGCTCGATTCGATGGTGATTTTCAAGCATTAGAAAACTGGAGCATGGATGAAGATTTCTTTGACCAGTTGGAAACATGGGGGTTCGATTCAACTTCGTTCAAATCAACATCATTTTCTGTGGTTGACCTCATCCACCCCGATGACGAAATTTCGCAGGCCAAAACGACTGGTGTTGCTTACCGCATCGTCGAACGTGGCACTTCAGATCATACCATCGATCAAGCCTTCAAACGCATGGCAACAGAGGCTGGGGCTGCAATACACTACAAATCTCGAATTGAGGAAAAAGATGCTGATATTGTCGCATGTGGCCCGAAGGATACTTCTGCCATTGCACTCGGTGAGATATTTCACACCACTCATCCAAACCACATTGCATTTCAATTGAATGACAAACTCGCTCCAGGTGCATACAGTTACATGATAATCATCGATGGCGTTGGCCTCATATGTACATGTCTGTGGAGAAAACAAAAGAAGAGCGAACGTTTTCTTAATGAAACGATAGCATGTTACCAACGTCTCTACCCGAATGTTGACATGAAACCTATCAAACGTGTAGGAGGGAAAGGTGACTTCACACTCAATGGGCATTACACTGTTCCTGGAACTGGTCAACACTTTATCGGAGAATCAGGTGGCCTTCAGGATTTTATGTGGGGTTTTGGAATGCGTATGGCCGTTTGGTCAGGTGTTTTGGCTGCACAAGAGATGTTAGGAGGCAATCCCTACGAAAAGGAAGTTCGGCGTAAACTCCTTCCGTATGTTCGAACAAGCGTAGCGAATCGTTGGCTCATGAACCGAGTAGGTGACAAAACCTTCAAACGAATGTGCAAACAATGGATGCGAGACCAAAAGAAAAGCGGGGATGGCCTTCGATGGATTGGACGCCTCTTTCGTCCAAGTTTATTCAAACGAGTAGTGTTCTTTGTCACCTCTCCATTTATGCTCAAAAAGATGCAGGGGCCAACCCGGCCTTTGCGACTACCGTTTAGAAAAGCAAAGCCCAGAGACGATTGGGAACAAAGCGAAGAAGCACTCGCCGTCAAAGCCCGTTGGGAAGCAGTTCGACGTGGTGGAGGGCATGTCTCATTCACCAGCACAGCCGACGGTGAGGGGCAAGAAATCTCAGCGATTTCTTCTTAACACCTATCCATGTGGATTGGGGTATGAGCGACTTATATGGACTCAAACTTGAACCCCTTTCAAACAACCTTGTCAACTACGGCGTGACTGAAAACGGCATCGCCGTCATTGAACTCTGCTCGGATTCTGCCGGAAAACCACTCACTGAATCAAGCGACAGATCTCCAAACACGTACACCCACGAAATGATGCGAGACCTCGACGAGGCCATCGTAAAGGCTCGATTTGACGACGATGTCACTTGCATCATTCTCACAGGAAACGGAGCATCGTTCTTCTCCGCAGGTGCTTCAATTCAAATGCTCAACAGCGTAACTCCAGGATTCAAATACAATTTCTGCCTTCACGCAAATGAAACTCTTTCGAGACTTGAACAAACACCAAAACTCGTTGTTTGTGCGATTAATGGTCACGCCGTTGGTGGAGGTCTCGAAATTGCTATGGCTGCTGACATTCGAATCGCACGAAAGAATGCTGGAAAAGTCGGCTTACCAGAAATCAACCTCGGTGTTCTAGCAGGTACAGGTGGAACTGCACGACTCACACGATTGGTTGGAAAAGCAAAAGCACTCGAAATGATGGTCACCGGAGAGCTCTGGTCATTCGAAGACGCACATGGACTCAACCTCATCAATCACATTTGGGAAGGTACCCCTGAAGACTTCAGGAGAGATATTCTCGACTGGTGTTCTCAATTTACCCTACCAAACAAAGCCGTCAAAGCTGTTGGCAACATCAAGCGGTCGTGCCAAACTGGTCCAGAAATTCCATTTGAATATCACCTCGCACTTGAACGTGAACTTCAAGCAGCATTGTTCAACAGCTCTGATGCAAAAGAAGGTATCGCCGCATATGTCGAAAAGAGGGTGGCGAACTTTACTGGTCAGTGATGAGTCGGAGTTGGCGACATGGAAATTTCTGTTCCTGCTGATGTTCCCGATGAGTTAATTGAAACGTATTTGGATAACATGAGAGCCGCAACAAACGGCACTGGTTCGATGAACCTATTTGCGTGTGATCAAAAAATCGAGCACCTTAACGATGACTTTTATGACGGCGGAAAAAACATCCCCCTCTCATCAAATGACCCAAAACACCTGTTTGACATCGGTGCTCGAGCTCATGCGGAAGGAACGATAGGCGTGCTTGCAGGTCAACTTGGTCTCATCTCAATGTATGCTCGAGACTATCCTGAGATTCCTTATTTGGTAAAACTGAACTCAAAATCACATGTTGTCAAAACAAATCAACGAGATCCCATCTCTCAATCGATGTGGGACATGGACGATGTCATGTCACTCGTTCATAATGGAATTAATGTTGTAGGCATTGGATATACAATATACATCGGTTCAGAATATGAGCATGAAATGCTTACTGAAGCGGCACAGTTCATTCGTCAAGCACACGAACTTGGTATGATTTCAGTTGTTTGGATGTACCCAAGAGGCAAAGCAGTGGAAGATGAAAAAGACCCTCAATTGATCTCCGGTGCTGCCGGTGTGGCCGCATGTATCGGAGCTGACTTTGCAAAAGTTAACTATCCAAGAGCATGGGATGGCATGACACAACCCGAATCATTCAGAATCGCCGTTGAAGCAGCAGGCCGTACAGGAATTATTTGCTCAGGAGGTGGCTCACTTGCACCTCGTGATTTCTTACAACGCCTTCACGACCAGGTCAATATCTCAGGTTGCCGTGGTGCTGCAACTGGAAGAAACATTCACCAAAAACAAACCGATGAAGCCGTACGAATGACTGCAGCCTGTCACGCAATTATTTGCGATGGAGCAAGTGTAGATGATGCTATGGCAATTTTCGAAAACAATTAATCTTGATTCGACAAACACCATTGCTTCAATTCATCGACCTGAATAGTTTCATCATATGTTTCCTCATGATGTTTTATTATTTCTGGAGGTATGAACTTGCCAGTATTTTTTCTTTCCAAGTTCCGATTCAGGAGAGTTTTGAGGTCTAAAGCAGGCAAAGAAATAAGTTTGAGAGCATAATTTTTCTCAATTGATGCACAGACGTACGGGCACATTTCCCATGGAAGGATATTTGTGTTATCGATGATAATCAATGGAGCCCCAGCATCCATTGCATCTTTGCAACGTTCTAGATTGAGTCGATGATATTCTTTGAGTCGATGTTTGTCAAAAACATAGGATCCATGTTGGATGAAGAAAGAATCTGTTGAACAAATAACTGCATTTGGATGTTCTAAGATAATCTCTTGGACAAATGTCGATTTGCCTGAGCATGCTGGCCCACGAATGAGGACCAACGTTGGTTGATCACCTAGGATCATGATTCATTTTCAACATGGGTAGTAAACGTACCATCAGGCCCCATGACAATTGGATTACCTTCGACCCATTCAGGGCAATTTTCTGCAACCCATACTCGAGTAGCCCATTCACAGATATCATAACCGCCTGATAAGATACCTGATCGCTTGATGTAACCGACTTTCACAATGTCTTTGTCTTTCGAGAGAACATTTCCTAATTGTTGACTTGTTGTTCCATGACGCATGGAGGAATTGATGTGTTCGAGAATTTCAGCGGTGTTCCTGGGTCTATCATTCAAATATTTCTTGATTTTTTCTCGAATTCGTGTCGTTTTCATATCGTATTTCCTCCTGTCATTTTACCATTTACTGAACTCAGCACCTGATGTTTCTAAGGAGCGAGGCTACTCATATAACCGTTACCCTCTTCATGAACGAAGTTGTTACATAATTCTGACAAATATCGGTGTTTTTTTTACATTTAAACTCCTTATGTAAGTTAAATTCTACATATTCCAAAGGAAATGCATAACTAAATGTAACTAAAACGATAATTAACTTATATATACTGTGAATTTTTGCAAATATTTATTGGAAAGAGGCAAAATCATGACAATTCGCCCAATTCGTAGCCGGACACATCGCAAAATCCTGCATTGTTTAATGGATGGTCCTGCAACTGTTTCTGAATTAGCACAATGGTCGAGTATGAAATTACCGCACATGTCCCTCGGCTGCAAACAACTTCGGGAGATGGGCCATATTCAGAGGGATGATGTTACTGGGATTCGCAATGCTCGTCATCGTTTAACAGAGTTGGGTGTTGAAAGAATTCGTTCGGATATGGTCCATCATATGCTCAAGGCCAAGGCAGGATTATCCCCATCAAATCACGATGCTATCGTCATCAAAATTGAAGGTTCAAAAGTCTTGATAGGTTACACAAAACAACCCAAATACCAACTCCATTACATACCGAATAAGGGCTTTGAACAGGGCAACAACCCTTCCCACATCTCCAAAGGAAATGCAGGGGGGACATGGATTTCGATTCACGGGTCGACAATTGGATGGTACAATGCAACAGACGGCAGTCCAACCTCACCTGAAGTTCCTGCAAAAGGTACGCTAATTGAGTACCAACACCCTGAAGAAAAATTAGGGCTCGTTTGGGGCAACATTCTTCGTGAATCGCATGAATCTCATTTGTCTGAAAAAACATGGTTTAATTCAAAATTTGATGGAGGTGTAACATCAGAATTTTCTTTAGGCGAATATTATCTTGGGAAAATAGATCATGAAATTCCATTTCAGATACATCGAGGCATTCATGCCATCATAACTTCTTCAATCGAGCGTGAATTACTGATTCAACAGCTTGCAAGAAAATCAAGGACGGCTGTTTCTCTAAAAAATCGTCAAACAAAAATGCCCTACAATGTGCTCGTTGAATGGGTTAAACTGATTCATCCAAGATTAGATTATTCGAAGGTCGAATCAAAAGCATCAGAATTGTTTCGTCGAATTAAAGATAAAAAAATAAGACCATCAAAGCAACTTAATGAACTTCGAAATGATTTCCAGAATGTGGAATGGGTCAATGATTCAAATGCAGATTTCATGCACATATCAATTGAAGGATGCAGTGAAAGAGGTTCGAGGGCCGTAGCTGAATTCTTACTCACAACAACTACACCATGGGTGTTTGAATGGAACTTTCCATTACCAAAGGACAACTTACTCGAACGTTGTATTTCCTACCACAATTGCGTTTGTGTGGTGACAAGGCAAGTTGAAGATATTCCATTAACAAATGCCCAGATGATTCTTCGTTCGACGACAAATATTGGTGAAATTGATGTCCATATTTCAAGACGGGGGACTTTTTCATTCCACTTAGACACCTATGGTGATGAACAAGCACCCCAACCATACCAATTCATTCCAAGAAATGCTGAAGAATTAAAAAAAGTCCAACTGCAGTCTTCAATCCAGACAGGTCATAATTTGGAACTCGACTCAGAATTTCATACACCAACAATTCTGGCCGCAATACGATGCTATCCGGATGGCGATTCGGATTTGGCAAATTCAATCGAACGTCAAGAACCACTTGCGTCTTGGATTGCTTCACCGATGGACGAACGACCCAAGAGATGGGAGAGGATTCATGACAATTTACCATCTGGCTGGGTTGAATTACTCGACATGAGGTTAATGAGTGATGAAATGCTCTTAAAAAGCTCAATGTATGGTGGTAAGAAATGGATAGAAGAAATGATGTCTGAAACAAAACTTAGAACTCTGAGCCACCCGATGTTTTTACTGAAATTATTCGAAGCACTCGATGATGAAAAAATCCAATTCTACGCTGCTTCAATTATCCTTTCATCTGTTGATTTCATTGATCAAAATTACCGAGTAAAAATTGAGTATGCGTTTGAGAAGTGGATTCAAAAACCCATATTTTCAACACATGTACTGGAAATGTTATTCAAAACTTCAACATTTTCCGAGGTAGAAAAAAGGAATGTATTTGGACGCCTCATTTCAAGAGAATTCGATGTCAATGAATTTCCAGTTGTCACCTCGTGGCAGGAATACCACCGTTCAAACAGACAACAACCTTCTGTTGAATTTATTCAACGTTGTATTGACTATTTCCCATCACATTGGTGGAGGAAAGACGCTGTCCATTGGTTCAATACACTATCATCAAGTAAATCTGGTCGAGATTGGCTCTCAAAACAAAACATTCCTTGGTCAATACAACTTCTGTCCGAACATCAGTACAAATGGGGTGTTCCAGGTGTTAACGAAGAGATTGTTCATATCCAAAGTATTGATCTCGTGAGTGTTGAGAGGGTTATCGATCATTCTGAAGTTGAGAACGAACACTTAACAGACTTGTATCAAATTATCCTCCACCTTGAAAAAACTGGAATTCCGCGTTGTAAGACACATCCTTTGCTTGGATGGTTGTCGATACCTGTTGAGCAATGGCCGCTTTTTTCACCATCATCATTTCTGCTTGAAGATTCACTCATCGGTCAACATCTCTTCAAAATATTTTCTTCAAAAAGACTCGAATAATCCGATGTATTCAAAAACATGTCATTGTAGGATGGAGCACCGTACCTGCAACATCGGGCTGAGTCATATGACTGTGATGTCTGACACCACGGTACGGCCGCAATCGAAGGCCACATTGACCGAAAGGGATGAAATGTGGTGCAATGCGGTAAACCTCGGTGGACTATGGGTCCTCATGCGACGCAAGGATGACCATGAGACAACCAATCCACCGGACAGTACGCCCCGAATTCGAGGGTCAAGCCTCTGAGGATACGATGAAGAAGGCTGTTAGAATTCGGGGCACAGATTTTCTTCAAAATCACTCATGAGAAATCTAATTCTTGCGATGAAATCAAAATCGACTACCGTGCCGAGGACATTGTGAGCGAGCAGAAACAATACGAATGTTGTCTTCTTGGAGGAACATTCGATCGATTTCATGCTGGACACGAATTATTACTCAGTACTGCGCTTTCAATGGCACAACACGTTGAGATTCACATCTTAAATCAAGCCGATGCAGAGAAAAAATCGCCTCACATTCAACCAGTTGAAATAAGGATGAGAGCTATTGAGCACTGGCTCAAGCAACATCAACACTCAAATTACCAATTGTTCGAATTGATTGATCGCCACGGACCCGCCCCTTCGCATGAAAAAGCAGATGCAATTGTTGCAACATTGGAAACAAAATTTGAATGTGAGAATATCAATAAACTGCGGATTGAAAATAACCTTAAAGAATTGGACATTATCATTGTACCGCAATTACCAAGTTCTGATGGAGGCATCATTAGTTCTACACGAATTCGAAATGGGACAATCGACACAGAAGGCTTACCATGGATTCGAGAGGACTGGCGAAAGCACCCACTGTTCATGACAAAAGATGTTGGAGAAATGTTGAAAGAGCCTTTTGGCACCTTATTTGAAGGACCAGAAAATGAACCTTCAATCGCACTCGAAAATATCTTTATTGAATACGATTTCACAGAATCTCTCCTTGTAACCGTTGGTGATGTCACAACAAAGACTGCTTTAGACATGGAGGTCGTACCAGACATTGCACTTATTGATGGTAAAACGAAGCGAACTGAACTCGCTGATTCAGAGAGAATCGATGTCGAAGTCTTTGACCTCCAGATATACGTAGAAAATCCAGCGGGTCGATTACATCCCGAGCTTTTACAAGCCATTGAAGAATGCTTTTTTTCTGAAGAAAAATGTGTGATCACAGTTGAAGGAGAAGAAGATTTAGCACCTCTTTTTGCTCACTTATGTGCCCCTCTTAAGACTGTCATTCTGTATGGGCAACCACACAAGGGCGTTGTTGCACAAACGACAACACTGGCTTCAAAAGAAAGATGTGCTCGGATTTTAGGTATGTTTGAGGTGCTTTATTGACAACGCCGTTTGTCTCAATCACTGTTTGCGTTCGAAATGGAGCAGGTTGGGTTGACCATTGCCTCCAAGCATTAAGCAAACAGCTGTATGACGCCTTCGAGATCATTGTTGTTGACGATGGTTCCACGGACGGAACCCAAAATGCACTTCGAAAATGGGATGACCCAGTGGGTTCTAGGGGGCCAAAAACCAAAATTCTCACACAAGGGCCACGTGGACTTTCTGCAGCACGTCAACATGCTATTGAAAATGCAAGTGGTGAGTGGATTGCAATAACCGATATTGATGTGCGACCAGAACCAAACTGGCTCAGTCATCTCATGAATGCCTACAAGACATGTTCGGAGGACGAGCATATCGTAGCCGTCACAGGTAGAACAATGTTTGGAATTGGCTCAGACCCTGTGAGCCTCCTCCGTTCAATGGAGATTGAACGTAAATACAAATCTAGAACAAGGTACACAACTCTTGCCAACGGTCCTTGTTCAATGTTTCAAAAATCATCACTTGATGACATCGGTGGGTTCGGTAAAACATGGTATCACGCTGAAGATATGGAAGTAAGCCTTCAATTATTATTGAATGGGGGTAAAATCCTCTATGCGCCTGAGGCTGTCGTACACCATGTTCCTGAGACTGGTCTGCGACGCTTTTTAGGGAAGCGGAAAAGAGATGCCCGAGCACACACAAGGATTGTCCGAAAATACCCGAGACGGAAGAGAGCAAAGAATACCTTTGATTTCTTAGGCTCATCTTTTTCTGTCATTTTGGCAACATTGTTTTTTGCGATGATGGTTATCACAGGAGTATCGAACATAACACAGAATCCATTTTTAGGCTTTGAGCAAATGCAAGATCTGAAGTACTTTCTGTTCCTTTTAATTCTCTTTGAATGTTTGATGTGGACTGGCACATTAGGGTCCGTTCATTTTCAAAGTTTGAAACATTCAACATCAATGAAGTTCGCCACATCAATCCGCATTCGAATCATCATTATTCTATGGGGGATTGCATTAATGATTGGAATATTTCAAGGTTGTATGGATGCGGTATTTGCAAAAAACGGTCATCCAAGATTATTCTCAAAAAGAGCTTAATCAACGTTTGAATCTCCTTCTGGAGAATTCATTGAATAGATGAGTGCGAATCCAAATCCGACGAGGGCGATAGATACTGAATACACACCAACATCAATCCAAGCAGTATGTAGAATACCGTACCAGAAGTAGAATACGAGGCCTAAGAGAAGGCACCATGCTGCGATTGTTCGTTGCAATTCATCTCCTCCTCCCAATGATTTCCAAGTTTCATTCATCACAAGTCCTCGGAGCCAGTTGGAGAATCCAATGCTAGCATTGATGTTTTTGAATGCAGAATACATCATTGCAATACACAAAAGACCGAACACTCCGTCAGATGCAGTGACTTGAATGCCTTCGGAGATTGGTTCAAACGCCTTGTTCGTAAACTCAAATGTCAAAAGTCCGCCCCAGGAGAGGTGATAATTTGGATGGACTTTTCCAAACATATTGAGGATTGTGAGAAAGATACCCCACAGACCGATGGCCATGAACCAATTCGATATTGGATTGAGCGGCTGAACCTTTGGTTCTTGGTTTGGTACGAATGATTCTCCATCAGCCATGATGCTCCGACCTAGATAGTGATTATAAACGCACCCA
>Ga0255761_10000329_pt1 | contig 44449 bp, 42 predicted proteins | sample 071ome_29_FD_179961 | JGI IMG/M metagenome (GOLD analysis project Ga0255761, IMG submission 179961) | Coastal salt marsh microbial communities from the Groves Creek Marsh, Skidaway Island, Georgia - 071407BT metaG (version 2) | ecosystem: Environmental > Aquatic > Marine > Intertidal zone >... | reverse complement strand
CGCACTAGCTAACATCGCGATTGTAACTAATGCACTAAGAATTGTACGATTCATAGTATTGTTTCCTCTTTTTTTGTTAATTTGGGCTATTAAAATAGCCGTGTAAAATTGCGATTTTTAGAGATTGAAAGCAAGCGCAATTATTTATAATATAAAAAAATTCTGTTATGATAAAGTTTATAGATCTTGAAACCCAGCAAAAGCGCATTCGTAAGCCTCTTGAACAACGATTGAAAAAAATCTTAGATCATGGTCAATATATTATGGGCCCTGAAGTGTTTGAGTTAGAGGAAAAACTAGCTGATTATTGTGGGGTTAAACATGCTATTTCGTGTTCTTCCGGAACCGATGCATTGTTGATTCCATTGATGGCTTGGGGAATTGGACCAGGAGATGCGGTTTTTACCACCCCTTTTACCTATCATGCTACGGCTGAGGTGATATCTATCTTAGGTGCAACTCCAGTTTTTGTCGATGTGTATGAATCTACTTTCAACATTGACTGTGAAAAGCTAGAAATTGAAATTAATAGAGTTATTAATGAAGGAAAACTAATTCCCAAAGCTATTATTCCTGTTGATTTGTTTGGTTTGCCAGCTAGATATCGATTAATTGATGAAATTGCAAGAAAATACAATTTAAAAGTTCTAGAAGATGCTGCTCAAAGCTTTGGAGGGTCCATTGGAGAAAAAAAGGTAGGATCGTTTGGCGATGTTGCTGCTACTTCCTTTTATCCTGCCAAACCATTGGGATGTTATGGAGATGGAGGTGCAATTTTTACAAATAATGACGAGCTCGCTGAAATATGTAAGTCCATCAGATTTCATGGAACTACTGAAAAAGATAGATATCATAGTGAAGTAATAGGTTTAAATGGTAGGCTTGATAGTATCCAAGCAGCTGTTTTGTTAGAAAAACTATCTATTTTTGACGGTGAACTTAAAATGAGAAATGAAGTTAATCTTCATTATAGAAAACATCTCAGCAATGTTCAATATCATCCGAAAAAATATCAATCTTCTCATGCTTTGTTTTCTATTATATTGAAGTCAAATAATAAAAGGAGTGATTTAGTTGATAAGCTATCAAAAAGTAATATTCCATCTGCAGTGTATTATAAATTCCCAATTCATCTAATGAAAGCATTTAAATACTTAAATTATTCTGAGGGATCTCTACCAGTTTCTGAAAAATTATCACAAACTTTAATTAGTATTCCCATGCATCCATATTTAACTATTCGAGATATAAATTTTATTGTCGAATCAATTATAGACAAGAAATGAAGTATGTTGTGACCGGTGGAGCGGGGTTTATTGGTTCAAATTTAGTTGATAGGTTAGTTTTGACTTCTAACGAAGTTTATGTTATCGACAATTTTTCCAGCGGTAAAAAAACTAATTGTAATAATAGAGCCCACTATTTTGACCTAGATTTATCGGATGATAATAATTATAAAAAATTTTTAGAAATTTTATATGGTACAGATACCGTTTTCCACACTGCAGCAAAAGCCAGAGTTCAGCAGTCAATAGCTAATCCTGTTCTGTTCGAAAAAAACAATACACTTGGCTTGGTTAATATTTTAAAGGCATCAGTGGATATGAAAGTACGAAGATTTGTCTATAGCAGCTCATCTTCAGTTTACGGAATGAATCAAAATTTACCTCTCCAAGAAAACAACTATCCGGAACCCATGTCTCCCTATGGAGCACAAAAACTTTATGGAGAAACAATTTGTAAAACTTTTTCTAAAGTATATGGCATTGAAACTGTTTGCCTAAGATATTTCAATGTTTACGGCGAGAAGCAGAATACGGAAGAATCGAATTCTCTAGTACTCGGTATTTTTCTCAACCAGAAAAAAAATAATTTGCCATTGACTATTAGGGGGGATGGAAGCCAAAAAAGAGACTTTACTTATGTAGGAGACGTTGTTGAGGCTAATATTTTGGCTTCAAGCTCCAATTTAGTTGGCAAAGGTGAATCCATTAATATTGGAAGAGGTAAAAGTATTTCAATAAAAGAACTAGCAAAAATGATTAGTAATAATTTTGTTTTTATTGATGATGTGCTAGAGCCCAAAAATAATTTATCAAACAGTCAAAAAGCTTTTGATTTATTAGGGTGGAAGTCAGAAACTGACATTAAAGATTGGATTATCAAAGCTTCCCTAAAGACTTAAATAATAACTTAAAACAAAATTGGAAATATTTTTTTCTTTTCCAAAAAAAAGTGACACCTTTTTAAAGTCATTAATTTTGCGCTCAACCCCCAACATCATATAATTATTTTTTTCTAAAATATCATTATGATTTTCGTAGGGAAGATTATTGTTTTTGCTTAGATAGGGAATAAAAACCTTGGCGTCAGCATATTGGAAAATAAAATCAAGTTTTTCAAAAACTAACTTAATATTTGAGTTAAGAATAATTTTACGATTTGAATTGGGGCTAATAAATGAATTTCCAAGCGTTTGTCCATTATTTGACCAACCAAACTTGTAAACATCATGATAGTAATAGGAGTCCACCCCAGGGGGATGTTGGTTGCCGCTTTGATTCGTAGTATCAATCCTTTCTATGTTAAGTAAAATTTTTTCATTAAAATATTCCAACCCAAGTAATCCGTCTCCAAAATTGAGTGTTTTAACCCCACTCTTATCGTCAAAATAGTGTTCAAAGTAAAATTTTGTATTACCTTTTTTCAAAAATAAAGTAAATGCTCCAAGACCGTTTCCAGCTTTGTATGCTTGATCTTGTCCAGGTTGAGATTTATCTCCAGCTCTAGCAAAAAAAACATTAATATAGTTTCTGAGGGTTGCAGGTATTTTCTCGTTATTTTGATCATATCCACCATGTTGTACCGCGTGTTGGATTGAAAACCCAAGATTTAAATTATCAAAATCTTTTTTTAATAGTAAAGATTTGTAGTGCAAAAATGGCCCACCTTTGTAGTTCGGCTGTTTTGGAAACTTTCCATGAAAGAGTTCAGTTTTTATTTCAAATAAGTTGTAAATATTAATCCAATTTGTATTTATTGATATTCCACGAATTTTTTCAGCATTATTTGAAAGAACCATTGAGCCGGAAGAAAATTCAGGACTCTTATAAATTCTTTCATTATTAAATGAGCCAAGTTTTAAGTTAATAAAATCATTAGAGAGCTTGGAGTGTAAATCAAAAAACTTAATTCCCTCCTCATTGATTAACCACAAAAGATTAAAATTTGTGTTTTTAAAGTTTTTTAAAGTGAAAGAATTGAAAAAAACAATATTTGACTTAGCCAGGTTATTATTATAAATGCCGCCTTTATTGCTGTTTAAAAAGTGAACAAAGTTATTATTTTGAAAAAGATTAATTTGCATTTTGCTTTGATTCTGACCAAAAACGGTTGAAGTCAAAATAAAAACAATTAAAAATACTTTAAAGATATGATTCACAGTCAAATAAGTTAAATCTTTTATAAAAAAATAAAAAATATCTTTTAACTAAAATACTATATTTGAGTTAGATTATTTGTTATAAAATTATGTCCAAAAAAATTTTAATAACTGGGGGAGCTGGGTTTATTGCTCATCATGTAGTAGAGTACCTTTTGCAAAAAACAGATTGGGAAATTATTACTCTGGACAGACTTGACTTTAGTGGAAATTTAAACAGACTCCACGAAGTGGTAAGTTCATTTTCTATTAAAGACAAAATGCGTGTTAAGGTTATTTATCACGATTTGAAGGCGGAATTAAACAAAGAAATCATTTCGACTATTGGAAGTGTAGACTTTATTTGTCATCTTGCAGCTGGTTCACATGTTGATAGATCTATTCAGTATCCACTTGAGTTTGTTATGGACAATGTTGTAGGTACTGCTAATATCCTAGAATATGCAAGAAAATTAGATGGTCTTAAAAAATTCATTTATTTTAGTACAGATGAAGTTTTTGGACCAGCACTTAATGGAATAAAGTTTAAAGAAAATGATAGGTATAATTCAACCAATCCATATTCTGCATCAAAGGCTGGAGGCGAAGAGTTGGTTGTTGCCTATGAGAATACATATGGTCTTCCAGCAATTATCACTCATACAATGAACGTTTTTGGTGAAAGACAAAGTATCGAAAAATATATTCCTATGGTTATCAATAGCGTAAAAAACAATCAAAAAGTGTTTATACATTCTGACATAAACAGAACAATCCCTGGATCCAGACACTACATACACGCGAAGGATGTCGCAAGCTCTTTACTTTTTTTGCTCAATTTTGACACAAATCTTCTTGGTCCAGATATTACAGGTGCCAAATGCCAAAAATTTAATATTGTTGGTAAGGATGAAATTAACAATTTAGAATTAGCCAAATTTATTGCTCAAATTCAAAAAAAAGATTTGATTTTTGAGCTCGTAGATTTTCATTCCCAGAGACCGGGTCACGATTTAAGATATGCACTAGACGGAGAGAAAATGAAGAAAATGGGCTGGGAGCCAAATTCTGCCTTTGATAGGCTTGAATCGACAATAAACTGGACTTTGAAAAATGAAAGATGGCTATCAAAAAAATAAACCTATTTGGAAACTTTGTTTTTAAGATATAATTTTAGTCGTGAATAGACTAAACATACTTCCAATTCTATTTGTCCAATTTCTTTTTTCTCAGGTTTCAATTGGCGATATCAATAATATTTCTAACCAAGCGCTTGACAAAATTAGAGAAGAATTGCAACAGAAAAACCAGCAGAATCCAGCCGTACAAAACGTCGTTGAGCTTTCTCCAGAAATAGTAACAATCGACCCTTTAATTCAAGATAGCGATAAGTCAATAGACTATTTTGGTTATGACTATTTCCGAAAAGACATCTCATTTTTCGACAATGTTCCAACTTCTCCAGATTACAGATTAGGGCCAGGAGACGAGATTATTATTTCCTTGTGGGGAGAAACCAACTATAGAAGCAGTATGACAATTGATAAAGAAGGACTGATTTATTTTGAGAACATAGGTTTCATTAATCTATCTAATTTAACTCTTGATTCGGCTGAACAACATTTAAGACAAAGTTTATCTAAAATTTATGCAACTCTTAATAGTGATAATAATTCCACAAAGCTCAGTCTATCTCTTGGAAAATTAAAATCAATGAATGTTTATTTTTCTGGACAAATTGAAAATCCTGGAATGAGCCTTGTTCACCCTTTTTCTGATATCTTTAGTGCAATTATTCAAGTTGGCGGCATTAATATAAATGGCTCTTTAAGAGAGGTGCAATTAATTAGAAATAATAAAATTATCCAGACTATTGATTTTTATGCTTTCTTTATGGATGGTAAAAATAATTTTTCTCAACAAAGAGTACTAGAGGGCGATGTAATTCATGTTCCGAAAATTCAAAAAAGGGTTAGAGTTGCTGGGGCAGTTAATAGGCCTTCATATTATGAGCTTCTGCCAAATGAATCTATTAAAGAATTAATTGAATTTGCAGTTGGACTTACCAGCAATGCTTCTTCCAATATTTTTTTGACGCAGGTTGTTCCCGTTACCAACAGGGAGGCTGACGATTATGCTATAAAATCAAAAATTATTCAATTGGATGACATGGATTCAATTTATTTAAATGATGGAGACTCTATTGAAATTAAAAAAATTTCTGGCGTTATTAACACGGTTAATATTAGTGGAAAAGTTAAATCTCCCGGTTTGTACCCAATTCCCGCATCTTCTTCATTAAAAGATGTTCTTGAATTGGCTGGAGGGTTTAATGATCCCAATTTTAAAAAATCAATAAACCTTGATAAAATATTAATTTTAAGGAAAGACTCCAATCAATATTACTCAAGAGAATATACAGTATCTTATGAATCTTCCAATAATTTTAAATTGGAAGTGAACGACCAGATTTTTGTGTACTCTAATACTATTTATGACAATTTGGGTACATTTACTATTTTGGGGGAGGTATTTTATCCCGGGACATATCATTATAGCAATAATTTCTCATTAGCTGACGCAGTTAATAAGGCGGGTGGATTTACTGAAAACGCCTTTCCTGAAGCAATATCTTTGAATAGCAATTTTATAAACTATTCTGAAAATCAAAATGTTAATATATCAGGTATTGATTTAAAAACAATAATTACCCCCGGCTCAGTTATTGAAGTGCCTAAAAAAACCTTTTCATTCCAAGTAGCAGGAAACGTCTATAGTCCTGGATATTTTGTATCGAGTAAGAAAACTAGAATATCTGATGCTATTATTTTAGCCGGCGGACTAAAACCAAAAACCCTGAAAAACAAAATTTATATTATAAGGTCTAATGGAAAAATTGAAAAAGTCAGAGGAGCCCTTAGTAGAAGAACAAAAATAATCAATTGGGGGGACACGCTAGTTGTGCCAGAAAATGAAAATCCCAAGGATTTTGATATTTCTGCTTTTGTTTCAGATATAACTTTATCCTTAACCAATTTGGCAGCTATCCTGGTCCTAGTCGAGAATCTTACTAACAATTAAGTAAGTGCGATTAATACTACTTCGACATGGTGAAAGTGAGTGGAATCTAGAAAATAGATTTACGGGATGGACAGATGTTAACCTTACACCTTTAGGTGAAAGAGAAGCTGAGCTTGCAGGCAAAGCGCTATCTAAAAATAATTTTAAAATCATTACTGTTTATACCTCGCTGCTAAAAAGAGCTATAGATACTGCAAAAATAGTTTCTAATTTTATTGATTTTCCAATTCATAAAATAATTTATGAATGGAGGCTAAATGAAAGACATTATGGAGCATTACAAGGCTTGAATAAATCAGAAACTGCTGCTAGATATGGTGAAGATCAAGTAAAATTGTGGAGGAGAAGCTACGATATTTCTCCTCCGCCTCTATCAAAAAATGACGATAGACATCTAAAATTCAACCAGAAATTTAATAAAATTTGTGAAAATTTACCCAATGGGGAAAGCTTAAAAAATGTCCTTGGAAGACTAAATCCATTTTGGATAGAATATTTAAATAGAATAAAGAAAAACCCAGGAGACCATCTAATTGTTGCGCACAGCAATTCTTTAAGAGCCATTGTAAAATTATTAGATCAATTATCAGAAAAAGAAATTATTTCTGTTAATATTCCCACCGGGATTCCTTTAATTTATACCTTTGATAATAGCTTTAAAATCATTGACAAAAAATACTTAATTGATAAAAAAAAATTAATAGAAAAGCAAAAAATGGTAGAGAATCAGGGGAAAGCCCAATAAATTTATTTTTTAGATACTTATTTTTATAATTGAGAGATATTTTAGAAATTATAAATTAAACATAAGTTACATTGTTGTAAAAAACTTAAATAATTTTCAATATGATTCGAAATTAAAATGAAAAATGAAATGAGAGACAAGCTTAGAAAATATATTTATGATTAACTTTTCAAAGATAAAAATTTTAGTAGTTGGCGATTTCATGATAGACCATTATATAATGGGTACATCTGATAGAATATCTCCTGAAGCACCAGTTCCTATAGTAATCCCTAAAGAAGAGCTTTCAGCTCCAGGTGGGGCTGGTAACGTAGCAATGAATCTTCGTTCATTGGGATCTCAAGTTTATTGTGCGGGTATAGTGGGGGATGACCAATGGGGTAGAAAACTAATAAAGACTCTAAAAGATAATGGAATAAATACTTCAGGTATCAAGGTTTTTAAAAACCATCAAACTAGCGTAAAACAAAGAATTTATTCAAATGGGGTACAAGTAGCGAGAATTGATACAGAGAAGATAATTGAAAAGTATGATGAAAAAACTCTTTTAAGAAATTGTAATCAATATGATTTAATTGTTTTGTCTGACTATAACAAAGGTGTTCTAAACAACCCTAAGAAAATTATATCCATTATTAATTCCAACAATTCTAGCCCCAAAATAGATATTGTTGTTGATCCTAAAAAAAATGATTTCAAAAAATACACTGGTGCAAATATTATTACTCCCAATTTAATTGAGCTTCAGAAAGCTTCTAATTGCAACATTGATGATGAAGAATCTATTGTAAGTGCTTGTTCTTTCTTAATAGATCAATGCAATTTCGAATATATTTGTGCAACTAGAGGTAGCAAAGGAATGATTGTAGTGGGTAAGGGAGGGTATGTAAAAAAAATCCAACCATATATAGTTAAAGATGCAGATGTGACAGGAGCTGGTGATACGGCGATATCATCTTTGGCTCTTTGTTATGCATTAACTAAGGATATTGAACTATCTGCAAAAATTGCAAATGCTGCAGCATCTATTGCTGTAAGCAGACCTGGAACAGCTACGGTTAACATTGAAGAATTAAATAAATTAATTTCTTTATAAACTTATTAGCTTAATTAAGTCGTCCACCAAAATATCATTAATGTCATTGGCTGCCAATACTTCAATATGATTTAAAGAAAAATTTTTGGGATATGGGAAAAATCTGTCCTGATGAAATCTAGATTTTATAACAATTGTACTTCTGCTAAAAAAGACAGACATATGAGCGTTGGCAGAATCGTTACAAATATTTAATGATGAATATTTAATTAAGTTCATAACATTAAGAATTGAAGTTTTACCACAAAGATTTAAGGAACTTCTTGATACCTTTATTTTTGCATTTTTAATATTTATTCTATCTTGCTCAAGACCACAATATACTGGAATTAAATTAAATTTTTTCTCGATTAAATTTCCAAGTTCAATAAACTTATTTATATTCCATTTCCTGAAACTTTTCCCCGCTCCAACATGTAAAACAAAATATTTTTTATCAACTAGTCTATTGGAAAGTATTTTCTGATAGTAATTTGTAAAATCTAGAATTTTTAATGATAGGTCAATGTTCAGCGCCTTATTTAATAATATATTTATTCTAGATATTTCATGTATGTTATTTTTTAGATCATATTGAATCAAAGTATCATAATTTAAATAATCATAGACTTTCAAAGATAAAGCAGAATTTTGTTCATATTCAGATAACAAAGCATATTTTTCTCCCCCTACAAATCTAATTATTGAGTCCTCATATATTCCATTTCTGGACCCCCTCATATTTATTACTTTAATAAATTTATACCTGCCAAATCGAAGATTTATCAAGATTCTATAAAAAATATTTTTTATATATTTTTTTCTATCTATATAATAAAACTCCATATCAATTTGCTCAAAAATAGTTTTTGAACTAGAATCAATAAGTGCAACGATTTGATGATTTTTATCAATTTGCAATAGTGCATTTAAAAAAATAATGCTATCTCCTAGAGCGCCTAGGTTTACTAAAAGTATTTTTTCTATATTTATTTTTTTACCAGTTAGCTTTGAAAAGAAATAAGTAACTATATCAATCAAATAAAATATAAGAGATATCAATGTTTTAAAAAATTGAGGTATAAAAATCATTTTAATTTTTGAACGGGTTTTACATAGAATTTCCAATCCATAACTTCAATTGAAGAATGTTTAGGTGCTTGAAAGGATTGATATTCTTTAGTTGGAAAAACCCTCAGCTCTTTGCCATTAACCAGTAAATCTATTGGCATAATAAAATTTTCTTCTACATTATTCCATCTATAAAAAAAACTCGTATCAGTTTGATAATATTCTATTTCTGGTTGATTAGGAGAATAAAGATACTGTTGAGCAAAATACCAGTAATCTTCTCCTGTTTTTTCGAAAACCTTTTTGAAAAAATCTTTTGTATTAACAAAACCTTTAGCGTTTTCAGTCATAAATTCTTTTAATATTTCAAACCATATTTTATCGTTATTTATAGCGCTTCTTAATGTATGCATTACCCATGCGCCCTTCATGTAAGTGTCTCCATTAAGCGCCCAATGATTTTCATTTTCATTTCCCACAATTGGGATTTGATTTTGTATGCGATTTTTGATGCTATTTAAATAGTCTACACCCATAGGATAACTATTAAACTTATCCTCAAAATAAATTGCTTCAGAATAAACCTGTAAGCCTTCATGAATCCAAATATGAGTAGGATCTGATGCTGTTACACTGTTGCCAAACCATTCATGTCCAGTTTCATGGATTATCAGAGGGTCTATTACCCCATACATTGGCCAGCTTTTACTTCTTATTCCATTATAAATACTGAAGCCATTTCCATAAGTAACAGCCGATTGATGTTCCATTCCTAAATAAGGCACTTCTACTAATTTATATCCGTCATCATACCACTGGTAGTCACCAAAGTATTTTTCATAAAAACGTATTACTTCTTTAGATTGAGGAAAATAATTACTTGCTAAATCTTTATTGTAGTCCAGTACATAGTGATTTATTTCATGTATATAATTATCTTTTAAAAGAGTATCTTGGATAGCTACATAATTTCCTATTTGTACCGATATGTTATAGTTGTTAATTGGGTTACTAACGAACCATTCAAAAGTTGATTTTCCATTTTTTGTTAAAATATTTCTCAGTTTTCCATTTCCTACCGCGACTAAGTTGGACGGGACAGTATAGGACATCTTTACGCTATCACTTTCAGCAGTAATATGATCTTTGTTAGGCCACCAAATTCTTGCACCCTCCCCCTCGCATGAAACTGCGACCCAATCACGGTTTTCTTTATCTTTAGTCCAGGTAAATCCTCCAGCCCAAGGGGGGTTATCTGCACTTTGAGGAAAACCATAGTAGAAAATACTAAATTCAAACAGGGAATTATTGATTATTGTATCAGGGAAATTAATTGTAATTGCATCAAGCTCACGAGAAAAATTTAACTCTCTATCATTTTGAGTAATTTTTTTTATTTCTAAGTTTTCAGCTAAATCAATCTGAATCTTGTTAATATCCTTGAGGCTTTTTGCTTTAATTGTTACAAAACCATTTATAGATTTTTCATCAATATTAAATTCAATATTTATATCATAAAATGAAATATGATATGAAGATCTATTTTCATTTAAATAACCAATTAAGTAATTGTTTTTAGTTATTTCAGGAAGTTTTGATTGAGATCCGTGTGGACGATAATCAGATTTGCTACCATTGCAGGAAGCTAGAATCAGTACAAAGAAAATTTTTGTAAAATATTTAAAAATTTTTCTCATAAAATGTCTTACTTTTAAAAATATTTTTAGCAAATATAATGTAATATATAATAATCGAGAATAAAAACCACAGAACTATAGCGAAGGCATCCTTTATTAAAAATAATAAATAAACTAAAATAATATAAATTGTTAGCCTTACAATAAAAGGCTGACCCCAAAGCTTGATTAAAAATCGCATCTAAAGAATATAATCAACATTAACCTAACTAAATCTTCAATTTTTTATAAAAATTTAAAGTTTGCCGTTTTTTCTCATTTCCATTCTTATGGAAGTTGCAGAAATTTCTCCAATTTCTTTTGGAGGGACATGCTCAATAATTTCATAACCAACACCCCTCCCATAATTAACCGAATCAATGTCAGGAATAATTGAAACTATAATTTTACCATCATTAATTAATTCTTTAAGCTCTCCTTCGCGAATCATTTTTTCAATTTCAATTGCAGTCCAGGGGTTATTTTCATCAGGCTCTACATCCCTTATAGCTAACCAAACTCGCTTTCCCTCTTTTAACCTTTCATTGATTAACCAAAGATGACCCCTGTGAAGAGGCTGCCATCTTCCAATAAACATAGAATATTTCATTTTTATCTCATTTCTTTATATAATTTTTATTAATCAAGTAATCCATTATTTTTTTTGAAGCTTCCAGGGGTAATAAATTATCATTCTTAATATGTATTTCTGGTTTTTGGGGGGGTTGATAGGGAGAACTGATTCCAGTGAAATTACGTATTTGCCCCAGCTTTGCTTTTTTATACATTCCTTTAGGATCTCTTTTTTCACATGTATCTATTGAACAATCAATAAAAGTTTCTAAAAAATCTCCTTTCTTAAATAAATCTCTAACTAATTGACGATCAGATTTGAAAGGAGAGATAAAAGAACAAATTACTATAATACCCGCATCAAGAAAAAGCTTAGAAACCTCACCAACCCTTCTAATATTCTCTATTCTACTTTTTTCATCAAACCCTAAATCTTTGTTCAAGCCATGCCTAACATTGTCACCGTCAAGCAAATAAGTTTTATAGCCCAAAGTAAATAATTTTTCATCAATAAGATTTGCTATAGTTGATTTACCGCTAGCGCTTAATCCTGTAAACCATAAAATAAAAGGGTTTTGATTAAGGAGCTTTATTCTATCGCCCTTATTAATTTTTGATTGATGCCATACTATGTTTTTCATTAAAAGGTTTAAATTTTCATTTTGGAAATTTCTAAATAATATACTAAGGCTTTTTCATAAATTTGTTTATAAACTTCTGGCACTTCAATAGCGCTCTTAGGTTTTCTTTTTATGAAACCAGTTGAGTTGTAAATATTGTCATACCAATGAACTCCCCAAATTCCATCTTCTTTATGTGAGCCTTTGTTCCATGAAAGCATTTTTTCATCAAATTTAATTTTTAATTTTTCGCACCACGAGTTTAATATTTTTGGAGGATCTCTTAGTAAATCATCGGAATCTATAACAATGAATTCCAAGCCATTTTTTTTGAGAAAATTAATTAATTTTAGTTGTTGGGGATATCCTAACTCTTCCAAGCTTTTTAATAAATTTTTTTGAATATATGAATTAATTACATCCTTTGGATGGCGAATGAGAAAACAATTACTGAAAGATTTAATCCATGAAAAATCTTTCTCTTCTAAAATATGATGAGCCATATGTTTTTGGTACCATATTTTTTTATTTTCTGGGATTGTGCCATTAATGAATTCTGTTACCTCTTTATAGCTAGTTTTATATTTATGAATTATTTCAACCTTCATCGGATGATCGAAAGCTGTTTTTTTTAAGTAATATGCATAAAACGGTTCATCAGAAACAAATGTATCATTTCGAGATGACCAAGAGCGCATAAGGGCGGTTGAAATATTTCTCGGTCCAGACCAACAAGCAATTTTCATTTTCCAGTCGTTAATTTTTTTAAAAAAAGGCTTCTTAATTTGTTTACCAATGAATTTTTGTTGGTGGATTTTAATTTTCTATTTTCAAGCATTCTTACCGGCACTATCCCCGCAAACGTTCCAGTTACAAAAGCTTCATCGCAATTTTTTATATCTTCAAAAGTAAAATTTTTTTGCAGGCAAATTATATTATTTTCAAGACAAATTTCAATTACCTTTCCGCGAGTAATTCCATTCAAACAATATTCCCCAGAAGAAGTCCATACTTCATTATTATTTTTAAAAAAAAGATTAGTTGAGTTGCAGGTGCTGATAAACCCGTTCGGGTCATTCATTATTCCTTCATCGTAACCAAAGTTCTTCGCCTCAATACTTCCGAGTATGCAATTTAGCTTACTTAAGGTGTTAAAATGAGGGCTTAATATATTAATTGAAGGCCTTACAATTGATACTCGGCCTATGTGGAGTCCATTTTGGTAAATCTTAGGATCTGTTTTTTTAAATTCAGGAATAATTACAAAATTAATCGGACCAACATTCGCATCGGGACTTTGGTATGGAGTTATTTTATTTCCTCTAGTTATAATTAAACGAATATGAACATCATCTGTCATCGAGTTTTCAAAAATAGCTTTATTAATTTCGTTAATAATTTCTTGCCTAGTTAAGGGAATGTTTAAAGAGATTCCCTCTGCACTTTTAAAAAGTCTATCTAAGTGCTCATTGATAAAAATCAAATTATTATTTTGAAGTCTAATGCCTTCCCAGACTCCATCACCGAGTAAAAACCCGCTATCAAAAACAGAGATTTTTGCCTCGCTTCTATCAAATAATTTCCCATTAATGTTTATTTTAATATTATTGTTCTTTGGGTTCGGAAGGAATGAATGAGAAGACATTAAATCAAAAAGATTATTTTGTATTTTTTAATTGCTGATTAATCCAGTTATAAGTTTTTTCTACACCTTTTTTAAGGGGGTATTTAGGGTCCCACCCTACATTTTCTCTAAAAAGTTTATTATCTGAATTTCTACCTCTAACGCCCAGAGGAACGGGGAACCCGTATTTTTCTTCAAATTCATTTCCGTCTAAATTTTTAATTTGAATGTTTTTACCAGAAAATTCAATTGCCATTTTTGCTAGTTCATTTATTGATACCATTTCCTCTGATCCAATATTGACTGGTTCAGAGAAGTTTGATTCCATTAGTCTTCTCACAGATTCAATACATTCATCAATATAAAGAAAAGATCTTGTTTGTTTTCCGTCACCCCAAACTTCTAATTCGCCCCCATCCTTAGCTTCAGCTGCTTTTCTACACATGGCTGCAGGAGCTTTTTCTTTTCCACCAGTCCAAGTGCCCTCTGGTCCAAAAATATTGTGAAATCTTCCAATTCTCACATTTAATTTATGGTTTCTCTCAAAAGCTTTATAAAGCCTTTCACTAAAAAGTTTTTCCCATCCATATTCGCTATCTGGTGCAGCAGGGTACGCACTATGTTCGGCACACATAGGATTATTTGGGTCTTCTTGATTATACTCAGGGTACATACAAGCTGAAGAAGAATAAAATATTTTCCTTACTTTTTTTAAAACACATTCTTGCGCAACATTTAAATTAATCAATGCAGAATTATGCATTACGTTTGCATCATTATTTCCAATGAAAATATATCCAGCGCCTCCCATATCAGCAGCGAATTGATATATTTCATCTAGATTTTCATCAATAACTTCTTTTACTACTTTAGGGTCTCTTAAGTCCCCAACAATAAATTCATTCGCTAGGGAATTTGAGAATTCTGGCTTTTTTAGATCAACGCCTCTGACCCAATATCCTTCCTTTTGTAGTCTTTTGACCATATGACTACCAATAAATCCTCCCGCACCCATAACTAAAGCTTTTTTCATAATTTTTCCTTGTGTTTCTTTAAAATCAATTCATTAAAAATTAGAATAATAAATTTTGGAACTATTTCAAAATATCTTTTATATAGCCTTTTAGGTTCTAAAATTAGTCTAAAAAGCCATTCTAATCCAAGATTTTGAATAATTTTTGGAGCAACAATAATTTTACCTGTATGATAATCGAAAGCTGCACCAACACCAAACATAAGGTTGCATTCAAGTTTATTAATATAATGATTCATGAAAATTTCTTGCTTGGGCGTGCTTAAACCTACCCATATAATGTGTGGCTTAGTTTCTGAAATTAAATTTATTAAATTATTTTCTTCATAACTATTTAATGGCCTAAAAGGCGGGCAGTATGTTCCAACGATATTCGCATCAAATTTAGATTGAAAGTTTGACTTCAATTTTTCGGCTACACCTTCATTTCCACCATAAAAAAAATGTCTCAGGTTTGAATTAGATGTCTTTTGAAAAAATTCATGCATCATTGCTGGACCAAAACACCTTTCAATTGACTTAGAACCCTTTAATTTCGAATACCACACTAAAGGTGTACCGTCAGGTATAGATAAATATGCTCTTCTATGAGCTTGATAAACATTTTTATTTTTATGACTCTCAATAATTCCATGTACACCAGTTACAGTAACATAACCTTTAAAATTTTGATCTAAGAGCTTTACTTTTAAGTGACTAATTAATTTACTTATGGATACTTGAGCAATATTTATCCCATAAATATTTATAGTATCGATTGATAACTCTTTAAGCATTAATAATTTCTTGAAAGGATTTTTTTAATATATCATTACAGTAGGACTCAATCGTCAAGTCAAGTCCTTCATCTAAAGAAATAGAGGGTTTGAAACCGGCTTTTGTCATTAACGAAATATCTAATCTTTTACGATAAGCCCCATCTTTTTTCGTTTTATCCCAAACTATTTTTCCAGTAAATCCAGTCTTATTTTTAATTTTTTCTACTAATTCAATGATTGAAATTTCCATCCCCCATCCAATGTTGATTAATTGCTTATCAAAATTATTATTCATAAAAAAAATTGCAGCTGATGCAACATCGTTTACATGCATAAATTCTCTATAAACATTTCCGGTCCCCCAAATCTCAACTGTGTTCAATTTATTAATTTTGGCATCTATAAATTTTCTAATTAAAGCCGGCAAAACATGACTTGTTTCTAAATTGTAGTTATCATTATATCCGTAAAGGTTACAGGGCATAAGACTAACTGAATCGAAGTTGTAGCATTTTCGATAGTGTTCAAGAAGTTTTATGCCACTTATTTTTGCAATAGCATAAGCTTCGTTAGTTTCTTCTAAAACATCTGTTAATAAATATTCTTCCCTTATAGGTTGTTTTGCATTTTTAGGATAGATACAAGAGCTTCCGAGAAATAGGAATTTTTTAACTTTATTTACCATTGAATAATGAATTAGATTATTTTGGATTTGCATGTTTTCATAAATGAATTTTGCTGATTTTATATCATTTGCATATATCCCGCCAACTATTGCTGCAGCATTGAAAACATATTCAGGTTTTTCATTTTTAAAAAATTTTTCAACTTCCATTTGATTTAAGAGGTTGAGGCTTTCTCTGTTTGTGGAAATAATATTAGAAAAGTTTAATTTTTTAAGTTCTCTTAAAATTGCTGATCCAACCATTCCGCTTGCTCCAGCAATGAAAATTTTACTGTTTTGATTCATTTTTTAAGGTTTCATAATCATTTTTAACCATTTTATAAACTAGGGCCCTAAATTTAGTTTTTGGTTCCCATCCCAAATCTTTTTTAGCTAAAGACGCATCACCAAGCAAAGTTTGTACTTCAGATGGACGAAAATATTTTTTATCAATATTTATAACAGATTTTCCGTTAGATTTCAAGAATCCTAGTTCTTCTGTTCCATTGCCCTCCCAAACAATTGATTCTCCAAAAAAAGAAAAAGCCTCTTCAATAAACTCTCTCACTGAGTGCTGTTCATTGGTCGCAATTACATAATCTTTTGGGGTTTCATTTTGAAGCATTAACCACATAGCTTCAACATATTCCGGAGCATATCCCCAATCTCTTAAAGAGTCTAAATTTCCCATTGAAAGCGTATTTTGTAATCCAAGCATTATTTTAGATACTCCAACAGAAATTTTTCTTGTTACGAATGTTTCACCTCTTCTTTCTGATTCATGATTAAATAATATTCCATTGCATGCAAATAAGTTAAAAGCCTCTCTATAATTTACTACAGCCCAATAAGCATATAGCTTAGCAACCGCATAGGGACTTCTTGGATAAAATGGAGTAGTTTCTCTTTGGGGGACTTCCTGAACCAGGCCGTATAGTTCTGATGTAGAGGCTTGATATATTTTTGTTTGACTCTTTAAGTTTTTTGCTGCATCTAAAATTCTTAAGGTTCCCAGTGCATCAACGTTGGCTGAATATTCAGGTATTTCAAAAGAAACTTTAACATGTGATTGAGCGCCTAAATTATATATTTCATGAGGTTTTATAGAAGAAATTAAATTGCCTATATTATTTGAATCAGTTAAATCACCATATTGAAGATATAAATTTCGATGATTAAATATATGGTCAATTCTTTTAGTATTAAAAGAGCTCGATCTCCTTAATGTCCCATAAACTTTATATCCTTTTGAAAGAAGAAGTTCCGCTAAATAAGATCCGTCTTGACCAGTAATACCAGTAATAAATGCTTTTTTCATTTAATGTCTCTAAGAGTAATGCTTAAAAAAGTTTTTTCCAATTATTTTAAATAATTTTTTAGATGAGTTTTCAAAAGTGGGCCCACAGGGACTTGAACCCCGAACCTGCGGATTATGAGTCCGTTGCTCTAACCAATTGAGCTATGGGCCCTAAATTATTAAATAAGTTAATTCAATTTATTGTTAAATTAAAAAAAGAAAGTTGAAAATTTATATATGATATATGGTTGTTTTTTACCTATTCTCTGGCCACTTTCAAATTATTCGTTTATTATTATGGATTAAATGACAAAGAAAAATAGCAATAATTAATCATGAATAAAATTTTAGTAACTGGTGGAGCTGGCTTTATAGGCTCCAATTTATGTGAATTTTTATTATCAAATGAAAAAAATTATGTTATTTGCCTTGATAATCTTTCTACTGGGTCCAAAAGCAATATAGATAAGTTATTAAATAAAAAAAATTTTAAATTTATTGAAGGAGACATATGTGAAAAGATAAAAATTGTTGTTAATCAAATATATAATTTAGCATGTCCAGCTTCTCCAATTCAATACCAAAAGCTCCCCCTGGAAACAATAAATGCATGTATTGATGGTTCAAGAAATTTATTAGAATTAGCTAAAGCTAATAATGCAACCATTCTTCAGTCTTCTACAAGCGAAGTTTATGGAGACCCAATAGAGCATCCTCAGAATGAATCATATTTTGGGAATGTTAATATAAATGGACCAAGATCTTGCTATGATGAAGGCAAGAGAATAGCAGAAACGATTTTTTATAACTACAAAAACATATATAATTCAGATATTAGGATTGCGAGAATTTTTAATACATATGGACCTAATATGGAAAAGAATGACGGTAGAGTAATTTCCAACTTTATTGTTCAGGCTCTGACTGGAAAAGACATAACTATTTATGGTGACGGAAACCAATCTAGATCTTTTTGCTATATTGACGATATGATAACCGGGCTAATTTCTTTAATGAATTCAGATTTTAAAAAACCGGTTAATATTGGAAATGATAAAGAATTCACAATTTTGCAAGTTGCAAAAACTATTATAGAGCTTACTAATTCTTCATCTAAAATTATTTTCAAAACATTTCCTGAAAACGACCCATTTATGAGAAAGCCTGATTTGTCTTTGGCAAAGCAACAACTTAATTTTAAACCATCTATTTCTTTTAGTGTTGGGTTAAAGAAAACTATATTATATTTCAGAAATTTAATTGGACAATAAAATGGATTTAAATCTATCAATAAAGCAAATTTTTGAAGAAGCCAAAAGAACATTAAAAAAATCAATTATACTAGTTTCTTCATTTTTTACATTTTCACTTATTTATTTACTATTTTTTTATCCTCCAATTTTTCAATCTTCTGCAACCTTGGTTTATTCAGGTTCACTATCTGCTTCAATGTCTCCAGAATCAAGCCTGAATGCGCTCGGAATTTCTTTGCCGGGCGTTTCCGGAACTCCTAATCCTGAAATTATTGTTCAGATACTCAATAGCGATTCTTTTGCACGAAAAATTATTCAAGAAGAATTTTTTTCTGAAAAATATTCACGAGAAATACCTCTTTATAAAATTATTCTTGATGATTTAGAAATAGAAAAAACAGACACCCATTTGTTTGAAGCGAAGAAGTCATTTAAAAATTCGATGCTGTTTGTCTCAAAAGAAAGATTGTCAAACGTTATTTCTATTGTAGTAGAGTCGAATGAATCACAGCTCTCGTATGATATTGCTAATAGAGCGTTAGATTTGTTGGATGAAATTTTTAATTCAAAAGAACAACAAAAAGCTAATCAAAAAGCTGAATTTATTTTAAGTCGATTAAAATCTGAAAAACAAAGACTCAATGATATTGAAGAGGAGTATATTCAATTCCAGAATAATAACAAATCAATCAATCAATCTCCTTTGCTAAAAATGAAGGAAAAATCTATTGAGAGAGATTTGCTTGTTACAACCAATGTTGTATCAATGTTAATGCAACAGCTTGAATTAAATAAAATTGCATTATATGATGAATTGAGCGAAGTAATGGTTATTAGTGAACCTGAGATGTCACCATTCCGTTCTAATAGAAGAATCTTTCTTCTTATCGGATCATTATTTGCCAGTCTTGCGTTAGCGGGTTTTGAATTACTAAGAGTAATAATTATTAATAATAAAAAAGAATCATAAAATGACTGAAACAGCAATTTTCTTAAAGAATATTGAGGATCATAAAATTGTTTTAGAAAAATTAATTTCTGAAAAGAATAATATCGAGGCTATAATTAAAAGATGTGAAAAGGTCTTAGAAAAATCGAATAAATTTATGTTTTGCGGAAATGGAGGAAGTGCAGCAGACTCCCAACATTTGGCTGCTGAATTTACTGGAAGATTTATTAAAAGAACTCAGCCCTTGCCTGCTTTAGCATTAACTACAGACACCTCTGCATTAACAGCAATCGGAAATGATTTTGGTTTTGATAAAGTATTTTCAAGACAAATTTCTGCATTGGGATCTGCAGGAGATGTATTATTTGCAATTTCAACATCTGGTAATAGCAAAAATATTTTGGAAGCTGTTGAAGAGGCAAAAAAAAGAAATATCTACACTGTAGGATTAATTGGAAATGATGGGGGGGAGTTGGCAAAGATTGCAGATCAATCAATTATTGTTTCCTCTGCTCATACTGCAAGAATTCAGGAGATGCATATACTAATTGGGCATATTATTTGTGAAGCACTTGATAATTATAGAAAATTTTAGATTGGAGGAGAAATGAAGATATTTTGCATTGCAGAAATAGGAATAAATCATAACGGAGATATTAATATTGCTAAAAAATTAATAGATGTTGCATCACGTGCAGGAGCTGATGCTGTAAAATTCCAAAAAAGAGATATTAATCTCGTTTATACTCAGGAATTTTTAGATGGACATAGAGAAAGCCCATGGGGAACAACGCAAAGAGAGCAGAAACAAGGCCTAGAATTTGGCTTTGAAGAATATTCTGAAATAGATCAATATTGTAAAAAAATTAATATTGAATGGTTCGCTTCTGCATGGGATATTGAAAGCATAAAATTTCTTGATCAATTTAGTTTGAAGTATCATAAAATTGCCTCTGCAATGATTGTAGATAAACAATTTTTAACGGAAATAGCTAAAAGAAAACTCCATACTTTTATTTCCACTGGAATGACTGATGAAAAAATGATTGATGATGCCGTAGCAATATTTAAGAGCCATGATTGTTCTTTCGAGTTAATGCACTGTACATCTACTTACCCCATGTTAGCGGAAGATGCAAATCTGAATTGTATTCATACATTAAGAAAAAAATATGATTGTAATGTTGGATATAGCGGTCATGAATCTGGTGGCTTAGCAATATCATATGCTGCGGCTGGTATGGGAATATCATCTTTAGAAAGACATTTAACCTTAGACAGATCAATGTATGGTTCTGATCAAGCTGCATCAATTGAGCCTGGTGGGTTTCGAACGTTGATTGAAGGTGTGAGGGTTATAGAAATCGCAATGGGAAGCGGAGAAATTAAATTTCTAGATAAAGAAAAACCAATTGCCCAAAATCTAAGACAACACATTCAAAAGTAATTGATGAAATACTGTTTTGATATTGATGGAACGGTTTGTACCAACACCGATGGAGAATACCATAAAGCAAAACCATTTATTGATGTAATTAATCGCATTAATTTATTATATGATGCCGGTAATAAGATAATCTTTTTTACAGCGAGAGGAACGACTACTGGTAAAGACTGGTCTTTACTAACAAAGCAACAATTAGATAGTTGGGGAGTTAAATACCACGAACTAATCTTAAATAAGCCTGAAGCAGATTTATTCATTGACGACAAAGGTGTTAATATCAAAGACTATATGAATGACGAGATAGGTGATCCAAAAAGTATTTTTGACAAAGAAGAATATTTAGATACAACTTATACGGAGTTTAAAGCGCCAAAATCCAGCTATCCCTATAAGCTCATACAATATATTAAAGAAAATTATTTTAAAGACCCAGGTTCTTTGTTGGATATTGGATGTGGATTTGGAGAGCAATTATCCGCATTTAAGAAGCATGGGTATAATCCCTCTGGAATAGATTTATCGCCTTCAGTTCTTAGCTTAAAAGATAGCTTTGAAGTCAAGGTTTTTGATTTAGAAAATTCCAACTTTCCTTTTCCGGAGAATCATTTTGATTATATTTTTAGTAAGTCTGTTATTGAGCATATGCATCACCCTCATTTTTTATTTGATCATGCATATAAAACTTTAAAAACCAATGGTAAAGCTGTAATTATGACCCCAAGTTGGGAGCATAATAAGTGGGGGCCATTTTATATTGATCACACGCATGTGACTCCTTTCACTCGAACTTCTTTAGAAGACTTAATGATAATGTCAGGATTTAAAAACGTTAAAGTTTTTCATTTTTACCAATTACCCTTTGTTTGGAAATCACCATTATTAAAAATCATTCCTAAGATTATTTCTATGATTCCAATTAAATATAGCCCTTACTACAAAAATTCAAAATTGCCAATTGAGTTAAATAAATTAGTGAGATTTTCAAAAGAAGTGATGTTATTTGCCTTTGGAGAAAAATTATGAAAATCATAGCTTTAATTCCTGCCAGAAGTGGCTCCAAAGGCGTAATTGACAAAAATATTAAGAATCTAAATGGAAAACCATTAATTCAACACTCTATTGATGCTGCATTAAAAAGTAAAAATATTAGTGATGTTTTTGTTTCATCAGACAGTAAAGATTATGCTAAATTAGCAATTAAATGCGGAGCTAAAGCCCCCTTTTTAAGACCAAAAGAAATCTCTGGAGATAAAGCAACGGATTTTGAGTGTTTTCAGCATTTTATAGATTTTTTTAAAGAAGATTCAATTAAGTTGCCAGATTTAATTGTTCATCTAAGACCTACCACGCCAATTAGGGATTCAGATATAATTGATAAAGCGATCGAAACATTTAAAAATAAAATTAAGAGTTATACGTCTTTAAGGTCGGTACATCAAATGGCTGAATCTGCGTTCAAATATTGTACAATAATAGACAAAAAATTACATTCCATTGGTTATAATTCTTTTGATATGGATGCCGCAAATAATGCTAGACAAATTTTCCCTAAAACATATATTCCTAATGGGTATGTTGATATAATTTCTACAAAATTTCTTTTATCTAATTCATTATTACATGGAAATAGGGTGTATCCATTTCTTACTCCAGTATCTTATGAAATTGATACAGAGGAAGATTTTAATTTAATTACAAAATTATATTCATCTGAAAGGACGGATAATGTCTAAGTTTTTTTCTAGAGAACCTGTTGATGTAGATTTTATAAATACTAAGCATCGTAGAATTAATTCAAAAATCCCCTGCAAGGGGACTGTTGAAATATTAGACACTCTTGATAAATATGAGTCAAGATCTATGCATGGCCAAATACCATTAGTCTGGGACAAAGCTAAAGATTTTAATATCTATGATAAGTTAGGCAATAAATGGATTGATTTGACTTCAACTATTTTTGTGACAAATATCGGACATTCAAACAGTTACCTTATTGATAAGCTCCAGAGCCTCTTAAAAAGTGAATTATTACATTCTTACGCCTATACTAATGAAATTAGAGCAGAATATTTGAAAAAATTAATTGAATTTTCTCCAAGTAATTTTGAAAAAGCCTTTCTTTTATCCGCTGGAACCGAAGCTACGGAAGCTTCATTAAAATTAATGAGGATGAATGGTCAAAAATTTTATAGTAATAGAAAAATTGGTATAATTTGTTTTGAAGGTAATTGGCATGGACGAACAATGGGAGCTCAAATGATGGGTGGAAATTTTCAACAGAAAGAATGGATTGGTTATCATGATCCAAATATATTCCATATTAGATTCCCCTATCCATGGATTTTAGAAAAAGAAAAAATATCTCCACAAGATTTTCTTGATGCTGAATTAAATAAGCTAATTTTAGAAAAAAACATTTCTCTGAAAGAAAATGTTTGTGGTTTTATGCTAGAAACTTTTCAGGGTTGGGGTGCAGTTTTTTATCCAAAAGAATTTGTCAAAAGTATTAAAGAAAAATGTATTGAAAATAATATTTTATTGTGTTTTGATGAAATGCAAGCTGGTTTTGGAAGAACAGGAGAAAAATATGGTTTTCAACATTATGAAGTTGAAGCAGACCTTGTTTGTTGTGGAAAAGGAATTGGTTCAGGATTACCACTGTCTGCTGTTATAGGTTCAAAAAAAGTTATGGATTTACCATCTGTTGGTAATATGAGTAGTACTCATTCTGCAAATCCTTTAGTATGTGCAGCTGGTCTTGCCACTCTTGAATTTTTAGAAAACGAAAATCTTATTAAAAAGTCGAAAGAAAAAGGAGAACTTTTGCATAGAAGATTAAATGAAATAAAGAAAAAATTTTCTAATATTTTATATCGTATCGAAGGAAAAGGAATGATTGCGGCAATGATATTTAATCAAGACGATACTTCACTTGGTTCTGAAATAGCATCAAAAATTTCATGGGAGTGTTTTAAGAGAGGAGTTCTTGTAGTACATACTGGACGTGAATCTATAAAATTGGGACCACCTCTTATTATTACTGAAGAGGCCCTGATTGAATCCTTAGATGTAATAGAGGATGTTATAAAGACTGTAAATAATGACTACTGATTTTTCTATAAGACATTTTGGTATAGTAGTTAAAGATTTAGAAGCTTCACTTTTTTTCTACAGGCATCTTTTAGGATTCGAAGTTTTCAAAAAAGCTCATGAAAGTGGAACAGAGATAAGCACTTTTCTTGGAATAGAAAATGTCGCGGTAACCACTTTAAAAATGAGAAATCAATTTAATCAAATGATCGAATTACTACATTATAAAAAACAGGTATATAACAATGACATATTTATCAATCAACTTGGCCCAACTCACATTGCATTATCAGTAAGTAATTTAGATAATCTTTATCAAAAATTTAAAAATCAAAACATTGAATTTATTTCAAGTCCTACTGTTACAAATAATAAATTTGCAAAAGTTGCTTTTTGCAAAGCACCAGAGGGTACATTCATTGAACTAGTTGAGGAATTATAAACAGTGATTAATATTGGTTTTATGCAGGGAAGATTAAGTGATATGGTTGATGGGAGAATACAGTCATTTCCTTTTTCTAGCTGGAAAGAAGAATTTGTCATAGCTCACGCAAATAATTTTAATATAATTGAATGGACAATTGACTCAATAGATATAAAAAATAACCCAATTTTAAATTCAAATATGCACCCGGAAATTAAACGACTTAAAGAAAAATATTTAATCAATATCCCTTCAATTACATGCGATTTTTTTATGGAAAAACCGTTTTTTAAAGTAAATAATTATGAAAGGATTGCAAGAGAAAAATTTCTTTTAAGTTTCTTTAAAAAATGTTCAGAGCTAAATATTACTTTTATTGTTATTCCTTTGGTTGATCATAGTGGCATTGAGAACGCAACTCAAGAAAAAAAAGTGATTAACTTCTTTTTGGAAAATACATCTTTAATTGAAAAATATAATTTGCAGATTATTTTTGAATCAAATTACCCGCCTCAAAAATTAAAAAATTTTATTTCAAAATTTCCTATTAATCAATTTGGAATAAATTATGATACTGGTAATAGTGCATCTCTAGGATATAATCATGAAGAGGAATTTAATGCTTATTTTCAATATATTAAAAATGTTCACATTAAAGATAGAGTATTGGGTGGAACTACAGTGCCCCTAGGTGAAGGAAGCGCGAATTTAGGGGGTATATTAATTGACTTAGTAAATAGAAATTATATTGGTAACTTGATTTTGCAAACTGCAAGACATAAAAAAAGACATTTAGAAGTTTTATGTAATTACCGCGATTTTGTATTAAATCGAATTAATCAAAATGAAAAAAAATAATTTAGTTTTAATTACTGGATCATCCAGGGGTATTGGTAGGGGAATAGCTCAATATCTATTATCCAAGGATTATAGGGTTATTATTAATGGTAGAAAGAAATCTTCTCTAAATAAAGCTTTTAATGAGCTTTCAAAAGATTCAAAGGATAATCTTTTTTCGATTCAGGCCGATGTTTCAAAAGAGAATGATGTAATTAAAATGAAAGAATTTATTCAAAATAGATTTGGAGGACTTAATCATCTGATTTGTAATGTTGGAAGCGGAAGGTCAAAAATTGGTCTTTCCGAGTCAATGAATGAATTCAAGACAATGTTTGATATAAATTTTTTTAATGCAGTGTTGGTTTCACAAACATTTATTCCAATGATCAAAAAATTCAATTCAAATAATAAGACTATAACCTTTATAAGCTCAATTGCAAGTCTTGAATATATTAATTGTCCAATATCTTATTCATGCTCTAAAGCTTCTTTAAATATCTTTTCTAAATTTTTATCAAAAAATTTGGGGTCAAATAAAATAAGAGTGAATACCATTTCTCCAGGAAATATTTTTTTTGATGGTTCTACATGGGAAAAAAAAATGATGCAGAACAAGAAGGAAACGGAAAATTACATATCAGATAATGTTCCGTTAAATATGTTTGGATCGCCATCAGACGTTGGAAGGGCTGTTCACCACATTATTTCAGATAAATCTTCATTTTTAACTGGTATGAATTATGTCATAGATGGTGGCCAAAATAATAAATTTTAAAAATGCTTGAAAAATATAATTTAAAAAATAAATATGCCGTTGTAACTGGAGGTGCAGGTCTACTGGGAAGAGAACACTGTCTGGCTTTACTAGAGATTGGCTGTAATGTTATTTGTGCAGATTTAAGTGAAGAAAATCTAATGGCATTTAAGAATGATTTACCTGATAAGTACTTAAATCAAATGACTTTTAGTTCACTTGATGTATCTTCTGAAGAAAATATATTTCATTTCGCTACTTCTTTGAAAAGAGTAGATATCTTAATCAATAATGCAGCAATCGATGCCAAAGTTGACTCTTCAAACTCATTGATGCAAAATAATAAATTCGAAGATTTTGATTTAAAAAAATGGAATCTAGAAATTTCCGTTGGATTAACAGGAGCAATGCTTTGTTCAAAACATATTGGATCTAAAATATTAAAGGGTGGAGGGGGTGTAATTTTAAATATTTCATCTGACTTATCGGTTATTTCTCCAAATCAAAACTTATATAAAAAAAATAAAGGAGCAATCAATTACAAGCCGGTTACTTATTCAGTTATCAAAACAGGCTTAATTGGTTTAACAAGATTTTTAGCTACCTATTGGGCAGACAAAAATATAAGAGTAAATGCATTGTCACCTGGAGGAGTTTATAATAATCAAGATAAATTATTCGTTAAAAAGCTTAATAAATTAATACCAATGGGAAGGATGGCTAATAAAGACGAATATAAATCCGCCATTCAATTTCTTTGCTCTGATGCTTCAAGTTATTTAACCGGACAAAATATAATAATTGACGGTGGAAGATCAATCTGGTAGTTACTCGAAATTAGTTGGAAGTGAAAAAACCTAAAAATATCATTTTTTTATGCTCCTCACTAATAGACATTCCTGAAATTTTATTTGCTGTTGAGAATCATAAAAATGACAGATATCAAATTATTGTCTCAAGAAATAAAATTGCTTACAATTTTTTTTTAAATTTTTTTGAAAAAGAAAAAATTATTTATTTGAACTCAAAGTTAAACAATAATCCTAGAAATATATTTTTATGGATTTATGAATTATATATAATATTTAAGGTAAAATTAATTTTTATAAACAAAAAAATTGACCGCCTATATCTGTACTCTCCTCTTTATGATACCACTTCAATTTTTATATCATTAAAATTATTCAAAAATGCAGAAAAAATATTAAACGATTCTGACTATAATGAGGGTTTCGAGGAATATTCAGAACAAAAAAAAAATAATTTATTAAATAAATTATACTCAATTTTATATTGCATGCCTTTGTCATCTTATAAAAATTATAGATTAAATATTTTTAGGGGAGGGTTTATTCCTGGGATTCCAAAAAAAATAATTGATATGAAATTTAAAATTGATAAATCGATATCAATCCATTCAGTTAAAGCTCTTCAACAGTCAAAATATTTGATTAAATCTAACTTTAATGATACACAAAATAAGACCATAATTCTTGATCAAAATTTAAATGATTTTATCGGAATAAAAGATTTCGATAAAAAGTTTAGTAAAATTTATGACGTTATAAAATCTGATACTGTTCTCAAAACGTCTGAAACGATTAGAAATAGCGCTTTTATAAAATATAAAATTAAAAAGCTCGATTTTGTATTTCCTATAGAATACTATGATATATCTAATTGTAGAAATATAATTTGTATATTTACAAGCGGTATTGGACGTATTGTAGATAAGGGTTATAATAAAATTTCACTTATTGAATTGTTTGATTTCCTCGATGAAGATGAAAAAAAACACTGGAAATCTTTTATGAAAAAAATTGATAGCAATATAATATTTCCTAAAAGCACTAAGGAACTTGAATTAATTATTAATGAAAGCCATGCAATTTAATATTATTGGTTTAGGCAATATCGGTTTAAGATACATCGAATCTATAAGGAGTAATGATATCAATAGTAAAATTATTTGCTATGATATTGATATTAATTATAAAAAAAGACTCATCGAATTTCTTAAAAAAAATAAATTATCAATCGAAAATATCATATTTTGCATTTCTATTAGTGATTTTTTTGAAAAAATTAACAATGAATCAGTAGTTTTAATAACTACTACTGCTATTAATAGAAAAGAAATAATTATAAGTTGCGCAAAAATGAATCCTAGCCTTATTATTACTGAAAAGCTGGTCGTTGATTCAAGAAGTATTTATGAAAGTTTACTTAATAGCTTAGAATCAATACGTTTTAAGAATATACTTGTAAATTTTTTCCCAAGAAACCAAGTCTTCTTTAGAGATTATATTAAAAAATATATTAGAGATAAAAATTTTAAAATGCATATCAATATTCCCAATTTAGGATTAGCATGCAATGGTATACATTTCTTCGACTTATTTTTGTCACTTTCAAATTCCAATAAATATAAAATTTTAGATAGTTTTTATCTTAAAACATATAGTCAAAAAAGAGAGGGTTTTTTTGATTTTTCGGGTGGCATAAAAGTCGAGTCAAACAATTGTGTGCTATCAATTATTGATGACCTAAGTTATAGCAGCAACTTCATTTCGATTTATTGTGATGAGGATTCTTTTCATTACTATATGATAGATGAAATTATGATTAAACTCAACAATGAGAAATCCGAAGTATTTAATTTTAAATTAAATCATGTGAGCAATTACATTTATCATGAGGTCGATTCTTTTTTGAAAACAGGCAAATCTAATCTTCCCAATATTATTGAATCACTAAAATCTCACGAGATTTTATTTGATTTTATAGAACGATTTAAATTAAATAATATAAAAATAACATGAGGAAATCTGTCGGTTTTATTGGTTGCGGTCAAACAGCAATGCTTCATGCAGATGTTTTGTCACACCTTTCAGTGGGTATTAGTTCAGTCGTAGCCAAAAATCCATCTTCTCAAAATGTTAATTCCTTTGCTAAGAAATATAATGTAAAAAATATTTATTTTGATATTGACGAGATGATTTTAAGTGAGAGCTTGGATGCATTATGGGTTGTCACCCCATGGAATACAAATTATAGTATTTTAAAAAAAATAAGAAAATATAACATTCCTATTTTTGTTGAAAAACCAATAGCATGCTCTTTAGCTGAAATAAACAACTTGCTCAATATTTATCAAGACTATACTTTACCTTTCCAAGTTGGTTTTAATAGAAGGTTCTATGATTATATTCCTAATCTTAAAAAACAATTAAGTAATGACTCGATAAAATCAGTTATAATTGAAGCACCAGAATCTTCATCGGAAGATGAACAATTAAATAATAAAATGCTTCATGCAAATACATCACATTTAATTGATTTAATATATTTTCTATTAGGCCCATTAGTTGTTAATTATTCCCATGTTGTAAATAAAAAAAATTACTCCTCCGTTTTATTAACAAAAGATAAAATTCCTATTCATTTTATCTCCTCTTGGGATGTAAATGCCAATTTTTCAATTAAAATTTTTTCAGAAAGCAAAGTATATCATTTAATGCCTATTGAAAAATGCATTATTTATGATTCAATGGATATTATAGAAATATCAAAATCTGTTAACAAGAAAATTAGAATGTACAAACCCCAAAAAGGAAGTACTTTAACGTGTGATTTTAATTTCAAACCAGGATTTCTAAATCAAGCAAAGTTTTTTATCAATTCAATAGATAATAATAAAAAAAATCAAATTTCTGCCAATTTAAATTCAACTTATGAAGTAATTAAAATCTGTGAGCAAATCATTGGAAATAAGTCAAGATAGAATTATAAAATATTTTTTGAAAGAAAAAAAGAGTAATGTAGTTATTTTGTCTGATTCTTTATCTCTTCCAAGATTTGATAACGATGCAATCATAACTTATGAACAAACTTATCCTTATTTACTGCAAGAAAAGATTGGTGCGGATACCAAGATAATTAATCGCGGAATTAGAGGGATCACCACTAATTCATTAAGAGATTTTCAATACTTATTTGATAATCTTCTTATATACTCTCCAAAGATAGTAATATTGCAAATTGGAATTGTTGATTGCGCACCAAGGTTATTTTCTACGAATTTTAGAAGATTTTTAAGATTTGTCAAAAATGACAAAATTAGAAATTTTATAATATATCCTTTTAAAACTTACAGAAGATTTTTTACTAAATATTTCCCAATTAGGTTGGTAAACAAAAATCAATTTAAAAGCAATCTAGAATATTTTCTTGGAAAAATGCGACTTGAGAATATTTGTGTAAAAGTTGTCAACATTTCCAATACAAACCCCACTAATGACAAAAGGTCTTTTGGTTTTAATAAATCTGTCAATGAATATAACGTGATTCTAAAGGATCTTGCTGAAAAGTATGACTTTGATATAATTGATATAAATAAATTTTCTCAAAGAGATAGTATTATTTTAGATGATGGTATTCATTATACTAATCAAGGCAGTTTATTGTTAGCTGATCTTCTTTATGAATCAATTAAATAGTGTTAAAAATGCTTTTAGGTGGTCTTTTCTTAAAACCATTATATCTCAATTTTTATCTCCTGTTTTACGAATCATTGCAATTCCAATTATCGGAACAGTTAATTATGGAATTTTTGGAATAATTTATATTTATTTTGGCTTTCTTGATTCAATGCTAGGAGCAGGAATCAGAGACTATATTTTGAGCAAATCTATTGTTAATAGAAATGAATTAAGCATGCTAAACTTTATATCAATAATTTGGTCTTTTATTTTCATGTTAATTTCAATTCTCTTCTCATTTTATTTAGATAATATTTATGATATTAGAGAAGTTTCAAAATTTTTGTTTATTATGAGTTTTTCATTTCCTTTTATTGGAATCGGTTTAGTCTCAGAAGCAATAACAATTAGAAAACTACATATGAAAAAAGTTTTCTTTATTGATTTGATTCCACTGTTAAGCACCTTGATAATTGTGATTCCACTGGCTTTAAATGGAAAGGGATTAATTGGTCTTGTTATTGGAGAATTAAATACTAGAATTATAAAAAGTCTAGCCTATTTTTTTTTAAATCCTGTATCAATAAAATTTCCGTCAAAAATTTTAACAAATAAAGTATATGGATTTATAAAATGGATATTGGGGGAAAGAGTTTTAGAATATTCTGCTTCAACTGTTGATACTTTTTTTATTTCATTTTTAGGTCCATCTGTCGTTGGAGTTTATAATCTTGGTAAAAATTTTATTAACATAAGCTTTACATTGCTTAACGCACCACTTGGAAATATTTGGCTATCTTTTTATGCAAGAATGAAAAAGATGCTTGATGATTACAAAGTTATATTTTTCAAATTTCTTTTTATTCTTATTATAATGAATTTGATTATAAGTTTTTTGGGAGGTATATATTCATACTATATTTTTCAATTTTTATTATCTGATTGGGAAATGCTTAACATTGTTTGTTTATTTTTATTTATTTCCTCCTTTTTTAGGAGAAGCCTTTGGATAAAAAGAGATTTTTTGAAAACTGTAAGCAAGTTAACTATTTATCCAGCTAGTATTTTAATTTCTTTGATAATTTACTCAGTCATTTACTTCATTACTACTCCTAGTAGCATAGTTGAATTTCTAAAAATTAAATTAGTTTATGATATATCTTACTTTCTAGTATTTATTATTTTATTCCAGGTTTATTTTAATTTTAAAATTCCTAAACCAATGTTTAAAAATTTTTTTCAAAAAGTATTTTTGATTATTTTTACAAATTTGGTAATTCTAATTATATCTTTGGTATTAATTAATTTATTGACAACAGTAAAATTAATTATCTATTTAATTTCCATTTTTGCGGTAAATTTAATTATTTCCTCAGCCTACTTAGCTAAAAATTATAAAGATCTTTCCTTAGATTTGTCTAGATTAGATAATTAAAGAGCATAATAAAGGGGGATAAATGATAGATTTAATTTTTGCAATTTTTTTGATTTCATTTCTTTTTCTTATTTTGTTAACCAATGTTGAATTTTTTTTCTTTATAAATCTTGTTTCAGTATTAATTTTTAGTGCACTCAGACTCGACCCCTCCACTCCCATAGTGAGTTTGTTTGGAATCGCATTATATATAAAAGATATTTTCTTTTTTTCATTAATTGCATTTATTATTGTTTTCTTTTTTAAAAAGATTTTTGAAGGGGAAAAGATATATAATTCAAATCATTTCAAGATTCCATTCTTTATTTTTTTTATTATAACAATTAAAGTATTTTTGTCATGGCCATTATATGGGACTAGCGCCTTTCTTTCAGCAAAGCATATGGTCTATTTTTTCAGCAATGTTTTATTTTTTTCAATTTATCCACTATCTAATAATCGTTTATGGAATTTCTATAAAAATATTTTTGCAGTATCCATTATATATTCATTGGTAGGTATTTTTAGGATTTTTGGTTTTTTGCCGTCAATATATTCTAATACAAGTTCAAGTTTAAATTTTGCAACCAATTATAATTCTTTAAGATATTTTGATAGATCGGACCTCGAAGTATTAATAGTGGGTGCCCTCATTATTTTTATTGTTTTTTTAAAATCTTCAAAGAATAAATTTTTACTTTTATCAACTCTGTGTTTTTTTTCAGCTTTGATTTTATTTAGTAATACTAGATCTGCAATGTTGTCTTATATTTTTGTTATTGGTTTTTTTATGCTTCGAAATAACCCCTTTTTCAATAAAATAAATATTTCCTTATCGATTTTAATTATATTTATTTTAGCACAACTTTCTAATCCTTTAATTTTTCTGGAATCAATTTTTGGGTCTGCTTTTTCTATCGATAACCTTTTTGGTGAACAGTCAACATTGATTTTTAGAAATATAGTCAGCCTTGCATATATTAGCCATATGAATAGTCTATCTTATGTTGTCGGTATGAATTTTGGAGATGCACCACTAGTTTTTCCTGAACTTTTTTTTACAAACATCCCGGGTCATGGTTTTGTTGGATTACATAGCACTTATGTCGAACTAATTTATTATTTTGGGCTGCCATTATTCATATTTCTAATGATTTTATATAGAAAAATATTTGAAAATTTATCTAAGTTGAGAAAAAATAACAGAGAAACAAAATTATCTACAATCTCTTTTCTTTCATCATTATTTTACATGATATTTTTTTTATTTTGGACTTTTGATCAATTTAGTGGGATGGTGATAGGTCTAAGTTTAGCTACTATAAAAAATTTTAAAAATGACATTAATTCAAATAATTTAGATTAACAATGATTTATATAGTAATACCTTCTCTTAATGAATTATCTTTTATAAAACGATTATTAAATGATTTTAAGAATCAGACATATACTAGTTTCCAAATTATTATATCAGATAATGGATCAACTGATGGCACCAAAGATTATATTAAAAAGAAGCATCCCCAGGTTAAGTTAATTGAAAATAATCTATCTTTTTGGTGGACAAAATCTACTAATGCTGGAGTTAAGTATGCGTTAGCTAAATCCAATTCTTCTAAGGATTTTATTCTTACTCTTAATAATGACTTAACAATTGATAACGATTATTTAGAGTCTTTGATAACCTGTCATAATTTAAATAAATATTCGATTATAGGTTCTTTGAATGTCGATAAAAATTCAGAAAAGATTGTTTTTGGTGGAGTGAAAATTAATCATTTTACAGCCAAGGAAAATAGAATAAACTATGGTAAAATCTTTTCTAAGCAAAGAAAATATGATAATATTGAAAGTGACGTTCTTCCCGGGCGCGGGACTTTAGTTCCTATTCAAGTATTTAAAGAAATAGGTCTTTATGATGAATCTCTTCCTCATTATCATGCAGATTATGAATTTTCAATTCGTGCCAAAAATAATAATTTTAATTTATTAGTTTGCTATCAGAGCCCAGTCTTCTTTTATAGAAATAATTCATCGGCATATTCCGGTGTTAATAAAATCACTTTTAAGCAATTCTTTAGATCGTTATTTATTTTGAAATCACCAAATAACCTATTTATTAGAGGGAAGTTCATTTTTAAAACCGTTCCGTTTCAATACTTGTTTTTTTACCTTTTTTTCGACTTTGCAAGAACGATATATAGAGCTTTCACTAAAATTTTTTAATTTTGTCGATGGATTACACAAAAAAAAATACAATTTTTATTGGCTGGAATGAGATTACAGAAAAATTTTTAAAATATAGAATAGATAATCCAAAAGAACAGCTAATTGTAGATTTTGAAAATAATTATGAGAGGGATAGCAATCTATTATATGAAAATTTCGATTATCTAAATGATGTTAATAGAAATATAGATTTTATTTTTTATTTCTTTGAGAAATTTGATCTCAATCAATTTATTAGATTATCGAAACTTTGTGAAGATATCGATGCCTGTTTTTACATTTGCTCGAATGTTAAAGGATTAAAAGATAAACGATTTCTTGATTTAAGAGGTTTTGAAAGAATTTTTCAGCGTCGTTATTTTATTAAAGAATTTTTTTCTAAAACTATTGATCTTATGTTAAGTATAATAGTCTTAATTTTTCTTTCACCCATTTTTATTTTCATTTCTTTACTAATATATTTCAAAGATGGTTTTCCCATTTTCTTCGTTCAGGAAAGAGTTGGTATTAATGGAAAATTGTTTAAAATGGTAAAATTTAGAACAATGTTTTCAAGTGTTGGTAGGTTTGAAGCTTCACCTGAGGAAAACAATGATTCTCGTGTAACAAATTTAGGAAGATTTCTTAGAAAAACTAGTCTAGATGAACTGCCTCAATTTTTTAATGTTTTTAAAGGAGATATGTCAATTATAGGTCCTAGGCCTGAGATGGAATTTATTGTAAAGCAATATAATGACTTTGAATATCTTAGATTAAGAGTTAAGCCGGGTATAACTGGTGCATGGCAAGTTGGTCCTACTAGAAATTCTCCTATTCATTTCAACGTAGATTTTGATATCTATCAAATGATACATAATTCTTTTTTCTATAAATTGAAAATTATATATCAAACAATTTTTATAGCTAAGAAAGGTTTTTAATAATCTTTTAAATTATTAATTATTCCTTGTGCGAAATTTTTTGCCATAATTTCAACAGTATATTTTTTTGAAGTTTTAATTGCTTCCTGTTTCATTGATTGAAGAATTTTCGAATTAGATAATAAAAAAATAATTTTTTCTGAAAAGTCATTTAAATTTTTTTTTGTCATAATGCCATTTACATTATTTTCAAAATATGATATTTCAGGACAATGATTTTTAAAATCAGAAACTACTATTGGTAAACCGGCTGCAAAACCATCTAGTATTGAAAGTCCTACATGGGATGGAAGAAGCATTAAGTCTCCAATAACTAAATTTCTTGCCTTTTCTTGACCATATAGAGCACCTTTAACTTCAATCCAGGATTTATTTTTAGTCAAAGTGTTAAGCATTTTTTTTTCTGGTCCATCTCCAATTATTACCAACTTTAACTTAGGTATACTTTTTTTAACTATTTCACAGCCATCTATTAAAAAATTAATTGCTTTATTTTTATAAAGTCTTGAGCAAAAAATCAAAGTTCTATAATCATTATCAATTTTGACTTTATTTTTTCTTGCATTGGAAACATAACTAAAGTCGATACTATTGTTAACAATTGTAATCTTTTTATCAGATACGTTATTATCATTTAAAATCTTTTTAGTTATTTCTGTGTATCCAAACCAATAATCAACTTTGTTTATGAAAAATTCCCTGATTCTTTTTGAAATAAAGCTATCTTTTTTATGTAATACTTTTCCATGTCCCCAAAAAGCAACCTTGCATTTCTTCTTTAAAATTAATTTTGTAAAAAAAATTTGATAATTCAGAATGGCAGAATTTGATTGTTCAATGATAATTAAATCGTATTTTTTTAGATCTTGATATATATTTTGCCAATAAAATTTTTTCCCAAAATTGTAATTTTTTACTCTTTGAGCATATTTTATAGCTTCTAATCCATCTTTATATCCCTCATCCAAACTGGCATTTCCTCCGAATACCTTTAATTCAATATTGTTATCATTTAAAATTTCTCCAAGAATATTATAGAATTTCACTCTATAATCTGCTAGATGCCTTTGTACAATTGCCACTTTTTTCATTTAAAACTTTTCAATTAGATTTATTTCTTTAAATTAAGTCTAAAAAATATAAAGTATAAAAGGGTGATTATGAAAATTGGAATAATAGGATATGGATTTGTTGGGAAGTCAATTTATGAACATTATAAACATCTAGTTGATATTAAAGTTTATGATATAAAACCAAATCAAATTACCGTCAGTTCAATAGATGATTTATTAGATGAACGAATAATATTTATATGTTTACCTACCCCGATGAAAAAAACTGGAGAATGTGATATATCAATTATAAAATCTGTTCTCGAAAATCTAAACAGTAGGAGGATTGATAGAAAATTAAATATTGTTATAAAATCTACTATTCCTCCCGGTACGACAAATCAATTTATTAAAATGTATCAAAATCTTGAAATCTGTTTTAACCCTGAATTTTTAACAGAAGCAAATTTCATTGAAGATTTTAAAAATCAAGATAGAATTATATTGGGTACTAATAATAAGGAGTATTTCAAAAAACTAAAATCACTATATCGTATGGGATTCACCAATACACAAATTATTCACACTAATCCCACTGAAGCAGAAATGGTAAAATATGTTTCCAATGTTTTTCTTGCTGTAAAGGTATCTTTTGCAAACGAAATTTTTGGGATTTGTAATTCGTTAGATATTAATTATGAAACGGTAATCAATATAGCAAAAATCGATAAAAGACTGGGTGAGAGTCATTGGCAAGTACCGGGGCCTGATGGTAAAAAAGGTTTTGGTGGAAGCTGTTTTCCTAAAGATATTAATGCTCTTATTTACTTTTGTAAAGATAGGAAAGTTCTTTATAATACCATTGAAGCTTCTTGGAATACAAATTTATCAGTGAGACCTGAAGAGGATTGGAAGTTGCTAATAGGCCGTGCAATTTCTGAATCTGAATAATGTTGATATTATATATACTAAAAAACTGATGTTTTTAATTAATTAAAAAGCCAGTATTAATATATACAAAATCATCTTTTTAGAGCATCAATAATAATAGAAGTGTAGTTCAATTGATCCAAATTTCTTTTATCGTTATTTTTTGAACGATAAATCATTCCATCTTTTTTATTCCATTGATGGGCAATAAATTTACCATTTTCATTGAAGTGCTCTAATAAGTTTACTTCAAATCCTGCTTTTTCAAAAACCTTTCTAAGTGTTTTATAATTATAAAGAACTTTATGATCATCGGCTCCAGGGCCTTCACCATTTACTCTAACATGATTGATATAATTTTCATCTGGGAAAAATCCGTCAGGAACAGCAACTCTAATGTAACCACCTTTTTTAAGAAACTTAAAACAATTTCTTGCAGCTAATTCCCCTTCCTTTATTGTTAAGTGTTCCCAAACGTGTTCAGCAAGAATTGCAGAAATTTGATTTTCCTTGAAGAATTTTTTCCATGTGTCTTCTTTGAGAAGGTTTAAATATTCAACTTCTGTCCTTAGCCAACCTTTAGGAACTATACCTGAAGCTCCAATAACAATTCTAATGTCATCTTTATTATTTATTTTTTTTAGAATGTAACTTCCATAAAGACTTCTTAAGCGTATATAAAAATACTTTAAAAATCTTTTTAAAAAGGAATTTTTAATATCTGTACTCGTCTTTTTTAAAAGGACCATTTATTGAAACGCCAATATATTTTGCCTGATCTTTTGATAGCTTGGTTAGGTCAGCATCTAAATGTTTTAAATGAATTCTAGCCACTTCTTCATCAAGCTGTCTTGGTAAGTCATAAATTCCAGTCTCTGGCTTGTTCTTAGCTAAGAAAATTTGTGCCAAAACTTGGTTAGAAAATGATGTTGACATAACAAAACTTGCATGTCCAGTCGCACAACCAAGATTAACTAATCTTCCCTCCGCTAAAATAAAGATTTGTTTACCATTCTTAAATGTATACCTGTCAAGCTGAGGTTTAATTTGTTCTTTTAATGCATTTGATTTGTTTAGAGCATCTACTTGAATTTCATTATCAAAATGACCAATATTACAAACTATTGCTTGATCTTTCATTTTTCTCATATGATTAAGAGTGATAATATCTTTATTTCCTGTTGTTGTTACAAAAATATTCCCTCTTTCGAGAACATCTTCCAATCTTCTAACTTCAAATCCTTCCATTGCAGCTTGCAATGCACAAATTGGATCAATTTCTGTGACAATAACTTTACATCCATATGATTTCATGGATTGCGCAGAACCCTTACCGACATCACCATAGCCGCAAACAACTACTGTTTTACCTGCTAACATTACCTCTGTAGATCTTTTAATTCCATCAGCTAAAGATTCTCTACAACCATAAAGATTATCAAATTTCGATTTCGTAGCAGAATCATTAACATTAAAAGCAGGGAAGAGCAGGGAAGCATTCTCAACCATTTGTTTTAATCTTGCAACTCCTGTTGTTGTTTCTTCAGAGACGCCAATTATTTCAGGAACTATATTATGCCAATGGCTAGGATTTATTTTATGAATTTTTCTTAAAAGTTTTTCAATTATTATTTCTTCTTCAACTTTAGAAGTTATCTTAGGAAGTTTTTTATTTTTATTATAATAATTTTCAAGCTCAAATCCTTTGTGAATAAGTAATGTCGCATCACCACCATCATCTACAATAAGATTAGGACCTTCATTTCCATTAAAAGTTAAGGCTTGCAGGGTACAATCCCAATATTCCTCCAGAGTTTCTCCTTTCCAAGCAAATACAGGAGTTTGCGTTTTTGCTATTGCAGCAGCAGCTTCATCTTGAGTTGAAAAAATATTACAGCTTGCCCAACGAACATCCGCACCTAAATCTTTTAGAGTCTCAATTAAAATAGCAGTTTCAATCGTCATATGTAATGATCCAGTAAGCTTGAAACCTTTTAATGGCTTAGTTTTTGAATATTTTTTTCTTAAAGACATTAAACCCGGCATTTCTTTTTCTGAAATGTCAATTTTATCTCTTCCAAGCTTAGCAAGGCCAATATCCTTGACTAAATAAGGTAAGATTTGAACTATGTTATTCTTTTTATAAGATTTTTTTGAATTCAAACTATTTATTTTCTGACTTTGAATACTATTAAGCATAATTACACTCCTATTTTAGAGAATCATTTTAATGATAAATCAGTATTTTCCCAACTAAAAATATCTCTGCCAAAATGACCATAAGCTGCAGTATTTTGATAAATAGGTCTCTTTAAATCTAAATAATTAATTAATCCTTTTGGTCTAAAATCAAAATTTTCTGAAACTAAAGAAACTATTTCTCTTTCAGGTATTTTATTGGTTCCAAATGTATCAATAGTAATCGAAGTTGGTTCTGCAATTCCAATAGCATAAGATACTTGAATTTCACAATAATCAGCTAATTTTGAAGAAACAACATTTTTGGCTACATATCTAGCTGCGTATGCAGCGGAGCGATCAACTTTAGATGGATCTTTACCAGAAAAAGCTCCACCACCATGTTTTGCCATCCCCCCATAAGTGTCAACTATAATTTTTCTTCCAGTAAGTCCGCAATCCCCAACTGGTCCTCCAATTACAAATTTTCCAGTGGGATTTATTAAAATTTTTGTATCTTCTGTTATCCAATTCTGTGGTATAACAGGTAGTATTATATGATTATATATCTCCTCTTTAAGTTCTTTGTATGAAATATTTTCATCATGTTGGGAAGAAAAAACAATCGCAGATAATCTTTTGATTTCTTTAGTATTTTTATCATAAACGACACTCACTTGACTTTTTGCATCAGGCCTTAACCAGGCTAGTTTCCCTGACTTTCTTACCTCTGATTGTTTTTTAACTAATTTATGCGATAAATCAATTGGAGCTGGCATTAAGTTTTCTGTCTCATTACAAGCGTATCCAAACATAAGACCTTGGTCTCCCGCTCCTTGATCAAAATCTTCACCTTCACCTTCATTGACTCCTTGCGCTATGTCTGGAGATTGTTTTGAAATATGATTGATAAACTCACATGTATCTCCATTAAAACCCAAATTTTCATCATTATAGCCAATGTCATTGATTACATTTCTTACAACTGCTTCCAATTCTGGATTTGCTTCGGATGTAATTTCCCCAGCAATGATTACTAAATTATTTTTAATCATAGTTTCACATGCGACTCGACTGTTTGGATCTTCTTTAAGATAAGCATCAAGTATTGCATCTGATATTTGATCGCAAACTTTATCTGGGTGTCCTTCAGAAACAGATTCTGATGTAAAGATATAATTGTTCATTTTCTCTCCTTATTTATGAAAGTAATTTAATATTTTTAAAATTGATGTTGTATCATTCATTAAATAATAATGAATGATTGGAACGTTTTGATTAATGAGTTCCTCAGATTGTTTGATAGCCCACTCCGTTCCTATTTCTTCAAGATGTTGAATATTTTTTTGCGCCTCATTTTTTAATTCTTCAGGCAATGAAATATGAAAAATTTTCTCAAGGCCTTCAAGTTGTTTTGGTTTGTCCAAAATTTTTATCCCTGGTATAATTGGAATAGTTATTCCATTGTTTCTACATAATTCAACAAAATCAAAATATTTTTGATTATCAAAAAACATTTGAGTGACTGCATACTCAGCTCCCGCTTCAATCTTTCTTTTAATCAAATCTATTTCATCTGCGAAATTATTGGATTGAAAATGATTTTCGGGATAGACTCCAATACCTGTACACATATTGATTGGAGAAGGATTTGCGATATCAGATAAATATTTACCAGTTTTCAAATCATTGATTTGTTTTACTAAATCAATTGAAAATGCATTCACAGATCTCACATTTTCATTGACTATCTTGGGACTACCATCTCCACTAATTGCTAAAACATTTTCAATTCCCAGAAAACTTAATTCTATGAGAGCATCTTCAGTTTCTTCTTTTGTGAATCCATTGCATGCAAGATGAGCAACGGTATCTATATTGAATCTATTTTGAATGATTCCACAGATACTAATTGTTCCAGGTCTTTTTTTCTTTTTAATTTTTTTACCATCCTTCATATGTGAAACCGTAGAGGCATGACTAGTGACATCAATAAATGGAGGTTTGTACTTCTGAAGACTTTCTACCATTTCTAAGATAATTTTTATTCCGCGACCTCTTAAAGGTGGGATAATTTCATAACTAAATTTAGTTGATTTGGAATGATTGATATGGTCAATTATTTTCATAGATCTAAGATATGTGGAAAGATTTTTTTTAAACTTGCCAGTTTCATATTTTTTCTTTTAGAATAATCTTCAAGTTGTTCATTTGATATTTGTGAAATTGAAAAATATTTTGATTCAGGATGAGAAAAATACCAACCGGTAACTGATGATGCTGGTGAAACAGCATATGATTCAGTTAGTTGCATTTTAGAATTATTTTTGATATCTAAAAGGTCCCAAATTTTAATTTTTTCACTATGATCTGGGCAGGCGGGGTAACCGGGAGCAGGTCTAATTCCAATATATTTTTCTTGAATCAAATCCTGACTACTTAATTCCTCTTTTGGAGAATATTTCCACAGTTCTTTTCTGACTTTAAGATGCATTTTTTCAGCAAGAGCTTCTGCTATCCTATCTCCAATAATTTTTATCATGATACTTTCATAGTCGTTATTCTTATTTGATTTTTCTTTGGATAATTTATCAATGTTGGTACCGGCAGTAACAGCGAATGCTCCAATCCAGTCTGGAATATTGAAGCTTTTCGGTACAATAAAATCTGAAAGACAGTAATTGTATCTTTCACCTTTGCTTGTTTGTTGCCTCAAATGATGAAGAATGGTTCCATTTTCCAACAAAATATCATCCCCAGAAGAGCAAGCCTTAAAAAATCCAATTGTAGCTTTTGGATTAAAAAGTTTTTCTTTAATAATTAATTCTAAAAGATTGTTTGCATCAGAAAAAAGTTTTTTTGCCTCTTCTTTCATTTGATCCTGGTGAAGAATTTTAGGATAACTGCTTTTGAAGCCCCAAGCATTAAAGAATGGAGTCCAATCTATATAGTCTACAAGGTCTTCTATTTGTATTTTGTCAAAATACTTAATTCCTTGAAAAGTTGGTTTAGGAGGTGAATAATTCTTCCAGTCATAATCAAATTTATTTTCTCTGCTTTCTTTTAAAGTAATTAATCTGCTTGATTTTTTGTTCAAATACTGATCTCTAATATCTGAGTATTCTTTTTCAATTTCTTTCTTAAATGCTTTATTGTCATCTTTGAACAAATTCTGAGAAACAAAGACGCTCTTTGAAGCATCTAAAACATGGAAAACATTATTTGTGTAAACAGGGTCAATTTTAATAGCTGTATGTTTTTTTGAAGTAGTTGCTCCACCGATTAAGAGGGGTATTTGAAAATCGTGATTTTTCATCTCTTTTGCCACCTCAACCATTTCATCTAATGAGGGGGTAATCAATCCACTTAATCCAATCATATCAACATTATTTTTAATTGCTTCTTCAATAATGATATTTTTTGCTACCATCACCCCCAAATCTATCACTTCAAATCCATTACACTCTAGTACAACCTTCACAATATTTTTTCCAATATCATGCACATCTCCTTTAACTGTTGCAATCAAGATTTTTTTTGTTTTTTTGGTCTTTTTCTTATCAATAAAGGGAGTCAAATTTCCAACAGCCTTTTTCATTACTCTAGCACTTTTTACTACTTGAGGAAGAAACATTTTTCCAGAGCCAAAAAGATCTCCTACAATATTCATCCCATCCATTAATGGTCCTTCAATAACTTCAATGGCATCTCTCAATTGGATTCTGGCTTCTTCGATATCTTCATCAATGAAGGTATCAATTCCCTCAATTAGAGAATGATGAATTCTTTCTTCAACTGTTCCGTCTCTCCATTGAAGATTCTTTTTTGTACGATTTTTTTTATTTGAAAAGCTTTGTGAAAATTCAAGAAGTTGTTCTGTAGCATTATTATTTTGGTTAAAGATTAATTCAGTAATCAATTTTTTTACTTCATTTTCAATTTGATCATATATCACAATTTGACCCGCATTGACAATTCCCATATCCATTCCTGCTTTGATTGCATGATAAAGAAAGATTGAATGCATTGCTTCTCTAATGCTATTATTTCCTCTAAAAGCAAATGATAAATTGCTTACTCCTCCACTAATATGGGATCCAGGACATAGTTTTTTTATTTGTTTGCATGCTTCAAAATAATTAATTGCATAATTACAGTGTTCTTCAATTCCAGTTCCAATAGCGAAAATATTTGGATCAAAAATGATATCCTTGGGATCAAAATTGATTTCCTTCAAAAGAAGATTATAGGCACGTAAGCATATACTGACTTTTTCTTCAATGGTTTCGGCTTGACCTTTTTCATCGAATGCCATTATTACCACAGCTGCCCCAAATTTTTTTATAATCTTTGCCTGATGAAGAAAGCTTTCTTCTCCCTCTTTAAGGCTTATAGAATTTACTATGGGTTTGCCTTGAACATTTTTTAAACCATTTTCTAAAACTTCCCATTTTGAAGAATCAATCATGATGGGTACTTTTGCAATGCTGGGGTCAGATGCAATGTATCGCAAGAAAGTTTCCATAATTTTTTTTGAATCTAACAAACCTTCATCCATATTAATATCAATTATTTGAGCTCCATTATCAATTTGATCTCTTGCAACATCTAAAGCTTTGTCAAAATCATTATTTTTAATCAGTTTGTTAAAAATTGAAGACCCGGTAACGTTTGTTCTTTCTCCAATATTAACAAAGTTGATATTGTCTCTAAAAATAAATGATTCCAGACCCGTAAATGAAGTTTCATAGTCGATTTTTGGAATTTTTCTTGGAACCAATTTTTCTAAGCTTTTTTTAATCGCTTTAATATGATCAGGGGTTGTGCCACAACACCCTCCAACAATATTG
>Ga0255761_10000313_pt1 | contig 45094 bp, 68 predicted proteins | sample 071ome_29_FD_179961 | JGI IMG/M metagenome (GOLD analysis project Ga0255761, IMG submission 179961) | Coastal salt marsh microbial communities from the Groves Creek Marsh, Skidaway Island, Georgia - 071407BT metaG (version 2) | ecosystem: Environmental > Aquatic > Marine > Intertidal zone >... | reverse complement strand
TCAACACAGGACTTGGCTATTTGGGAGAAATGGGATCAACTGAAAGGCATTCATATGATGTGCTTGGTGATGCTGTCAGCACAGCGGCTCGTATTGAGTCAAAATGTAAAGAATATGGATGTGTGTTATTGATTGGTGAAAACACACATGATGCAACCAAAGACGATTTCTTCTATTTGAAAATTGATGAACTAGCTGTCAAAGGCAAAACTGTAGGCATCAGAATTTACACAGTGCTAGATGGTGTGAAAAAAGACTACTATGATAGTAAACAACTACATGATCAAATGCACAAAGCATATCAAACACAGAAATTTGATCAAGCAATTTACATTTGTGAAAGATTAAAAAAGCATTTTGAAGGGAAAATGAAAGATTACTACACAATGTGGATTGAACGTTGTGAGTATATGAAAACTCAAGAGCTTCCAAAAGACTGGAACGGTGTGTTTATAGCAACAACAAAATAAGATGTTATAAATACTTGCAAGAGAGTTGAGAAAAACAAAAATGGATTTTTGGAGTATTATTGCTGATTTAGGTTTGCCTATTGCGTCGGCGATTGCTTCTGGCGTTTTTATCATGATCATAATCAAATACATATTGAGCAGTATAGTAGGATCAATTGATTTTATTGTGAATGTTGTAACTCAACTAGACAATAGACTTAAAACTATGAACAATGATGTTCTAAAAATTGATCAAGAAATATCAGAAGAGCTAGGATTACCAGTTGACACTGACAGAATAGCTAGAGCTGATGGCAAAGAAGATGCAAGGAAAGATTAACAATGATTTGGGTAGATTACATAGTAGAACAAGCAGGAAAAAATTTTAGAGTAAAAGGCGATTGGGCCGGAGAAGTAATGGGTGTTGGCAAAAATGGCGAATCAAGAGATCATTATTTGTACAAGCCTGGTGATCGTTTTGTTGTAAATGAACACGGTTGGTTAGTATTAGTCAAAGAGGAGAATTCATAATGTGGCCTTATACTGAAGAGGAGCTGGAATTTATCAATAAGAGAAAATAGTATGAACGTTGTAGAGTTAATTAATTATTATGGGTTTCCAATTGTGGCAGTATTTTTTCTGGCTTATTTTATCTATTATCTTTATACTTTTATTATCAATGAGATAAAGCCAAAACTTGGATCTGCTTCAGCAACCTTAATAAAATTAATTGACAGAACTAGATTGCTAGACAATGATCTAATTAGACTTCGTACTAAAATCAAAACATACAAAGACTCAAAGAACAAAAAATAAAAGTCTTTACACTCAATTATAATTGTGTTATATTAACAACAATGAAGATACTGATGACAGGCAATCCAGAGTATGGACTTGCAGAAAAATTTGACAGTGTACGACAAACTGATTTTGCAAGTAGATCAAACAGTTATGATCTATGTACCAAACAAGGCAGAAATGATCTAGCACAACTCAGCTTGACATATGATGTGTTTATTAATTCGTCAGCACTGTATCAATTCAATCAAACACTAGTGTTAGAAACTGTTTGGAAAACTTGGAAACAGAACAACAAACAAGGACATATTATCAACATAGGTTCCACAGTTGATCGTTCTACCAGAGGTGCTGAATGGATTTATCCACAAGAGAAGAAAGCACTTAAGAGTCTAAGTCATCAATTGGCTATGTTAGGTATATGGGGCGGCAGTGGTATCAGAGTTAGTTATGTATCTTTTGGATCTTTAAAAACTAAAAAAGTACATGAAAAGCATCCAGATAGAACACTAATGAATGTCACAGATGCGGCAAACTATATCAGTTGGGTAATAGATTCTCCTGCTGATATTAACATCAATGAATTACATATTGATCCAATACAGTTAAACAGTTAAATAGTAGTTAGTTATGTCAATTTCTTATGATCAATTTATTGAAAAATATGGAAAAAGTTTTTGTATCAAGCCTTTTACTGAAATAGCAAACACAGTTGGCGGGAATATGTCTCTTTGCTGTAAGTATTCTGATACTATACAAATAAAAGATGAAAATACTTATAAAGATTTTTTTTACAACAACCAATATTTAAAAAATATAAGAAAAAGAATGCTTGAAGGAAAACCAATAAAAGGTTGTACTGATTGTATAATGAATGAAGAAGTTAATCGTAGCTCAATGCGTTTTGGTTTCACTAGTGCGATGATTAAAAGATATCCTGACATAGTAGATAATGCATTTACTAAAGGATTGCCTGAATTAAAAACTCTTGATATAAAATTTGGAAATAAATGTAATTTAGGTTGTGTTATGTGTAACAGTATTTCGTCATCTTTTATTCACAATGAAAGAAAAAAACATGGAATTCCTAAAAAATTAGATTGGACTACTGGTAAAATTTCAAATTTTAATGATACAAGATTTGATCAACTAAAAGAAATATCTTCTTCTCTTGTATCAATTAAATCAACTGGCGGAGAGCCTACACTGTTACCAGGATTTAAAAAATGGATAAACTATCTAATAAAGAGAGGATATAGTAAAAATATTGACTACATGATTTCAACAAATGGCACAACTGACTTGTCTTTATGGGTTGAGGATTTTGCAAAATTTAAAACATTTATAGTTATTTTTAGCCATGATGCTGTAGGAGATCTCTTTGAATACGTTAGATACCCAGCCAAGTTTTCTAAAATGCAAAATAATCATGAAAAATTTTATAAAAAAATTAAAGATAATGATTTTACAAATGTTCAAATAGGATTTAATATGGTATTACATGCATTAAATGTACACCAGTTACCTGAAGTGTATGACTATTTTAACCAATATCAAAACAGTTTGCAATCCTTTGAAGTTGCAACATATCCATATGGTTTACAGCCTGGAATTGTTAGCAAACAAACTATAGACACAGTAAAAGAAAAATTAGCAAAACGTTTTAAAAAAAGTAAGAATATAGATAATTGTCTAAATGATTTAGATCAACAATTTAAAAAAATACACAGTAGAGATTTTATATTAAAATCACACTTAACAAGTTTAGAAACAATGACCAAATATTGGAAAAAGACAAGAAATCTAGATGTCACTGATTTTGTTGTAAACTATCACAATACAATATCACAATAAAAGGAAATTTATTTTATGAAAATTTTAATTATGGGGTTACCTGGTGCAGGAAAAACTTGGTTGGCTGAAAGGCTACAGAAATATCTTGAGTGTGCTTGGTACAATGCAGACAAAGTCAGATCCATGGCTAACGATTGGGACTTTTCTGCAGAAGGTAGAATACGACAGTCAAACAGAATGAAAACATTTGCTGATTTTGAAAAGCAAAACAATCGTTATGTTATTTGTGATTTTGTTTGTCCCACACGAAACACAAGAGACACATTTGATCCAGATATTGTGATTTGGCTTAACACAATACAACAAGGTAGATTTGAAGATACCAACGCCATGTTTGAAAAACCAAAACTGGTTGATTATCAAGTAGACACATTTTTAAGTGATAGTGAAATTGAAAAGATAGCAAAGGATATAAAAAAAGCAGATGTTTGATTGGAAAAAACCCACAACACAAATGTTAGGAAGATGGCAACCATGGCACGATGGACACACAGCATTGTTTAAAAAAGCATTAATGGAAACAGGCCAAGTGTGTATCATGATTCGAGATGTAGGTGGAATTACCGGCAAAGATGCAGGTGGTGGTAGAACAGCAGATCAATCAGATAATCCGTGGGCTACAGGACAAGTTGGTGAAATGATACAGTCAGCGTTGGAAAATGAAGGCTTTGTTTATAATCAAGATTATGTTATAATAGGAGTACCAAACATTGTAGATATCAGTTATGGTAGGGGTGTTGGTTATACATTCACTGAACATGATTTAGGAAAAGAAATACATGATATCAGTGCTACTAAAATCAGGGCTCAATTAAGAAATGAAGGAAAACTTGATAAGTAATACTAGTACTAACACAGGCGGGTGTAGCTCAGTGGTAGAGCGTCTCGTTGCCAACGAGAAGGTCATGGGTTCGAACCCCATTACCCGCTCCAATAATAACAAAGGAAAAAAACAATGACCAACCCACACAACACATTAGATCTTTTTAGAGAAATGACTTCAAAAGAAGTGTATTCAGAAATGGAATCACCATTACATAATCAACTCATAAGCCAAATTATTCCAGGAGTAATGCGTAGACCTGATGCACCAAAACCCGGAGAAAAACTTGTGGACATTGGATGTGGCGCTGGTGTTGTGTTAGACAAATTAGTAGAACTTGGTTTAAACAAAGAAGATTTAGTTGGTACTACAATGGGTGAAGATGATCGTAAAGCCACAGAAGCCAAAGGATATAAATGTTATGACTACGACATGACTTTTACTGATTTTGAAAGCAACAGTTTTGACTATGCAATTGTGCGTCATTGTTTGGAACACTCACTTTGGCCATATATGACATTAATGGAATTTAACAGAATTATGAAAACCGGTGGTAGAATGTATATTGAAATGCCGGCTCCAGATGGTGATAGACGATTAGAACATTGGGCCAATCATTATGCTGTAATGGGCAGAACCATGTGGGGATCTCTAATGATTAGATCTGGATTCTACTATCAAAGTGGGGTTTATGATTTTACATTAAACAATTCAGAAAATCCAGAAAAACCCATCAAAGAGCCATATCATTGGTATGTTCTTACAAAAGTGGTTGATAGACAAGATTACAAGCCAGCCACAGCAGAATACATGGTAGAATTACAAGAAAAAATTCGTCAGCATGAGCTGTCTTTAAAACCGGTTGACAAAAAGTAAATTTTTGTTATAGTTATATTATGACTATGCATTTGGAACGTGGATTAACCACTCTCAATACTAAAGTTAAAAAATCAAAAAAGAAATCTGATGCTTACTATATGGATGGTTGGCGTGAGCATAACAAGTTTCTAAAGAGGATGAAACTTGCTAAAATGACTTTGGATGAATATATTAACTATGTGCGAGGCAATTATAAAACACAAAGAAAACCTATTCAAAAGATGGATTTGGGTAGAACAGTTGTAAATGAACCAAGATCAAAAACAACATTACCACAGCCTAAGTTAAGTAACAAAATCACCAACGGACAAACCAGAAGTTGGAAAGAAACTCAAGAAAGACTTGAGGTTAGTAAGCAGTATTCAATTGTTCCGGCATACAACAAAGGTCCATATATGGTTGTTTCTAAATCAGATCTAAAAACAGCAGGTAAAAAAGTATAATGTATAAACCATTGCCAGCCGGATTAACAGTCAAAGACAGTGGTATACACGGATTGGGATTGTTTGCAACTAAATCAATACCGGCAAATATCATATTGGGTATAGCACACATAGAAAACAAAAACTTTCCACACGGATATATAAGAACAGGATTAGGTGCTTTTTATAACCACTCAGAACAACCAAACTGTGAAACAGTAAGAGGGTGGTGGCAACATCTATCTGTAGTGTATCTAAAAACCACTAAAGACATAAAAGTGGGAGAAGAACTAACAGCCAAATATACCCTGTATGATGATTTTAATGACTAGCAATTAGTTAAATTTCTGTGTTCAAGTATAAATAGTAGTATGAACACAGTCGAACAAGAATTTTATAAAACTATTATGAGTGCTGACATTCAGATTACAGCATTTCTCAAAAACGGTATTAAACTGATTGGCAAAATTGTCAAGCATGATGAACAGTGTTTTTTACTGCAAAGAGATCAGCATACTCAGTTGGTCTACAAAGATGCTGTTTCTACAATATTTCCAAAAGCTCTAGATCAAAAACCAATTGATTCTCAAAAGTAGATTTTTTAAAACTAAATATAATTGTAAAGCAGAAAAGAAGAAAAGAATTGAAACGCTGAAAAATAGATCTGGTGAGTAGGTTACGAAAATAGGAGATGCAAAGTAGGGTCTTAGTAATCAAGGTCTTTACAGTGGACCCCAGACCTGGGTATCGGTCGTTGCTCCACTGCTATTCAGCAATCTGGGGTTAGCTTTTATAATATATAAAAGAAATTTTTATATATACAAATAAAATAGAAATGTGTTATAATACCGATATAAAAACAAAAATAACATATAGGAGAAAATACAATGGAACAAACATCTTCAAATGAACTAAAGTTACAATATCAAACTTTTACAGAGAATTTTGAAAAGTTTTCAGAAGGTAACAAAGCCGCTGGAACTAGAGCCAGAAAAGCTCTAGCTGAAATTGGTAAACTCACAAAGGCTATTAGAAAAGAAATTCAAGAAGCCAAAAATGAAGCAAAACAGCAGTAACGTAGAAAACTATCTTGAAACCTGTGCTATAGAAAAAACTGTTTGGAGGTCTTCTAGAACCAATCCCAAAGGAGACGAACTAGTAGTTGCTTCTGGCAAGTATAAAAATCGATCTGGTTATTTTATGGCATGGGAAACCAAAGAAAACAGACGAGAGTGTATCAGTTGGAATGGTAAAAACAGCTGGTACCCTCGAATGTTCTGGTTGTACGTCAAACCAAAAAACTCAATACTGATTCAAGACGAACTAGAAGTTCTCAATGAACGTGTACCTGGGGAAAAACATCACTGGCATAAAACCAAAGATCTTTTAGAAAAAAATGGTGAATATTATGTCAAGTTAAGGTTATACAAAGTCAACGAGCAGGATGTAGAAATTTATAAACCTGCTATTACCACAGATAGACCAGATGCTCTTAGTCAAGCAATTAATTATGTACAATGGTTTAATGAAAATCATAGACAGTTGTCAAAACACAAACGATTGTTAAGTCAAAAGAAAAAAGCTAAAAGCCGTAGACGTAAGCGTCTAACTAAAAAATTAATGGCAAAAATGCATGTTGATCGTGAGAGTTATCGTAGTATATAATACAGAATAAACAGGATTTAAATATTTTTATGAGCTTATTTACAGTAACAGACAGTGCTAAAAAACAAATCAGCACACTATGTATTAAGAATCAAAAGCCAGCAGTAAAACTTTCGGTCAAAGGCGGAGGTTGTGCTGGATTCAAATATCAATGGGACTTTGTCACAGAAGATCAAATTGAAAACGATGATGAAATTATTGCTGTTGAAAACGGCAAATTTGTGATTGATGGTCGTGGTATTCTGTTTTTATCAGGAACTAAGATTGATTATGTTGACGAAGTATGGGGAAGTCATTTTCAAATTTCAAACCCAACAGCAACTTCCAGTTGTGGTTGTGGTGAATCTTTTGCAGTTTAAATATTATGATAGATCAATCTTACAAAAATTTATCTGATCAGGAGCTATCAGAAAAATTGACAAAATTAGAGCAACGTATTTCTTATGTTGAGCGTACTAATTTGCATTTTTCAACATTGCCACAGTTGAAAATGATCAGAGCAGGAATCATATTAGAACAACAATCAAGAATAGAAAAAATCAAAAACGACATGTATGATCAACTGTTTCCTGAAAACAGCAAAATCATAGGTGAAGATGAGTAAAGACAAACAAAGAGATTTAGGTGTTCTTGGTGATGACAAATGTCCTCCAAAGATGGTATTAACACACGATCAAATCAAGGTACGTTGTAAAAGATTTCTTACTAAACTGATAGTTAACAAAAGTCCTAAAGAACTAGCAGATTATCTATTTGAACTGGCATATTATATTGCAAAACAAGGTGATGCCAAAAGACTTGATGTTGCAATTGAAGATTTTGATGAAAAATATCATCATGATGAATTGCCAGATACTGAAAAAAAACAATAGACAAATTTTTAAAAATTTTGTATAATACATTTATGAATGTAGATAATCTAGGTAGATGCATATTAGAAACACCAGACATTTTAGAATATCTCTATAGAGATGGAAAAATTGAAGATGTGAATGCTAATAACAGCACATTAGAAAAATTCAATCAAACTGTTCAACACCTAAAGCAGTATAACACAGTAGAACCAGTAAAGCCAGTTGACAATGTACAACAGTTTGATCAACAGCAACAACAGAATTGGTATATGCCTGACACATACAAACAATTAGATGTAGAACAGTATGTTATGAATTTAGTTCAAACTGAACAAGAACAAAAGCGAGTAGCTGAAGAACTAGAATTATATAAAAAATTTAATCTTTACACAGTGTTGCAGTATCTGATATATCTAGTAGATCTCATGAGAAAAAATGACATTGTATGGGGTGTGGGTAGAGGATCAAGTGTGTCAAGTTATGTGTTATTCTTAATTGGAGTACACAAAGTAAACAGCATAGAATTTGATCTAGATATCAATGAATTCTTGCGATAAATACAATTAAATGCTATTATAACACAAAGGAGAACAGTTATGGTACAAAGAAGAACTAACAAAGGCCAGTTTGTTGATATGGATGCCTTGTCAGTAAAAAACGAAAATGAAATTGCTGTGGGTAATATGAAAGTAAATGCCAGAGGTGACAAAATTGGTCGAAACGGTGAAGTAGTACAAAAACGTGAAGATGCTACAAGAGAATACTATCAAAACAATCCAAAAGCTGTTGTAAAGTCAGTTAGCATCAAAGATGCAGTTGACAAAACACCGGTAAAAGATCATTCTGATATTGCAAAAGAATCTTCTCAAACTGCTAAACCGTCTACTTCAAAAACTAAAAAAGTCAAAGAAGTAGAACTGCCAAATGGCGACATTGAAATACAAGAGGTTGAAGAATAAAAATGACTACAGTCCAAGGTGATATTAAACCACTAAGAAAAAAAATCATTGTAAGACATTTAGAAAAAGGTCAACAGAAAACAGCCGGCGGAATACTGCTTCCAGATGACGATGGTGTAGACCGTGGAATCAGACCCAGATGGGCTCAAGTTTACCGTGTGGGAGCCGGCATTGACTTTGTCAAAGAAGGTGAATGGATTCTAATTGAACATGGACGTTGGAGCAGAGGAATAACTCTGAGTCAAGATGGTACAGAATTTGATGTACGATTAGTTGACAATGATTGTATTCTTGCTACCAGTGATGAACAACCAGAACATATCAGTTTCTAATGACAACCAAATTAAAACCTGTAACACTACAGATAAACAAACTCAGCAATAGAGATAGATACATTGGCGAAAGCACAGGAACCAGTGTTGAAGGCGGCGCTTTAAATGCCAATTACAGAGATGTTGATGCTCTAGTGGTAGTATCAAATTATCTAGGCGAACTAGGCTACAAATATCAAAAAGATTGGTATTGGGAAACAGTTGGCTTAGATGAAGTTGAACTGCTAGTTAAAGATAAAAAAATAATTCCATTGTTGAAACTTTTCCAATAATTTCTCACTTGACAATTTTTAACAAATAAGGTATACTGATAATATGGAAATAAATTCTAAAGATCCTGGAAAAGGACATTTTTACGTTAGCATATTTAAAAGCATCTTGAGAATTGGTGCTTGTTACGGTTTATGGCTTACTGGAGACATCATGCTTCAGGCTGTAGGCGTATTATTTGCATTAGCAGAAGTTTTAGGAATAGTCGAGGAAATAGTATAATGAAAGACTTATGGGTAGAAAAATATAGACCAACAAAAATCACAGACTATGTTTTTCGTGATCAAGCTCAACAAAGTCAAGTACAGAGTTGGTTAGAATCAAAAGCCATTCCACATTTACTTTTTAGTGGTGCACCAGGTACTGGTAAAACCACTCTTGCAAAACTATTATTACATGAATTAGAAGTTGATTGGGGAGATGTATTACAGATAAATGCATCAAGTGAAAACTCAGTTGACATGATTCGTGACAAAATTACAAACTTTTCACAAACAATGCCTTTTGGAGAATTCAAGTATATCATACTTGATGAGGCAGACTACATATCACCAAACGGTCAAGCGGCACTGCGTGGTGTAATGGAGCAGTATGCTTCTACATGCAGATTTTTACTGACTTGCAACTATGAACGTAGAATCATTCCAGCAATTCATTCAAGATGTCAAGGTTTTAAGATTTTGAAACTTGATGAACAGATGTTTGCTGAAAGAATGATCACAATATTAGAACAAGAAAATATCAAATTTGATGCACCTACACTGGCAACATATGTTAAAGCCACATATCCTGATCTAAGAAAATGCATCAACACTTGTCAAATGAATTCACAAACCGGTACACTGGCTGGCCCAGGTGACGGCGACACCGGAGAAGGAGATGTTGAAGTCACATATGTGGCTATGTTCCAAAACGGTGACATCAAAGCGGCCAGAGAATACATCATTGAACATGCTGATTCAGAACAGTACGAAAAAGTATACAGAAAGATGTATGAGAATTTACACTGGTTTGGTGAAGATGAAATGAAACAAGCTCGAGCTTTGTTGGCTATTAGAACAGGTTTGGTAAATCACGCCATAGTTGTAGATCCTGAAATCAATCTAGCGGCCACTATGGTAGAGTTAGAAATGATCAGGACAAAAAAATGAGCAAAAAAGGAAAATTTATAATCATAACTCATGTGTTTTTACCCAACGAAGGTGCAAGAACAGAGATGAAAGACTTTGGTAAAACAAATCAGATGAGTGCGTATGAAAATGTAGTCTACACAGACAGAGTTAAAAAATATCATATGGATTCAGCCAGTACTATTTTAAATTTAGAAACATTAGAATTTGAAAAAAACAGAGTGCAAGAGTTTACTGTGAAAGATTGCTTACAGTATCTGCAAAAACAATTTCCAAACGAATATCCTACTTGGTTTGATGGTGCTGTACCTACACTACATGATGATAAAGCAGATGGTAAATGAGTATTAATTTAACAGAAACCAACAAAGACTATGCTGTGTTTTTACCAGCAATCAGTTTTATCTATGCTGATTTGCTTTCAAAGAATGCAGAAGAAAAATGGGGCGATAGAGTTCCAAAAGGCCTTCCAAAAGGCTTAGACAGTTTAAAATATCTCTATGACGACAAAGGAATGTTCAACTACAAATGGAGTTTGTATTCGGCAGGTCATGCCAAACTAGATATTGAAAAATCAAAAGTGCAAGAAGCATTTGTGCAGGACAGACCCAGAGACAAAACTGTGATACTGGGTGACTCAGGTGGATTCCAAGTGGCCAAAGGCATTCTTAAATTTGATTGGGAAAACTTTTTTACCAAAGGTCATAAAAATGATGACATAAGAATGCAGATTCTTAGATGGTTAGAACACACCGCTGACTGGAGCATGTGTTTAGATATTCCAAGTTTTTCTGTAAATTTAGGTATTGGTGTCAACACTGTTAGAGATTGTATGGCTTACACTGCCTACAACAACGAATGGTTTATGGAACACAGAGTACCGGGTGCAACCAAGTTTTTGAATGTGATTCAAGGCAATGATATACCAAGTGCAGATGAATGGTTTGACGTAATGGCACCATTTAGTGACCCAAAGGTGTATGGTGAAAAAGCCTTTGAAGGTTGGGCCATGGGCGGTGAACACATGAGATGGTGGAAACTGATTTTGCATAGAATGATCAAAATGCGTGATGGTGGATGGTTCGATGGCAAAGATTGGATTCACTTTTTAGGTACATCAGCACTAGAACCTGCTGTGATGTTAACAGCAATCAAAAGAGAATTAGTCAAGGTTAATCCAAACATAGAAGTGTCATTTGATTCTGCATCTGCTTTTGTGTCAGTGGCGAGAGGACTTGTATATACAGTAAACGAGTTTGACATGATGCGTAAGAACAAAAGATTTGGATTCACAATGGACAAAGCCAAAGACAATAAAAAATATGCTGGCAACTTTAATAGAAAGTATGCTGACATAATTCCAGGTGAGTATGAAACTTATGTGACCAATTCACCAGTAATGGATTGTTATATGGAAGGCGATATCTGTTGTAGAGGCGAAGACTTTGAATCAAAAACTTCATGGGACAGTTTGAGCTATGTGTTATTGATGGCTCACAATGTGTATCAGCAGATTGAAGCAGTGCAAGAAGCAAATCGTAGAACAGATGCACATGATGTAAAAAGTATTCCAGAGAATGTGTTGGAGTTTGTTGATCTTGTACCAGAAGTGTTTGCCAGTGAAAAACCTATGGAACTGATTGAAAAAAATACTTCTTTGTTGAATGGGTTGAGCAAAGCCAAATTTTCCGGAGCACCAAGAACTACCACATTTGACAGTCTAGTTGAATCGGTTCCTGAGCTGGTGCAAAAAGAAAAAAAAGTAGTAAAGCAAACTGAATCAAACTTTGAAAATTTATTTGAGTAGAATATGGTAGATTTGATTGCTGGCAATTTTATGGCCAAGAGCTACAGTGCTGAAGAGATCTCTTTTGCAAAACCTTCTCCAATGGTAGATGAAAATCTTTATCTGTTTATGAATCAGTGCATGACACAGAACACTGCTGACATGCCTGATTTGATTGAAAATTTCAAAGAGAAGATTGAAAAATATGTTTTTGATAATGACATTAATCAATTAACTGGTTATGAAGCATTTCCAATACATGATGTGTGTATTGGGTGTACTCAATATATTGATGACTTATACCAAACATATGGATATGATAATATCATGACTTTGGAAAAAGATTACAAGTATCATTCAAGATTAAACAGCAATATCAAATATTATGATGTAGACAGTTTGGTACCTGGTAAGCAATTGCTGATTGCTATGCCTTTTCCTTATACTGGAGATAAACATGTTACTATGGATCAGTTATTGGACCGCTGTTTGGAACTAAACATTCCTGTACACATTGATTCGGCTTGGATATTAGCTAGTCAAAATATACAATTCAATTACAATCATCCTGCTATACAAAGTTTTGCTGTGAGTTTAAGCAAAGGTTTAGCATTGGGTTCACACAGAATAGGAATGAGATGGTCTCGTACAGAAACTAATGGGCCAATAACTATTATGAACAACTTTCACATGAACTGTAAAAGTTTAGTTTGGTTGGGTTTACAATTTATGAATCAATTTGAACCTGGATATCTTTGGAAAAAATATGAAAATCATTATCAAAAAATAATTAAAGATTTTAATTTACAACCAACAAAAGCCATACATCTAGCAACCAAAGATAATCAACCAGTGGGTATTAGAACACTGCTGATGTATTTAGAACATCATAAATGACAGAAAAATTTACAGGATATGTGAAAATATATCTAGTAGATGGTGACGAAGTTGATTGGCAATACTATGGTAAAATTACCAAAAAACAATCCTGGGATCTGTTCAAAGAACTAAAAGAACACTATGATTGCATAGTTTTTTATGACATATCCAGAGAAGAATTCTTAGAACACGTAAGAAAACAAGGTTGACATATTTGGAAAATATGTTATTATTAAACTATGAAAGTAGCAGATATTAAATTCTCTAAATACCTTGATGGTGTATCCGCAAGATTGAACTTTGGCCATATCAATTTAAGTATTGTGAGCCATTCAGGATCTTATGGCGGAAAACAAGGTTTTTACGAAATTGGAGTGTTTGATGATTCAAATGAAAAAATGATTGAATTATCAGGCATTACTAATTCAGGAGATACTGTCAAAGGTTGGTTGTCTGAAAATGATGTAGATGACATTATATCCAAAATTCAAACCAGAACAGGCACTAACCCTATTTTAATATAAGTTACTTGTATTTTTAACTGATCCGGTATTGTACCGGTATAGAAGGAGAACAAAATGCAACAAACACGTTTGGCAAAACGTCTAGTAGATATCTTACCAGAAATCAAAAGCAATCTACTACAAGAATTCAGTATCACAGAACAGCATCTATCACAGTTCAAAGAAAAAATTGATAGATCAGGATTAGGTTTTCCAAAAAATGTAGAATGGGAACCCGTTGAAACCATATGGATTGACTACGAAGTACAACGTGATGTGATTCTAAAACATGTGGTCAACATCATGCGTAAATTCGATCCACGTGTGTGTATGCCGGCCGCAGGTGTTAAAATCATCAAAGATGGTGCTTGGGACGGAAGGCTTTTTACATATGACGGTCAACACAGAATAGTAACTCTAGCCTTGCTAGGCTATGACAGTGTACCTTGTTGTCCGGTAGAAACAGATGATCCTGCTTTTGCCTCTTATGCTTTTGAACTGTTAAATGACACTGGTGTTAAAAGACTTACACCTGCTGATTTACACAGAAACAGTTTGACAAGATACAAACTAGGATCAAGAGAAATCAAATCAGTCCAAGCTCGTACACTGCAAGACCAGTTTGACACATTAGATATTGATCTTGAAGACAAGAAAACAAGATCAAATCCCAATACCAAAGGCACCGGAAAACATTTTTTCAGTCACTTCAAATATGCCTACAAAGGTATTGAACTTGACAAAACTGGTACAACACTGCACAATATTCTACAGTCAATCACAACCACATTTGACTCACAAGAAGAAGTTGATCAAGGCATTTATATTGGCTTGTATGAACTAGCAAGACTCAGTAGAGAATTGAATATTCAATTGCCTGACAATTGGTCTAGCAGAATTTTACAAGCAGTGAAAACTGAATTTGGCTCAAGTCATACAGCACATACCAAAGCCAAGCGTCAATGGGAATATGTGAGACCAGGGGCAAGTTGGTCTGCTCCAGAGGCCATGTGCAATTTTTTAAGAGAAGTTTATATGACTAAAACTGCGGACACACAAAAACTAGAACTACCTACACATGGTAGAGGATCCAGTATGGAAATTGAAACAAACAATGTGTGTGAAGGGTTTTGGTCACCATTAAACATAGTAGAGGAGGTAGCATAATGCAAGATTATCTAACAACATTGATTCAGACATATCATGCTCAATTGGCAGGTGCATATATTGGTGATGAAACAGAAACACTTGATAAGATTCAAGAAATCTGTGATAATTTAAATTTAGATGTTGAAGAAGTCATGTTTGATTACGAACATGGAACAGAACCAAATGATATCTGAACAAATAGAAAAACTAGAAGCATGGACCCCGCCTACAAGATCTAGGTTGGGTCGCAATCAAGACAATACTAAAGATTTTTATCAATGGTATCAACCCAAATGCGATCAAATGAAACAAGAAGTGTTGAGTGGTAAACTAACTGCTCAACAGACACAAGAAGCACGTAGACAGATTAATTTGTTTTTGCGTAGATGTCAAAAGTACCTTGTGCTAGAGCAGATTGGTTGTCACTACATTGAACAAAAGCATGATGATGGGTACACAGAAGAACATCTTATTCCTCAAAATCTTTTGATTGATGCTTACATTGATGGTTTGCTGACTTTTAATCAGGTGTTATGTATGCCTATGGTTAAATTGTCAAACACATCAGACAGACTTTTACAACAAGAAGGTTTAGGAACCAAAACGCCAAGTTGGTCTAATCCTTTTGAAAGATATATCCAAGCTGGTATAGAATCTATATTTGTAACACAACACAACAACATGATAGATATCCACAACTGGAGTTTGGAAAACCACTTTGAAATGGTAAAAGAAACAGAAAAAAACTTTGACAAATTACAAGAAAGGTAGTACTATAAAAATATGCGAAAATTGTTTTACATGGGCCTAGAGCCTTATGAAGGTCGTTACACATTACAATTACAAGATTGGTCAGAAAGAGTTTTTAAACAACGAGGTATTGAATACACTGTTGTTCCAGGAGAAACTATTGACAATACCAAATCAATTTCAGTAGGACAAGTGCTAGATGCACATGGTAGATCATATTTTGGTATGAGTCAAATTATGAATCTAGTACAAATGATGCGTAATGGTGAAGTCACTAGCGAAGATGCTATCTTTTTTGAAGATATGTTTCAACCAGGAATGGAAAGTTTACCATACATTTTAAATCAAGTTGAAGAAAAACACAGACCAAAGATTTATTTAAGATGTCTAGCACAAGCAGTTGATCCAGATGATTTTGTTCATGTATGGGGCATGTCAAAATGGATGAGTTTGTATGAACAACTGTGTAATGAGATTCCAAATGTAAACATTCTTGCAACCAATGAAGAAATGGTTGCACACATGAGAATTGCAAACTGGTCAGCACCTATCTATAATATTTCAGGTTTGAGTTTTGGCAAAAGCGAAGTATTAGAGCGAGTAAACAACAAACTAACACCATGGTCAGAAAGACAAGACAGAATTATTTTTGCGGCTCGATGGGATCAAGAAAAACAACCTGGCTTTTTTATGGACATCATTGAAGAAGTCAAAGCCACAGAATGGGGCAAAGATTATGAGTTTGCTCTATGCATAGGTGGTCCTTTGAGATCTAATGCACAAAAATATGTTGACAGAGCATTAGAACTTGAGAAAAAGGGTTTGTTTACAATTTACAAAGACTTGAAGAAAAACGAATACTATGATTTGTTAAACAGTTCTAAATTGTTGTTCAACTGTGCTTTACAGGATTGGGTGTCTAACACCGTGTCAGAAGGTGACACACTAGGCTGTAATGTTTTATACCCAGCATACAGAAGTTTTCCAGAAACATTTGCAAATGACAACGAAAGACTTTATGTTCCATGGAGCAAACAAGATGCAATAAGCAAAATGAAAAAACTAATAGATCAACCACATGTTAACCAAGGCAAAATATCAGATTGGAACAACAGCACTATTGACAGAATGATTGATATAATGCAAGGCAACGGTGAACAATGGCTAAGATCAGGAAGGGATTACAGAGATTATGTCTCAGAATCAAAATACTAAAGTATTAGTTACAGGTGCTACAGGATATGTAGGATCACATGTAACCAAATATCTTAATCAACAAGGTTACCAAACAATTGGTATTGATAGAAATGTGTTTCAACGTGATTATATCACTAGGCAATTGCCTGAAACAAAATTTTATCAAGTTGGTCACGCAGAAGATCCTAAACTTTTAGATTCAATTTTAGAAGATGAGAAACCTGATGTTGTGATGCATCTGTCAGCTAGTAGTTTAGTAGGACCAAGTGTTACTGATCCTCACAAATATTATGATAATAATGTATCAGGAACAATTAGTCTATTGGGAAAATGTGTAAAACATAATATCAAAAAATTTGTGTTTACATCTACCAGTTCGGTATATGGTAACGGACATACTCCGCCAATTAGTGAAAATGTAGACAAGCAACCTTTGACCAGTTATGGTGGTAGTAAATTAATGATTGAATACATATTGACTGATTACTATAAAGCATACGGAATCAACAGTATCACACTAAGATTGTTTAATGTTTGTGGTGCTGATCCAGAACACAAACTTGGTGAAGTAAAAAATGCTCCAACACATTTGATTCCAAGTGTCATGGACACAGCACTAGGAAGAAGACCAGTTTTTAAAATATTTGGTACCAATTATAACACTGTGGATGGTACTGCTGTGAGAGATTATACTCATGTATGGGATGTGGCCAAAGCATTTGAAATGAGTGTTGGTTATATGAATAATAATCCAGGCGATCATGTGTTTAATATTGGTGCATCTGGAGGATACAGTGTTCAACAAGTAGTAACTGCTATGGAAAATGTTTTAGGAAAAACAGTTCCTGTTGAAAAACACGATCCAAGACCAGGTGATCCGGAATGTGTGATTGCAGATGTTTCTAAAGCAGAAAAACAATTGGGATGGAAACCGGAAAGAAGCAGTATTGACACAATATGTCAAGATACTGTACAATGGTTTAATTCAGAGATTTACAAAGGAATAAACATAGACAAGGTACAACAATGAAAACAACAAGTGAAGAAATAAGACAAAGACTGTTAGAAGCAGGTGAGCGGTTTCATTCGAATGATAATATCAGCAAATATATCAAAGAAGGTGAACTAGAACTATTACAAAATGAAGTTGAAACAAAGTTTCATGAAGTACTAAAATCTTTGGTTATTGATACAGATAATGATCACAACACACAGGAAACAGCAAAAAGAGTTGCTAAGATGTGGGTTCGTGAAGTGTTTGGTGGAAGGTTTGCACCTCCACCGAAAGTGACCAGTTTTCCTAACATGGGATATAAAAGTTTGTACACATCTGGTCCAATTTCAATTAGAAGTACTTGTGCTCATCACTTTCAGAACATTGTTGGTAATGCCTGGGTTGGCATTATTCCAAATGGTGAAGTGATAGGTCTAAGTAAGTTTAATAGAATAATTCATCACATTGCTGAAAGACCACAAATTCAAGAAGAAATGACTTCGCAGATTGCAGATGCATTACAAGAGTATGCACATACCAAACATATTGCAGTTGTGGTCAAAGCAGAACATCATTGTATGACACACAGAGGTGTCAGAGAACATGAGTCAGATATGACAACATCAATCATGCTTGGAGCATTCAAAGATGATCCTGCAACAAGAGATGAATTTTATAAAATTTGCTTGTCTATGAAAGGGCACAGCAACTAATAGGAGGAAACTAACTATGTTAGAAAAACTATTCGGTTTGTCAAAAGCCGGTACTACAGTCAAAACTGAATTAATGGCAGGTTTGGCTACATTTTTAACAATGGCTTATATTACTGTGGTTAATCCTGCAATACTTTCAACAGAAGGTACAGGAATGGCTTTTGGTGCTGTGTTCACAGCAACAATTATTGCCGCAGTGGTAGGTACATTGATTATGGGATTATGGGCAAATTGGCCTGTGGCTTTAGCACCAGGAATGGGACTTAATGCGTTCTTTACTTTTGGTGTGATTTTTGGAATGGGTTACACATATCAACAAGCCCTAGCGGCAGTATTTGTTGCTGGTTTAGTGTTTATTGGTTTAAGTGTAACACCTGCACGAAAATACATTATTAATAGTATTCCAAAAAGCATGAAACTTGGAGTAGGTGCTGGAATAGGTTTATTCCTTGCTATCATTGGTTTACAAAATGCCGGTGTAGTAGTAGACAATCCGGCGACTCTAGTTGGCTTAGGTGACATTTCATCATGGCCTGTGCTGTTGACTGGTATTGGTTTTGCTATCATGTCTATCTTAGATAAACGTGGAGTACCAGGTGCTATTATTATTGGTATTTTAGCAGTGAGTATTATTGCTTGGGTATTTGGCATTGCAGACTTAAACGGTATTGCAGGTGCAGTACCATCACCAGAACATGCATTTAGCATGGACTTTAGCATGATTGCTACAGCAGGATTTATTGGTACTGCTTTTGCGTTTTTGTTTGTTGATTTCTTTGACACAGCAGGAACACTAACAAGTGTTGCCAATCTAACCGGCAAAGTAGACAAAAAAGGTGAAGTAGAAGGCATTGACAAGGCCTTGTTGGCTGATAGTGTTGCTACATCTGTAGGAGCATTAGCAGGTACTTCAAACACAACATCATACATTGAATCAGGTGCTGGTATCAAGGAAGGTGGTAAAACTGGATTGACATCAGTAACTGTGGCAGTATTATTCTTGGCTTGTTTGCTCTTTGCTCCATTGGCACAGAGTATTCCGGCATTTGCTACAGCACCTGCTTTAATCTTTATTGCTACATATTTCATGAGAAATATCAAAGATATTGATTGGGATGATGTGAGTGAATATGCTCCAGCAATCTTGGCGGCCATTATTATGCCGTTGACATACAGCATTGCTTATGGTATTGCACTTGGGTTTATTGCTTATGTTGTTATCAAAGCACTAAGTGGTAAAGCCAGTGAACTAAATGGCGGCAGTCTTGCCATTGCTGTAGTAAGTTTAATTTACTTTATTGCAGTCTAAAAGACTTACTTTTATTGTAGGGGGAATTCCCCCTACAAGTTTCTTATAGGGTTATAAAAAAATGAGAATCAAACCAGACACAAAACTTGACTACAAAGACGTACTACTAGAACCAAAAAGATCAGTTTTAACATCTAGAAGTGATGTTGACATGGAAAGAGAATTCACTTATCTACACAGCAAAAAATCTCTTAAATGTATTCCAATTATGGCGGCCAACATGGATGGAGTTGGCACATTTGAAGTAGCCAAAGTTTTACAAAAATACAGAATGCTCACTGTTATGAACAAACACTATTCTGTTGATGATTGGCATCAAGCAGTTGGTAATGGTTTAAAACTAAAATATGTGAGTGTGTGTACTGGTACCAGCAAAATCAAAGATGACGAAGCAAGAGATTTTGCTAACATGCAAGAAATTTTAAAACGCTGGCCTGATATTAATTTTATCACAATAGATGTTGCCAACGGTTATCATCAAAGATTCATTGACTTTGTGGCACAAGTCAGAGATATGTATCCTAACAAAACTATCATTGCTGGTAATGTTATCACAGCAGGTGCCACAGAAGAACTTATTTTAAAAGGTGCAGACATTGTCAAATGTGGCATTGGTCCAGGTTCGGTTTGTACCACAAGATTAAAAACCGGAGTAGGTGTTCCACAACTATCTGGTATTATTGAATGTGCCGATGCGGCTCATGGTGTTGGTGGACAAGTTATTGCTGATGGTGGCTGTGTGCATCCAGGTGATGTTGCCAAAGCATTTGCGGCTGGATCAGATTATGTGATGTTGGGTGGTATGTTAGCAGGTCATGATGAAGGTGGTGGTAATATTATAAGCAAGTATTATAAAACTAACGAATTAGAATTTATAAGTCCAGCAGATTCGGGATCGGAAATAGTCAAAGAAGAAAAATTTGTTCAGTTTTATGGTATGAGCTCTGATGCCGCTAATCAAAAACATTTTGGAGGATTAAAGGATTACAGAGCATCAGAAGGAAGAGAAGTTTTAGTTCCGTATAAAGGCAGTCTTGAGCAGACAGTTCAAGATATTTTAGGCGGAGTTAGAAGCAGTTGTACCTATATAGGTGCTAAAAGAGTAAAAGATATGCCCAAGTGTGCCACATTTGTGCAAGTTAATAATCAAGTTAATGAGGTATTTGCATGACAGAAAATATACAAAAAAGATTTATTAATCATGCCACAGTGGCCGCTTATTTAGGAGTTATTGTGGAGAAAATGAAAAAGGATAGCTTTAGTCCAGATCTGGTTGTGGGTCTAAGCAGAGGAGGTCTAACACCAGGTGTGATGTTGAGTCATTTTTTAGGCAAACCTTTTGTTCCTTTTCAAACTGCACTGAGAGATCATCCAGCATGGAACACTGACACAGAAGAATTCAAAACAATAGAAAAAGTTGTAATAATTGATGATATTTGTGACACAGGTGATACATTTAAAAAACTCAAATCAGAACTGGATAAGGAATTTCCTAGTATTGATATTAGATTTGCTTGTTTACACTATAATAGACCTTGCAATTTTCCAATTGATTGGTATGGCACATTCCTTGACAAAGAAAAACATGATCAATGGATTGTGTACCCATGGGAAGATTGGTGGGAAAGAGATGCTGTTGAAAGCAGTATTGTGAATGATATAATAGGAAGGTTACCAACATGACAAGTGAAAGAGAATTTCCATGGGTAGACAATGATCAGGATTTGATCAACTCAAAACCAAATCCAGAAAAATATGAAGAATCTGTTTGGTTTAACAACGATAAACCGGTACGTGAAACAGATAAAGTAGCAGTTTACAATGACAAATATCCTTGCAAACAAGGACACCGTTTGTATATTACAAAACTGTCAAAAGACAATCCAGAAGGAATTGGTAGTGCTTTTCAGGAAGCATTCAAAGATGGAATGGAAATGATTGCTCAAGGCAAAATTGATGGTTTTAATATGGGAATGAACATTGGAGCATCAGCAGGACAAAGTGTATTTTGGCCTCATGTGCATTTTATTCCAAGACAGACTGGTGATCAAAAAGGATATGGTCATCCACGTGGAGTGAGACAGGCATTTCCACCGGACCCATATTCACCAAATAACAAAGAAAAATAAATGGGTACTTCATCGTTTAAGAATGATATTGGGGTAAAAGAAATACAAATTGGTGTAAAAGGATTTGTATGTGTAGGTGAAACTCCTCCTATGGATCATCCTCACATTTATCTTACCATGGGTGAAGAAAACCATAAAGTCTGCTTGTATTGTAATACCAAATACGTTTACAATCCAGCACTATCCACTAAAGAAAGTGTGCCAGATACCTGCTATTATGGCGAATTAACAGTTGACAAATTATCTAAATAAAGTATACTATAACAAATGGAAACTACAAAAATAAGATATTCAGAAGCGTTTTATTCTGTCCAAGGAGAAGGACAGTATGTTGGAGTACCCAGTGTGTTTTTTAGAACATTTGGGTGCAATTTTAGATGTATGAATTTTGGAATGGAAAGAAATGCCAAAAAAGGCAAGTACAATCCAGAAGTCAAAGCTCTGCTAGATGATGGTATAGTTGACAAAGTTGATAAATTTGAAGACTTGCCAATTGTTCACACAGGCTGTGATACATACGCAAGTATCTATCCTGAGTTTAAAAAGTTCATGATGGATAAAACCATTGATGATGTTGTAGATCATTTATTAAGTCTAACACCAAATGGTTGTTGGCAAATGGCTAATGGTCAAGACATACATTTGATCATGACAGGTGGTGAGCCTTTGTTAGGATGGCAAAGACACTATATTGAATTATTTGAACATCCTAGAATGCGAGACTTGAAAAATGTTACCTTTGAAACAAATACTACACAACCTTTACACAGAGATTTCAAAGACTATCTCAGCAATCAAACAAGAATACACTTCACTTTTAGTTGCAGTCCGAAACTTTCCGTTAGCGGAGAGTCGTGGGATAGTGCTATCAAGCCTGAAATTGCTCGTAGTTACTATGATGTGGCTGGTAGTAGCATGTACTTTAAGTTTGTGGTTGCTGACGAAATGGACGTGGAAGAAGTTGCTAGAGCTGTATCAGAGTATTCTAAACAAGGAATTCAAGTTCCAGTCTATATCATGCCACTTGGCGGAAGGTCTGAAGAATACAAGCTCAACACTAAAACAGTGGCTACATTGGCCATGGAAAAAGGATGGAGATACACACCAAGACTCCATGTTGACATCTTTGGAAACGCATGGGGAACATAGTGATTATGATGAACAATCGATTAAAAAAAGTTATGATCCAATTGATGATATGAGAAAAAAAGGTATTCTTTGAAGTATATAAAATGGTTATTATGGAGAATAAATTTATTACAACACAAAAACGTAGTACTGTTTCCGGTAGAAAAAGTGCTTGAAAGGAAAAACAAAAATGACAAAAAAAACAAATAAACCTTTCTTTCTAACAAAAGAGTTCTGGACCAAATCCGGACAACAAAAAGAAATTGCCAAAGCCAAGCACACACTTGCTGGTGAAGAACTAGAAAAAAAGTTAATTGAATTGGACAAAGAGCTAGATGAAGAACAAAGACAACTCAAAGTTTTAGAAGTTGATAGAAAATACGGCAAACTCACAGACGTAGAATACAACAAACAGAGTGCTACTATAAAAGGTGAACCATATGTGGGTGTATTGCAAACACATTTTGACCCAACAAAACCCAAAAATGGTTATTTTGAATTGGACTGGAATGAAAAATTTATTGAAAACCTTACAGCAAATGGATATCATGGTGAAAAAGAAGAAGATGCTGTAAACAAATGGTTTAATGATCTATGTAGAAATATCATGATGGAAGATATGGAACAAGATGTAGTAGATGAATTAAAAGCCAACATTGAAGAAAACAAAAAAGATCTTGGAGATGGGAAAGTTGAGTATAGTTAATTTTTTTAAAGACAGAAAAAGAATTATATATGATAGAAACAATCAAGTACCGTATCTTGTCAGGTACTACCTTTTTTTAAAAGACAGGAAGTCTTTTCCTTTTAATATCACATTGCATAAAATTTTAGTCAGTGACTTAGATGATTTACATGATCATCCATGGAACTATGCCACATTAATTATCAAAGGTGGCTACTGGGAACACACACCAAAAGGAAAATTTTGGAGAGGACCTGGACATTTTAGGTATAGATCCAGTTCAGATCTTCATAGATTAGAACTAGCCAAAGATTCTGAAGGTAACGAAATTCCATGTTGGAGCCTGTTTTATATGGGCAAAAAACAAAACAACGGAATATGGGGATTCATACGCAACGGCGAATGGATCGAAAGCGAACAGTATTTGAAGGAGAAATACAATGGCTAAAAGACGATTTAGAATTGAAGCTGGTAGGTACGGTGGCGAATTAACAATAGGAGAAGTTGATAAAGAGTTTGTTGACTACTTTATTGATAAAGAAGAAAGTGAATTAATTGAGCACGTTAATTCATATGAATGGGACGGACCGGAAGATACAGATGCTCCAAAACCCAAAGAAGATTTTTATGCATGGCACGAAACAGATGACAAAGAGCATTTGAACAATGCTTATGCAGATGCAGGATTTTATGTTTCTGAAGTACCAGCAGATGGATCAGACGATCATGCATATGATGAAAATGAAAGAGAAATCAAAGGATATCATTTGTATGACAGAGAAGCATATCATGACTCTGAACTAGAAAAAGATGTCAGTGACAATGAGGACTATGTTCCAGTGTTGGCATTTCACAGTGCAGAAAAAGGTGGTTTTGCTTGTTGGTTTGTAGAGACAGATGGTGAAGACTTTGATGAAAAGAAATTTGCATATTCAACTGTGGCAACCACTCTTGCAGAAATTGTTGAAGAAGCATGGTATGACAAAGAGCCGTTAGAGTCAAACTATGACTATTCGGATACTGTAGGAAAAGGATATTACGCCAGTGTAGGCTACATGAATACCAAATGGCATGATTCAGAACCAACCGAAGAAACATTAAATGAATATTGGGAAGGTTATGATGTCTGGAGAGAAGAAGATTAAAAAATGACTTATATTCTAGTTGATTCGCAAAACATGTTTTTTAGAGCCAGACATGTGGCTGGCAGAGCAAGTAGCCTAGATGAAAAGATAGGCTTGGCTTTTCATATCATGTTTAACTCAGTTAAGAAAGCCGAAACCATGTTTAGTGGATCACATGTGGTGTTTGCACTTGAAGGTAGATCCTGGCGTAAAGATTTCTATGAACCTTATAAGAAAAATAGAAAAGTTGCACTGGACAAAAGATCTGCTAGAGAAAAAGAAGAAGATGAATATTGGTGGGAAGCATATGATGATTTCCTAGAATATATTAAAACACAAACAAACTGTAGTGCTATAAGATCACCTAATGCAGAAGCAGATGATGTTATTGCTTTATGGATTGAAGCACACAAAGATAAAAAGAATGTGATTGTGAGTACTGACAGTGATTTCTATCAATTAATCAATCCTAATGTTTCTATCTACAACGGTGTAACAAATCAAATTGTTACTGCTAATGGGTTTTATGACGAAAAAGACAATCCAATTAAAGATAAAAAAACCGGATTACCCAAAGCCGCACCAGAACCTGAATGGTTGTTGTTTGAAAAGTGTATTAGAGGAGACAGCTCAGACAATGTTTTCACTGCCTTCCCCAAAGCAAGAACAACCAAAATTAGAGAAGCATACAATGATAGATCTAACCAAGGATTTACGTGGAACAACTTTATGTTAAACAGATGGACTGATCATGAAGGTGTGGAACAGCGAGTAAAAGACTGTTACGAAAGAAATCGTAAACTAGTTGATTTAACACAACAGCCTGATGAGATTAGACTTGAAGTTTTTGAACAGATTGCAGAAGCTCAAAATGCCAAACACATTGATCAAGTAGGTGTAAGATTTATGAAATTCTGTAATAGATACAATTTGGTTAGACTCAGTGAGCAACCTACTGCTCATGCTCAATATTTAAACAAAGGTTATCAATGAAATACGCAAAACCAGTTATCAAAGACAAATTTTGGATTGTAAAAGACGATTCAGTTAACATAGCCACTGTTGAAAAAAGAAAAGAAGAATATGTGGTTATAGTTGAAAACCAAAAACATGTTTATCAATCACAAGATCAAATCAATGACTACTTTAAAGAAAGTATATTCAGCAACACACCAAAAAAAGAACAAACACCTGTGAAACAAAATTTTGATATTGATGGTTATAGTGCAAAAGTTCAACCTTATAATGTACAATGGTTTGACACTATTCCAACATATACCAAAACACCAAAATCAAATGACAGATATTGTGCTGGATATTATGGTGTTAGATTTGATGGAGGAGTATTTTTTAGTAACAATCCAAAACTTTCTACAATTACCGAAAAATGCATTGATTTTATTGGTCCTTACAAAACTGAGATGGAAGCAAACATAAATATTAGCACAAAGAAAAAGCAAGTAAAACAAGGTGCATAATGTCATACAAAAATATTGAATACTTTAGCAAGATGATTAAAAATGCTAAAGAACTAAGACAAAAAGAATTTAGAATGTCAACAGATCAAGCAACTTTAATCTTAAGTGAAGTTACTGAAATATTATCAAAAAAAAGTTTTAGTGAAAATTCAAACAAAAAACAGTCTGCACCGATAAGTTTTGATGCAGGCGGTTTTAAATGAAACAATTATTTTTTACAGTATTTTTATTTTTAATACTAGGCACATCATCAATATCAGCTGAGCATTACTCAGAAAATCCCAACAATGAAAAATGGCTTTTGATAAACAGTGCATTAGTTATGATATCAACAGAGTATTCACTAGAAGAAAATGTTGATGGCAAACATCCTTTTGAAAAATTTGTGGATCCAAAAAATGAAGTGGATCCTAAAAGCAGATTTGGCATGGGTACTGGATTTTTTATCAGTGATCAATATATAGTTACTAACTATCATGTGGTTAAAAATCCTGACAAAATCAATTTGTATGCTTACACTTATCCTTTTGTGATTGAAGATGTTGAGTTAATAGGCTACGATGAACTACTTGATATTGCAGTTTTAAAAATTAAAGAAGTCAAAAGATTTGATCATGAGATTTTAGAATGGGCAGAATCAAAACCTGAATTGGGTAATGATGTTTTTGCATTAGGACATGGTATGGGTCAATTTTGGAGTTTGACTAAGGGTATTATCAGTAATTTATACAGACCAAATCTTGAAACCACATTTATTCATTACTATCAAACTGATGCAGTAATCAATCAAGGTAATTCAGGAGGCCCACTGCTTGACGAACATGGTCATGTTGTAGGTGTAAACACACAGATTATAAGTCCAGATGGATATTACGTGGGTTATGGTCATGCAATTCCGGCAAAACTAGTCGAAAGAGTAGTCAATCAAATCATAGAAACCGGTTATCATGTTTACCCGTCAATTGGTATTGGTATGGGTGTTATAGAGAACAAAGAATTATATTATGAATTACTAGATAACAATATTGAATCTGTTTTAGAAATCAAATCATTACAGCCTGGCGGCGCCGCAGAAACATTTGGTTTACTGCAAGGAGATATTGTCACTAAATTTAATAAACAAAATGTATTTTTATCAATTGATGTAATAGAAATGCTGTGGAATCACATGCCCGGTGACGCAGTTGAAATAGAAATATACAGAAACGGCGAATTAAAAACAATAGAACTAATACTAGGAGAAAAATAATGTCAGTAAAAATTTATACCAAAACCACATGTGGATATTGCACACTTGCTAAAAAGTTTTTAGACTCAAAAGATATTGCATATGAAGAAGTCAGTCTTGAAAACCCGGAAATTTTAAACGAGTTTAAAGAACAACACCCAAATGTTCGTACTGTACCACAGATTTTTATAAACAACGAGCGTATAGGTGGATATCAAGAACTTATAAAGTACGACCTATCTACAATCTAATAGTATAAATACTAGTATGATAGACGCTAACAATACATTAGATAACCATTTTAAAGTACATCGTAGTGCTTCATTGCTAGATGTATTGATTGAGTTTGATCAATTTTTAGACGATCTTAATGTGTATTCATATGATAATTGGCTAGAAGGAGAAGTGGTTGACGGTCCACATTTGACTAGATATTGGTGTGAAATCACACTGATGTATCCATACAATCAGATGCCAGATCCGGCAGGTGGAGAAAGACTGCTTTCAAGAAACTGTAAAGTTTACTACAAAGAAGACTATTATATGGAACCTAGAAAAATTGAATCTCCTGATGACTATGAACCAGGAACCAAAAAGCCAAAAATGGATAAAATTCCGGTATGGACTGTGAAGGTCAAATTACCAAAAAAATATGTATTGATTTATGATAAAACTGAAGCAGATGAAGAAGAACTGCAAAAAGGATATCAGCAAGGATTAGACGATGAGACTAGACAATCTGGAAACGACACAGAAGAAAACATCTAAAATCACTGAGGGTTTAAGACCAGGTGATTTAGAGCATTTGGTTTCTTCCATGATCAGTGTCAACGAGTTTGAACCAAAAAGCGGAGATGATGTTGTTGTGGTTGCTTTTTATGTCAAAGACGAAGAACCTGCAAAGGATCTTGCAAGTTTTATTGAAAGAGGTACTCACGACATTTTAGATACAGAAGTTTCACCAGCACCAGATGAAAACGGAAATTATCTGGTCTTTGTTGAGATTGACAAAAACAAAGACATGATGTCTATCACTAAAGAAATATTAGATGATGTTCAGAAATTGATAAAAATAGACACATGGAAATTTAAATTTCACGGCAGTGAAAATATTATAGAACTGCCAATGGAGGCAACAAAATGATTGAAAAATTAAAAAAACTAGACTCACTTGAAGGATTAGGTATTGTTCTAGTATGTTTGTTAATTATAGTATTTGGTCCTTTAGCAAAACTTTTAGCATATGGTGGTTTTGCATACGGACTATACAAAATTTACAAAGCAATTAAGGATTAGTATGTGGTTTTGGATCATAAAAGCAATTGCCGGATCTATTATAGGTAATGCTACAGCCACATGGTTTAAAGATACCAAACTAGGTGTATGGTTCTACAACAAAATGGATTCATTATACAATTGGGCCGCTGACAGATACAATATAAAAGTACTCACAGACGAAGAAAAACAAATGGCCAAATTTCCAACTCTTAAAAAGAGATTAGAAGCAATTGAAAAAGAACTAGGAATAAAAAAATAATGAGTTATGATAACTTTGATATGGAAGTCTGTAAAAAACTTGCAGGAGTATCAGCGGCCTCATATCTCAGTGAAAAAGCCTATATACATCGATTAAGAAAAATTGGTTTAAAAGATCACAGTTACAAACTGTTTAGAAATAAAAACGCTGAATGTTATGTGACATGGGACGATCATGAAGTTATTGTGTCGTGGAGAGGCACACAGCCAACACAGATCAATGACATACTAGATGATCTTAAAATCACAAAACAAATGACCAAATATGGTAAAATACACAGCGGCTTCAAAGGATATGTAGACAAAGTTTACAAATTGGTTCTTGAACAAGTAAACCGATTGATGCAAGACAGTGATAGAAAATTATATGTGACAGGGCACTCATTGGGTGCCGCAGCCGCAATTATCTGTACAAACAGATTTGAAGATAAATTTAAAGTTGAAGCATGTTACACATATGGATCACCAAGACCCGGCGGAATAAAATATTCTGTGAGTGTAAAGACACCGGTATATCGTGTAAGAAACAACAACGATATCGTAACCAAAGTTCCTTTAAAAATACTAGGTTACAAACACATTGGTCAGTTGTGTTACATTGACAGAGATGGTGTGTTAAGAACCGGTAATGTGGCATGGTATGTTCTTTTAAAAAATTGGTTCTTTGGCCAGTTTGAAAGACTTGGTGACGGATTACAAGATCATTCAATTGGTGAATACTACACTAAATTATTAAAAGCAATAAGGATTCATAAAAAATAATGTTTGGATATGTAAAAATAGTAATGGTAGCTCTGATGATTTCAGCAGTAGCAGGTGCCGGATTATATGTAATGAAATTGCGTTCAGATAATGCAATACTGAAAGCCAATCAAATTGAATTAGAAAAAAGTGTTGAATCACAAAAAGAGTTGTTAGAAAAGCAAAAACAAGACTTTGAAGAAATATTAGAATCAAACAAACAGCTCAACAGATTAATTAACACACTGCAACAAGATCTTGAAGAACTTGACAAAAGGTTTAACAAAGGTGATCGAGATATTGGCAAACTAGCACTTGAAAAATCAAGGGCTATTGAAAGAATTATCAATAAAGGTGCGGAAAATGCCGCAAGATGTATAGAATTGGCATCAGGTGCACCACACACTGAAGAGGAGTTGAAGGCAACTAAAAAGTCGGAAATTAATCCAGAATGTCCGTCATTAGCAAATCCTTCTTATGTGCCATATGAATAAAGTTATTTTGATACTGTTAGCATCGTTTGTTTTGGTTAGCTGTAGTGCCGGCGAAAAAAAGATAAAAATCTTTTCAGTTGAAGAACCAAGACAGCAGTTAGACTATCCTATGCCAACGCCGTTAGAGCTTGAGCAAGTAAAATGGATCATAATCAATTCAGAAAATGCAGATGAAGTATTTGCCAAAATGCAAGAGCAAGGACTAGATCCTGTGTTGTTTGGTTTGTCAGACAAAGACTTTCAACTGTTATCCAAAAATTTTGCTCAAATCAGAAATAAACTCAAAGAAACAAACACACATTTAGAAGAATATAAAAAGTATTACGAAGATTATCAAGAAGAAACAGACCAACAATCCAATTAGTCCTCTTGACAAATCTAAAATCAGTGTTATATTATAATTATGCAGGATCCCTACAAAACTCTTGGTGTGGCCAAAGACGCTAAAGACTCTGAAATCAAACAGGCCTTTCGTAAATTAGCCAAAGAATATCATCCGGATAAAGGTGGAGATCAAAAAAGATTCCAGGAAATCAACGAAGCATACGATATCTTAAAAGATCCTCAAAAAAGACAGCAGTACGACTTTGGAGGTTTTAATAATCAACAAGGATTTAATGGATTTACTACCGGTGGAGATTTTGATGATATACTACGTGAATTTTTTCATTCTGGACCAATGCGAAGTGGTTTTAGTGCCATGCACAGACAAACCATGCGTAACAAAGATGTTAAAATCAATTTGATATGTACACTTGAAGACATCTATTTTCAAACACAAAAAGATTTATCAGTAAAAATTCCTAGTGGTGAAACTAAAAATATTAAACTAACAATACCAGTAGATGCTGAAGATGGAACTACTATTAGATTTAGAGGGTTAGGTGATAATTCACACAAAGAGTTACCACCAGGAAACCTATTGGTGCAAGTACAAATAAAACCGCATGACACTTATGCAAGAAAAACATATGATTTACATATGGAACACAAGATTAATATATTAGATGTATTAGCCGGAATAACATTGCATTTTGATCATATTAGCAAGTCAAAAATAACATCAACTTTGCCTGAATTATCACAACCAAATCAAACTTTGAGATTCAAAGGCAAAGGAATGCCCAAGCCTAATGGCACACATGGCGATCTTTATGTACAACTAAAACCCTATACACCAACACAAGTAAATAAAAAAGTAATGAAGAGTATAAAGGATTATAGAGATGAGTAATTTAAAATTAGTTGACAGCAACGATCCTGTATTGAGACAAGTTGCTGAACCTGTGTTGGAAAATGAATTAGAAGAAATTAAAAAAATTGCTAGTGAAATGTGGCAAATTATGTTACAATACAAAGGTATAGGACTTGCGGCACCGCAGGTTGGTATATCAAAAAGATTTTTTATACATGGTAATGAAAAGAAAATGGAAATAGTAATTAACCCAGAAGTAGCACACAAAAGCGAAGAAACTTCTACTCTTACAGAAGGTTGTTTGAGTTTTCCAGGTTTAGCAGTTAATGTTGAAAGACCTGAATCGCTTACTATAAAGTATTATGACAGTGACTGGTTTGAAAAAACTCAAACCACAGGCGGCCTTGCTTCTAGAGTTTTTCAACATGAGATTGATCATTTGGATGGTATCTGTATTGATCAGAAGGGAATTTTAATTTAAATGGCAGACAGAATTGAGATGATTATTGATCGTGCTATGGATTTTGCCAATGAGCGTAGTCATGAATACATCACATGTGAACATCTATTGTTAAGTATTTTGCAAGAACAACCAATACAGAAAATTATTCAACAACTAAAAGTTGATGTAGATGCAATCATTTCTGATTTAATAAATCATTTAGACAATAAAATGAGCGATATTGTAAGAGAAAAAGCTCAACCAAGAAAAACACAAGGCTTAGAAAGAGTTTTTAATAGAGCAGTAACACAAGTGATTTTTTCCGGCAGAAAGACTCTGTTGCCAAGAGATATTCTTGTAAGCATAATGAGTGAAAGAGAAAGTCATGCTGGGTATTATCTGCTTAAACACGGATTAACTAGACAGAATCTTGTTCAGTTTTTAACCAAAGATGCTATTGAACAATATCAAAGAGAAGTAGCGGCCACAAACATCAATCAAGATTCAGGCGATACCAAATTTGAAAACTACTGTCATAATCTCAATGAACAAGCAAAAGCTGGCGAAATTGATGATATCATTGGCAGAGAAACTGAGATTGACGATATTGCACATATTCTTGCAAGAAGAAAGAAAAACAATGTAATGCTATTAGGTGAACCAGGAGTTGGTAAAACTGCTATTGCAGAAGGACTTGCAAAGAAAATTGAAAACAACACAGTGCCAAAGCCTTTACTAAACAAAACTGTTTACAGTTTAGATTTAGGTGCCATGGTTGCCGGTACAAAGTACAGAGGTGATTTTGAGGAAAGAGCTAAAGTTGTACTTGATACACTTGCAGAAAAAGATGATATTATATTGTTTATTGACGAAGTACACATGATCACAGGTGCAGGATCAGTTGGGCAATCAAACATGGATATGGCTAACTTGTTAAAGCCATTATTAGCAAGAGGAAAATTATTATGTATTGGTGCTACTACACCTGAAGAATATAGAGAAAGTATTGAAAAAGACAGAGCACTGTTAAGAAGGTTTCAAAGATTTGATTTGAATCCACCTAGTGCCGAAGACACTAAAAAGATTCTTAAAGGTCTATCACCTATATATGAAAAATTTCATGAAGTTAAGTATGAACCACATGTACTTGAAAAAATTGTTGATTTATCTGAAAAACATATTCATGGTAAACATTTTCCAGATAAAGCAATTGACGTAATGGATGCATCAGCAGTGCGTACAAAACTCAAAGATGAGCCTACAGTTAATTTAGAAACTGCTATGGATGTTATCAGTAGAATGACAAGAATCCCAATTGAAATGATCAATATCACAAACTCAGACAACTATGCTAGTTTAGAAGGCAATGTTAAAAGAAAAGTTTTTGGACAAGACATTGCAATTGAAAAACTAGTTGACAGTATCTTAATTGCCAAAGCAGGATTACGTCCAAGCAACAAACCAATTGGTAGTTTCTTGTTTGTGGGTCCAACTGGTGTTGGTAAAACAGAAACTTGTCGACAGATAGCAGATAATCTTAACATTAAACTTTTGAAATATGATATGAGTGAATATCAAGAAAGACATTCAACTTCAAAATTAATTGGTGCACCTCCAGGGTATGTAGGTTATGCAGAAGGATCAACAGGATCAGGACAACTGATTAATGATGTAGAAGATACACCAAACTGTGTGCTACTATTAGATGAAGTTGAAAAAGCCGCACCAGAAGTATTACAGGTATTACTACAGGTAATGGACGATGGTAGACTAACATCATCAACAGGCAAAACTGTGGATTTTAGCAAAGTAATTTTGATAATGACTTCAAATTTAGGAGCCGCACAAACAGAACAAAATCCACTAGGCTTTAGCAAAGCAGATAGACAAGGCGAAGAAGATGATGCTATTAAAGGATTCTTTCCGCCAGAGTTTAGAAATAGACTTGACGGAATTGTAAAATTTGTTAAACTAGATAAAAAGCATGTTTTGAAAATTGTTGATAAAAATATTCGAGAAGCAAACGAAATGCTAAAAGATAAAAAAGTTACAATTAAACTTACTCCAAAAGCCAAACAGTGGGTATTAGATGAAGGATATGATCCAAACATGGGTGCTAGACCTATGCAACGTGTAGTTGATCAGCACATCAAAAAACCATTAGCCAAAGAAATACTGTTTGGTAAACTAGTACATGGAGGAACAGCATTAGTTGACGTTGATGAAAAAAACAATCTAGTTACAACATATGAATCTAAAAATTAAACCAACAACAAAAGTATATTACGGTCAATTATATTACAAAGTCACATGTGACAGTGAAAAAGTAACACTGCACGATATCTATACTATTGAAGATACTAGAATATGGAATAGATACTATGATTTAAAAATAAAAAGAAAAGATAGCCAGTGCGAAATTTTTGTTAAATCATATGAGCAGTTAGAATTTTTAGTTGATAAAATTGAAAAAAGCATTATTGAAATACACGGACCAATCAATGAATATCACAGAGATTTGTTAAATGATCATAGATATCAGATTAAAAATAGTTTATACTATAACAAATATAGATATCAGGCTATATTAGGATATGATGTTAACAGAGATAGAGAGCTAGTGAATGGTATTAGAGATTTAGTCAAAGAAAATAAAGATATCTTAGCCAAAGGCATTTGGTCAGTAACAACTTCAAGCGGTTTAAGTTGGTTAAGATATGAAAGACCAAGATTGTATATAAAAGGTAAAAAAGAATTGATGTTGGTAAGATTAGCATACGAACAGGCAATAGATGAAGTAAAAGAAATAATAACAACAAAGGAGATAGAAAGTAATGGAGAAAGCAATATACGACAAACTGGTTAAAAAGAAATTAATCAAATTAGAATCAGAAGTCAAAGTTACAAGAACAGCAAAAGATTTTGGTAGTTCAAATTTTGAAACTGAAGATTTTTATAATGTAACAAAAATACAAGGAACTAATCTAACAGGGACTAGCGTTATTAATGGTGAAGAATTAAAATTCAATCATAAGCAAATTATTGCCATTGACGGTATGTCACCAAAAAGACTTTGTGAAGCATTTAAAATTAAACACTAAGAGGAAAAAACAATGAGTTACGTAGATGCTTTTCTTGAAAGAGAAAAAGATAGAATCAATGTAGTAGAAAGAAAGAATGGAGAACGTATATACAAAACGTATCCTACAAAATATACTTTTTATTACAATGATCCTGCAGGAAAATACAAAAGCATTTACGGCCAACCTGTATCTAGATTTTCAACAAAGTCAATTAAAGAATTTGACAAAGAAAAGAAAATCTATAATCATCAACGATTGTATGAATCAGATATAAATCCAATTTTTAGGTGTTTAGAAGAAAATTATCTTGATCATAATTCACCTGAACTACACATATGCTTTTTTGATATCGAGGTAGACTTTAACAAAGACAGAGGATTTGCTCCACCACATGATCCACACAGTGCCATTACAGCAATCACAGTTTATTTGAACTGGTTGCCAGAAGATCGTAGGCTGATTACATTGTGCTTGAAGCCAAAGCAACTGCCACAAGATGAAGCAGAGCAAATTGCTGGTAGATTTGATAACACCATTGTGTGTAAAGATGAACGAGAACTGTTAGATTTGTTTTTGAAATTTATTGAAGATGCTGATATATTAAGCGGATGGAACTCAGAAGGATTTGATATTCCTTATACTGTGAACAGAACAACACAGGTGCTTAACAAAACTGACCTTATGCGATTTTGTCTTTGGGACAAGTTTCCAAGAAGAAGAAAGTACATAAAGTTTGGTAATGAACAAGAGACATATGATCTAATTGGACGTGTGCATTTGGATTATTTGGAACTGTACAGAAAATATACATATCATGAAATGCATTCATATAGACTTGATGCTATTGGTGAATATGAAGTTGGCGAAAAGAAAATACCATATGAAGGCACATTAGATCAACTATATAACTCTGATTTTGAAAAATTTATTGCTTACAACAGACAAGACGTTGCACTGTTGGCCAAACTTGATGACAAACTAAAGTTTATTGATCTTGCTAACGAGTTAGCACATGCAAACACTGTGTTGTTGCCAACCACAATGGGTGCTGTGGCTGTGACTGAACAGGCAATTATCAACGAAGCACACAGAAGAGGTATGGTAATTCCTGACAGAAAAAGAAGCAACGGCAACGGTGAAACAACTGCGGCTGTAGGTGCTTATGTGGCGTTCCCAAAAAAAGGATTACACAGTTGGATTGGATCTATTGACATTAACAGTCTATATCCGAGTGTGATTAGAAGTTTAAACATGGGTCCGGAAACTATTATAGGACAGTTAAGACCGGTAAAAACCAAATCGTACATTGACAATAAAATCAACAAGGAAAAGAAATCAGCCGCAGATGCATGGGAAGGTCTTTTTGGAACACTGGAATATATTGCAGTAATGGAAAAAGACAAAGCAACAGAAATTGTTTGTGATTTTGAAGATGGAAATTCAGAATCAATGAGTGGTGCAGAATGGTATAAACTTATTTTTGAAACTGACAACGATTGGTGCTTGAGTTCAAATGGCACACTGTTTAGAAATGATTTTAAAGCAGTAATTCCAGGATTACTTGAAAGGTGGTATGCAGAACGTAAAGAAATGCAGGCCAAAATGAGAAAAGAAATTGATCAAGGAAACAAAAAGCAAATTGCATTTTGGGACAAACGACAGTTGGTTAAAAAGATTAACTTGAACAGTTTGTATGGTGCTATTCTAAATCCAGGCTGTAGGTTTTTTGATCAACGTATTGGACAGTCAGTAACACTAACAGGTAGAACAATTACCAAACACATGGCTTCACAGACTAATCAAATTATCACTGGTGATTATGATCACACAGGTAAATCAATCATATACGGAGATACTGACTCTGTTTATTTTAGTGCTTATCCTGTAGTTGAACAAGATGTCAAAGATAAAAAATTACCTTGGAACAAAGAAAGTGTAATTGATTTATACGATACTATTGCAGAAGAAGTAAACAAAAGTTTCCCAACTTTTATGAAACAGGCTTTTAGTGTATCTATAGATCAAGGAGAAATAATCAAAGGTGGCCGAGAAATAATAGCATCAAGTGGATTGTTTATCACAAAGAAAAGATATGCGGCCTTGATATACGATCTTGAAGGCAACAGACAAGATGTTGAAGGCAAGCCAGGAAAAATCAAAGCCATGGGTGTTGACCTTAAAAGATCTGATACTCCAGAATTTGTACAGCGATTTTTAGAAAAACTGCTCACTATGGTTTTATTAGGTACTCCAAAAGAACAGTGCTATCAAACCATCAATGAGTTCAAAGAAGAGTTTGCTTCTATGCCAGGGTGGCAAAAAGGCACTCCAAAAAGAGTAAACAATTTAACCAAGTACAATGATATGGTTAAAACTTATAACTTAAAAACTCAGCAGTTGGAAAATGTTGGACAACAATCTGAGCAGATCAAAAAACCCATAATGCCTGGACATGTAAGAGCCAGCATGAATTGGAATGAGCTAAGATCAGCATACAGAGACAATTACAGTTTACCAATTATGGATGGACAAAAAGTAATTGTATGTAAACTGAGACCAAACCCAATGGGCTATACCAGTATTGCTTATCCAATTGATGAACTAAACCTGCCAGGTTGGTTTAAGGAACTACCATTTGATCATAAAGAAATGGAAGCCACTATCATAGATCAAAAAATCAAAAATCTTATTGGTGTGTTGGGTTGGAATCTCAAAGAAGAAACACAAGTAGACAATGTATTTGACAACTTGTTTGCAACTGCATAGTTGAAAAATTAGTTCTTGATTTTAATTTGAACATGTGTTAATATTAACATAATAAAAACACTACAAGGAGTTAACAACATGAGGGATATACTTTTAGATATCGTAAAGCACACGCATTCGTTGGGCTTTATTCAGGCTGTGAAAATTAACGGCAACAATGGCGATCAAACAGAAATTGAAGCTATGGATGATGATAGATCTGTAGTACTCAAAGGACAACTACACAATCCAGTTGCTGATTTTACTGGCACAATTGGATTAGGAAAACTTGGCGTTTTATCTGGTTATCTTAACTTTGAAGGATATTCAGAACCTAATGCTACAATTGGTGTAGTTAAAAGAGAAAGAAACGGCGAACAAGTAGCCGAAGAATTAGAATTTAAATCTTCAAAAGGATACAGTGCAAGTTATAGATTTATGGTATCACAACTTATTGAAGAAAAACTAAAAACAGTAAAATTCAAAGGTGTTAATTGGGATTTAACTGTGCAACCTACTCAACAGAATTTAAAAGATTTAAGTTACTTTGCTGGTGTCATGGGCAGTGTAGAATCTACATTTGTTGCTAAAACTGATAATGGCACACTGAAGTTTTATATTGGTGATGGCTCAAACGATAGAGTTGAAATTCCATTTACTGCTAATGTAGATGCTGAAATTAAAAAAGGCTGGGCATGGCCATTGGTGCAGACACTGAGTATTTTAAAACTCAGCGATACATCACAGGCTAATATTAGTTTTAGTGAACAAGGTGCTATGAAAATATCAATTGATTCAGGTATTGGATTGTATGATTACATCTTGCCAGCAAGGACTAGCTCGTAGTTTCCAAAGGTGCTTAAAGTGTTGTGTCCCTCAATATTAACGCATTTGGAACAGGATCTGGTAGTACTTGGTACTACCATGATCCATTTTAATACTAAGGTAAATTTATGAAAAGAACATATAAAAATAAATCAACTGATGATGTAAAATACTTTATAGGTAATGAAGTTGAAAAGACTCCTTTTTATGGAAGAAAGACTTTGTTTGTAGTTGGATTGAAAAATCCAAGAAAGATTGTTAAACGTGCAAACGACAGCCATTGTAGACATATCTATCTTGGTGCTAACATGAGTTTTAAAAATACACTTTGGACTGAAGCAAGATGCAGTCAACTAAGAGAATGTATTGATTATCTATTAGACAATCAATTTCAAGTAACACTAGATATTAGTAAAACATTTGATCTTACTACAATTGACATGTTCTTAGACAGTGAATACTTTCATATCATGTATAGTTTGCCAGTTGCATATGCTGAAAGATACAAGAATGCAATGACAATCAAAGTTGATGATATAGGTTTTAACAAAACTAATTCAGGTGTATGGTGTAATGGTTTACACAAATTAATGGATCCTATTTCCAAAACAGAATGGTCATCATATACAACAGACGAAGTAATTGAATGAGTGTAATAAAAAACTTGATTGAACTTGCTAAAGATTGGCTTAATGAGCCATGGATTTTGATTGTTTTATTATTATTACTAGGATCTATTCCATACTTATTTTTAATTTAAAGGAGACACTATGAAAAAATACATTTGGGTAACATTTAAAAAAGAAGGCATTCACAAGTATCCAGCGGCACTTGATGATCCTAAACTAGCAACAGGCGATGAATACGATGTTAGTTTTTTAGGTTATCCACATAGACACATGTTTCATTTCAAAGTGTACATTGAAGTTTTTCATGATGACAGAGACATTGAGTTTATTCAGTTTAAAAGATGGCTAGAGAATCTATACAAAGACAACACTTTGCAATTAGATTATAAAAGTTGTGAAATGATGGCTGATGAGTTGAATGGAATTATTCAACAGAAATATCCAGGTAGAAGTACTATTTTAGAAGTGTCAGAAGATGGTGAGAATGGTTGCACTATTTTATTTCCACCAAGAGCTGAAAACAAGAATAATTTTAGTACCTATGAAGAAATGGTAAATAGTACTGGAGCAGTACAATAATGCGTTTAACAACAAATTTTTTCACTAACGAATTTACCAAATCACAAACAGCACTGCGTCAAGGCATCAACAACATGCCAGACAATCCAAAAGTAATTACCAACTTACAGACTCTTTGTGAAAAAGTGTTACAGCCGGTACGTGATCATTTTGGATTGGCTGTGGTTGTAAACTCTGGATATAGATCCCCGGAACTCAATGAAGCAATAGGTGGTTCAGAAGAAAGTCAGCACTGCAAAGGTGAAGCGGCTGATATTGAAATTCCAGGTGTATCCAACAAAGAACTTGCTGAATGGATCAGAGATAATCTAAGTTATGATCAGCTCATATTAGAGTTTTATAATGGTGTAGATCCTAGAAGCGGTTGGGTACATGTCAGTTATGTTGATGATAAAACTAATAGAAAATCCACATTAACTATTAACAAAAACGGTGTTTTTAACGGTTTTGTGTAATCATTACAGTTAATCTCAAATAAAAAGTATAAATAATAGTACGTTCGGCGTAGAGATTAGTCGCAGTGACATCTCACCAAGAACTAAATTATTAACGTTTTTAAACAAGGAGATCTATCATGGCAGAACCATTCGGTCCAGATAACTTAACAGGCTCATATGCGGCATTTGAAGCAGTGGGCAAAGACATTGTTGTTGTAACAAGAGACAACGACATGACAGCAAACACAGGCGCAGATTACGAAGCAGTAACTAAACTGATTTCATCAGTTTCAACTATCGTAATGGCATCTACACCAAACGCCAACGGTGCAACTTGGTTTGTAGAAGGCGTATCATCAGACGGTTCAGAGATTACAGCTCTAGAATCATCAATTGATGCAGTAGCCGCCGGTAACACAGCAATCGTAACACTTGCTGGTGTTGTAACAGCCGCATAATTGTTAAGTTAAGACAATTTACTTAAAACGCTCGGCTTAGGTCGGGCGTTTTTTTTTGACATTTTTATATTCTGATGCTATAATATTGGTATGAATGATCAAACTCACATGTTTCGAATCAACTTGTTTAAAGATCAAGAACCACAAACGATTACTCCAAACTTGTATGGTGCAATAATTAACTGTGTTGGGCTTAGATCTACAATATCGCATGTGGGTGAAATAGAAAAAAACTCAGTAACAGTTGGTGTTGAAACAGTCAGTTCAGGTTGGTCAGCATCTAGCTTAGAAGCAACACTGAAATCTTATCCACCTCTTAAAGAATATTCCGTAACAGTTATTGACGCATAATAGACTGTAAAATAAATACTGTTATGAAAGCCACAGTATCTATTAACACAGACATTATATCCAAAGAAGATTACATCACAGAGCTGACCACAGCCGGTACAGGTGATGTTGATCGACCTTTGACAGTGCTAAACAAACCTGGCAGAATCATAGAAATTGACGTTACAGAACAAGAATTTGATCAAGTGCTTATGTCTGATAAAGTTCGTGGTGCTGACAGTGAAAGAATTCCAGTAGTAGCAAAAATCAACAATTCAAGATCTATCACTCCTAACACATCAAGCACAAACAACATTGATTATGACAACTGGGGATTAGCGGCCATGACACAGAATTCAACAACATATGCTAGTACTTTCACTTACGAGTATGACGGTACCGGAGTTGACTGTGTTATAATGGATACCGGCATAGTTGATGGGCACCCAGAATTCAATGACACTGCCAACGTGGCCAGTAGAATTAAAAAAATCAACTGGGGTGGTACACAAGGATCTAATTTTTACACTGATCCAGATGGACACGGAACTCATGTAGCAGGAATAATGGCAGGTAGAACTCAAGGTTGGGCATCAAATGCCGACATATATTCTTTTACAACTAACTTAGGATCATTGACACATGGATATAGTCCTTTAGATATGGATTATATAACATCATGGCATCAGAGCAAAACCAATGGCAAGCCCACAGTGGTCAACATGAGTTGGGGGTTATCAACTTATTATCCACCCAATCATCCAGATTATTATTACAGCACAACAGCATGGCTAGGTGGCGCTGAACCAACATATCACATGTATAGATCTGCCACATATGATTCACTGGTTTCAGATATGGCCAATGCTGGTGTGATTGTGGTATGTAGTGCCGGCAACGACAACGAACAAATCTACGAAGATTCAGAGTCAGGATGGGACAATGGTTATTGGTATTTCTTTGACTCAGGAAACAATGAAGGTTATGGAACCAATGAAAAAATTTACTATGCCAACAGCAGTTATTCAGATCCAGACAACTCACCAATTGTAGGAGGCGAAGCAGGATCCTACAACAACACTCTTTATTTTCAATCAACCAACAGAGGACAGACACCTTCAAACGCATGGCTAGATCAAGGTACCGGAGTAAGAAAAGACATTGCTGTTCAGGCTCACTCAAGCTCTAAGTCTAAATCCAGTTATTCAAATTATGGTACACCATTAACTATATGGGCACCAGGTGATTACATACAGAGTTCGTATATCAATGCCAGCGGAGCAGTTCAACTAGGATCTACTGGTTATTATTATAAAAAACTAAATGGAACCAGTATGGCTTCTCCTCAAGTGGCCGGAATGTTGGCCTGTTATGTCAGCAAAGATACCACACAGTTTCAAGCCGGCAACATTGAAAATCAATCATCTGCTTTGACTTTCTTAAACAGTGATGGTCAGCGTTCTAATGATATTAATAACTTTGGTGTCAGTTTAACAAATTTAAACAGAGCTTATATGCCATATCAGGATTACACTGTGACTTGGAATTTAGGAAATGCCGAAGCAACACACAATTTAGGAACTTTTAATATAGGTGATACATTTTCATATGATTTCAGCACAACATTTAGAAATGCCGCATCTGAGCAGTTGCATGATGTTTCGCACAGCATCACAGTTGGTGCATTACCGGATGGTTGTACTCTTGCTTTGAACGGAACAAGTTCAGGATCAATCGAAAGATATTTTCAAGATACCACGGTTAATTTCACAGTCTCAAGCACAAATGATTTTGATACAGAAACAAAAGACTATACTTTAGATATTGTAGGTGATCCAGAAGAAGGTTGGATCCTTCGTAATGTAAGAATGACAGGAGTTAAGTTTGTTTAATAAATAGTATTATGTCAAGAACCAGTACAAATATGCTTACAGCAATAGTAAGTGGAAACACAGCAGTTACCGGAGATAAAATTCCCGGAGATTCTTATTATGGATTCACAGATGGAGTACACACTGTGGCCATATATCCCAACAGTTACACAGGCCAAGTTAAGATTCAAGCAACACTGGCAGAAGATCCAACAGCAAACGACTGGTTTGAAATTGGTTTGAAAGACGGTGATTTTGCAGAATACAACAGTGTGTCTACTGTAGATGCATACACATTTACAGGAAACTTTCTGTATCTTAGAGCAGTTGTGACTCCACAAGCATCAAATTCAGGCTCTGTTGATAAAATTTTGTTAAATTATTAAACATACATATATAAACTGTTTATGATAAATACAAGTAATCAAGGAGCAAAATAAAGATGGCTATTGGACAGAGTAACGACCCTAATTTTAACATACAGAACCCTCAAGACAACCAATCTTTGGTATATGACAGTGCTACACAGACTTTTATTAATGCTAATGTTAGCAGTAGCAATGGCAGTATAACCGGAGGAGCCAACGTTGGTACTGGTGCAGAAATTTTTAAAGGCTTATCTGGCACTGACATGCAGTTTAGAAGCATTGTTGCAGGGTCGGGTGTAACACTAACACAGAACACAAATGACATCACAATCACAGTAGATCAAGATATAACTGGTGCTGAAAATCTAGGCACTGGTGAAGAAATCTTTTTATCAGTTGCTAACAATTCAATTAGATTAAAATCACTAAGCACTACAGCCAATGCCGGTATAGATCTTTCAAGCTCCAACACAGAAATTTCAATCAACGTTGATCCAGCAAACATCAATGCACTAAGTCTAGCCAACAGTAATGTGTTTTTACAAAAAAGTGACAACTTGTTTTCTTTAACCAACACAGGCACAGCAAGAACAAATCTTGATGTATATTCAAAATCAGAAGTTGATGCAAACTTTTTAAAAATTGACACAGCAAACAATCAGATACTGCCAAGTGTTGACAATCAATTATCACTGGGTAATAACAGTAAAAGATATTCAGACATATATGCTGTATCGTTTCATGGCACAGTCAGTGTAGCCGGAACAGCTCAGTCTATTAGTAATCATGATTTAGGTGATTTGGGAGATGTAGACACAGGAACCATAAGCACAAACAATGTGTTGTCATGGAACGGCAGTGCATGGGTACCAACAGCAATCAGCACACTGTCAAACAATGACTCATTGTTAAAAGCAAACAATTTAAGTGATCTAACAGATGTTGCAGATGCCAGAAACAATTTGGGTGTTTATTCTCAATCAACATCAGATACAAAATATTTTCAAAAAGGTTCTACCAATTTACCAGACACAGACAACACACATTCATTAGGTAGCAACAGCAAAAGATTTTCAGACATATATGCTGTGTCATTTCATGGTAGATCTACATCAGCAGGCACAGTAGAAAGTTTATCAGGACACAACCTAACTGATCTAGATAATGTCAACACCACAGGAGCCAGCAACGGTCATGTGCTGACTTACAACGGTTCGGCTTGGATTTCAAGTGCCGCAAGTTCAACTTCAACTTTAAGTGGATTAACAGATGTTGATGTTGGTGGCGTTGCAAACGGACAGGTACTGCAATACAACAGTGCTAATGCACAATGGGAAGCAGGATCAATCAGTTCAAACTCTGCAACCACTACATTTGTAGATCTTACAGATACACCAACAAATTATTCAGGAGCCGCAGGATATTTCTTAAAAGTTAATTCAGGTGGTAGTGCAATTGAATTCACAGCAGATCCCGGCTATGTTTCAGATTTGAGTTCATTTACTACTGACAACCTAACAGAAGGATCAACTAATGAATATTACACTGATGCCAAAGCAGACGGCAGAATTGCTTCTGCTTCGATTGGTGACTTAGCAGATGTTGACGTTTCAGGTATAAGTGCAAACAATGTATTGAGCTGGAACGGTTCAGCATTTGTACCAAGCACAGTTTCATCAGGTGGTGTTGCACTAACAGACTTTTCAGTAACAACTGGATCAGCAAGTGGTTCGGGTTCTTTGACATACGACAACACATCAGGTGTTTACACTTATAGACCAGCAGATTTATCTGGTTATCAAACAACTGCAAATGCATTTGACGGTGCATTTGGATCGTTAACAGGAACACCAACCACAGTATCAGGTTATGGT
>Ga0255761_10000305_pt1 | contig 45724 bp, 44 predicted proteins | sample 071ome_29_FD_179961 | JGI IMG/M metagenome (GOLD analysis project Ga0255761, IMG submission 179961) | Coastal salt marsh microbial communities from the Groves Creek Marsh, Skidaway Island, Georgia - 071407BT metaG (version 2) | ecosystem: Environmental > Aquatic > Marine > Intertidal zone >... | reverse complement strand
ATCCAAAATTCATATTTTTTTATAAACTTAATCACTGTTTAAACTTACTCCACCGTTACACTCTTGGCAAGATTTCTTGGCTGGTCTATATCTGTCCCTTTAAGTAAAGCACAATGATAGGAAAGCAACTGAAGAGGAATATTCATAATTAAGGGTGTCTGAAGTATTGTCAGCTTTTCTCCGATTGAAATATTGTGCACCTTATTTAGCTTTTCTAAATGTTTTCCAATTTCACTAAAAACAAATATTTCAGCGCCTCTGGCCTCTACCTCTTTTAAATTATTAAATACCTTATCTGCCATATCATCATCGGGCGATAAAATCACCACAGGCATATCTTTGTCAATAAGCGCAATAGGGCCATGCTTTAACTCTCCTGCTGGATATGCCTCTGCATGAATATACGAAATTTCCTTTAACTTAAGTGCACCCTCATAAGCTATTGGGACACAAATACCCCTTCCAAGAAAAAGTGCGTGGTGCTTATCAGCAAAGCGCTTTGATATACGCTCAATAGATTTTTCTAATTTTAAGGCCTTCTCTGCAAGCCTTGGCAGCTGATGCAGCTCTTTGGCATATTGTGACTCTTTATTTTTTATATTATTTTTCTCTTTTGCGATTGCAAGCACCACCAATATTAATGATAAGAGTTGTGCTGTAAATGCCTTAGTTGAAGCGACCCCAATTTCGGCTCCAGCCCGGGTATACATCGTATCGTCTGCTTCACGAGTTAAAGTGCTATGAGGCACATTACAGACTCCCAGTGTTCTGGTATAACCCATTTTTTTTGCAAGTCTAAGCGCCTCTATCGTATCCAGTGTCTCTCCAGACTGAGATATGCATATAAATGTGCCCTTGCCTCTTATTTGAGGCGGGGTATATCTAAATTCACTGGCAACATGAACGCGAACCTCAACATCAGCGAGACTCTCAAAGTAATATTTTGCTGTTAGGCCCGCATGATAACTCGTCCCGCAGGCAACAATATCAATAAAATCTGTGGAACATAAAGCCTTAAGTGATTGCTGAGGTAGAACATTTAAAATTTTATTGTTTGTTACCCTTCCGTCGAGTATGGACTCCATTACAGCAGGCTGTTCATGGATTTCTTTTTCCATGAAATGGCGGTAACCCATTTTTTCAAAAGACTCCAAGGATGCAGCTGAAACAATAATCTTATTTGGAACCTTTTTCCCATTCTTGCTTACTATTACGAAGCTATCTTTAAATAGGATCGCAATCTGGTCATCTTCAAGATATTGAAACTTATTAGTCACTGCTAATATCGCTGCGATGTCAGAGGCCACAAAATTTTCACCGATGCCACTGCCAATAATCAAGGGGCACCCTCTTCTGACAGCGACCAATGAGCTTGGATCATGAGAATCCATGGCAACAAATGCAAATGAACCAACTAGCTCCTGACAAGCCAGCCTAACCGCATCTTTAAGCGAGGCCTTGGATGAAAGTTTGCTATAGATGAGCGCTGATATAACCTCACTGTCGGTATCAGATAAAAAATTTATCCCTGTCTTTGATAGTTTAGCTCTAAGCTGTTCATAGTTTTCAATAATTCCATTATGAACAATTGCAATTCTTTTGTGGGTCACGTGTGGATGGCAGTTCTTCACTGAAACCTCTCCGTGGGTTGCCCATCGGGTGTGACCAATACCAATCATGCCAGCACTATTAGCATTTAGTTTTTTTTCAAGCTCTTTGATCTTGCCTTTTGCCTTAATTGATCGAATGGCGTTATTTTTTATAAAGGCAATGCCCGCTGAATCATACCCTCGGTACTCAACTCGCTTTAGCCCCTCAATCACAATAGGAACAATATCTCTATTGGAGACTCCACCCACTATGCCGCACATTATTTTTTCTCCTTAGTGGGTCTTGACCAGCTATCTACAGTTACCTGCCTTGCTCGCTCAAGCGTCAGCGAGTCACTTGGGGCATCTTTAGTGATCGTGGAGCCGGCGCCAATGGTAGAGCCTTTTTTTAAAGTTACTGGAGCGACGAGCATCGATCCTGAACCGACAAATACATTATCTTCAATGATAGTTTTATGTTTATTGGCGCCGTCATAGTTACAAGTAACAGTCCCTGCGCCAATATTAACCCCTGCACTAACTTCTGCGTCGCCCACATAGCTAAGATGATTCACCTTGCTCCCTTTGCCAATGCTGGAGTTTTTAATTTCTACAAAATTTCCAATCTTTGCACCTTCCTCTAGCTTAGCGCCAGGGCGAATTCTAGCATAGGGACCAATAGTGCAATTTGAGCCTATCTCAGCAGAGTCAACAGATGAATGTGACTCGATAATGCTTCCATCAGCAATGCTTACGTCCTTAAGAATACAAAAGGGGCCGATCTTGACATTATTCCCAATCGAGACGTTTCCTATAAAAATTACATCAACATCAATCTCTACGTCGCGCCCTACAGATACATCTCCTCTGACATCAACCCTAGCTGGATCTATAATTGTTGCTCCTTTATCTAATAAAGCATTGGTTTTATCTTTTCTCATATAGGCCTCTGCAACACTCAGATGACGTTTATTATTAATGCCAAGTATTTCATCCTCGCTTGCGCAATTTATAGCATCAAACTGATGTTTTTGTAAAATCGCAATCTCAATTAAATCAGTAAGATAGATTTCTCCCTGATTGTTTTCAGGAGTAATCTCATTAATGGCCTTTCTAACAAAGGCTGATCTTAATAGCATCACGCCCGAGTTAACTTCTTGAATATGTTTTTCTTCTGGTGTTGCATCAGACTCTTCAACGATTTTATGAATAGAATTATTTTTATCTCTAAGGATTCTTCCGTATCCATTGGGATCATTGAAAACTGCGGTGAGTACCGCAGAAGCACCGCTTGAAACAAGACCTAAAAATTTTGATAATGTTGATGCCGAGAGCAAGGGCATGTCTCCGCATAGAACCAATATGTCGTTTGCTTGATTGGCCACCTCTAGACCTGATCTTACGGCGTCACCCGTGCCCTTTTGGTTTTTTTGAATGGCAATTATACAATCTTGGTTAAGCGTGCTTTCAATTTGTTCTTGGTTCTCTTTTTGAAGCACAAGGATGACTTCTTCGGCCTTGACTCCCTCAATATTTTTCAAAACATGGTTAATGAGTGTCTGTCCTGCAAGCCTATGAAGCACCTTGGGAATAGATGATTGCATTCTTGTGCCATTTCCAGCAGCCAGAATGATTACAGAAAGATTTTTAGAAGTTGCGGACACTCGCTCAATCTAACACAAGTTATTTTTTTTTGCCTTTTTGGCTATCTACCCTTGAGTCTTTGTGCAGCCTTATAACGAGCTTCGGCCTCGACAAGATTAGACTGTGCTTGAGCTAGATCTAAATCCTGCGATGCTCCATCAATGGCTTTTCGGGCTTCATCCCGGGCTTTTTTTGCCGCATCTGCATCAAGATCTTTTGCATGCAGCGCGCTATCAGCCAAAACCACAACCTGATTAGGTTGAATTTCTAATATTCCACCGGTTACATATATATGAATATCATCTCCATCAGCTATCTCGGCTCTGATCTCGCCAGGCTTTAAAGCGGTAAGAAGGGGGGCGTGCTTGGGAGCAATACCTATTTCACCTGAGATTGCTGGAACAAAAAGCATGCTCACGGAGCCCTTAAAAAGCTCGCCCTCGGCACTAACAATGTTCACGTTTATTTCAGACATGCTCAGACTAATTTAAAGTTTTTGCCTTTTCTACAGCCTCTTCAATTCCACCAACCATGTAGAAAGCCTGCTCTGGGAGGTGATCGTATTCACCCTCCACAATTGCCTTAAACCCTCTAATGGTATCTTTCAAGCTGACATATTTTCCTGGAGCTCCAGTAAAAGTTTCAGCTACGGTAAATGGCTGAGATAGGAATCTAGCAATTTTTCTTGCCCTTTGCACGGTCAGCTTGTCATCTTCAGAAAGTTCATCCATGCCTAAAATGGCAATAATGTCTTGCAACTCTTTATACCTTTGTAATACTGCCTGTACGCCCCTGGCCACCTCATAGTGCTCGGAACCAATGACATTTGGATCAAGTAGACGGCTTGTTGAGTCCAAAGGGTCCACAGCAGGATAAATACCCAATTCAGCGATCTGTCTGGATAACACAAGAGTAGCGTCTAAGTGAGCGAAGGTCGTTGCAGGTGAAGGGTCTGTCAGGTCATCAGCAGGAACATAAACGGCCTGAAAAGATGTGATGGATCCAGTTTTTGTAGAAGTAATCCTCTCTTGCAGTGCGCCCATTTCTTCAGCCAGAGTCGGCTGATAACCTACAGCTGATGGCATCCTACCCAACAGTGCTGAAACCTCAGTACCAGCAAGCGTATATCTGTAGATGTTATCGATAAACATTAGAACGTCCTTGCCCTCATCCCTAAAGTTCTCTGCAATGGTAAGTCCGGATAACGCTACCCTGAGCCTATTACCAGGAGGTTCATTCATCTGGCCATAGACAAGCGCTACCTTATCAAGAACATTAGACTCCTTCATTTCATAATAAAAGTCATTGCCCTCACGGGTACGCTCACCAACACCTGCAAATACAGAATATCCGCCATGCTCTTTAGCAATATTATTGATAAGCTCCATCAGTGTTACGGTTTTACCAACGCCCGCTCCCCCAAAGAGTCCAATTTTTCCTCCTTTTGCGATAGGCATAATCAGATCAATCACCTTGATGCCTGTCTCAAGCAGCTCTGTAGATGTTGATTGCTCCTCATAGGACGGAGGATTGCGGTGAATGGGCATCACCTTCTCAGCACCAACATCGCCAGCGTTATCAATAGGCTGACCCAGAACGTCCATAATTCTTCCAAGGGTTTTCTCGCCAACCGGAACAGAAATGGGGGCATTGGTATTTGATACGTCCAAGCCTCGTCTTAACCCCTCACTTGCACCCATAGCAATAGACCTAACTACACCGTCACCAAGCTGCTGTTGTACTTCAAGAGTAATATTCATCTCGCTAACTTTAAGCGCATCATAGACTTTGGGTATTTCCGCTTTAGGGAACTCAACGTCAACTACCGCACCAATCACTTGAACAATTTTTCCTGTACTCATATTTCTTTCCTTTTCAATTAAACAGCTGCAGCACCACCCACGATCTCAGATATCTCTTGGGTAATAGCTGCCTGTCTAGCCTTGTTATATTCTAAATTTAGCCTGTCAATAAACTTACCGGCGTTATCTGTGGCTGCCTTCATCGCTACCATCTTTGATGCCATCTCACATGCAACATTTTCAACAGCAGCTCTGTATACTTGGGACTCTAGATACCGATCAAGAACGGTATCCAATAAATCTTCAGCACTTGGCTCATAGATAAAGTCCCAATGATCTTGCAATAAATCCTCGTCCGTTTTTTCAATGGGCAATAGATTATTAATCTCTGGTTTCTGCGTCATCGTGTTGACGTAAACATTATGTATGAGCAATAGCTGGTCAATCTTGCCTTCCTTATAAGCCTCAGTCATGGATGCAATGGTTCCCACCAAATCACTAACATGTGGCTGATCGCCAAGATGCGTCACAGCTGAGACAACATTAACTTTTAATCTTTTAAAATAGGCAACCGCTTTAGAACCAACAAGCGCAAGATCAACTTCTATGCCAGCCTCTTGAAATTCTCTGAGCTTGCTAACTGTGGCTCTAAACACATTGACATTATGACCTCCGCAAAGTCCTCGATCTGAGGTAAAAACAATCATTCCAACTCTTTGGGTATCCCTTTGCGACAAATAAGGGTGTGCATACTCAGGATTGATATGCATCAAATGACCTACAACAGATTTGATATTCTCAGCATAGGGCCTTGATGCCTCCATTCTTGTCTGGGTTTTCTTTAGCTTAGATGCCGCGACCATTTCCATGGCACGCGTGATCTTTTGAGTGTTTTTGACACTGCTTATTTTAGTTCTAATTTCCTTCCCGACAGCCATAAACTAATTCTAGTAAGTTCCCTTCTCGGCAAATGAATCTAGAAGGGCCTTGAGCGAAGATTTGATTTCATCGTCATAAGCACCTGTCTCATTGATCTCATGGATTAAATGTGAAGAGTAATCTTTCGCGAAGGCATGCAGCGCCTCCTCAAAGCTTACAACCTGATCAACCGGCACCTTATCAAGGTAACCTTCATTCACTGCATAAAGCGATATTGCCATCTCTGCAACTGAGAGCGGAGAATATTGTTTTTGCTTCATGAGCTCTGTCACCCTCTGGCCTCTTTCCAGCTGCTTCCTTGTTGTCTCATCAAGATCCGAGGCAAACTGAGCAAAAGCCGCAAGTTCACGATATTGTGCCAATGCAAGACGAACGCCTCCGCCGAGCTTCTTAATAATCGAAGTCTGCGCTGCTCCACCCACACGAGACACTGAGAGTCCAGCATTAATCGCAGGCCTGATTCCAGCATTAAAAAGGTCAGTCTCCAAAAATATTTGACCGTCGGTAATTGAGATTACATTTGTTGGCACGAAGGCAGAGACGTCACCCGCTTGAGTTTCAATAATAGGTAGAGCTGTGAGAGAGCCGGTCTTACCAACCACTTCACCGTTAGTCATCTTCTCAACATAGTCTGCGTTCACCCGAGCCGCCCTCTCAAGCAATCTTGAGTGCAAGTAAAAGACATCCCCAGGATAAGCTTCCCTTCCAGGGGGCCTTCTCAAAAGTAGTGAAACTTGCCTGTACGCCCATGCCTGTTTGGTAAGGTCGTCATATATAATCAGTGCATCTTCACCCCTGTCCCTAAAATACTCGCCCATGGCACATCCCGCATAGGGAGCTAAAAATTGCATAGCAGCAGGGTCAGATGCGGAAGCAGATACCACTATTGTATGCTCCATGGCACCGTGCTCTTCTAATTTTTGAACCAGGTTTGTGACTGTTGAGTTTTTCTGACCGATAGCCACATAGATACATTTAATGCCGGTACCTTTCTGATTGATAATGGCATCAACAGCAACCGCGCTCTTACCGGTTTGCCTGTCACCAATAATAAGCTCTCTTTGGCCCCTTCCAATTGGAACCATAGAGTCAATGGACTTCAATCCTGTCTGAACTGGCTGATCTACAGACTTTCTATCAATAACTCCAGGAGCAACTTTTTCAACGGGCGATGAATGTTTAGCATCAATCGGCCCCTTTCCATCAATAGGATTTCCAAGTGAATTTACAACTCGGCCAAGCATTTCATTACCGACAGGCACCTCTAAAATTTTGCCAGTCGTTTTAACCGTGTCTCCCTCTGAAAGATTTTTATAATCGCCTAGAACAACAGCCCCAACTGAGTCTTGCTCTAGGTTAAGTGCTAAACCAAATAAGTTATTGTCAAACTCTAACATTTCGCCGTACTGAGCAGACTCAAGGCCATGAATTCTTACAATACCGTCAGTTAAAGCAATAACCGTCCCTCGATCGCTTTTATCAGAGGCTGTATCAAAAGATTCAATTCTTTTCTTGATTAGGTCGCTTATTTCAGATGACTTTAGTGCCATTTTCTTTTCCTCACTTTCTTAACCATAGGGTTAATTTATTTAATTTATTTTTTAATGAGCCGTCTATGACTGATTGGTTGGTTATCACTCTTGCCCCGCCAATTATTTCGTTATCAACAAAGTTCTCAATATTGATGGATTTGTTATATTTTTTCTCAAGCAATGCAGATATCGCTTTAATGTCTTCATCAGAAATTGCTTCTGCAGTTGCGATGGTGATATTCGCCTGATCGTTGTGTTGATTCATTAACATTTCATATATTTCACTAATCATGGGTATAGAGGAGATTCTATTATTGACGATGAGTAGTTTTATAAAATTATTTAAATGATCATCGGCTATGGAAGCAAAAGATGCGCAGGCTTCCCTAGCAACACTAGAAAAAAAGTCATACTTTTGTTCTTTGGTGACTACTGGGTTTGCTAGCAGGTTTAATACTTCAGCATCTTGAGCAATTGACAAAAACTCTTTTAATGCAAGATTCCAGTCTGCAAGCGAATCTGAACTTAAAGCAATCTCATACAATGCTTTAGCATAGGGTCGAGCGATACTTTTTGTTCCTGAGGCCACGCTTAAATTTCTGCTACGATTTTATCGAGCAACTCCTTGTGCTTTGAAGGGTCAATTTCTTTTGCAATAATCTTGGAGGCTCCCAAAACGACTAGGTTTGAAACCTCTGCTCTTAATTCATCACGAGCTTTATTGGCCTCGATAGTGATTTCGCCATGAGCTTTTTCAATTAACCGAGTTCTTTCTGTAGAACCTTCTTTTCTGCCCTCTTCGACAATGGAAGAGGCTCTAGTATTTGCCTCGTCTAGGATTTCTCTCGCTTGGTTTCTTGCGTCCAAAATGATTTTGTCTGCTTCATTTTTTGCATCAGAGAGACTGTCCTCGCCTTTAGCAGCAGCAGCTAGGCCATCAGCGATCTTCTTTTCTCTCTCCTCCATGGCAGTAACCAGCATGGGCCATATAAATGCCATAGCAAACCAAACGGTCAGTAGAAAAACCAGCATTTGAACAAATAGAGTTACATTAATGCTCATATCTTAGTCCTTGATAATGCTTAGGCGCCGACTATCCCTGTCGCTGCTGATAGGAATGGGTTAGCGAATGCGAAAAACAATGCAACACCTACACCGATCATTGTCACAGCATCCAAAAGACCTGCCACGATAAACATTTTTACTTGCAACATAGGCACAAGCTCGGGCTGTCTTGCAGCGCCCTCTAAGAACCTACCACCTAAAATACCAAACCCAATCGCAGTACCAAGGGCACCAAAGCCCATGATAATTCCAACAGCGATTGCGGTCATTCCTTGAATATTTGAGACCATTGCTGCTAATTCCATCTTTTTCTCCTCTAGTTAAAAATAATTAATGTGTATCATGAGCCATGCTTAGATAAACAATAGCAAGCATCATGAAAATAAAAGCCTGAAGGGTAATCACTGCAATATGAAAAAGCGCCCAGATTAACCCAAGTAAAAGTTGCACAATAAATAGAATTATTGATCCTGGTGTAAGTAAATTATGAAGTATTTCCGAGAGCTCGTTTGCTCCCATCGAAAGGGTAAACAATGCAATTAGAATAAAGATCAGCTCGCCAGCATAAAGATTTCCAAAGAGCCGCAAAGCTAAAGAAACAGGCTTGGCGCACTCTTCAATAACTTTAAGTATAAAGTTGAATGGCAGCAACCATTTACCAAAGGGGTGAAAGAAGATTTCTTTGGCAAATCCTACACCGCCTTTAGCCTTGATACTGTAAAAGATAATCAGAATAAAAACAGAAATGGACATAGCAAAGGTTGTATTAAGGTCAGTAGTTGGGACGACCTTCATGTACTCAATGCCAGCCATTAAGCCAATTTCAGGCAGGAGATCGATAGGTACAAGGTCCATAAAATTCATTAAAAATACAAGACAAAAAATAGTTAAAGCTAAGGGTGCTATCAGCCTGCTTTGTCCATGGAAGCAGTCTTTAACCTGGGTATCCACAAATTCGACTAATATTTCAACAAAATTTTGAGTTCTGTTGGGCACGCCAGAGGTTGCCTTCCTGGCAACCGAGAAAAACAATCCAATAAAAACACCCGCCAATAAAACTGTATAGAAAATGGTATCAATATGAAAATTCCAAAAGCCTTCCCCGGTATGCAGATTGGTAAGGTGATGGCTTATATAGTCAGTCGATGAGGCCGGCCCGTGATGAATTTCTTCTTCCATTTTTAGCTAAGTGCTTTTATCCAAAATTAACATCGGCCAATATCCTATGACCGTTATAATCATGCCCCCAATAAAAGGAACGAACTCTAATTCAAAATTTAAAATAAATATCCCAGCCAAGGTCGCTGAAAGACCGTATTTTAGCATGGAAGTTTGAAAAAATGAGCGAAAAGATTGCTCGATTTTCGAAATTACTATCATAAAGTTTTTAATGTAAGCCAAAAGGGTTCCAGCCCAGATCGTTAGTACCCCTAAAACAGAGGAAATGAGATAAATTTTACCCCCAAAAAGCGCAAAACAACCAGCACCAATCAAGCCAATGAACAATTGGAATAACATTAACTTAAAAACTATTTTTTTAGCCTGGGTATGCGATATGGGCATGAATTAAGCTAAATGACAATTCATCTTCTTAGTCTTTCAATGATTCCTTGAAGCTCATCATTGCTGAAAAACTTGAATGTTAACGTTCCGCCTCTTTTGTCGCTCTTAATCGTTACCCTTGAGCCTAATAATTCTCCAAGCTCTCGCTCTAGAATTAACAGATCCGGATTCCTTGGGTGAGCCTGAGATTTAATATTGGTTTTTTTCTTCTGAAATTGAACGAGTCGCTCAGTTTTTCTAACGCTCAAGCCCTCTAGCTTAACCCTGTTTGCCAAAGAAATGATGCTACCTCTCTCACCAACGCCAAGTAAAGCTCTGGCATGACCCATACTCAAATCACCATCAACCACCATAGCCCTAACTGCCTCAGGGAGATCTATGAGGCGGATCATGTTTGATACCGACTCTCTTGACATTCCTACGACCTTGCCAACCTCTTCATGGCTCATGCCTAAATCATCAACCAGTCTTTTAAGTGCCTGTGCCTCTTCTATTGCATTAAGGTCCTCTCTTTGAATATTCTCAATGAGCGTCATGGCCATAACCTGATCATCTGACAGTTTCCTAACGATAGCAGGAAGGGTCTCAAGCCCTGCTAATTGAGCCGCCCTCCAGCGTCGCTCGCCCGCTATAATTTCAAAATAGTTAGCTTGTGATCCGGAGACGCGAACAATGATGGGCTGTATGATTCCTTGCTCCTTAATTGAGCTCGCAAGCTCCTGCAGTTGCTCCTTTTTAAAATCTTTTCTTGGCTGAAATTCGCAAGGATGGAGGTTAACAATAGGAATATTTTTGTAGCTCTTATCGTCTTCTTTCTGTGGCAAACTTTTTTCAACAGCGCCTGTCCCTAAAAGCGCATCCAATCCAGTGCCTAAACTTTTTCTCTTAGACATTTGCGCCCCTTGTGCTTTGGTCTCTTCTCAAAACCTCTCCAGCAAGTGCTAAATAGGCCTGGGCGCCCTTTGATCCTAAGTCATGAGACATAATAGACCTTCCAAAACTAGGGGCCTCTGCTAGCCTTACATTTCTTGGGACAATGGTCGTAAATAATCGATCTCCAAAATATTCAGAGAGCTGTCCCGAAACTTCGAGCGCTAGATTATTTCTTGGGTCGTACATCGTTCTTAAAATACCATAAATTTCAAGGCTCGGATTTGATGTTTCTTTAATCCTCTGGATGGTCTGGGTTAATGATGACAGTCCCTCAAGAGCATAATATTCGCATTGCATGGGTATCAATACGCTTTGAGAGGCGGCTAGTGCATTGACCGTAAGCATATTTAATGTGGGTGGGCAGTCAATGACAATATAATCATAGTCAGCATAAATAGTTTCTATTGCCTTTTTAAGCTGAAATTCTCTTTCTTCCATTGAAAGCAATTGAACCTCGGCGACGGTGGTCTGCTGATTTGATGGAGCAACAAATATTGATTCATTGTTGGCGGGCCTAATAGCATCCTTTAATGCTACGCCATTGATTAAAACGTCCCCGATAACGGCCTCAAGCTCTAATTTATTAATACCGCAACCCATTGTGGCATTGCCTTGGGGGTCTAAGTCGATGAGTAATGTATTCTCCCCTGCCAGTCCTAATGCGCATGCTAAGTTCACTGCGGTTGTTGTCTTGCCAACGCCACCCTTTTGATTTGCAACAGATATTATGTTCTTTGTCATTGTTGTCTTGAAATGAGGAGGGCTGCTGTGTTTAATTTTGATTCTTTCGAAAACTCCCTCACCACTACTTTATAGCATGATTTATTTATCTCTAAAGTCTCTATGTCTAGTTTTTTTTGGCAGGGAATAATCAGTTGGTCACCTGTTTTAAATATATCGCTGACAAGTCGAATTACCTCTTGCGGCTTAGCTAATGCTCTTGCCAAAAAGGAAATATGATTTTCGCTTTGTTTTAATTCTTCAATTCTTCCATGAAAAATTTCTACATTATCTATATTTAGGTTCAACAGCGCTGTTCTCATAAACTGGACTCTCTTCTGCCTGCTCTCGACCAAAAAAAACTTTTTGTTAGGCAAATACATAGCCAGCGGTATGCCTGGTAATCCAGCGCCAGATCCTAAGTCATAAACGAATTCAGTATCAATCAATTCACTTAGTGCCAAACACTCAATGCAGTGTCTGTAAACAATGCTCTCAAATGACAAGGGACCGGTTAAATTATGAATTTTATTCCATTGAATCAGCAATTCATAAAATTGATAAAGACGCTCAATGGTCTTTAAATGAATTTTTAATGGCTGAGCCTCTAGCAGCTTTGACTTAAAGGCCTCAAGTGAGAAATTCAATTAATTTCCCTTGCTCTAATACATGCTACCAGACTGTTATCTATTTTGATCAATTGCTGTTCGCTTTTGCATTGGTCATTGTTAAACCCACACCTGCCCGCAAAGCTACATCCACTGGGTAAATTTATAGGTGAAGGAGGATCTCCATCCATCAGCTTCAGCTCTCTTTGTTTTTGGATATAGGGATCTGGTATGGGCACTGCCTCAATTAAAGCTTTTGTGTATGGGTGCTTAGGGCTATCAAAAAGCTCATTGACCTCGGCTTGTTCCACCACTTGGCCCAAGTACATTACCATGACATTGTCACAAATCTGTCTGACAACGCTCAAATCATGACTGATAAATAACAATGAAGCGTTAATTTCTTTCCTTATAGTTAACAATAATTCAAGCACTTGTTTTCTTATAGATACATCTAAGGCGCTAACTGGCTCATCACAAATAATGACTTTTGGCTTGAGCATCAAGGCTCTAGCAATCACAATTCTCTGACATTGCCCCCCAGAAAACTCATGCGGATATCTAAACAGTGCACTGCTATCGAGCCCAACCCTCTCAAGAGCACTGATAACTTTTTCTCTGACAGACGCCTTATCCATGTCCGGGCTATGTGTCCATAATGGCTCGGATAAAATGCTTTCAATGTTCATTCTTGGGTTCATCGAAGACATAGGGTCCTGAAAGATCATTTGAACTTCTTTTTGGGTGATTTTTTTCAAGCTTTGGTTACCAATAGCAGCCTCTTCGCCAAAGATTTTAAGCTTGCCTTTAGTTGGATAAATCATCGTCGCAAGTGATTTAGCAAGGGTGGACTTACCGCATCCTGACTCTCCAACAACTCCAAGAATTTCACCTTGCCCCAGCTCACAAGATACATTTCTGACGGCCTTTAATGTATCAAAAGCCCACCAACCTTTTTTTATTTTATAGTCCATGCAGATATTTTGAGCATCAATACTTTTATTTGGAAAGGTAGCTTGATGATTCAAGTTTTTTTCATCGACCCTTGGGATGGAGGCAATTAATTTTTGTGTGTATGGGTGTTTAGGTGCATGATAAATTGCCTCAGGAGTTCCCTCCTCTACAATTTTTCCTTTCTCCATTACGACCACTCTGTCGCTTATGCCTGCAACCACTCCTAGGTCATGAGTAATGAAAATTATTGAAGTATCAATTTGATCCTTAAGCTCTTTGATCAAGGCCAAAATCTGTGCCTGCACTGTAACATCCAAGGCCGTTGTTGGCTCATCGGCAATCAGTATTTTGGGCTTAAGCATGAGCACAGAAGCAATCATGACCCGCTGTCGCATACCCCCAGAAAGCTCGTGGGGATATTGATTCATTTTTGAGGCAGCGTCTGGAATTTTTACATTATTTAGGGCCTCTAAAATTATTTTTCTATGGTCCTCATCTGGTAAATGTTTTTTCAATACAAGGCCAAGCTGTTCTTCAATGGTTAGATAAGGATTAAGTGAGGTCATAGGGTCCTGAAAGATCATTCCTATTTCATGGCCCCTATATTCAGCAGTATGATTGTTGCATTGATTAAAAAGCAATTTATTGTCAAAAAATGCCTCACCTTTTATTTTTGCATTTTCTGGTAGAAGACCAATAATGCTCAGCATGCTTTGCGTTTTTCCAGACCCAGATTCTCCTACAATAGCCAGGGTTTCTTTTTCTTGTAATGACAAGTCAATGTCGTTAACAGCAAAAATTGGCCCATCATCTGATTGATAGGTTACTGATAAGCCTTTGATTGAAAGAATCATTGTCGGTCTCTTGGATCTAATGCATCCCTTAAGCCATCGCCTAAGAAATTAAAGCAAAATAAAGTTGCAGCCAAAAAAATAGCTGGAACGATTAATAGCCAAGGGGTGTTTTGCATGTCCTCAGCGCCTTCCTTAACGAGCATGCCCCATGAGGTCAGAGGCTCTTGCACCCCAAGGCCTAGAAAACTCAAAAAAGACTCTACAAGGATAACTTGCGGGATGGTTAAAGTGATATATATGACAACAACGCCTAGCAAGTTTGGCACAATATGTCTTCGCATAATTGCAAACGTACTGACCCCAAGTGCCTGTGCCGCCTCAACAAACTCTTTTTGTTTTAAAGCAAGCGTTTGGCCTCTTACGATTCTTGCCATATCCAGCCAATTGACCGCCCCTATCGCAAAAAAAATTAGAAAAATATTTCTCCCAAAAAAAACCATCAATAAAATCACAAAAAACATAAAAGGCAATGCGTACATCACATCAATGACCCGCATCATAAACCCATCAATCTTGCCGCCCATGTATCCAGAAAACACGCCATAGCTTACCCCGATAAAGAGGCTAACAAAGGTTGAGACAATGCCTACCATCAAAGATATCCTGCCACCGTATAACGTACGAACGTAAACATCTCTTCCCAAAGAATCTGTGCCTAAAATATGTCCATTTTCAAGGTTAGGCGGCATTGCAAGATATGACCAATCAGTAAAATCGTATGTAAATGAGCTGAAGACAGGACCAATAACAACAAACACAACCATAAAACATAAAACATAAAAGGCGATCTTTGCTCGAGCGTTTTTCTTAATGGCTCCCCAAGCTTCTGTCCATATGCTTCTTGATTGCTTTATGATCATTTTCTTAATTTTGGATCCAGGTAGGCATAAATAACATCAACAATTAAATTAAAAAGTATGATTAAAACGCCATAGAAAACCACAACGCCCATTACTAATGTATAGTCTCGGTTTAGTGCGCCTTGAACAAAAAATCGACCAAGGCCAGGAATACTAAATATCTGTTCGATGACCACCGAGCCCGTAATTATTCCTGCTGTCGCTGGGCCAAGGTAAGTTACAACAGGCATCAGCGCTGGCTTTAATGCATGATGCAAAATAATAGAGCGCAATGCTAATCCCTGTGCTCTCGCCGTCCTAATGAACTGACTTCTTAGAACTTCTATCATGCTGCCTCTGGTCAGTCTTGCGATGTAAGCAATCTGTGGCAATGCAAGGGAGATTGTCGGCAAAATAAAATTTTGAAATCCGCCTTCACCTAGCCCTCCGGCTGGTAGCCAGCCCAGAGTAACAGCAAAAAATAATACCAATAAAGGAGCAACAACAAAATTTGGTATGGATATACCCGTCATTGATACAGTCATAATAAAGTGATCGTATCGACTGTTCTGCCTGAGCGCTGCAATGCTGCCGGCAGCCACGCCTAAGAGCAGAGCAATTAATATTGCAGATATCCCAAGTCTTAAAGACACTGGGAATCCAGTCATAATGAGTTCTGTAACACCAAAATCTCGGTACTGGAAAGAGGGTCCAAAGTCTCCAACCGCAAGTCCGCTTAAGTAGCGGTAATACTGCTGATGTAGCGGTTCATCCAAATGGTATGCTGCGCGCAGATTGGCTTCCATTTCTGGCGGTAATGCTTGGTCGGCATCAAAAGGGCCACCAGGGGCCATACGAATTAAGAAAAAAGCTATTGTGATTAATATGAAGAGCGTCGGGATGGCACTAAGAAATCTTTTGAGCACATATGCAAGCACGTTTGGGCCTTAATGCGACAGTATGTAAAAGTTTTTTGACCTATCATGCTTCATGATGTTGGTCTCATAACCACCAACCCAAGGCTTAACAAGGTAATTGCTCACGTAAAAATATATGGGCATCAGTGGCAAATCTTCAATCATAATTAGCTCTGCCTCTTGCAAAAGCTGTGCTCGAGCCTCGAGGTCATCTTCAATTGCTGCCAGTTGTATCAGCTCATCGTACCTTTCATTGCAATAGCCCTGATCATTGAGCCCGCCTCCGCACTGCAAAAGCTCGGCAAATGTATTGGCATCATTGTAGTCTCCTATCCAGCCCCCCCTAAATACCTCAGTCACCTCTTTGGCGCGTCGGGTATCTAAAAAGACTTTCCACTCTTGATTTAATAAGGTTGTTTCAACGCCCAAAACCTGTCTCCACATGGCGGCAATTGCTACTGCGACCCTTCGGTGATCCTGTGACGTGTTATACATGATCTCTACTTCAAGGGGATTATCCAAGCTGTATCCAGAAGCCTCATACAGTCTTCTTGCCTCAGCCTCTCTCTGTTCTTGGGTCCATGTCGCCTCAACCATAGATTGCTGTTCATATCCAATCACGGGAGGGACCCATCCATAGGCAGGGATTTGTCCGCCATTTAAAACTTGATCAGTAATAATATTTCTATTAATTGCAAGAGTAAGTGCCTTTCTAAGCTCGAAATTATCAATAAAAGGCTCTCTTAATAAATTAAATCCAAAATAATAGACGCCTAGATAGGGAACACTTAAAAAGTCATCGGGTAGATTCTCTCGAATCCAATCAATTTGAGCAGCTGGGACGGATTGTGTTATATCGAGCTCATTAGCCCTATATCTTGCTAGCTCTCCGGACTTATCTTCTGTCGGGTAATACCAAACTTCATTTATCACTGTGCTGGCATTGTCCCAGTAAAAGGGATTTCTTACAGCTTTAACATGAGACTGTACCACCCATTCATCGAGCATGTAAGCACCATTAGATACCAGATTTCCCGGCCTCGTATGCTCTCCACCGAATGCCTCAACACTTGGCTGATGGACTGGATACGATTGGCTATGTGTTAAGAGGCCCAAAAAATAAGGAGTCGGCCCTTCAAGGATAATCTCAATGGTGTATTCGTCTACCGCCCTTACCCCAAGAGACTCAGGAGGCAATTCTCCTGCCGCAATTTGTCTTGTGTTTAATATGGGATACAAAATAAAGGTGTAAGATGACATCGTTGCGGGATCAACGCTTCTTCGTAAGGAGTATACCCAGTCTTGTGAGGTAATAATATCGCCGTTAGACCACCTTGCGTCCTCCCTTAAATAAAAAGTATAAATGAGGCCATCATCTGAAATGTCCCAAGAAGTTGCTGCCCCCGGGATAAGCTCACCATTGGGAAGCTCATTAATTAAGCCCTCGAACAAATCTCTCCCTATCACAGATGACTCAACGCCCTCGCTTAAGTGAGGGTCTAGGCTTCCTGGCTCAGAACCATTACCTATTCTCAAAATTTGCTCTTCAGCCAGCTGTGTCCCTGAAGGACCGCCTACTTGAATTTGCTCAATCGTACCCCCTGCCTGATCTTGCGAGCAGCCCAGAAAGAACAAAATCAGGAATATAAAATTAATTCGATTTACTAAATTCATGCGATTTCCCTAGCATTATGTTTCTTTAAATATAGCAAAAGTTGAGAGATGGCTGCAGGCGTAACGCCTGGAATTCTTTTTGCATGACCAATATTTTCTGGTTTAATTTCACAAAACTTTTCAAGCATCTCATTTGATAGGCCTTTAATTTGCTTATAATTAAATCCATCAGGAATCTCAAAGTCGTCATAATTTTTGAGCCTTTCAACATCACTATTTTGCCGCTTTAAGTAGCCCTCATATTTTGCTTCTGTCTCGAGAGTTACAAGCATCTCGCGAGCATGTAAACCTTCATGTTTTTCTTCTGATTTAATTTGTTCATAGATTTCATCTATATTCATATCAGGTCTTTTTGCGAGCTGCCATGCGATGTCATGAACCTTCTCGCCACCAGCCGTGGTTACTGACACTCTCTGGCTTAATAATTCAGTTTTTATGCCGTCATAAAGTGACATCTTTTCACCAAAAGCCTGCCATCGGTACTCTCCTACGCAGCCCAACTTCCTTCCTAGGGGGGTTAGTCTTATGTCTGCGTTATCTTCGCGCAAAAATATTCTGTGTTCTGCTCTAGAAGTAAACATTCTGTATGGCTCATTGGTGCCAAGCGTAATTAAATCGTCTACCAAAACACCAATATATGATGTCGCCCTATCAGTAGACCAAGGCTCCTGTTCCTTTATGGCAAGGGCCGCATTCACTCCAGCGACAAGGCCTTGAGCGGCCGCCTCCTCATAACCCGTCGTTCCATTTACTTGTCCAGCAAAATATAAACCCCCAATAAATTTAGACTCTAGCGTGCGGGTAAGCCCTCTTGGATCAAAAAAATCATATTCAACTGCATAACCATATTGAGTAATTTCACAATCCTTAAAACCTTCCATCGATCTAACAAATTCTTCTTGAATCTGTCTGGGTAAACTTGTCGATATCCCGTTGGGATATACCAATGGTGAATTTAATCCCTCCGGCTCAATAAATACTTGGTGGGAATCTTTAGATGAAAACCTAACAACTTTGTCTTCGATGGAGGGGCAGTATCTTGGTCCAATTCCAGAGATCTTTCCACTGTACATTGCAGAAAGATTAAGGTTCTCATTGATAATCCCATGCGTATGTTTGTTGGTATGAGCAATATGACAATTAATCTGCTGAGGATGATGCGCACGACTGCCCAAAAAAGAAAATACAGGCCTTGGGTTATCGCCAGGCTGTACCTCAAGCTTGGAGTAGTCTATAGAATCTGAAAGTATTCGTGGCGGCGTTCCTGTTTTAAGTCGTGATACGCTCAGGCCAAGATCTTTTAGAGCGTCTGACAAGCTTTTAGCCGCCTTATCTCCAATTCGTCCTCCTATGATGGTTTTATCGCCCTCATGTAAAATGCCATTTAAAAATGTACCTGCAGTAATAATGATTTTTTCAGCAAATATATGATCTTTATTGTCTACAACTACGCCCCTTACTTTTTTCTGGTTAAGCAGTAGGCCCGAGACTTCAGCTTCAATGATGCTGAGTCTGTCTTGTTCATTAACAAAGCCTTGTATCGCAGATCTATAGAGATCTCTATCCGCCTGTGCACGTGTTGCCCTAACAGCTGCTCCTTTGCTTGCATTTAAAGTCCTAAAGTGGATGCCTGCTAAATCTGCGGCCTTTGCCATGACGCCATCCATTGCATCAATTTCTTTAGTTAAGTGACCTTTCCCGATGCCACCAATTGCAGGATTACAGCTCATAACACCAATGGTTTTTTTGTTATGGGTAACTAAAGCTGTTTGCACGCCTAGGCGTGCTGACGCAAGAGCAGCCTCAACCCCTGCATGACCTCCGCCCACAATAATGCAATCAAATTTATTGTTCATTTGTCTGTTTTACAAAGAGATCAAAAGAAATGCTTATTCGTGGCTCGTGGCTCTCAAATTGTCTCACCTTGTGAAAGCTATGAGAGGGAAAGGTAACCATCATGCCCTCTTCAGGCTTAATAAGCCTTGGAGGAGGTTTTTGCTCATGATAGAGCTGGTCTGTCACCTCTCCAAATTCAATCCATCCCTGATGTTTGTCAGTGACAATATTTTTTGGAATTTTCACATAATAAACACCGCTTAACCATGCCTCTGGGTGAATATGTGACAGCTGATGGCCCTGATTTGACAACACAATAGCCCATGAATTCATGTCCCAATCATTTGGTGCATTGGCAACCCATGGATGGCTTGCATGTTTGCTATTTTTAAGTTCCTTAATTCTCTCCTTGACCTCTTTATTTATTAGTAAAATAAATTCTCGCATTGTTGGGCTTGGATCAACCATAAGGCTTCCGGTCTGCAAGCCATTTCTCGTGGCTCTATTCGAATGAGACCTTGAATAAGTTGGATGCTCATAGATCATTTTCTCAAGCTGTAAGTTAAAATCAGCAAGACTTTGGTACTTATGTGGTTTTTCAATATGCTTGGCTATGACCAGATCCGCCTGCCCTAATATTTGCTCTGACTCATCAAATTTTTGAAGATCTCTTAAGGCGCATGCTTTGACTTGCATAAGAGATGCAGAAAGCGGGTGTGTTTTTAGGTACTGGTCGCAGACCTCCACTGCCTCAGCAGGTTTTCCACTGGCTGAGAGTGCATTGGCTAATTGACTAAAAAGTATTGAGGAGTTAACAGCATGCTTTGAGGCATCCTCAAAAATTGCTATTGCCTGATCAAAATTTTCTAACTTTAGTTCTGTTCTTCCAAGATGAACAAGGGTGTTTTGATCTGTTCCGTTTAAGGCTACGCTTTGTGATAGGTAGCGTTTTGCCTCAGAATAGTTTTCTTTTTGATAGTGTGCAACGCCCAAGATAGTTAGGGTTGCTGGGTCTTCTTCTCTTACTTCAAGAGCCTGCGTTGCTGTGCTAATTGCCTCTTCAAAATTAGAGTTTTCTAAATAGGCATGAGAGAGTCCATATAATGCCTGAAAATTTTTAGGCCCTATCTCTAATGCTTTGGTATATATTGCAATGGCCTCGGACGCGCGGCCGCAAGTAATCAGTGAGGCTCCAAGTCTTAAGTGCGCATCCAGGCTATTTGGATTTACCAAAATTGCCTTTTGAAGAATTGACTCTGCCTCCTCTTGTCTGCCTAGCTGCATTTTAATTAGAGATAAATCTTCCAGTGGTCCAGACTCTCCCTCAGGGGCAAGTCTAATAGCTTTATTAAGGTGATCAATAGCATCCTCTGCTCTGCCAAGATCGTATTCCGTCGTCGCTAAAAATCTATAGGGCAGATATTCATGAGGGGATTTTTTGATAGCTTTTCTGAATTGCTTTAAGGCAAGGTCTTTATTTCCATGCCGATAGGCAAGAAGGCCGTCTTCCAGCAATTTGTTAATCTCGTGTTTATCCATCGAGCGCTAAATCTAGCATTTTAATGAAATGCAGTAAATATCAATTACTTACCAATACAAAAACTTGAAAAAATACTCCCTAGCAAATCATCTGGTGTAATTTTTCCAGTAATCTCGCCAAACGTATCATGCGCTTTTTTTAAAAACTCCGCCGAAAGCTCAAGTGAACCATTTAGAAACGATTCCTCTGACTGAGTTAATAATTCTTCACATGCTTCGGCCCTCTCTGCATGTCTTGCTCTGGATGCAATCAAAGTCTCGCTGCTTGAAGCTAAGCATTTTTGTAAAATAAGTTTTTTAAGCGCATCAACGCCTTCTCCATTTTTGGCAGATATATAAACCAAATTTTTATCATTGCTCAGCGATGAATCTGTCGGCAATAAATCAATCTTATTCATAACCTCAATAGTTGTGGTCTTACTGTTAACTATTTCTGCTGGTATTTCGCTTGCTCTTTGTTGGCTAAAGTCATGTACCCATAAAATTAAGCTTGCATCATGAATAGCTTTAAAGGCCTTATCAATGCCAATCTTTTCGATAGATTCAGGCTCGTCCCTAATGCCTGCAGTGTCTACAAGATGAATTTTAATATCCTCAACTATGACTTCTTTTTCGATAAGATCTCGAGTGGTGCCAGCTGATGAAGTGACGATTGAAATATCATTTAATCCTAACAAGTTCATGAGGGAAGATTTGCCAGCATTTGGCTCACCAAGAATTACCACCTTTTTGTGCTTACGAATGGCTTCTCCTTGCCATGCTATTTTTGAAATATGTTTAAGTTCTTTTTTTAGCAACAGAAATTTTTTCTGAATTGAGCTTTTATCCTTCTCAGGAATTTCTTCATCTGGAAAATCTAAAAAAGCTTCAATGTATGTCCTTAGCTCCATTAATCTATCGGCCGTAATATTTATAACTTCTGAAAATTGTCCTCGGAGGGAATTAATTGATGCCTTTGCTGACATAATTGAATCACTTTCTATTAGATCAGAGATAGCCTCAGCCTGTGTAAGGTCAATTTTATTATTTAAAAATGCTCTTAGACTAAATTCACCTGGTTCCGCAAGCCTAGCTCCAAGTCTAATTACTTCATCAAGCAATAATCGAGGCACCATTGATCCACCGTGTCCTTGCAGCTCAATCACATCTTCGCCAGTAAAAGACTGCGGCGATCGAAAACCCAATAGTAGGCCCTCGTCTAAAGCTTCATTGTTATGATTTTTAAATTCACAGAAAAGCGCGGTGCGATGTATTGGGCTTTTGCCAGAAATTTTTTTTCCGATATCCCATGCCTGATCGCCAGAAATTCTAATAATTGAAATTGCCCCAACTCCAGGTGCAGTTGCTATGGCTGCAATAGTATCCATGCTTATCTTTAATCAGCTGCCCGAAGAGACAGATGGCATGTTTCCACCAATGATTTTATTTATGCGCCATTGTTGGATAATGCTAAATAATGCATTGGTAGTCCAATAAAGAACTAATCCTGATGGGAAAAAAGCAAACATAGCTGAAAAAGCTACTGGCATAATTTTCATGACTTTAGCTTGAGTCGGGTCTGCAGGCGTTGGCTGTAAACGCATTTGAAGAACCATAGCAATACAATTAATAATGGGTAGTATAAAAAAAGGATCCCTAGTAGATAGGTCATCAACCCAAAAGACAAAGGGTTGCTGTCTTAATTCGACTGACTCAATTAATACCCAATAAAAAGCAAAGAAGAATGGCATTTGTATAAACAAAGGAAGACAGCCGGCAGCAGGATTGATTTTTTCTTTTTTATATAAATCCATCATGGCCCTGCTAAGCGCCTGCCGATCATCTTTAAATCTTTCTTGGAGGGATTTTAGTCTTGGCTGTAGTGTTCTCATTTTTGCCATCGACTTTCCAGCGCTTGCAGTAAGTTTATAAAATGCAGTTTTAATTAAAAGAGTAACAATAATAATTGCAGCCCCCCAATTACCCACAAATTCATAAATCCACCTCATTACCCAAAATAAGGGCTGGGCTATAAATGAAAGAAGACCGTAGTCCACGGCCAAATCTAGCTGCGGGTCTATAGCCTCGAGCTGATCTTGATTTTTGGGGCCAACAAATAAAGTCGCGCCATAATTTATTGCCTCCTGAGGCATTAAAAAAGTCGTTTGCCCAGTATTTGTCAATATATAGTCATTGTCTTGAACATAAGCACGGAATCCTGATCGTTCCGATTGGGGGATCACAGAAACTAGAAAATGATGCTCCAGTGCCGCAACCCAACCACCTAGAACATCTGTGACATTATAGTCTTCGGGACGATCTCTTAAGTCATCAAAACTTATGCGCTCAAATCTATCATTAACATACCAAGAGGGGCCCCAGTAAGAATATGAATTAACATTCATAAAGGATCGCTCTTCTGGAGTATTGGCTCTTCTAATTTGTGAATAAGGCATTACCCTAGGGCTGTTATCAGAAAGGTTCATAAGGGATTGTGTCATGGAGATTTCGAACCCTGAATTAGGAACTAGGTAGGATTTGGTAGCAATACGTTCTTCGTCCTGATTTAAAAAAGTAATCTCTGAGTAATCTTGTCCTAAGCTGTTAACACCCTGAAAACTAAATTGGCTTAAATGATTGGGTTCTGATGTAAAGCCATCTGACCTTATGCCGCTCTGAATAACGTATCTCGTGTTTTCATTTTGATTTAAAAGCTGAACCAATTCATTTGGATTGTCTTTTTGGATTGGAAATTGTTTTAACGTCGCTGAAACCAAATCACCTGAGTAATTAAAACTGATTATCAAGTCATCAGTCTCATGTGTATAAAGAGTCTCATTATTTAGGTTATCTATACTGCTCGCTATTGTCTGTTCGGAGCTGGGAGACATTGATTGCTCACCAAAAGAAGGAATGTAATCTTCAATGATAGTTGTTGCATTATTGGTTGTTGGCAAGGCTTGATTATTTGCAAGGGCAATATCCTCAAGATAGGTTGTATAAGAAATCCATAGCAGCGTAAAAAATAACAGCCAAAGTATCATCCTAAGATTATTCATGTACTTCCCTTTTTTGCTTTGGGGTTATTATAAATGCTGTGAAAAAGGTTTGCTGTGCTTTCTGCGTTGGGCTTTTTGATCAGCAATACTACATAGTCATGATTCTCTAAAATTTCTTCTCTTCTAAAGGCCTCTCGAACCTGACGCTTAAGGGCATTTCTTCTAGTAGCAAGGGGGATAATGCGCTTAGGTATAATGATTCCCAGCTTGGGTTTGTCCGTTTCATAATTACTTACAAGGATCCTAAATGAATTAACATAAAAAGAATTAGAGCCTCTAAAAACCTTATTAAAGTTTTGTTTTGTTTTGATGGATGCGTCTCTGCTAAGACTTGCCATGGTTTTATGGAATAAGCTTGGCTCTTCCTTTGGCTCTTCGACGATTCAAGACTTGCCTACCGGCTTTTGTTGCCATTCGAGCACGAAATCCGTGAGTATGAGCTCTTTTTATGTTGCTTGGTTGAAACGTTCTTTTCATCGCAAAAAATTAATATAAACGAGACCGTGAACCTTATTCCAGATTTAAACTTAAGTCAACACAAGAAAGATTAAAAAATTTAATTATTTTTATATTTTCGATCTAGCCTGTCCGGTGTGAAAGTTATAGACTGGTTCTTCGTCTTTGTAATAAATCTGAAATATTAACGTTAAGCAAAAAATCGATGGATCAATCATTTTTAGAAAAGAATCTTTCTCTTTCAAAAAGCTTTTTAGATACGTGCCGAAATACTTTCTCAGATTCAGAATACAATACCTGGTTGCTTCCTCTTCAATTTGAAGAGCACAACAACACATTAAAAATTTTCGCTCCCAATCAGTTTGCCGTTGATTGGCTAAAAGAGAACTTATCAAGAATCAAAAATGAACGCTTATTGTCCTCTCTTCAGATCAAGATTGGATCAAGGCTCCCCCCATTAAGATCTGACGCAAGGGCAGGGACCCCAAGAAGCCGCCCTTATTTTAAATTTAATCCTAAATTCTCTTTTGAAAACTTTATTGAGGGCAAGGGAAATAGGTTGGCAAAGGCTGGTGCGCACCAGGTATCTGCAAGCCCTGGAGGTGCATACAATCCTTTGTTTATTTATGGCGGCGTGGGACTTGGGAAAACACATTTAATGCAGGCTATTGGAAATGCAATTTCTAATAAGAATCCCAAACTTAAAATTGCATACTTAAGTTCTGAGCGCTTTGTCAGTGATATGGTTAGGGGCTTACAGCACAATAAGATAAATGAATTTAAAAGCCTATTTAGAAATCTTGATGTTTTATTAATTGATGATATCCAGTTCTTTGCAAATAAGGAGCGCTCTCAAGAAGAATTTTTTCATACCTTTAATGCATTAATTGAAGACCAAAAACAGATGGTATTTTCTTGCGACAAGTACCCTAAGGATGTACAAGGCCTTGAAGAAAGATTGAAAAGCAGGTTTGGTTGGGGGCTCACTGTAGCAATTGACCCACCTGACCTAGAGACCAGCGCAGCCATTCTTATGTCCAAGTCCAACGAGCTTGGATTTAAGATTAATAATGAAATAGCTTTATTAATTGCAAGCCATGTTAAATCTAATATTAGAGAGCTAGAGGGTGCTCTTAGGAGGCTGATCGCTTATTCAAAAATAACAGGCGAGAAGATTGATGTTTCTTTTGCTAGGTCCGCTCTTAGGGATTTGTTTGCCGCTCATGATAGGTCTATTTCTTCACAGTTAATACAAAACAAAGTGGCTGAGTACTATAAAATTAGGGTTGCTGATCTTTCGAGCAAAACCCGTAGCCGCTCTATAGCTCGCCCCAGGCAAATGGCTATGTATTTATGTCGGGAGTTAACCAAATTGTCTCTTCCTGAGATAGGACAATGTTTTGGTGGTCGTGATCATACTACCGTAATACATGCCTGCAATAAAATAGCCAATCTAATTTCTTCAGATAGAAGATATGAAGAGGACCATAACAATTTGTACAGAACACTAACTAATTAGTGTTGATAAATTGTTTATAAAAATTAAGTTATTTTTTATCCACAGATTACGAACACTTTAGAAAGCTTAAAATTTTTTTTCTTGTTTTTAAAATTCAGAGACTTAGGGAGTTATACATATTTTTTATTACCTTAATAATAACTATTAATTTATACTTTAATAATGATATTTGAAGTTTCTAAAGATGTTTTATTAGATTCTATTTCTACCGTAATAGGGGTAGTAGAAAGAAAGCAATCGATGCCTATTTTATCTCATTTGCTTGTTGAGGAAACCTCATCAGGAGTTAGGCTTGTTGGGACAGATTTGGAGGTCGAAATAGAGGTTTTGATGCAGATTGAGTCCTCTAGCGAAGTGAAGACAACACTTCCAGGAAGAAAACTATTTGATATTTGTAGATCCTTACCAGATGGGTGTAACGTGCGATTAAGCGTTGATAACCAGAAAATAAAAATTGAGAGCGGTAAAAGTAAATTTTCACTTGTGCCCCTAGAGCCCTCCGAGTTCCCCAGAATGAATCAAGTTCAATCAGACCAAGGAAATAAGATCAAATCCGATGCTTTATTAAACCTCTTAGAAAATACCTCTTTTTCTATGGCAAACCAAGACGTTAGGCATTATTTAAATGGTGTCATGATAAGCATACAGGAGAACCAAATGATTGCGGTTGCAACAGATGGTCATAGGCTTGCAGTAAGTAAAGAAACCATAAAAAACGAGGAAGCCAACAATATTAGTATAATCATCCCAAGAAAAGCGGTTAATGAGCTGCTAAAAATAGTTAAAAGTGGAGAAAACATCATTTTTTCACCAGAAAAAAATCAAATTTGTGTAAAAACAGGAAGCATATCAATAACAAGCAAGTTGATCGATGGGGCATTCCCAGACTATGAGAAAGTTATACCTAAAGACCCTAAAACCACCTTTATAGCTGACAGAAAAAACCTCAAAGACACCCTACAAAGAGTAGCGATACTATCAAATGAGAAATACAGAGGAATTAGAATAAATATTGATAAAAATCAAATACTTATAAAAGCAAACAACCCCGAGCAAGAAGAAGCTGAGGAGCTTCTTGAGGTGGATTATAATGGTGAGCCCATGGAGGTTGGATTTAATGTTAGCTACCTTATAGAAATACTAAATGCCATTGAAGATGAAAATATCGTCTTCTCGCTGGTGGATTCGAGCTCAAGCTGCCTTATACATGGAAATAACGACCCCAAAAGCAAATATGTAGTTATGCCCATGCGCCTCTAAAATGAATGCAGTTTTCATTTGTCGATATCGCAAATTTCAGGTCTATTAAAAAAGGGACCATCACCGCTGCCCAAACAAATCTTATTATCGGACCAAATGGATCAGGCAAAACCTCTACCCTTGAGGCACTCTATTTCCTAATTAAGCTAAGGTCCTTTGTTACACGCAAAAAAAAGACTCTAATAAGTTTTGAAAAAAACGAATCCACAATATTTGCCTCAATAAAAAACAAAAACTCACAACACAAGGCAGGAACTCTCTTTACAGCAAAAGGCACAACTTCAAAAATAAACGGAAGCAAAAGCAACCTTAAAGACCACCTAGGTATACTCCCAATGGTAGCAATCGAGCCCAACGCTCAAGACTTAATTACTACAACCCCAGGCTCCAAAAGAAAATTCCTAGACTGGTGGGTGTTTCACGTGGAACAAGAATTCTTGACAACCTATATTGACTACAAGAGGTGTTTAACAAATAGGAACATACTTCTAAAAAAGGGCGCCAACACTGATCCATGGGACATACAAATTTCATTGCACAGTAATAAAATAACATCCTTCAGGGGGACACTAATTGATGAGATAAATAAAACTTTTGTTTTGTTAACAGAAAAATACCTAAATAAACCGCTACACATAAAGCTTAACCCTGGTTGGCCAGCAGATATTAGCATTCAGGAGGCCCTAAAAGCATCATATTTAATAGATAAAAAAAGGGGGTTTACGCAAAATGGAGCCCACAGAGCAGACTTTGAGATATTTGATTCCACCAAAAGACACGCAAGAGACTATTTATCCAGAGGGCAACAGAAGGTTATAGCGAGTATTTTCTATATTGCGCTTTACAAGGCGCTTTCTCAGAAAATGAATAATTCAGGAATTATTCTATTTGATGATCCGCTAGCTGAGCTGTCTGATGTAAGCTTAAAGTTTTTATTAGCAGAACTAGGCCAGTTAGAGGTACAATTATTTATTACTTCATTGCGAGAAAGTAATTTATTTGAGCTTATTGAGCCCAAAGTGTTTCACGTGAAACAAGGTTTAATTAAAGAGGCGATATGACCAATAAAACAGATTATAATTCCAGTAATATCAAGGTCTTAAAGGGTCTTGATGCTGTACGAAAAAGACCGGGAATGTATATTGGAGATACAGATGATGGCTCGGGCTTACACCATATGGTTTTTGAGGTACTTGATAATTCAATAGACGAGTCATTAGCTGGTCACTGTAATGATATTAAGGTTTTTATTCACAAAGATAACTCTATTACTGTTGAGGATGATGGTAGGGGGATTCCGACTGATATTCACAAAGAAGAAGGAAGATCTGCTGCAGAGGTGATTATGACAGTACTTCATGCGGGCGGTAAGTTTGATGATAATTCTTACAAGGTTTCAGGCGGATTGCATGGTGTTGGCGTCTCTGTTGTTAATGCTTTATCTGAGGAGTTGGAGCTGACCATATACAGAGACAACAAAGTGCATTATCAAAAGTACGAAATGGGAGAGCCTTTAGCGCCACTTAAAGAAACTGATACATGTAATCAGTCCGGAACAAAGATAAGGTTTAAGCCAAGCTTAGAAATCTTTTCAACTACAGAGTTTGACTATTCAAGGCTAGCGCAAAGAATAAGAGAATTATCTTTTCTTAACTCAGGAGTTAGCATTGAACTGGTTGACGAAAGAGACAACAAAAAGGAGACATTTTGCTACGAAGGCGGAATTAGGGCATTTGTAGAGCACCTCAATAAATCAAAACACCCGCTTCATGATTCGATTGTTTATATTAAAAGCGAAAGGTCTGATGTCCAAGTAGAGCTCGCAATGCAATGGACTAACTCTTATCACGAGAATACGATTTGTTTTACAAACAATATTCCTCAGAAGGATGGGGGGACTCATATTGCTGGATTTAGAGGCGCCCTAACGAGAACGCTTAACAGCTACATTGAGAAGGAAGGCATTGCAAAAAAAGAAAAAATTAGCACTACAGGTGACGACGCCAGAGAAGGGCTCACAGCGGTGCTATCCGTAAAACTATCCGACCCAAAGTTCTCTTCTCAAACAAAAGAAAAACTTGTATCTTCTGAGGTCAAAGGTGCAGTTGAGTCTTTGCTCAATGAGCACCTCGATAGCTTCCTGTTAGAAAATCCAAATGAAGCAAAAATTATTACTTCAAAAATTGTTGAAGCTGCACGTGCACGAGAGGCTGCTCGTAAAGCCAGGGAGATAACCAGAAGAAAGGGCGCATTAGATTTAGGCGGCCTGCCTGGAAAACTTGCTGATTGCCAAGAAAAAGACCCAAGCAAGTCAGAAATATTTATCGTTGAGGGAGACTCTGCGGGAGGATCAGCCAAACAAGGTAGGGATAGACGCACTCAGGCTATTCTGCCGCTCAAAGGAAAAATATTAAACGTAGAGAAAGCAAGACTGCATAAAGCGCTTGAGTCAGCAGAAATTGCAGCACTGGTAACTGCTCTAGGTTGTGGTATCGGTGACGACGAAGAGATAAATATTGAAAAACTCAGGTATCACAAAATCATAATTATGACTGATGCAGACGTTGATGGCTCACACATTAGAACTTTGCTTTTAACTTTCTTTTACCGAAGAATGAAAAAACTTGTAGAAGAAGGCTATGTTTATATCGCTCAACCGCCTCTTTATAAAATTAAAAAAGGGAAACAAGAGCAATATGTTAAAGACGATCAAGAGCTCGACAGCATTATTCTTAGTCAAGCTATTGAGGGTGCTCAGCTTGTGGTTTCTGCGGGCGCCCCACCATTAAAACCAACCGCCTTTGAGGCCTTGGCGCGGGGCTATGTTAAGGCTAAAGCCTCCCTTAGTCGGCTATCAACACAGTTCCCCGAAAGCTTATTGTGGGCATTAAGTGAGCTACCCGTTCCGGTCATGCAAAATGGAAATTCAAATAAAAATTCGGATAAGTGGTTCAAAGATCTAGAAGATAAGTCACATAGCTTAAACGAAAGGGTAAAAGCAGGATTTAGCAGCTCTGATAATGACTCAATAGAAATCGAAATGATTATAAGTGGCGTAAGAAAAAAATATTATTTAACTTCAAGCCTTTTTGGATCTAAAGATATGAAAGCTTTAACAGAGTTCTCAAAAACTATTTCCGGATTAATTGAAGCTGGTGCGTCAATAACAAAAAATGAAGAGTCTATAGATATTAATTCTTTTTCTCAGGCCATGGATTGGCTTATTGAGAAAGCAAAAAAAGGACACTCCATTCAGAGATACAAGGGCTTAGGTGAGATGAACCCTGACCAGCTTTGGGAGACTACCGTTAATCCTGAGACTAGGTCCTTACAAAGAGTAAGCGCAGAAATAGCCGAGCGGGCATCCTTGAGTGGTCTTTTCGAGGAACTGATGGGCGACGATGTATTGCCTAGGAAAGAATTTATTGAGAAAAATGCGATGGCAGTCTCAAATCTGGATATTTAATTCGGCTTATTAGTAGAAATCCAGTCTTTAACTTCTTCGGTTAGCTCATGGTAGTGCTTATTATTTCCTGAAATAGGCGCCCCTATGATAACTTTAATTTTTCCTGGCCGCTTCAACACGCCCCGCCTTTTCCAAAATCTTCCGGCATTATGAGTTACGGGCAAAATATCGACTCCAGCCTCTTGGGCTAATATGGCTGCGCTTTGTCCAAACCTCCCAATTTGGTCTTCTGGCATCCGGGTTCCTTCGGGGCAAATATTCACAAACATCCCCTTTTTTATCTTTTCTTTGCCCTGCTCTATTACCTGAGAAACAGCAGTTTTTCCAGCCTTTCTATTGATCGCAATGGGCTTAAGCAAGATCCATGCAAGCCCAAATATTGGTAAATAAATTAACTCTCTTTTCATGACCCAAGACTGTCTTGGTAAAAACAATACTTGAGCAATGGCTTCCCACGCAGAAGAATGTCTTATCGCGATGACGCATGGGCTTTTTGGAATATTTTCAGCTCCCTCAACCTCATAGTCTAAATCACAAAGGTTTTTTAAGAGGAACATAGAGAATTGAGCCCAATATATTCCCAATTTGTATGCATTATTTTGCGAGAAGGGCGCAATAACAATAATAAGTATTGCAATAATCAGACCAGATAAAAAAGCCAATGGGTAAAAGGCAAGCGACCCAACAAAAGCTTTCAAGCAATCCCCCAATGTAAAATCAACTCGTATAAATTTTTAAATGTAAGAATTTCACTGTAGGGTTTTTCTTCTGGCAATGAATAAAGGTCATTAGATATATACACAGGATAAGCATCAACGCTTAGCGCTAAGTCCATATCAGATTTTTTGTCACCTACCAAAGGGATATTTTTAATATTTGAAATATTCCATTTACGCATGGCTTGCTGTATGAGCCCAGATTTTGGTTTCCTGCAATTACAGCCCTCGTCTGGCTTATGAAAGCAATAAAAAATGTCATCAACGGCTCCGCCATACTTTTCCACTTCAAGTAGCATTTTGGTTTCTATTTTTTTTAATTGCTCAAGCGTTAACATCTCTCGCCCAATCGCGGATTGATTGCTGATGATAAATATTTTAAAGCCTTTTTTCTTTAAAGCTGAAACCGCTATCATGGCCTTTCTGATAGGATGCCATTGTGCAGGAGAAAGAATGTAGTTTGGTGAGTCCTCATTTAGAACTCCGTCTCTATCAAGAAAAATTATTTTTTCTGCAAGGTCTGGTTTATTGGTCAAGCGAAGCTTCAATTAAGCCCTGCAGCTCTTCTACTGCAACGCGTTTCTGTTCAAGTGTGTCTCTATCTCTGATAGTAACCGTATTGTCTTTTAGCGAGTCACCGTCAATGGTTATACAAAAAGGAGTCCCAATTTCATCTTGTCGTCTATATCTTCTCCCAATAGCACCTTTTTCATCATATTCGCAGGCATACTTTTTAATAAGCTCAGAATATATACTTTTTGCCATCTCTGGCATACCGTCTTTTTTTACAAGAGGAAATATACCGGCCTTTATAGGCGCAATTCTAGGATCAAATCTCAGAACCGTTCTCACTTCTCCTTTTATTTCCTCTTCGTAATAAGCATCACATAAGAACGCGAGAGTTGCCCTATCTGCACCTGCGGAGGGCTCAATAACATAAGGAATGTACCTTTTGTTCTCAGACCCTTCAGTATCATCAAAATAGGTTAAATCTTTTTTACTGTATTCAGAGTGCTTTCTAAGATCGTAGTCTTTTCGGTTTGCTATACCCTCAAGCTCGCTTCTCCCAAAAGGGAAATCATATTCAACATCCGAACAAGCATCAGCATAATGAGCAAGTTCGTCTTTTTCGTGGTCTCTAAGGTAGAGCCTATCAGGACTGAGGCCATAATCTAAATACCATTGATATCGGCGATTACGCCAATAGACATACCATTCTTGGGCCTCATCAGGTTTGCAAAAAAACTCTATTTCCATCTGCTCAAACTCTCTACTTCTAAACGTAAAGTTTCTAGGGTTTATTTCGTTTCTAAAAGCTTTTCCTATTTGTGCAATACCAAAAGGGAGCTTGACCCTTGTGGAGTCGCAAACATTTTTAAAGTTTACAAATATCCCCTGAGCAGTCTCAGGCCTAAGATAGGCGACACTTGAGCTATCTTCTGAGGCGCCTACAAAAGTTTTAAACATAAGATTAAAAGACTTTGGCGAGGTAAGGGTTCCTGGCCTAGAGGCATTGGGGGCTAATATTTTTTCTCTTACTTTAGCATCCTCAAGCGATACATTTTCGATGCTTACGCTAATGTCATTACCATGTTGCTTGATGGCTTTTTTATAGAGCTTTTCATGGAACGATAAAAGCTCTTCGGTGGAGGGGCTCTCCGCCTGAGAAGGGCTTGCAAGAAAAAATTCAAAGATATTTTTATCTTTTAAATTTATAGAAAAAAAGAAAAGCTGATCGGCCCGATACCTGGACTTCGTCTCTTTGCAGTCAGTCATAGGATCGCTAAATCCCCCAACATGCCCCGAGGCCTCCCAAACCCTTTGGTTCATGATGATGGATGCATCTTGTCCAACCATCTGAAAGTTTTTTGGAGCCCCATCTAAAATCAATGTCTCATTGTGGCCCGATACCATATCTTTCCACCAGGCTTCCTTGATGTTCCTTTTTAGTGCATTGCCTAACGGGCCATAGTCCCAGCAGCCATTTATGCCCCCATAGATTTCGCTCGAGGGGTAAATAAACCCCTTTCTTTTAGCCAGGGCAACGATTTTATCCATAATTTAAGCCATAAATGAAAATTACATATGGATTATAAACACATGCCACTGAAAAAACGAATAAATAAAAATTGATAGAAAAGCACAAAAATAGTGCAAAAATTAAAATATGCATTATAATTGTGCATTACTAGCTGGCTAATGCTGGCTTTTTTAATTTGAATTAAATAAGGAGAATGAAATGTCAGCAGAAGTTTTAAAGCTTATTAAGGAGAAAGAAGCAAAGTTTGTTGACCTTAGGTTTACAGACACCAGGGGTAAGGACAATCATGTTACCGTTCCAGCGAGCCAAATAGATGATGAGTTTTTTACAAAAGGCAAAATGTTCGATGGGTCATCTATCAACGGATGGAAAGATATTCACGAAGCGGATATGATTTTGTCGCCTGATCCGTCTACTGCAGTTGTGGATGTATTTTCAGAGGAAACAACAATCAATTTAAGGTGCGATGTTGTTGAGCCAGACAGCGGTGAGGGTTATAACAAATGCCCTAGAGTTGTTGGCGCTAAAGCTGAAAAATACCTATCTGAAACTGGTATCGCTGATACAGCCTTCTTCGGTCCTGAGAATGAATTTTTTATTTTTGATGATGTGGCCTGGGGCTCAACGATGAATGAGTGCTTTCACACCATTGACTCCTCAGAGGGGGTTTGGAATACTGGCCGAGCCTACGATGAAGGAAACTTAGGGCATAGGCCTGGTATTAAGGGTGGCTATTATCCTGTTTCACCCGTTGACTCCTTGTCAGACATGAGAGCCACTATGTGTATAGCCCTAGAAGATATGGGCTTGGTCACAGAGGTTCACCATCATGAAGTAGCAACAGGCGGTCAATGTGAAATTGGTGTTAGATTTGACACCTTGGTCAAGAAGGCTGATGCAGTACAAACATTTAAATACGTTGTAATGAATGTGGCAAATGCCTACGGCAAGAGCGCAACATTTATGCCTAAACCACTTGTCGGAGATAACGGAAGTGGTATGCATGTGCACCAATCCATAGCAAAAGGCGGGACCAATCTATTTTCAGGTGATGTTTATGCTGGCCTCTCTGAAACCGCATTGTTTTATATTGGAGGAATCATTAAGCATGCAAAGGCTGTTAATGCTCTTACAAACCCATCAACGAACAGCTACAAAAGGCTTGTCCCAGGATTTGAGGCACCAACCTTCTTAGCCTATTCAGCTAAGAACCGCTCTGCATCAATTAGGATCCCATACGAATCTAATCCAAAAGCGGCCCGTATTGAGGTGCGCTTCCCTGATTCTACGGCAAATCCATATTTTGCATTTGCTGCGATGCTAATGGCTGGCCTTGATGGAATTAAAAATAAAATTCATCCAGGAGATGCTTCCGATGCAGACTTATTTGCATTGGCAGAAGGAAACATGAGAGCCATGCCAACAGTAAGCTTCTCGCTAGAAGAAGCGCTTGATGCTTTAGACAAGGATCGTGACTTCTTGAAAGAGGGCGGTGTATTTGATGACGAAGTCATTGATGCATACATTAACCTCAAGTCACAAGATGTCACTCGCTTAAGGATGACCACTCATCCGGTAGAGTTTGACATGTACTACAGTCTATAAACAAAAAAATATAAGGGGGGGGGTGTAAACCCCCCCCCAATAATTTATGGCATTAGCGTTGGTCAGAAATATTACTGAATCTAAACTAACTGAATTTAGTTCTTCGGTTATCGATCACATATCAACTGCAGTTTTGTTGTTTAGTGAAAATCGATCCCTTGTTGGTATAAATTTAGCTGCACAGGAAATGCTTGGCATTGGACCTGCATCTTCTTTAGGAAAAAAACTAGAGGAATTATTTTTCGCATCATCCCCCATTGTTGATATCTGCAACAAAACATTTACGCATGGCAACGGATATGATTGTTATGCAGACATCTTAAGAAAAAGTGACGCAATAGAAATTAAAGTGATTGCAAAATCTTCTTTGTTAGAGTCAGACAGTAAATATGCAGTGCTAGAACTTATAAATATTTCGCAAAATGATGCCCTTAGAGACGAACGATTTTATGCGCAACAACAATTAAATAAAAAAATTGCGAGACAACTTGCACATGAGATAAAAAATCCTCTTGGAGGCCTTCGAGGCGCGGCACAGTTATTAGAGCGTAAATTACCGGACGAAAATCTTCATAAATATACAGATATTATTATCGAAGAGTCAGACCGACTGACGAAGCTTGTTGATAGTATTTTGTTAAGCTCTGGCAAGCCTGACACAAAGGTGATAAACCCGCACGAGATTACAGAAAGAGTTCTAGCGCTTTTTGAAAAACAGGAAGGCACGAGTTTAAAAATAACGAAAGATTATGATCCAAGCCTACCAAACATTAGTGTTGATTTTAATCAGGTGGTTCAAGCTTATTTAAATCTTGCTAAGAACGCATTAGAGGCCATTGAGGGGGTAGCTGATGGCAAAGTTGTTTTCAAAACTCGCATCGAATATAACCGTATTGCCTTATTTAAGCGTTACCCTGTTGCCGTTGTGCTGTCTGTTGTTGATAACGGTCCAGGCATTCCGCAGGATCTGCAAGAAAATATATTTTATCCCTTGGTCTCAACCAAAGATAATGGATCTGGACTTGGGCTAACTATTTCTCAGGGCCAAGTTGAGAGAAACGGTGGAAGCATAGAGCTCAAAAGTCATCCCGGACAAACTATTTTTAGCATGATATTTCCTGCCTCAAACATGGAGAGAGAATGATCCCAGCAGGCATTGAGGTGTGGGTGGTTGATGACGACAGTTCTTTGAGATTTGTTTTAGAGGAAGCGCTTCAAGACGCAAACATGATCACTAAAAGCTTTGAAAGCGCAGAATCATTTATAGCGGCTTATGATAATTCTTCACCAGACGTAATTGTCACAGACATTAGAATGAACAAGCTTTCAGGCTTTGACTTGATGGATTCGGTTCAAGCCAGAGACCCCAAGATTCCAATTGTAGTGATGACTGCGCATTCAGATTTAGAGAATGCAGTCTTATCGTTTAAGGGCGGAGCATTTGAGTATTTGCCAAAGCCTTTTGATCTAGATTATGCGGTTGAGATTGTTCAAAAAGCAGCAAACAGCAAAAACGAAAAACTCCCATCCAATCAAACTGATCATCCCCCTCAGGCAGCAAGAAAAATTATTGGTAAGGCGCCAGCCATGCAGCAGGTCTTTAGGACGATTGGAAGATTGGCCAAGGCTAATCTTACGGTATTAATTCATGGGGAGTCTGGAGTTGGCAAGGAGCTAGTAGCTAAGGCGATTCACGACTCTTCAGCAAGGTCAAAAAAACCTTTTGTTCCCTTGAATATGGCAGCAATAAATAAAGAGCTACTAGAGAGCGAACTCTTTGGTCACGAAAAAGGTGCTTTCACCGGTGCGGACAAAAGAAGAGTTGGGAGATTCGAAGAGGCTAATGGCGGGACAATATTTCTTGATGAAATTGGAGACATGTCTTTAGATATGCAAACAAGGCTGCTTAGAGTGCTTGCAGAAGGAGAGATAAGCAGAGTGGGCGGCCAACAAATAATTAAAGTGGATACAAGAATTATTGCTGCAACTCACCAAAATCTATGGGCATTGGTAAAGTCAGGAAAATTTAGAGAGGACTTGCTGCATCGATTAAACGTCATGAGCATTAATGTTCCCTCGCTCAAAGAGCGTAAGGAAGATATTTTAGAGCTTGCAGAACACTATCTAACGCTTGCTGCCAATGAGATTGGCGTAACACAAAAAGTACTCAGCCAAGATGTTGAAGAAATATTTTTAAATTATGCATGGCCAGGTAACGTTAGAGAATTAGTTAATGCATGTTACAGGAGCACAGTTTCTTCGGCTGGCCGTGAAATTCAATCTTATGATCTTCCCCAAGAGATGCGCATTAGCACCAAGTCTGCGGGATCAGAAGGCTGGGAGGAATCTTTGATTAGCTGGGCTACCGAGGCACTTGAGAGCGGAAACGCAGGAGAGGGAGCCTTGCTTGATTTAGCAAAGCCTCAATTCGAAAAAGCCTTATTAACCGCGGCATTAATTTATTCAAGGGGTAAAAAACAAGATGCCGCAAAACTTTTAGGGTGGGGAAGAAACACGCTTGCAAGAAAGGCCAAAGAGCATAATATTAAAATTTAATCTTGATGTGCTCTTCCTACCAAGTCCGTAATGGAGCTAACTTCTTTTTCTTTAAGATAAGCACTTATATAGGCATTAATTTTTTTTATTGCCATAGGATCATAGAAAAGTCCTGTCCCAAGACCAATAGCCGTCGCCCCGGCCAATATGAACTCAATCGCATCTTTGCCGCTGCAAATCCCGCCTTGCCCTAGAATTGGGATGCCCTTAGGATTGGCAACTTTAAAGACTTTGAAAACATTTAATAATGCAATGGGCTTGATAGCAGGACCGGACAGGCCTCCTTGAGTATTGCCAAGAATGGGCTTTTGATGTTCGACATCAATAGCCATGCCCATTACGGTATTTATTACAGAAAGCCCATTCGCTCCCGACTCAATGCATGCTTCGGCCGATTCAGCGATGTTTGTTTGGTTGGGGGATAGTTTGGCAATAATAGGCTTATCCGTTTCTTGTCTGCAAGCATGGATAACTTGTTTGGATAGATCAGGATTATTACCAAATTCAACGCCACCCTTTTTTACATTGGGACATGAGATATTTATCTCCATAGCGCTTACGCTGCTTTTATGAAATATTTTTGTCACTTGTGCATACTCTTCAACAGAAGATCCGCATACATTAGCAAATATATGAGTATTAAATTTTTGTCTGGGAAGAATCTCTTCAGTAATATACTTAGCGCCAGGATTTTGTAAGCCTATAGAATTAAGCATGCCTGAGGCAGTTTCGACTACTCGGTGTGGCTCATTACCTTGTCTAGCTTCGCTATAAGCTCCTTTAAGTATTAGCCCCCCCGCTTCGTCATTTGAGAAGCCCTCAATACGAGTATATTCATCCCCATAACCTATACACCCAGAAAGTAAAACGATTGGTGATGTAAGGTTTAGGCCACAAAAATCTACAGAAATACCCATTCTTTAAATATTATATGAGACTAGCATTTAAAAGAACAAAGGAAACTATGCCAGCCGAGATAATTCTTTTTGAGCCAGAAATTCCTCCTAATACAGGCAACATCATGCGCTTATGTGCCAATACTGGCTCGAGATTAAATTTAATCAAGCCCTTAGGCTTTGATATTGATGAAAAAAGCCTTAGAAGGGCGGGCATGGATTATAGGGAGCTTTGTGAGCTAAATTTATTTGATAACTATGAATCTTGTCTCGAATATTTTAAGCAACGAAGAATTGTTCCTATTTCGACCAAGGGGGGAGCAAGCCTCTTTAAATTCAAATTTAAAAAAGACGACTGCTTATTGTTTGGGCCAGAAACAAGGGGGCTTCCGTCATTTATTTTGGATGGTTTCTCTGCACAAGAAGTTGTTAGAATACCTATGATAGAGGGGTCAAGAAGTATGAATTTATCAAATGCAGCTTCGGTGGTGCTCTATGAACAGCTCAGGCAGGTTGGTTTTTGTGAATAGTAGGAATAGGCCTATCAAGCAAATCCTTAATGGCATTATTAATATTTTTGCCATCATATAAAATTTTATAAAGCTCCGTCGCAATAGGCATTTCTAAGCCCTTTGATTGCGCTAACTGATAGATTGCCTTTGTCGTATAGTACCCCTCTACTACCTCATTTATTTGAGAAAGAGCATCCTCACAACTTTTGCCCGAACCAATTAGTTCACCAAAGGATCTATTTCGCGACGCTTGACCGTAAGAAGTTAAAACTAAATCGCCAATCCCTGATAGGCCATAAAAGGTATTTTTATCAGCACCCATAGAGTCACCCAGATTAGCCATTTCATGAAGTGCACGCGTGATAAACGCTGCTTGTGCATTCTCCCCTAAGCCTTTCTTAGCCATAATCCCAGAACAAATGGCATAGATATTTTTTGTTGCTCCTGCTAGCTCTACACCCATGACATCTTGCGTCTGGTAGGATCTAATGTTTGTCCCTTTAAGGATTTCTGAAACTTGATTTAATGCCTTGGTATTTAGAGATGCTAGGGCAACCGCACTTGGCAAGCCTTCGCTTAGTTCTCCACTAAATGTAGGGCCTGAAAAGCTAATGCCCGCAGCCCTGTCATTGCCTATGGTTTTTTCAAAAATTTGATGTGGCAGTAAACCAGTGCTTTGGTCGATGCCTTTTGATCCCCACATAATAATTTCAGGGCTTAATAGGTTATTTATTTGTTTGAGCACAGATTCAAACGAGCCAACGGGCGTTGCAATAAATACAAGGTTTCGATCCTTAAGGTCATTTAGGTTGGTCGTTTGAGCGCAGTATGGCAGATCTTTCTTGTTGTTTCTTGCATAAGCAAGAACATCCATTTTGTTGCTAAGCAGCTTTGCAATCGCTTGCCCCCAGGCACCCAGCCCAATGATTCCAATTTTTGTTAATGTGCTCAATGAATTTTTATATTTTCGGTACTAGATTCGTTATTTTGTGCTTGGGATTTAGCGTAGAGAGCATCAAAGTTTATTGGCTGAAGCAATAAAGGTGGAAAACCTCCAGAGGCAACAAGCTTTGCTACCTGCTCTCTCGCAAAAGGGAAAATTTGATTGAGTGCATAGGTGCCTAAAATGAGCGACAGCTCTTTTTCTTCGAATCCTTTGATTTCAAACATCCCTGCTTGCACAATCTCAACAAGAAACAATGTCTTATCCTCGAGATGCGCCTTAATGCTTAAAGCGATAAGAACCTCATATCTGTCTTCACCTTTTTTTGATGAGCTTGACTTGATATTTAGGTCTGTTTTTGGGCCCGCAATTTGTGAGGAGATGACTGGCCCATCGGGCGCTTCAAATGACACGTCTTTGATATAAACGCCAAGCAACTTGATGGCTTTATTTTCGTTAGTATCAGTCATAATTATTTTTCAACAGGCAGCCTTTGAGACTCCCACTCTGCCATCCCTCCTTTTAAAACATATACCTGCTTAAACCCTTCTTTGTTTAATCGAGTGGCCTCTTTTGCAGCACTAATGCCTGTATTACAAACCAAAATGATGCTTCTTTCTTTGAGCTTATTAATTTTAGGGTCATTATTATCAATGGATGACGGAGAGTTTTTAGCTCCTGATATAAAGCCTTTGCTAAAAGCGTCTGATGATCTTAGATCAAAGATTTTTGCATTTTTATTCATTAAAATGACAGCCTGTTGGGTCGTTATGCTGTTTAAATTTAGTGACCTTTGATTGACTTCATACATCAGCACCAGAAGAAGCGAAGCAATTAATGCTAGGCTCAGCAATGGGTGCATAGTAAAAAAATAAATAATTTCGCCCATAGATATAATTGTTTTGTCTAATAACCCCCTATGTTAAGTTAAATGTTCACTTAATTAAATAATTGGAGCAAAAATGAAATCGGCGAGCGCGAGACACATACTGGTAAGCGAAGAAAAATTTTGCGAGGAACTTAAAAATAAAATTATTGCTGGAGAGGATTTCGCAGCAGTCGCTAAGGAGCATTCAATGTGCCCAAGCGGTGCTAGAGGAGGCGATTTAGGACAGTTTTATCCTGGACAGATGGTCAAAGAATTTGATGAGGTGGTTTTCTCTGAGCCTGTTAACGAGGTCCATGGCCCCGTCAAAACACAGTTTGGGTTTCATTTAATTCAAATTACAGAGAGGAGTGACTCCTAGCAAGCGCTCTTATGTATGCTCAAACTCAATCTGAGCGAATTTATGGCTTAGATGCGCTTCGCGCGCTGTCTATGTTATTGGGTACATTCATTCATGCTCCGGTTATTCTGCACATGAAAGATGCCGGCATCATTGCCGGGATCCAAGTTGTCGATATTCCTGATCCTCCCTTATGGGTGCTTTTAGCACTTGGCTGGATACATTATTGGAGAATGCCTGTCTTTTTTTTGCTGGCAGGGTTTTTTGCAGGACTCATGATTAAAAAGTATGGCTGGAATTATCTGGCTCGAGACAGATTCAATAAAATCTTTTTAGGCTTCTTGCTGTTTTTTGCTTTATATAATTTGGTTTTTTCAGGGGCCTTTTCTCACTTATATCATTTATGGTTTTTATATTACTTAGTTCTTATTTATCTTTGTTTTTTTGCATTAAGCTTTCTTAAAAAAATATTTTTAAAATCTGTAAGGTTTGATCATAGCTCGATAGGCTACACACTGATTGCCCTAATTTTTTTCTCTAATCTAGGCTCTGTGTATCCTTTTTATACTAGAGTGTTTCCTGAATATTTTGGCGACTTTAGCTTGGTGTCTTTTGCGCATTATTTTGCATGGTTTTTACTGGGTACATTTTTATATTCAAGCAGAACGCTGATTGAAATAATTTCTGCAAGCGCTATAAAAAGAAAATTTGGCTATGCCTCCATTTGTTTATTTGTTTTACAGGCCATGCTTTTAATTTTTGGCAATCCAGAGGATTCTCTCCACCAAGCTCTTTATGTCATTGGATTTACTCTTGCAGCAATTTTTACCACGCTTTATGTGCTTGCTCTTGCTTATAGCGCTAAATTAAAAATGAATTCAAAAATTAGTTTTTTTGTTGAGATAAGTTACTCTTATTATCTGTGGCATCTTTTTCCTGCGATTTACATAGGAGCAATGATGCTCTCTTTTGGGTTTGGGGCTTTGGAGATCGTGATTATTAATTTATTAATGATTCCCTTTTTTACATTATTGATGCATTTTCTCTTTGTAAAATTTACACCCCTTAGCTGGATCATCCAGGGCTATAAGAAATCAGATTTTAAACCTTTTGGCTAGGTTTTTTTGAGCGTGGGTGTGCCTTATCGTATACCTTCGACAAATGATCAAAATCCAAGTGCGTATAAATTTGTGTTGTTGATAAGCTTTCATGGCCTAGCAGTTCCTGCACTAAACGCAGATCTTTGCTTGATTCGAGCATATGGGTAGCAAAGCTATGTCTGAGTATATGTGGACTTAGCTTTTGATTGATGCCCGCCTTAATCCCCCAAGACCTAATGCTTTTTTGTACTGAACGGACGCTAAGCCTTTGTCCTGATTTAGTTAAAAAAATTGCTCGATCCTCCACGGATGAAATTTTTATTCTATGATCCAGCCATTTGTTGAGAGCGGCCTTTGCTACATTACCAAAAGGAAGCGCTCTCATTTTATTGCCTTTGCCTTTAACGGTTAAAATTTTATCATCCATTGCCACATCCTCAATATTTAAGCCAACAACCTCCGACACTCTCAGCCCAGAAGAATAGATGAGCTCAAAAATAGCATGATCACGAATTTTTGTATGATTGGTTAATTTCACATTTAGCAGCCTTGAAATTTCATCGACATTGAGAGTTTTGGGAAGGCCTTTTGGGGCCTTAGGCGCCTTGATTCCTGAGCAAGGGTTTGACCTAAGAACATCTTGCTTAACCAAATACTGGAAAAAACTTTTGAATGATGAGATTTTTCTTGTAATGCTTTTAGCGCTCAAGCCGCGAGAGTATAAGTGCCTTGTGTAGCTTGTGAGCTCAGTATTTTTAATTTTTAAAAATGTAATATTATTTGCCCTACAGAAGTTTTGAAGGCTGCGGATATCAGAAATATAGGCTTTGAGCGTATGAATGGAGAGCCGAAGCTCATTTTTGAGATACAGCTCGAATTGCTCTATGAGCTTATTATCCATTGTTTTGGGACAGTCTAATGACATTGGCAGTGAACAAAGTGCCAATGGCTTGTAAATAATCAGTATTTTGAGACGGATTAAAGAAATGCTTTGTCTCGCTTCCTAAGACAATCGCTCCGACTGAGCTTTCGTGCCTTAAAGGGATAGTGGCAATGGATTTGATTTGCTTGGCCTTTTTGGCTTCAAGCTTGCTAAATAGGGCTATAATTTTGGCTTCATTAAATTCTCCACAAAAGGGAGTTTTTTTATTTGCAAGCTCAAATACCAGTGGTGATGTCTTAGCATTAAAGCCTATGACATGGCGATTTGAGGGCTCTTGCGGGTTAAATTGTATGGTGTCCTCAATATAATACACTGAGTGATTGACCAAGGGATTTTTGGTGAGCACTTGATCAGTAATGGCAATAATTTCACTTAAGTTTCTTGTAATTGAGATAAGCGCACCGTATGAAATAGCCCTTTGAAATAAATTAGAATTCTCAGAAGCAATTTTTACTAGCTCCAGCTTCTCATGCTCTATGAGCGCTATTTTTTCTTCATAAACTTTAAATCGATGTTTTACAAAATCAGACTGTGGGGCCTCAAGCTGTAGGTTTAGCTCCTCAAGCTTTTTTGGATTTTCAATAAAGTAATCAAGTATGTCCTTAAAGCTCATATTTTTTTTCATATGTCTATTTTCAATTCTTTTTCTATTTCAGATGGCCCGAAAAGCCATGCCTCTTGCGTATTCACATCTAATAAAACCTTTAGTGTTCCGCCTTTCATTTTTACTGCCAAAGGGTTTTCTAGCTCGTGTGTTTTGATCGCAATTGACGCTGCAGCAACTGCGCCGGTACCACACGCAAGCGTTTCACCTACGCCTCGCTCATGCACTCTGAGCGAAATTTGGCCAGGGTGATCAATAGAATAAACACCAAGGTTAACGCCTTCTGGAAATGCATTGGTATTTAAGAGTGATTGTTTGAGAGAATTGAGATCAATATCTAAAATATTATTGTGATAGATAACAGCATGTGGATTTCCTACAGATATAAAATTATATTCCCAGCTAACCTGATTATCTTGAAATGTGTTTTCATGATGTTGTGCTTTATGTTGGGCAGGAACATTCTCTGAGGTATTTCCTAGGCACACACCAATTTCACCGTTTTGCACAAGGTATTTAATTTTGATCTTTTGGGAATAAAGCTCAAAGCTTTCTTTTTTATAAAAGTGCTGAACAAAATTCACCACGCACCTTGCCCCATTTCCGCACTGCTCTGCTTGTGAGCCATCTCTATTTAATATGGAATAACCGAAAGATTCATTTTTTGATTCATGAATAAAAATAAGCTGATCATAACTATCAATGACTAGCTCATTAAATTTTGACAGGGTTGTTTGATTTAAAAAGTCATCTTGTCGCATAGGTATCATTATGAATGCGTTGCCTGCACCATTCATTTTTAAGCACTTTAGTTCTGACACGATTTGATTTTTTGCAATTATCTGTAATTAGTCTCATACTGATAATAGCATGGACTTATTTAATCGCTTGAAGGCGATAAAATTTTTGATAAGTAACGGCTTATCTTTTAGAAAAGTGAGGCATATGCGGAGAATACTGATCCTGAATCCAAAAGGAGGGTGTGGAAAAAGTACAATTGCGACCTCATTAGCAGGGTATTTTGCCTCTAATGGTCATAAGGTTGCGCTTGCTGACTATGATCCACAAGGCTCGAGCTTAAGCTGGCTCGCAAATAGGCCTGAAAAAAAACCTAAGATTTATTCCATCAAAGGCTATGAATCTGGCCTTAAAAATATCCCATCTGATGTGACCCATCTAGTGATGGATGCACCTGCGAGATCAGAGGGTCAGGAGCTTGATAATTTAATACGCATATCTGAGTCTATTGTTTTTCCTGTTCTCCCCTCGCCGATTGATATGGAGGCGGCAGTTGATTATCTTGATCTGATTCTTAATCAGCGGCAACTGGTTATGAAGCAAGCTAAAATGGCCTTAGTTGCAAATCGAATTAAAGAAAATACTTTGAGCTTTGATATTCTGGATGACTTTTTAGAAAAACAAAAAATTCCTTACGTAGCGACATTAAGAGAAAGCCAAAACTATATAAAATGTTTTGATCGAGGCTTGGGCATTCATGAGCTTGCCCCCTATTTGGCTTATACCGACTGGGAGCAATGGCAACCCCTAATTAACTGGATCGACTCAAAGAAATCATTGCCTGAGTAGATAAAATTACTACCACTCAAATCTATCTGAGGCCTTGTTCGCTTGGGCAAGTGCCTTAATTGAGCTTTCATAATTATTTTGTCGTAAAAAGAGATTCGCAGAAATAATCAGTGCGGTTTTTGATGGATAAAACTCGATGCTGCTGTCTATGTAGCTTCTTGCTTTGCCCCAAAGTTCTAGCTCAGCACAACATTGAGACAGCGCAATAAACAGGGCAGGTGAGCTTTTTGAATCAATTCTCGATTCTA
>Ga0255761_10000293_pt1 | contig 47093 bp, 34 predicted proteins | sample 071ome_29_FD_179961 | JGI IMG/M metagenome (GOLD analysis project Ga0255761, IMG submission 179961) | Coastal salt marsh microbial communities from the Groves Creek Marsh, Skidaway Island, Georgia - 071407BT metaG (version 2) | ecosystem: Environmental > Aquatic > Marine > Intertidal zone >... | reverse complement strand
GTGTATGAATACCATATGATCCGATAAAATGTGGGAAATTAGAAGAACATCCAATTCCAGAAACAACTACTGTTTGTTCAGGATCTAATTGTAATTCTACAACCGCATCTTTTGTTGCAGTCAAAACCCCAAAATCTCCACATCCAGGACACCATGTTGGTCTCTGATCTGCCCAGTCTTTTTTATTAAACTCTAATTTAATTGGTTCATTATCTGTTGACATTATTTATAACCTCTCCTTTACAGCAAGAACGACTTCACGAGGTAGTATATACTCTCCGTCATATCTTCTATAATGTTCTTTAATTTCATATCCAGACTCTGCTCTTATATGTCGTTGCATCTGTCCAGTATAATTTCCTTCAATCATTATAATTTTTACTCCTTTATCTTCAAATTCCGATAATATTTTTTTAACTTCATCTCCATGAAATGGTAAAATATATTTTATGTGTAGCTGAGATGTTTTCACTCCATCTTGATCCAATCTATTTCTTGCTTCTTTGACAGTATCTAAAGTAGACCCCCAAGTAACTAATAAAACATCAGCTTCATCCGAAGTGTACCCATCCACTGTTGGTGCAGGTAGGTTTTCTAATAGAACATCCATCTTTTTCATTCTTTTTTCCATTTGCTTTTCTCTCATCGCTATAGCATCTGGATAACCCGCTCGCCAATCCGATATTAATTTACCAGTTTCATCATGTTCATCTGAACCGGCATCATGTCTTCCACCTTTAGCACCAGGAATTGTTCTGGGTGATATTCCATCCTCTGTCAACTCATATCTAAGAAAACCATCAGGTACTTTATCTGGATAAAATTTACCTCTTTCTATCGGTACTTTATCGAAGTCATACAAAGGTACAGTTTCAAAATGTTCTCCTAAATACAAATCTGATGAAAGTAAAACAGGCATTTGATATTCCTCTGCAATATTTAACGCTTCTTGCCCTAAATAAAACCCTTCCTCAATTGATGATTGTGCTATAATTGCTCTTGGAAAATCACCTTGAGAAGCTCCATACAATTGGTTCAAATCACCTTGTTCAGTTTTAGTTGGCAACCCCGTTGATGGCCCTCCCCTTGCAACTTCAATCATAACGACGGGTGCTTCTATCATCGATGCAAATCCAACTACTTCAGTCATCAATGCAAATCCACCTCCAGATGTAGCGCAAGCAGATCTGGCTCCTGCATATCCAGCTCCTACTGCGAAATTGGCAACATTAATTTCATCTTCCATTTGTTTTACAACACATCCATGAAGTGGTCCATATTTTGAAAGGAATATTCCCACAGGGGATGCGGGTGTCATTGGATACCATGCATAAGATTGTAATCCACCATTCAACATTCCAAATGCTAATGACTCATTTCCTCCAATAACTAAATTTTCCATATTTTTAGAATAACTCATATTATGATCGATAGATGACTCATTTTCTAAAATCCATTCGTAACCTGCTTTAGCTGCGTTTACATTAATATTCACAACCTTTTCTCCTTTTCTACCAAAGGTATTCTTAAGCATCTCAATTAATACTTCTAAATCCAATCCATATAATGCGATCGCTGCTCCTACAAAAACTGTATTTCTTAAAACTTTAAGTGAAGGATCAATTTCTCTTGCTATCGCCATAGCTGGTATATTTATTAAATTTGCACCCTTTTCTGTGGCTAATTTGGTAGCATCCTCTTGTATCCTACTTCCTTGTGCATCATACAACACAATAGATCCTTTTTTTAACATATGCGAATCTACAATGAAACTATCTTTTCTCAATGCAATCAATAATTCTAAATAATCCGCTGGTGCTCTAACCTCTTCATTGGCTGCTCTAACGGAATATGATACATGACCTCCTCTAATCACAGATTGGTATAATCTGCTTCCGTGCACATGTAAATTACTCCTCGAACATACCTTAGCAAGTGTATCTCCAGAACTAAAAATACCATCTCCATTTTGCCCGGAAATACGTATTGACACTTCATTAACTTTCATAACTATCAACTCAACTTGATTATCTTGCATTTCATTATTATATTGATAATAAAATAATTTATTTGCAAGTCAAAAAACAAAGTTGTTTAATCTCACTCAAACTGTACCAATAAAAAGCCCTCTGATAGATTAATGAATTTATTTAATTCAAAATATTCACATATTCATATGTTTTTTACTATATTTCTGTTTAAATGCTCATTCCATGTGTATATTCCATATTTCCCCATCCATTTCCCATTTCATTTTTTAATTCACTCATTTCAATTTTATTCAAAACCCCGCTAAATGAATTGACCTTTATCATGTACTCATTGTAACACCATTTAGATTTAATTATATTTTTTAAATAGCCTCTTTCTAAGTGAAATTGAGCATGCCCATTAGAAATGATACCAACCTCCAAGCATTCATTTTCATTATTAGATAATTTCAATTGCAAGCCAGGTAGCTCCTCATTAAGATTTTTATTGGAATAATTTAATTTAATATCTATCTCATTAAATCTTATTTCCCTTTTATATTTTCCCTCAATTATGAAGTATGAGGTTGGATTTATTTTTACTCTTCTATTTTCATTTTTAATTGAATAAAATTTATCTTTTCTCCTAAAATTTTGAAATCCAAAAAAAGGAATGAATGAGGATAATACATTCCCATTTTCAAATACGATCCATACCCATGTCCAGGGTATAAGTGGCCCATTAAATAAAACTCTTTGAAAGTATCCTACCCCTGATAAATTTCCTTTAAAATTTAAAGTCTCAAAAATTCCCTTAAAATCAAATTTTTTCCAAGTGACTACGTTTACATTAAATAATTTATTTACAACTTTTGGCTTTATTTCAGTCAATTGAGGGTTTAATATATTTGGATCATTCATTGAATTCGCTGAAAATTTGATATTTGTATTTTCATTTACAAATTCGGCATTAACCTCAAAATGATCTTTTATGTCTCCTATTAAATTTGCAATGAAATTTTTTTCATTTTGATTATTTTTTGCAATTAAATACCCTTTATTAGACAATTCTGCCTCCATTTCTTGATGGATTACTCCCTCGTGAACTTTTTCACCATCAAAAATCCACCCAACTAAAGTGGTCATAAATTTTGTCTTTGCATTACCTTTTTTTAAATTCTTAATATTCATCCCTTTTTGCCAAATATTTCTGACTCCTATATTTTTACCTGCTTTTGAGGCAAATGCAAACATCAATTGTTTTGGTCCATACCCTTCTTTTTGATCAGGAAATAATAAAAAAAACCACCATGCAGATGAAACATTATTTTGCAGTTCAGGATGAATTTTCCATATTTCATTAAATGCATTATGGTTTAATTTTTCATTATCATTCATTTTCTATATGATTATTACTTCAATAATATACAATAATTTTTTCATTACCCACATTGTAATTAAATTACATTTATCATAATTTATAGCAAGTACATCACATTTAATAGTAAATATTAATATCATTGAAACAGTTTATATTCTGTTCTATTTCGATAATTATTGTGAGTAAAACCAATATAGATAAAATTACTAAACTTAATCTAAAAAATTATCTGAGTTGGCTATCTTATGACGTTGCTAATACATTTTATGCAGGAGGCATTTTACAACTGATGGCCCTATCATGGGTTTTAGTCAAAGGACAAGAAAATGGTTTATCTTATATCGAAGCAAATAACATGTTTCAAATTACTCTCTCAGTGTCATCTATATTCATGGCAATTATGTTACCTATTTTAGGCTCCATCAGTGATGTATTAAATGAACGTAAACGATTTCTCCTAGTTTTCACAGCTATAGCAATAATTTCGACTTATTTTTTTAGTATTGCATCAAATATTTATGTTTTATTGGTCGTATTTTCAATATCAATGATATTTTATCAATGGGCTCAAGTGTTTTATGACTCACAATTACAAGGCGTTGTTCCACCAGGAAGAGAAGCACAATTATCATCAATTGCGGTGGCGATAGGTTACCTTGGTGGTGGTTTTGTAATTGTTTATGCAGCATTTCTTTCTTCAAATGCTCCAAATGCCGATCCGCTACAAGGCCCCTTAACATTAGGTTATTTTCCGGAATTGATATATTTGATTATAGGTGGTTTTTTTGTATTTTCATTACCCATGATTTTAGTCAACGAAATAGATTGGGCATCATTAAGCACTAACTCAAATGATGCTGCCTTAATTGATAAATCTCCAGTTAAATTCAAAGAATTAATTAAATCAAGCTTTAAGGAATTGAAAGATACTTTTATTTCGATTAAAGATGAGAACAGAGGCATGTTATATTACATTCTTGCATGTTTTATCATCACTGATTTTGCAAATTTATTTGTTTTAATTAATGCCGCATATTTTCGTGATGGTTTGAACTTAAATGAGGATATTGTACTCAATATCTCTATACTTTTTGGAGCCAGTATTGTTTTATTTTCATATTTTATAGGTAAAATCGCTGATAGTTACGGCGCAAAGAGAGCATTCCAAGTCATCGGTATAATCTGGACTTTAAGTTTGTTAATTGCTGTTTTCATAGATTTGCCCATTATAATTGGATCTTTTGAATATACCTTGCCTATCAACACAGTTTACATTATTGCTGTTCTCATGGGACCCGCATTTTCAGGTATATGGATTTCACAAAGACAAATGGTATTAGAGTTAGTTCCATCAGAAAAAGAAATTGGAAGGTATTTTGGTATTACAAAATTTTCAGGTAAAATTTCCTCTGCATTTGGGCCCCTTATTTGGGCAGGATTACTTATTTTTGGAGAGTCCATTTTAGATTTTAATTTAACTAACTCATATCGAGTTGCAATATTTGGAATGGCATTCTTTTTGGTTATCGGTTTTTTGATTTTACACTATAAAGTTCCTAACAAACATCAAGAATTTAAAAAACGTAAAATTGATTTATTATCTGCTTTAGAGTATAATAATTCAAATTAATTAACCGTTTTAATCACTTTTATTTTCCTTTTGAATAAAATGTATATATTACATGTCTTATAATAATATATGAACGCTTTTCCTAATCCTAATGATATATTTAAAGGAGAAAAAGTAATATTCGCAACTGGATATCAGGTTAAAAGAAGTCATATTCGGCAGCATTTAATTTTGGGAGGGGTTATTAGTCTAACAATTATCGGAATAGTCATAGGAATTCCTATGTTATTAAGAGGATGGTATTTAGCTAGGAATTTTAGGAAAACAATAATTATCACAGAAACCAAATTTTACTTATATCATCACACAAATAATGTTTTCAATTTTGATCTCTCAATGCTATCTAATGTCATGTGGAGATCAACTTTCATGGGTTTCCTTGAATTAAGATTTGTATTAAATAATGGGCTTGATTATATTACCAAAGGAAATTTTTATGACAATGAAATTCAAATATTAATCAATATTCTAAAAAATCAAAGAGGATTAAATTAAAATTTCACAATCATATTCATGATATTGTCTTTATCAAAAATGAATATACAAATGCAACTTCTTTCAAATAATCATATCTCCCAGATGATCCACCATGCCCAGCACTCATATTAGTTTTAAGCAGTAATACATTATTGTCTTTTTTTATCTTTCTCAGTTTGGCTACCCATTTTGCAGGCTCCCAGTAATGAACTCTTGGATCGTTTAAACCTGCCATGACCAACATGTTAGGATAATACTTCGAATTAATACCTACTTGGTCATAAGGAGAATAACTCATCATATATTCAAAATATTCTAAATCATTAGGATTTCCCCATTCTAAATATTCAAAAGTCGTCAAAGGAATACTATCATCTAACATGGTATTTATCACATCTACAAATGGTACTTGAGCTACTACTGATTTAAATAATTGAGGTTCTATATTTGTTACTGCTCCCATTAACAAGCCTCCTGCTGATCCTCCTTGTATCGCTAATTTTTCAGATGAGGTATACCCATTTTGTATCAAAAATTTAGCAGAATCAATAAAATCATAAAACGTATTTTTTTTCTTTAACAATTTTCCATCATGATACCATTTTTTTCCTAACATCCCTCCTCCTCTTATATGAGCGATTACAAATACTATCCCCCGTTCAAGCAATGAAATTATCTTTGAATTAAAATTAGGTTCTATTGTAATTCCATAACTTCCATAACCATATAAAAGTAAAGGACTTGTTCCTTGATTTTCTTTTTTGGAAACAATTGTTAACGGAATTTTTTCACCATCTCTTGCAAGTGCGTATTTCCTATTAACTACAAAATCATCTTTGTTGTATTTATTTATAATTTCCTTTTTCTTTTCTAAAAGCATTTTTGTTTCAATATCATAATCATATACCGTTGATGGTGTTACAGGAGACGAATATCTTACTCTCAACAAATTAGTTTTGAAATTAGGGTTCGCCCCTAAACCAACCACATATACATCGTCATGAAATTTTATACTATGATCACTAAAGGTCTCTATATTAAAAATACGTATTCCTGATATTCCATTTTCTCTATATTCTAATACTCCAAAACTTTCAAATAACTTTATTGACTTTAGTCTACGATTTGTATTGGTTGGGACCAATTCGTCCCAATTTGCAGCATCATTTTTTCCAACTTTTGTTCTGCAAAATCTAAAATTTATTGCATTATCTGACGTTATAAAATAAAAATAACCACCATGATGATCTACATCAAATTCAACTTGGTCCTTTTGATGATTAAAAGATATTACTGAATTTGTTGCATCCTCCAAATCGATATATTTAACCACACTACTTTCCCTTCCATAAGACTCAATGAATAAGAATTTTTTATCCGATGATAGAAACGCTCCTACTCCAAATTCTTTATTTTCTTCTTCATATATTAGTAAATCCGGATCTGAACTTCTGATTGAATGCTGAAATATCCTATAACTTCTTTTTATCTCATCGATTGTGTTATAATATAATTTATTATCTGTAGAAAACAATACTCTCCCTCCTGTGTTTTCTATGTTATAATCCAATGTTTTTCCTGATTTCAAATCCTTAACATAGATTGTATATACCTCTGCTCCTGTTTCATCAATCGAATATGCCATTAAATCATGATGAAAATTTATATCTAAACCTCCTAACCTTGAATATTTTTTTCCATCACTAATTTTATTCATATCCAATAATACCTCCTCTTTCGCTTCCATTGTCTCAAATTTTCGACAATATATTGAATAATTTTTTCCTTTTTCAGTTCTTGAATAATAATAATAATTCCCTTCTTTTGTAGGTACAGTTTGATCTGTTTCATTGATTCTATTTTTCATTTCTTTGAATAAATCTGATTGCAATTTCTCTGTATCTTTCATGACTTTTGAAGTATATTCATTTTCTTGATTTAGATAATCGATAACATCTTGGTTTTCTTTCTCTCTCATATAATAATATGAATCATTCCATTTTTGTTCATGAATTGACACCATATGTCTCTTTCTTTCAGCCATTGGGGGTTTTATTTTATGCTCATCTACATTCATTTAGCTTCAGAATTTAATTATTATTTATTTTGAATAAAAATTTAATCAATAAGCATATCATATTTTGTTAATATTCGTTCTCTTATCAAATCTAATTTTTCAAGTAAAGTTTCTTTAAACTCATCTTGTGCCTCTAATATTATTTCTTCCATAATATCTCCATTTCTTTTAGCAATATGATATTCTAATTCTGGATGGAATGTCACACTCGCATATTTTGATATAATGTCATCATACGTGTCATATAGTTTTAATTCAATATTTTTCCTCTCCAAAAATGCTCCATCAGCAACACCATCTCTCATTTCCAAAAAGTTATCAAAAGATAATTGTGCAATTGCATCACCATTTGGTTTCCTTTTTATTGAAAACTCATTGATAATATCGCCCCATTCCTTTCCACTTTCTACTAACTCTAATAATTCTTTACAATCTTCAAAAGCTGCGTTCATTCCTTGTCCATAAAATGGGATTATTGCATGAGCCGCATCTCCAATTAATACTGCATTTCCTTTATTCCATGGTTCACACTTTATAGTACCTAAATTTCCTGTTGGGTTATTTTTCATATCATGAACTAGATTCGGCATTAAATCTTTTATATCTTTAAAATGTAAATCAAAAAATTCATTTATCTTGTCATCTTCAAGTAAACTACTAAAACCCGCATTTCCTTCATGTGGGGAAAATAAAGTTACAGTAAATGATCCATCTGTATTCGGTAATGCAATCATTACAAAAGGAATTCCTTCATGAGTTCTTGGCCAAATATGCAACCCATTTTTATCTAATAGATGTGCATTATTTGGGCCTGAAGGGATTTCTAATTCCTTATAACCGTAGTTCATAAAATTTTGAGAATAATTAAATTTGTCCATTCTCATCATAGATTGTCTTATTGCAGAGCCCGCTCCATCAGAAGCAATAATTGCTTTAGGGAATATTTTTATTATTTCATTGTTTTTATTTTCCAAAGTAACTGAGTTATCGATATCACTAAATGACAAGCATTTATGTTCAAATATAAGAGATACAGTTTTTAATTTTTCAGCTTCATTCAATAAGAACCTGTTTAAATCCACTCTCGATACAGAATTTATTACTTCAGAATCATTTTTTCCATATGATTGATACTTTATCTCATAATCTGCGTCATGTATCATTCTTCCTTTCATTGGAATTAACATTGATTGTACTTTGTCTCTTGCATTTATTTTGTCCAATGCTGCCAATCCTCGATGGGATAGTGCTAAATTAATAGACCTTCCTCCCTCATATTTGATGTCTCTAATATCCTTCCCTCTCTCAAATAATGTTACATTATAACCTCTCTGTCCTAACATAGTTGCCATTAATGATCCTGCTAAACCGCCACCTATTATGACATAATCAAATTTTTCCACAAATCTTTATTACAACCATCATTAAAATATATACATTTTAAAGAATAAATTAACTTTCTCTTTTTAACACTTTCATCAATATTTCTTTAAATTTTAATATGTCCATAAATGAGTTATAAAGCGGTACAAAGGCGACTCTGATTATATCTGGTTCTCGCCAATCACAAACAACTCCATTATCTTTTAATTTTTGATAAATTTCTTTTGCGTGATTCAAAATTCTAATTGATAGTTGAGAACCTGATAAATTGTTATTTGGAGTAATAATTATAATTTTATCATCTAACTCTAACAATATTTCCCTTGCAAATTTAATCATTTTTTTTCTTTTTTCTATTAAATTTATCATTTTAGCCTCTTCGAATATTTCCATAGATGCTAAAATTGCTGCTAATGACAATATTGGAGGATTACTTAATTGCCATCCCTCTGCTGTATTAATAGGTTTGAAGTTCTCTTCCATCAAAAATCTAGTTTCTTTATCATGTCCCCACCAACCTGCGAATCTATGCACATTTTTGTTTATCATTTTTCTATGAATAAATACTCCTCCAACACTTCCTGGGCCTGAGTTTAAATATTTATATGTGCAGAATACTGCAAAATCTACGTTCCAATCATGTAAATTTAATTCAACATTTCCAACTGCATGTGCTAAATCAAATCCAACTGTAATTCCATAGTTATGGCCCCATTCAACGATTGATTTCATGTCAAATGTTTGACCACTATAATAGTTGACTCCTCCCAACATAATTAATGATAATGTATCTTTATTCATCTCAATTATTTCTTTTATTTTTTGATTACTGATCTCTACATCCATATCATTTTCTAATTCGATTAATACCTCTTTTGGATCTAATCCTCTAAATTGTATTTGTGACTTTATCGCATATATATCTGAGGGGAAAGCTGATTTTTCTATTAAAATCTTATTCCTCTTTCCTTTTGGATTATAAAATGAAACCATGAGTAAATGTAAATTCACAGTCAAGGTATTCATTATGACTACTTCATCTTCCATCGCACCAACTATTTTTGCCATAGGTTTAGATAAAAATTCATGATAAGGTAACCATGGTGTTTCAGACTCAAAATGCCCTTCTACACCATATTTTTTCCAGTCTTTAAGTTCTTTCAAAACATATTTTTCGGTATCTTTCGGTTGTAATCCTAAAGAATTTCCATTAAGATATATTATATCATCTACATAATCAGGGAAATGGAATTTTTCTCTAAAATGCTTTAATTTATCATCCTCGTCTAATTTTAATGCAACCTCTCTCTCAGATATAATTACCAAAGCTCCTAATCATATCTTGAGAATACATTATTTTTATTAAACATTAATTTAAATAATTAATTTATTGTAATCTTCTTTCCATCAAAAGTTATTAATTTATCCTTTTCTAATTTTTCAATTATTTTATCAAATCTTAATTGATCAAAATATATCATATCTTTTTTTATTTCTTTAAACAAAGTATCATAATTTATAATTGGATTATTCACCAAAATACTAATTATTTTACCACGTACTTGCCTATTTGAATTCTTAAATTTCTGAATTTTTGTACGATTTACATGAATTGTATTTTTATATTTTTCACTGGATCCCAAATCCATCATTGCATTGTGATAATCTCTTGAACTACCTTTGGGCATTAATTTATCTGCTAAACGTTGTATTTCTTTTTCTCCATCATCTCTATGAATAAAATTTTCTGATAGCAATATTTTCTTAATATTTGTATCCACTGCTGCATAATTCTTATTAAATGCAAAAATAGGTATCGCTCTCGAGGTATATTCTCCAATTCCTTTTAATTTTATCAATTCTTCTTTATCAGATGGGAATCTACCCATTTTCAGTATCTCAATTGCAGCATCTTTTAACCATAATGCTCTTCTATTATATCCTAATCCTTGCCATAATTTCAGCAAGTCAATTTTTTTGCTTTTTGCTAAACTTTCAAGATTACTGTATTTTTTTACAAATATATTGTATTTATCTATAACTCTGTTCACTTGTGTTTGTTGCAACATAAATTCAGATACCATTATTTTATACGGATCTTTGGTTTCTCTCCATGGTAATATTCTTTTATTTTGCTCCCACCATCCAAATAATTCCCTTAAGAATTTTGTACGCTTGTTTTGATCCATATACTTCTGCCTTCCACACCTAGTATGTTATACCATAAATAACTAATTTATGTTATTTATTAATTTATATCTTCAAACTTTAATTATTTGAGTAATCTCATTATATTCGAAGGTTTAATTTAAATAATTCAATAAAGAACAGATTATAGATTCGAATATTTGAAGAACTACTTCAACTTTTAATCTAATTTCATATGGGGGTATGAAATATGATGAATAATTTTGACTCAAAAGATAAATTAGACCGCCTTGAAAATGAAAAAAATTATTGTTCCGATTGTGGTGGAAAAACTATAGTCAAAGATTATCAAAGAGGTGATTATATTTGCGCAGAATGTGGTATGGTTATATCGGATCAAATTATCGATGATAGCCCTGAATGGCGTTCTTATAATGCTGTAGACAATGCCAAAAAAAGTCGTATAGGCTCACCTATGAATATAAATTTACATGATAAAGGATTATCTACTAAAATTGGCAGTGAAAACATAGATGGTCAAGGAAATAAATTATCACCCAATCAAAAATCTCAATTCTATCGTTTAAGAAAATGGAATACGAGGGCACGAATAAGTTCTAGCCAAGATCGAAATTTGGTTCAAGCTATGAATGAATTAGATCGAATAGGTTCACAATTGGGCTTGCCAAAAGGAGTCAAAGAAACGGCATCAGTGATATATCGAAACGCTATTAGAAATAACTTGATTAGGGGTAGATCAATTGAAGCTATGGTTGTAGCATCTGCTTATGCCGCTGCGAGGCAAAGACGTGTGCCAAGAACTCTAGACGAAATGGCCAAACATAGTCGTATAAGTAAAAAAGAGTTAGGTCGTTGTTACCGACTCCTTTTAGTTGAGTTAAAATTAAAGATCCCTTTAGCATCTCCTACTGATTATATAAGTCGTTTTTCAGCCGATCTAAAATTGACAGGAACTACTGCAAGAAAGGCAATAGATTTAGTCAATTTGGCTAAACGTAAAGGCATAACTACAGGAAAAGACCCTACTGGATTAGCTGCAGCTGCTTTATATATTGCAGGAATGGGTGAAGGTGAACGTAGAACTCAAAGAGAAATTGCTGAAGCCGCAACAGTAACTGAAGTCACTGTTAGAAATCGATACAAAGAATTGACAACTAAATTAGATCTAAATGAATTATGAAAAATTAAATATTTAATCGTCTTATTCATCAAGTATATTTTATATACTTTGAACACAAGCTCAATAATGTAGCTATAGATGTCTCGTTTTTCAAGGGGTTCAGGTATATTATTACATCCGACCTCAATACCATCCGAATATGGCATAGGAGATTTAGGCGAAAATTTAATCAAATTTTTAGAGTTACTAAAAGATAATGCACAAAAATATTGGCAGATCTTGCCAATAGGGCCGACCGGATATGGTGATAGTCCATATCAAAGCCTTTCTTCGTTTGCAGGTAACCCTTTACTCATATCGATTGATGATTTAATTGCACAAAATTTAATTTCTTCCTCAAATTTAAATGAAAAATTTAATACACGATATATTAATTTTGCCAAGGTAAAAAAATTTAAATTTAAAATTTTAAAAGAAGCATCAAGAAACTTTGATTACAGTAATCCTAATTTTCAAGCCTTCAAAAAAACAAATAATGACTGGTTAAGTGGGTACTCAACTTATATGGCACTAAAAGAAGCTCATAGTGAACTACCCTGGTATCTCTGGGACTCCAAATATCGTGATCCAGTATCGTCTTCAGTCTCTAAATTTCAAAACGAATTTTCCTTTAAGATTGATTTTCATGATTTTACTCAATATATTTTTTATGAACAATGGTCTAAAATTAAAATGTATACCAAAAATCATGGGATTTCTATAATTGGTGATTTACCAATTTTTGTAGCCCATGACTCTGCAGATGTGTGGTTAAATCAAAGTCTATATTTTTTAAATTCTGATCGAACACTTAAATATCAAGCTGGTGTTCCACCCGATTATTTCAGCTCTACCGGGCAACTTTGGGGGAACCCTCTTTACAATTGGGAATTTGAATACGTTAAAATTTATGATTTTTGGCTATCCCGAATAAAAAATTCATTAAATTTAGTAGATATTCTGCGTTTGGATCATTTTAGAGGTTTTGATGCATATTGGTGTGTACCAGGTAAAGATCAAAATGCAATCAATGGAACTTGGAAAAAAGGTCCAGGTCGTGATTTTTTTCATCATATAAATGACAAATTGGGGGACTTACCATTTATAGCTGAAGATCTTGGTTTTATAACAGAGTCTGTGAAAGAATTGAGGGATAATTTTCAATTTCCAGGTATGAAAATTTTACATTATGCATTTTCTGATACTCAAGACTCAAAAAATGAGTTTCTACCTCATAATTATTCTCCTAATTGTGTAGTATATATCGGCACTCATGATAATGATACAACAATAGGTTGGTGGGGTAACCAATCTGAAGAAATTAAAAACCATGTCTTTAATTATTCTAATAGTACTCAAAATGATATTATATCTATTTTTCTTGAATTAGCATCTTCCTCAAAAGCAGCTATCTCTATATTTACACTACAGGATATCATGCGTCTTGACACTACTCATAGGATGAATTTACCAGGAACTTCTGAGGGAAATTGGCAATGGAGGTTTAAATTTGAAGACTTAAATCTTGATTATATGGCTCAATTAAAGCAACTCACAATTGAGAATAAGCGATCTTAATCACTAATCAATCGTGGGTCTGTACATTTTCATTACATATTCTTTCAACATTCTCTTCGAAGAAAACAAACTAATACTATCATAAATCGATTTCTTTGTAACTTTTATCCATTCATTTGGAATATTTTTCTTGTCTCTATTATAATACAAAGGTACTATTTCATTCTCTAAAATGTCATATAAGTTTTCAGAATCTAACATACTTTGTTCATCTGCATTCTCCATTTCAATTCCATCGCTAATTACCCAGCCATTTATACCATGATTTGCACACTCTACCCACCAACCATCTAACGTTGAAAAATGAGGAACTCCATTTTGAGCTGCTTTCATACCGGATGTCCCAGATGCTTCATATGGTCTTAATGGCGTATTTAACCATATATCTACTCCTTGAACTAAATATTTAGCAGAATGTAAATCATAATCTTCTACAAATGCCACCCTCCCTAAATTTTCTTCAGACAATGCTTCTCTATATATTGATTGGATTAAATGTTTTCCAGGATCATCAGCAGGGTGTGCTTTACCTGCGAATATAATTTGTACTGGCATATCCTCATTGTTCATTATTTTTCGTATTCTATTAATATCTTTGAATATTAAATTCGCTCTCTTGTATGTTGCAAATCTTCTTGCAAATCCGATTGTCAAGGCTTTAGGATCTAAAAATGCACCCGATGCCAATATTTGTTCACTACCAATTTGTTTATTTTTTCTTTTTCTTCTTGCATATTCTCTTATATATTCAATTAGTCTAATTTTATTTTTCATATGGGAATCCCAAAATTCATTATTAGGGATTTGATCAAGGTTATCCCAAATCATTTGATTATCTATTTCATCAATCCAATTTTCAGATATGTATTTTTCATATAATTTCCTCATTTTGCCTGCTATAAATGTAGGGGAATGAATTCCATTTGTGATACCAATGATTTTGGTATTTTCATAATTTTTAGTAAGTATTTCTTTCCACATATTTTTGGTAACCTCTAAATGCAATTGGGATACTGAATTGACAATATGTGCTGTATTTATTCCTAAAATAGTCATATTGAATCTATTATCATTTCCTTCAATGTTAACGCCTAAATCAAAAAATTGTTTTTTATCTATCCCTAATCTATCTATCAGATAATTTAATTTATTTTCAACTAAATCTAATGGGAACGCATCATGTCCAGCTGGTACAGGGGTATGTGTTGTAAATACAGTTGATTTTTTCACGATTTCAAATGCATCTGTATAATCTAACCCTTGTTCAATCTCTCGTAACATTCTTTTGATTGATATGAATGCGCAATGTCCCTCATTTAGATGCCATACTTTAGGTTGATATTTCAGCTCGTGTAATAATTCTTCTCCTGCTATTGCCAATACGATTTCCTGATTTATCCTCATTTCTTGATCTCCACCATATAGCCTATGGGATAATGTCCTATACCATGGTTTGTTATCATTTATGTCTGTATCTAATAAATAGAGTTCAACATTTCCTACTTTTAATTGCCAGGCAATTACTTTGATAATATCATTTCCAACAGTCACCTTTAGCTTTAAAAGATCCCCATTATTGTCTTTCACAACCTTTAGAGGAACATTTTCCATATTAATTGGTTCTGAAATTGCTTCTTGCCAACCATGTGAAGGAATTCGTTGAGTGAAGTACCCTCTTCCATATAGAAATCCTATTGCAACCATTGGCACTCCCAAATCCGATGCTTCCTTTATAGTGTCTCCTGCCAAAACTCCTAATCCGCCCGAGTAAATTGGTAATGATTGATGTATCCCAAATTCCATACTAAAATATGCTATGTGGTGATTATTTAGCTCATAATTTTTTGAATACCACTTTTGGTCTTTCATTAAATATTTATCATACGCAATAATCGTATCATCATAATATTTTAAAAAATCTTCATCATTAGATTTTGCTAATAGAACTTCATCTGAAATCTCATTAAGCATCCTATATGCATTATGGCGTGTCCTTAACCATGACTGTCTATCTAATTGTCTAAACAATTCTCTTCCCTCATGGTTCCATGACCACCACAAATTGGATGTCAACTCATTTAGTCTACTTATTCTTTCAGGTAAATTTCTACTTGCCATTTTTCTCGCCTATTTTTTAAAACCCTTGTTCATAAATCATCCATACTAAATCTGCAGTTCTCGCAGAATATCCCCATTCATTGTCATACCAACTAAGCACTTTTACTAACGTTGAATCATCGGCTTCCTCTATAACTTTCAAAGTAGGGAAGTCGACAATACTAGAATTAGGATTTCCTATAAAATCTGATGATACCAAACTTCTCCATTCATAATCTAAAATATTTTTCATATTATTTTCAGATGCAAATCTAAATGCTTGTTCTAAATCTGATTTGCTTACTCTTCCTTTTAGTCTACATGTCATGTCAACTAATGATGCATTTGGGGTTGGAACTCTAACTGCTAATCCATCAATTTTTCCTTTAAGGTGAGGTAAAACTAATCCTACCGCATCTGATGCACCTGTTGTAGTCGGTATCATGTTAACGGCTGCTGCCCTCATTCGTCTGTAATCTTTATGCACTGCATCTAACATATTTTGATCATTTGTATATGCGTGAATGGTTGTCATAGTGCCACTCAAATATCCAAAACTATCATCTAACACCTTTATAGTCGTAGCAAGACAATTAGTAGTACAACTCGCATTAGATATCAGATTATGTTTATTTTTATCATATAGCTCATCATTAACTCCCATGACAATAGTTATATCTACATCTTTACCCGGTGCAGATAGTATGACCTTTTTCGCTCCTGCCTCTAAATGTTTCATCATTCCAACTTTATCTCTAAAAAAACCTGTACATTCTATTACAATATCTGTGTTCAATTTCCCCCATGGTAATTTTGAGGGATCTCTCTCTGAAAATGTTTGAAAATCATCCTCATTTATTTTTAATATCATGTGCTCTGTATCTACTTCAACAGTGCCATCAAATCTTCCATGTACGCTATCAAATTCAAAAAGATGTGCCAATGTCTCAATAGGTGCTAAATCATTTATTCCAACCACATCTATATTTCTTCCATCTTTTTGCATTTTCATTAATTGTCTTAAAACTAGTCTGCCTATTCGACCAAATCCATTAATTCCTACTTTTAGTGTCATTACTAATGATGTAAATTTCTCAATTATTTTAATGCCACGAAATATCATAATATATTATACATTTTATCATATTTTTATCATAAAACACATTGATTGGGTCTTTAATATTTAAAAAAATATTATTTAAATTACAATTATACCTTAAGACGCTCTAATTAATTGTTCTAGTGAAAAATCATTAGCGCTAAATGTATTAATATATCGCTTTTGCCATCAATTTATATTTAGTCTGATACTGAACTTGATCATAAATTATTTTAAATCATAATTTAAAGTGGTATATGTGTCTGTTCCTAAAGAGATATACCTCGACCTATATGCGGAAATAAAAAAATCTGGACAAAATTTCATAGATAGCCAATTAGTATCAAAAACATCTTCAATTGACTTTGATAAACTGATAATATGTGGTATGGGTGGGTCTGGAATATCTGCAGATTATATCTATATCATTGCACAACAATATTCATCCAAACAAATTTACGTAAATAAAGATTACGAGATACCATCTTTTGTCAATGATGAATGGCATAGTATAGTCATTTCATATTCCGGAAATACTGAAGAAACTTTATCTTCCATGAAACAACTAATTTCGATGGGATTGAAACCAATTTGTATTAGCTCTGGAGGTAAAATGAAAGAATTGGCAAAAACTCATTCACTAAAATTTATCGCTGTACCTGAAGGTATTGCTCCAAGAGTAGCATTTCCATATTTATTTGGTTCTTTATTTGGATTGGTCCACCAATCATTAATGATCCCTGCAATCAGCTCTACACAGTTAACTCAAATTTCAAATTCATCAAAATCTATGAATTTAGATGATTTAGATAAAATAAGTAATCGCATTGTCACTAAATTTCCTATCATAATTAGTGCCTCTTCATTTTCAAATGTGGGTTTGAGATTTAGATGTCAACTAAATGAAAATTCAAAGGTCCATTCTGCTTTTTTTATTAGCCCAGAGTTTTCACATAATGGTATTGTGGGATTTGACTCAAAATCCTCAGATGAAATTTTGTTATTTTTATTAAGAAGTCCAATTGAAAATACTCGTACCACAATTCATATTGATTTTCTTCGAAATAATATCGATAAAGTAGGTGATGTTATCGAAATGTCGTCTATATATGATGATTTGTTAGTATCACAATTAGATTTAACTTGGCAATTGGATTATATTTCAGTTAAAATTGCTGAATTAACCAATATTGATCCATTAATAGTGCCCTCAATAGTAGATTTGAAAGAGATTTTAAAAAATTCTTAATCATTTTTGTATTACTTAATCATTAAATTCTCAATTTCTTCAATTTCAATAGGTAAGTCTTTAGACAAATTTATCATTCCTGTTTCTGTTATTAACAAATTGTCCTCTATTCTTATTCCTATATTTCTAAATATTTCTGGTATGTCTTTTTCGTCCGAAATATAAAGTCCTGGCTCAATAGTGATTGTCATTCCAGGTGTCAATGTAATTTCCTCTCGATTTGTCGTTAAACTATCATGGCCATCCAATCCAATAAAATGTCCAATATAGTGCATGAAATATTTTTTGTAGCTTTCATTGTTAATCGCATCTTCCAATGACTCATTTATAATTTTAAGTTCTATCAATCCTTTTGTTAATTCCATCACTGCAGTTTCATGTATGTCCCTGAATTTGACATAAGGTTTTACCTTCTCTAAACATATCTTATGAGTCCTTAGTACAATTTCATAAATCATTTTTTGACTTTTTGAATACTTTCCATTGGCTGGCCAAGTTCGAGCTATATCTGTTGTGTAGCCCATATATTCACAACCTGTATCTACTAAAATTAAATCTCCATCTTGAATTTGTCTTGTAAATGCCATATGGTGTAAATAAATTGCATTCTCGCCACTTGCGACAATAGCTTGATGCATGGGTAAAATTGCTCCATTAAAGTGGAAATATCCTGTATATATTGACTCAATTTCATGTTCTCTCATTCCGATTTTTGTTTTCCTAATAGCTTCTAAATGGCCATTTACAGTTATACTCGCAGATTTTTTTAATAACTCTACTTCATATTCATCTTTAAATAATCTTAATGTATCAATTGATGGGGAGGGGTCTTTTATTTTAATTTCAATTTCATTTTCAACCTCTTCAATTATTCTATCATACTGTAAATTTACACCTGATTGATAATACAAGGTATCTTCTGACTTGAGTAATTCTAATAATTTTTGTTTTAACTCATGTATTGGATATACAAAAATGAAATTTGATAATTCTCCTGCATATTCCCTATCTATTTTCCTACCGTGCCAACGCTGGTAATCATGATCTTGATCTAATAAAAATAAATATGATTTTTTAGAAATGTTGTCCAATACAATTATTGTATCTTCTTGTATCATTCCTGATAAGTAAAATATATTTGAATTGGGTCTATACTTGAAATATTTATCTTGAGAGTATTTCATTTTTGGATTTGGAGGTATCACAATTACTCCCGTCCCCAATAATTTCATTAATTTTTTTCTTCTTTCTGTATAAACCTCTGCAGGTATCACAAATATTTACAAATTTACTCAATTTAGATAGTTTCTATTGTATTGTTTGTTCTTAATTAATAAATGACAATAATTAAACATTAGCTGCAGTCTGCATATCTTTTAATGTGGCATTTGGGGTTATGGTTGAGTTTGATAATTCCATAAATAGACTTAGTTCTTCTTGTTTCACTTTAACTCCTTCAAAAGAAACTTCAGTTGGTTCGGATAATTGATAGAAAACTCTTCTCATGTCTAATAAATTTGGTATTACTTTTATTAGACCTTTTTCTCTTAACCTTCTGATTGAATATTTAATATCTTTCTTTGAATGTTCAGGTAATTTCACTATAATTTGACTTGGTGTCTTTGAGTCGCCCTCACCTAAGAGTCTTAAGATTTTTAAATTAATCATGGTTACATCTGTCATGTTAATCCCTATAACGTAATATAATTTCTACTTTAAAAAGTATATGTAAGGTTATAATTTTCTTACCTTTTTAGTATTTTAATTAAACAATTATATATGTTGTATAGAGGCGCTAAAAACAATTAATTATGCATAATCCATATTACTAACTTTATTTATATTTAATAAATCCTTAATATATTTTTCATCATTATGCATTAAAGTAAAAATTTTTACCTTAATTCTAAATGGATATTGTATTTATTCATTAAAATCAAAATTCTATTTCTATAACCGTAACGTTCAATGTTATATATTTTTAAATATTATCGTGAATTTGATTTATATAATGAAAATTAATCGTAAAATATTAAGTGTTATCCTTTTTGTTTTACTTACCTCCTCTATCTTAGTTTCATCTTCACAATTAAATTCAGATGATCAAAATAATAGAACTATTGAATCTCAGGAAAAATCATACTATATTGAAAATACTAAAAATATAAATGATGAATTAAAATCAAACTTCAATCAATTAAAAAATATTCATGAGCCTACCCTTAATATTAATCCTCAAAATCAAGATATATCATCAAATGAAGAAGATGATACTCATATTGTATTAGAAACTAATAATTTATACAATCACCAACCTGATTTTAAATTGAATTCTTATCTTAAGTTAGATAATGCAAATGCATTTTTGTCTATTTGGAATACCGCAATTGCAGGCTTATCTAATTCTACACAAATAACTCTTCCATTGATTGAAAGTGGTACATATAATTTTGATGTAGATTGGGGTGATGGAAATTCAGATACAATTACATCATGGGATCAATCTGAAATTACACATACCTATACTACATCAGGTATTTACAATCTTACAATAACTGGGACTTTAGATGGATGGCGTTTCAATAATGGTGGAGATCGAAATAAATTATTAGAAATTATTCAATGGGGATCATTTAGTTTTGGTAATACTAACAGTCATTTTTATGGTGCCAACAATTTAGTGCTTACCGCCATTGATGCACCTGATCTTAGTAGTACGACTTCATTTTATCAGACTTTCAGAAGTTGTACTAACCTTGGTGGTGATGGTTCAATGAACTCTTGGAACACATCCACAATTACTACTTTAGAACGAACATTTGAGGGAGCCACTAATTTTAATCAATCTCTTGATAATTGGGATACTTCGAAAGTTACATCATTATTCAAGACATTTAGAAGTACTGGGACTTTCAATCAACCTATGAACAATTGGAATATTTCATCAGTTACTACTATGGGAGGTATCTTTGATTTAGCAATAGCATTCAATCAACCTTTGAACAATTGGGATACTGGGAATGTAGTAAGTATGTGGGCATTGTTTTTTGGAGCAACTTCATTTAATCAAGATATTGACTCATGGGATACCTCATCTGTAACCACTATGTACCAAATGTTTAGATCTGCAACTGGATTTAATAAAGATCTAAACAACTTAGACGTTTCATCTGTAACCACTATGTATCAAATGTTTTATGGAGCAACTTTATTTAATCAAGATCTAAACGACTGGGATACTTCAAAAGTTACTAATATGCAACAAATGTTTCAAGGAGCCACTTCTTTCAACGGTGCTATTGGCGATTGGGATGTTTCAAATGTTGCATATCCAAATCAAATGTTTAGATCTGCAACCTCATTTAATCAACCATTAAATAATTGGGATATGTCTTCAGCTACATCTTTAAATCAAATGTTTAGATCTGCAACCTCATTTAATCAACCATTAAATGGTTGGGATACTTCTAAAGTAACACAAATGAATAGTGTATTTTTTGACGCAACTTCATTTAACCAAGATATAGGTGATTGGGACACTTCAAAAGTAACACAAATGAGTGATACTTTTAGATCTGCAACCTCATTTAATCAACCATTAAATGATTGGGATACTTCTAAAGTAACTAAAATGGATAGTACATTTGAGTGGGCATCAGCATTTAATCAACATTTAGATAATTGGGATCTCTCTTCAGTAACGAGTATAAAAGATATTTTTAAAAATGCGGGTAATTTTAATCGAAATATAACTACCTGGAACACTTCGTCAGTTACTAATATGTGGTCAGCATTCTCTGAAGCAAATTCATTTAATCAAGATATCGGAAATTGGGATACTTCAAAAGTTACAACTATGCGAAATATGTTTAATGGTGCCGATAATTTCAATCAAGACCTAAATAATTGGGATACCTCTCAAGTAACAGATTTTTATGGCACATTCCAATCAGCTTCTTCTTTTAATGGAGATGTAGGAAATTGGAATACTTCTCAAGTAACAACTCTGTATCAAATGTTTCAAGGAGCAACATCATTTAATCAAGACCTAAATAATTGGAATACTTCTCAAGTAACAACTCTGTATCAAATGTTTTATGGCGCGACATTATTTGATCAAGATTTAAACAACTGGGATACATCATCAGTTACTGGTATGCGACAAATGTTTCAAGGAGCTTCTTCTTTCAACGGTGCTATAGGTAATTGGAATACTTCTTCGTTGACAACAATTAGATCTATGTTTTTAAACGCAGAAAGTTTTAATCAAGATATTTCAAATTGGGATGTTTCAAAAGTCACCGACATGCATTCAACATTTCAAGGAGCAAATTCATTCAAATATAATATTTCAAATTGGAATGTCTCTTCGGTAACAGAAATGACAAATATATTTCTTAATGTCAAATTGGATACACTAATTTACGATCAAATATTAATTAAATGGAGTCAATTAGAATTGCAAATTAGCGTAACATTTCATGCAGGTTTATCTACATACTCTATAAATTCTAATTCATCTCGTCAGTATATTATTGATACTTTCGGATGGTCCATTACTGATGGTGGTTATTATGATAATCAAGCACCAGACATAACTTCTCCAGATGATTTATACATTTTATCTGGTGCAATTGGATATACATTAAATTGGACTGTAGGAGATCTTGAACCTCATACTTACGATCTAAAAATTAATGGTTCACTTGTAATAGAAGATATCTCATGGGATAATGGATCTATAATTTATGATATAATCGAATTAGATGCAGGCGTTTATCTTTTTGAGATTACTTTATACGATCTATTCATGTTAAATACCACAGATCAAGTTTTATTATTTGTATCAGAAACAATAACATTTCCATCAGATTTAAATCTTGAATATGGTTTCGAAAATACCACAATTGAATGGCAACTGCTAAATCAAAATTTTACTTCATATACTCTTTATCTCAATCAAACTCTACTACAAAACGTGACAGAAAATATTAATGATCGAATTTCTATTCAAATATTTAATTTGGACATTGGCGTATATGTTTATACACTACTTCTTAATCACAGCAGTGGGGATATAATTCAAGATACAATTACAATCACTATTCAAGATACAGTCGCTCCAACAATTAATTATTCATCAGATATCACATATCCTGTAGGTAGTGTAAATCAAACAATTATCTATACCCTATATGACTTGAGACCTCACGTGTATAATGTAACTTTAAATGGTTCCATATACATCCCAACTACATCATGGGAAAATGGTGTCCTCATGTTAAATATCGATATACTAAATTTTGGGGTTTATATTCTGATTATACAAGTCTACGATTTATCTTTTAATATGATCTATGATGAAGTTAAAATTACAGTTTTTGATCCTAATGAAACATCTGAAACATCTGAAACAACTGAGTCATCAGACTCCACTGACAGTTCGGAAATACCAGCATCACCATTTGACATCCAAGATGCATCATTGACTGTTGTTGTTATCATTTTTGTAGGTGGTTTAGTCGCTGGAATGTTATCCCAGAGACGTAAAGTTAAGGTAGTTATTAATGAAAAATAATGATTTATATTTTAAATTGTTTAAATAAAAATTATGTATCTATGACTGCCAACGGCATATATTTTTAAATATTATAATGAACGTAATAATAATATTATGATACCTAGAGGGAGTAAAATATTAAGTATTTTTCTTTTAGCTATGTTAATTGCTTCTCTCTCAGTATCAATTTCTCAATATAATTCATATGATAGTAATTCAATTGATATGAAATCAGATAATAAAACATATTTAATAGAACTAATTGAAAAACCAAATGACAATTCAAATAATAAGATTGACCAAAAAGAATTGTCGATTACACCAAATATAGAACCTAATACTATTGAAATGGATGAATTATTGTCTAATAACTTATCATCTACAACTGAATCATCTACCAATGAATTATCCCTCACTGAAGTATATCATCATAAACCAGATTTCAAAATGAATTCATATCTTAAATTGGATAATGTCAATGCATTTTTGTCGATTTGGAATACCGAAATATCAGGAGTATCTAATTCCTCACAAATTTCTCTTCCATTAATACAAACTGGTACATATAATTTTGATGTTAATTGGGGTGATGGAAATTCGGATACAATTACAACATGGGATCAAGCTGAAAAAACTCATACTTATTCAAGTCCTGGTATTTACAATCTTACAATCACTGGTACCTTAGATGGATGGCGTTTTGGTAATGGTGGTGATAGAGGTAAAATTATTGAAATACTTCAATGGGGTTCATTTAGTTTTGGAAACACTAATAGTCATTTTATGGGTGCATGGAATTTAGTACATACTGCTACTGATGCACCTGATCTTAGTAGTACGACCTCTTTTTATCAGACATTTAGGAGTTGTTCTAGCCTCGGTGGAGAAGGTTCAATGAACTCTTGGAATACATCCACAATCACAACTTTAGAAAGATTATTTGAAGATGCCCTTAATTTCAATCAATCTGTTAATGATTGGGATACCTCAAAAGTTACCTCACTATTAAAGACATTTAGAAATGCAAGGGCTTTCAATCAACCCTTAAATAATTGGAATACTTCATCTGTCACTAATATGGGAGGTACCTTTGATAAAGGATATGCATTCAATCAACCTCTGAATAATTGGGATACTGGAAATGTAGTATCTATGGCTGTAATGTTTTGGGGCGCTGGTAATTTCAATGGTTCAATAGGTAGTTGGGATACCTCTAAAGTTACCAATATGCTCTCAATGTTTGAAGGTGCGGGCAGTTTTGACCAAGATATAGGTAGTTGGAATGTTTCATCTGTAACAAACATGAGAGAAATGTTCCTTAGTGCGCTATCATTCAACCAAGACCTAAATAATTGGGATACTTCTAAAGTTACAACTATGCGACAAACATTTCAAAACGCTCAATCTTTTAATGGAGAGATAGGCGATTGGGACGTATCCTCAGTGACAAATATGAATAGTATGTTTCATACTGCAATTTCATTTAATCAATCTATTGATAATTGGGATGTTTCATCTTTGAAATATAGTAATGCAATGTTCTATAAAGCATATGCATTCAATCAACCTCTCAATAGTTGGGATACATCAACATTAATTAATATAAATCAAATGTTTAGACTAGCAAATTCCTTCAATCAACCATTAAATAATTGGGATACCTCTTCAGTTACTACAATGGACTATGTATTTAATTCTGCTACTTCTTTTAACAATTCTATAGGTACATGGGATACCTCAAATGTCATACTTATGAGATCTATGTTTGAAGGCGCATCTGCATTTAATCAAGATTTAGATAACTGGGATCTTTCTTCATTAACTTCTATGAAAGGTATGTTCAAAAATGCTCATTCTTTTAATGGAACTATATCTACTTGGAACACTTCATTAGTGACTGATATGCACGGTACATTTTTCAATACGAATGCATTCAATCAACCCATAGGTAATTGGGATACTTCATCAGTAACTACGATGACAAATATGTTTTATCACACTGAATATTTTAATCAACCCATAGGTAATTGGGATACCTCTTCAGTAACTGCCATGAATGGTATGTTTCAAAATGCAATTTCTTTCAATCAGGACTTAAATAATTGGAATACTTCTCAAGTAACCACCTTTCACTCAACTTTTCTCTCAGCTTCTTCTTTCAATAGCCCCATTGGTAATTGGAATACCTCCAAAGTTCAGTGGTTTTTTCAAATGTTTGAAGACGCAATAGTATTTAATCAAGACATAGGTGATTGGGACACACAAAACGCTGGGAATATGCAAGAAATGTTCGTACGTGCTTCGTCATTTAATCAAGACATAGGTAATTGGAATACTTCCTCGGCGACTACCATGAGAAATATGTTTTTCCAAGCAGAAAGCTTCAATCAAAATTTAACAAACTGGGATGTTTCTAAAGTAACTGACATGTATCAAATATTTCGAGCCGCAACATCATTTAATAATGATATTTCAAATTGGAATGTCTCTTCGGTAACAGACATGAGAAATATGTTTTATGGTATAGAACTTGATACAATATTCTATGATCAAATATTAATTAAATGGAGTCAATTAGAATTAAAAACTAGCGTAACATTTCATGCAGGTTCATCCACATACTCTATATATTCTAATGCATCTCGTCAGTATATTATTGATACTTTTGGATGGAACATCGTTGATGGTGGTTATTATGATAACCAATCACCAGATGTAACTTCCCCAGATGATCTTTACATATTATCAGGAGCAATTGGATATAAAATTAATTGGACTGTAGGAGATCTAGAACCTCATACTTACGATCTAAAAGTTAATGGTTCACTTGTAATAGAAGATATGGTCTGGGATAATGGTTCAATAATTTATGACCTTATAGAATTAGAAGCAGGAGTTCATCTATTTGAAATCACTTTATATGATCTTTTCATGTATAATACTACAGATGAAGTTTTAGTATTTGTTACCGAAACAATAACATATCCCTCTGATTTAAATCTTGAATATGGTTTTGAGAATACCACCATTGAATGGCAATTATTAAATCAAAATTTTACTTCATACACCCTTTATCTAAATCAAACACTCCTACAAAACGTGACACAAAATGTCAATGAGAATATTACAATAGAGTTGTTTAATTTAGATATTGGTGTGTATGTTTACACATTACTTCTTAATCATAGTAGCGGGGATGTTATTCAAGATATAATTACAATTATTATTGAAGATACTGTTGCGCCTACAATTAATTTTTCCTCAGATATATCTTATCCCGCAGGTAGTGCAAATCAAACAATTATTTATACATTATATGATTTGAGACCTCATATATACAATGTTACTCTAAATGGTTCCACATACGTCTCAACTACATCATGGGAAAATGGTATACTCATGTTAAATATCGATATATTGAATGCTGGAGTTTATATTCTAATTATACAAGTTTATGATTTATCTTTTAATATGATTTATGATGAAGTAATAATTACAGTTTTTGATCCTAACAAAACATCAGAAATTACTGAAACTACTGAACCTACTAATACTTCCGAAACTCCCCCCTCTCCAAGTATTCCTCCGACACCATTTAATATACAAGATGCATCATTAACAGTTGTAGCAACCATTTTTGTAGGTGGTTTAGTAGCAGGAATGTTATCACAAAGACGTAAGGTAAAATTAGTTATTAAAGATTAGATATTTTTATTGACCAATATATACCGTATGGATCATTAATTATATTAAATGAGCGAATTTTACAATCCTATGGTTCATAAAAAAGCAATGTTACTCCTTACGTTTACATTATTAATAATACCCAATTTATATCATACAAACTCATATTATGAAGACACAGCAATAAATAGTGAAATGACTATTGATAATTTTAATACGTCTAATTATAGTCCTAATTCAACATTGAACGCCGATCTTATATCTAACAATCCTGGTTCATTTATATCTATTTGGAATACGTCATTTGGAATAGGAATTAACAACAGAACAATTAAATTACCACTTATAATTGGTGGTACATATAATTTCACAGTAAATTGGGGTGATGGCACAAATGAAACCATAACCTCAAATGTTGGTACTCACACTTATACATCTCCAGGCACATATATCGTTATAATTAATGGAACATTGGATGGATGGCGTTTCAATAATGGTGGAGATCGGCTAAAATTAATAGAAATTATTCAATGGGGCTCATTTAGTTTTGGTAATACTGATAGTCATTTTTATGGTGCCAACAATTTAGTGCTCACCGCCACTGATGCACCTGATCTTAGTAGTACGACTTCATTTTCTCAGACTTTCAGAAGTTGTATTAACCTTGGAGGTGATGGTTCAATGAACTCTTGGAACACATCCACAATTACTACTATGACACAAATGTTTTATTATGCTTCATCATTCAATCAACCCATAGGAAATTGGGATACCTCTTCAGTTACTACTATGCAAGTTATGTTCTCTTACGCAGAAGTATTTAATCAAGATATTGGAAATTGGGATATCTCTTCAGTAACCAGAATTCCAAATATGTTCGCTCACGCAATAGCATTTAATCAAGATATAGGAAATTGGAATACCTCATCGGTAACCTGGATGTCAGGTACGTTCTGGAACGCAACCGCATTTAATCAAGATATTGGAAATTGGGATACCTCTTCAGTTACTACTATGTCAAGTATGTTCTCTTACGCAGAAGCATTTAATCAAGATATTGGAAATTGGGATACCTCTTCAGTTACTACTATGTCAGGTATGTTCTCTTACGCAGAAGCATTTAATCAAGATATTGGAAATTGGGATACATCTAAAGTAACTAATATGAGATCCATGTTTGATAGCGCTATTTCATTTAATCAGGATATAAGCAGCTGGGATGTTTATAAAGTAACTAATATGGGATCCATGTTTGATAGCGCTATTTCATTTAATCAAGATATAAGTAGCTGGGATGTAAGAGCAGTAACTGATATGAACAAAATGTTCTTCAATGCTACATCTTTCAACATAGACATAGGAAGTTGGAATATTTCTAAAGTTGTTAATATGGAATATATGTTTGGATTGATAACTTTAGGAACCGAAATTTATGATCAAATTTTAATCAAATGGAGTGAACTGACTCTACAAAATGACATATTATTTGATGCAGGATTTTCTAAATATTCTAATGATGCTTCTTTAGCAAGACAAAAAATAATCGACTCTTATAATTGGGCAATAATCGATGGAGGATCAATTGAAAATTCAGCAAATGTAACTTCAACAGAAACCTTAACAGAAACCTTAACAGAAACTTTCACCGACACAAATATTGAAACTATTACAGAAACCACAAGTATAACCGATACATCCGTGGGAAATAATATTACTGTAACTCAAAATGTAACCCAAGATGGATCTGAAATTACAATATCTGATGTTGGTAGTAGTTTATTATTTTTGGTTGTCGGTGTTGTAGGTGGTATAGCTTATCAACGTACACGTAAAAATATTCTTTCAGAATGAAAATAATTTTTTGGCGAATGCTGCCGCACCAAATCCATTATCAATATTAACCGCAACAACCCCTGGTGAACAACTCTGTAGCGCAGATTTAAGTGCTGTTTCTCCTTTACCTCCATATCCATAACCTATACTTGTAGGTACTGCAATCATTGGAAGTTTTGTTTGACTTGAAATTACGGAAAATAGTGCTCCTTCATTACCTGCAACCACAATAAGTAATTTGATATTTGCATTATTTTCAATCTTTTCTAATGCATCTTTGTGCCTATGTATTCCTGCAACTCCAATATCTGGAAATATTAATGCATTTATGCCAAAATACTTTAAACAAAATATTATTTCTTCTACTACATATTGATCAGATGTCCCCCCTGATAATATGGCAACTTTTGCTACTTTGGTAACTTCTATATTTTCTTTTCTAATTATTGCAGTTCTACCATAGTTATCTATCTCTATATTATATTGATTTTGTAAATGTAATTCATCCAACTTTTTTTTATGCTTTTTCTTCATTCTTGTAATCAGTACTGAGTTTTTGGTCTTCAAACTTTCAAGTATAACAATTTCAAAATCATTCCTTGACTTAGGTTCTGCTAATATTACTTCCTCGATATTAGTTATTTTTTCTCGGTCATTATCAAAATTTACAATCATTTTATTCCTCCAAATACTTTGTTAAAATATCATTTACCTCAAGAGGTGACATCTCAAACCTGTCTGCTAATTCACTAATATCTCTGAATTCAATTTTAGTTCTATTACCAATTTTAACTGAAAAACTCACTTCCTCATTAAATTCTTTTACAAACAATCTATAAACTTTCGATTTTCTTTCTCCTATATGTCTATCCAATTTTTGTATTCTTACCCCTAATGTTCCTGTCAATTTCATAATCATTTTAGATATCTCATCCTCCTGGTGTTCTTTAACCAGTACTTTTAACATATAACCCGGTCTATTTTTCTTCATGTAAATCGGAAAATAGCTTACATCTAATGCACCTATTTTTAGTAATTTATTCATTGCATCTCCCAATATTTCTCCAGAAATATCATCTAAATTCGTTTCTAATATTGATATTTTGCTAACAGTCTTACTTTCATTACCATATCTTAAGACGAGAATATTTGGTCTATCATCAAATATCTTGTTTCCAAACCCTATACCTTTTCTTATCCATACTCCACTTTTACTACTAGGGAATAATTTTTTTAAAGCTGCGATAATCGCAATTCCTGTGGGAGTTGCTGCCTCTCCTATTGGGCCATTCATGGTTTCTAATTCATATTTCTCTATTATATGTTGACTAACAGGCGGTGGTATTGCTAATTTACCATGTTTAGTATTTACCATTCCTCTTCCAGTTGCAATTGGGTGAAATGAAATTTTTTGTATTTCTAATTTTTGAAGCAAATATGCTGTTAGTGTAATATCTATCACGGTATCGTATGTACCAAGTTCATGTAAATGTACTTGTTCAGTTTTATGAACGTTTTTTTCTCCTTCAATAAGGATTTCATATATTAATTTACAATACTCAAAATATTTACTATCTAAATTTAAAATATGTCCTATTTCATCAATTTTGGAATTAATTTCATTCACAGTCAATTTTGTTAACTCATTTTCAATATATAATAAATTACCATCATATATGTTTTCATTTTTCCTTTTAATCTCTAATTTTATATCCGTATCATCCAAATTTACTGATTTAGAGTAAACCTTCAATATTTCAGTACTATCCTCAAATAAATCCAATAATGCACTAATGAACATATCTCCAGAAATACCTGCAATACTTGGATTGATATCTAATATTTTCAATTTATAACTCACTAACTTACTTTATTGTAATATACTTTTGTAAGGAGACCGATAAATTTGAGCAAACAATTTATTTCATAACTCTACTGAATGGCTATGGATAATAAAGAATTAATTAGTTCTCGTGCTCCTGCAGCTGTTGGCGCTTATCCCCATGCTCGTAAAGTTGGCAACATGTTATATTTATCGGGGGTTGGTCCAAGAGTAAAGGATTTAGATCATATCCCTGGAGTGGAGCTTGATACGGATAATAATATCATATCATATGATTTTAAATCCCAATGTTTGGCAGTCTTTCAAAATATAGAGTTCATTTTAGAAGATTGTGGCTCAAGTCTTGATAAAGTGGTTGATATCACCGTATTTCTAACAGATATGAAAAATGATTTTCCCGTTTTTAATTTATTATACAAAGATTGGATCGGTCATATTCGCCCATGTAGGACAACTCTAGAAATTAATAAATTGCCTACACCGATCGCTATTGAATTAAAAGTTATGGCCTTAATAGATTAAAGTTAATATTAATTGTTTCCCAAATATGTTCCCATATCAAATGGAGAAGGATCTTCCATATAAGAACCACAATCAGAACACTTTCTTGAGTCACTATCAAAAAACTTCTGCATTAATGGAGGTAACTCAGTTACAATATTAGATAACAAAAATTCTTCTTTATACAATAAATTGTTACAATCATCACAATAAAAGTGTAATTGGTCAATCTCTCCTTGTTTTGCTTTAGCTTCTAAAACCAAACCCCAAGATCCTTCAGGTCTTTGAGGAGAATGAATGGTTTCTCTTGGTAAAAGGAATATCTCCCCTTCTTTAATAATAGCATCATCATTAACTAACTTACCATCACTATCTTTTTTCTTCATTTGTAGAACCATATCTCCTTTTACCATAAAAAAGAATTCAGGTCCCCTAAAGTGATAATGGTAATCTTTTCTCGAATTCGGCCCCCCAACTGCCATCACGATCCAATCTTCATCCTCATATATCAGTTTATTACCAACTGGAGGCTTTAGAGTGTCTTTGTTTTCATCAAACCAACCTTTCAAATTAAATACAGGATTTATAGGCATAATAATATTATATTTTCCCATGAAATAAGGATATCTCCCAAAAGATCTGTAAATATAATATAATTCAAAATATTTTCCTCAAATAGTGATTTTTTTAAAATAGAGCGAATAATTCTTAAATTATATTCCTATACAAATTATGTTCTAAGATGTCATCATTCTTTAAAGTGGATACTCATTGTCATATCCTTCCAAAACACATACCTGATTTCAAAAAATCATTTGGGTATGGTGGTTTTGTCTATCTTGATCACAAATCTGAGACACAAGCAGATATGATGCTTGATGATGGATCTTTCTTTAGAACAGTTGATAATAATCTATGGGATTATAATGTCCGAATTGATGAAATGAATGAAGTAGGTGTTGATGTACAAGTATTATCTACTGTACCTGTTATGTTTAACTATTGGGCAAAACCTCAACATACTTTAGAAATCTCAAAATTTCTGAATGATAATTTGATAGAGGCAGTTAAATCACATCCTGATAGATTTGTAGGGTTGGCCACATTACCAATGAATGATGTTGATTTAGCAATTAAAGAATTAGTGCGAGTACATAGTTTAGGATTTGAAGGTATACAAATTGGATCGCATATCAATGAGTTAAATTTAGATAATTCAACATTTAAGCCATTATATGAAAAACTACAAGAATTGGATATGGCTATTTTTGTACATCCTTGGAAAATGCCATGGCGTGATGAAAAATTTTGGGCTGGTTGGTTAATTGGTATGCCCGCAGAAACATCTAAATCAATTTGTGATTTGATGTTTGGAGGTATATTTGATGAATTTCCAAAACTCAGATTTTCATTCGCACATTGCGCAGGTTCATTTCCTGGAACTATTGGTCGAATTGACCATGGTTATAATGTTCGTCCTGATTTATTTTCAAATCAAAGTAAATCACCTAAAGATTATTTAGGTCATTTTTATGCAGACTCTTTAACTGCAGACTCTAAAATATTAGAATTTAATTTATCTATTTTGGGCGAAGACAAAATCATGTTAGGATCTGATTACCCATTTCCATTGGGAGAAAAGTCAATAGGCAAAATCATTTCTGAGTTGGAAGCATTTGATGACTCTGTTAAAGCAAAAATATATGGCCTCTCTGCATTAAATTGGTTAGGCGTATCAATAGATAAATTTTCCAAGAATTAAATTAATATCACCCATAATCCAACAACTGTCATTATTGTGCCTAAGATGGTAAAATAACTTAATTTTTCTTTTAACCAATATATCGCTATAGGTAATGAAAAAAATGGCCCCGTAGAAAATAATATCGCACTCCTTGATGCTCCAATCTCTTGCACTGATAAGACCAAAAATAATGAAGAAAAGTAAGTACCTAACAATCCGGAAGTTAACATCAAAATTATAAATTTATTTGACCAAGTAAATGGATTAAAATCATCTTTTAACTCAGTCTCAAGGCTTTTTTTATCCAAATTAGCTTTGTTAGATGCTCTCATTAAAAATAATAATCCAATGGTTGCAACTGGTACTCTAATGCTATTTGCTAAAATTGGATCGATGTTTACCGTACCAATAGTGGTAAATAGCATCCCCAATGAATAACAAAACACTGCGATCATCACATAAATTAATCCCTTTACTTTATCATCATCAAATCTCTTAGCTCTTTTATTTTCTATTAAATCATCTTGATTTTCATTTTCTGCCCGGTCGACTGATAGTAAAATAACTCCAGGAATTAAGATTAATGATCCTAAAATAACTTCATAGCTTATGAATTCATTCAAAAATATTATCGCTAATATTATTGTAAAGTAAGGATATGTATTTACAATTGGTGTTGCAATTTTAATACCTAATTTATTCTGTGACTCAAAAAATGCAGTATCGCCTATAACTATGTTCATTACTACTGAAATAATCAGGTAGAACAAAATCAATCCTGAAATACTATTTACTAAATTTAAATCAATAAAAAATACAAAATGAATTATGAAAATAATTGCTCCTATTAGTGTTCTTAAAAAATTTAGTTGAATTGCATTTCCAAGATTATTTAATTTTTTTATTATTGCCGATGATATGGCAAAACTTGCTGCTCCAAGTAATGCGTATAGATCTCCTTCTGCAATAATCACTATTATGCTAGTCTTATGTCATTATTATAATTCATGGTTATGAAACAATTCAAATTTAATAAGAAATAGACACATTCTTTTTTTCTGTAAAAAATTCTAATACTTCAAATCCGCCCTCTCTTCCTACTCCCGAGTCTTTCATTCCACCAAATGGTGTTCTTAAATCTCGGACCATCCACGCGTTAACCCAAATTACACCTGCTTGTATTTCTTTAACCATTCTATGTACTCTTGAAATATCTTGAGTCCATAATGTTGCAGATAATCCATAATTTGTACCATTTGCTAATTCTAACGCTTCCTCTTCAGTTGAAAATTTTTGTAATGTTACTACCGGGCCAAATATTTCCTCTTGATTAGTTCTACAATCTATGCCTAATCCCTCGATAATTGTAGGACTCATGAAATACCCATTCTTACATCTTCCCTCTATTTTTGGTTTATTTCCTCCAAATAAAATTGTACCTCCTTCGTTTTTTGCAAGATTAATATATGATGATATTTTTTCTAAATGTTCTTTACTAACTATCGCTCCCAAATCATTATCTTCTAAATTCGGGTCACCTATATTCAATTTGCTAGCTTCCTCTATAAATTTCGATTTGAATTTTTCATATATGTTTTCGTGGACATAAATCCTCGATCCACATAAACATATTTGACCTTGATTTGCAAAAGATGATTTTATTGTGGTTTGGATCATTTTATCAAAATCACAATCATCAAAAATAATATTAGGATTTTTACCTCCTAATTCCAATGATAATTTTTTAAATTTAGGGGCCGCTATTTCAGCAATTCTTTTGCCTGTTATAGTTCCTCCTGTAAATGTGATCGCTTTTACTGCATCATTATTAACAATGTTCTCGCCTACTATATTTCCTCTCCCATGTACAATATTTAGTACACCTTTAGGTAATCCAACTTCAATACATATCTTCGCCAATTCAAATGCCGACATAGGTGTAATTTCTGATGGTTTTGCAACAACAGTATTCCCCACTGCTAATGCAGGTGCTATTTTCCATGTAAACAAGTATAATGGTAAATTCCAAGGTGAAATCGCTCCTACTACACCCAAAGGTTGTTTCAAAGTAAAATTTAGATTATTTTGGTCAACCATCTCATGGCTTTCAGAATGGAAATGCTTTATTGCAGAAGCAAAAAAATTAAAATTTTTTCCTGCCCTTGGAATATCTACACTTTTTGCCAATTTTAAAGGCTTACCGTTATCTTTAGACTCAATTTTTGATAGATATTCCAATTTTTCAAGTAATTTCAATGAGATTGATTCCAAATATTCTGCCCTTTTTTCAATGGATACGTTTGACCATTTCTTGAATGCTTTTTCTGCTGATTTTATTGCATTCTTTACATCAATTACATCCGAGTCTGGAATTAATGAATACGTATTTCCCGTAGCAGGTTCGATATTATCAATATATTTTTTGGAATTTGGAGGCACTAATTCTCCGTTTATATAATTCATTATTTTTGGAAGATCATTTGCCATCGTAAAATCAATTTCCCTTTGATGATCTTAAATTTTAAAGTTATTAAATTATTTATTAACTAATTACTAATCTATACACAAAAATCATACTAATAAAACATCAGTGTACCCGGGTTCTTCCCCCATCAATAATCAAATTAATTCCACTAACATAATTTGACATTTGTGAAGCTAAAAATAAGGCTCCATTAGCAATTTCATCTGGATCTCCAATCCTACCCAAGGGTATTGATCCAATCATTTGTTTCTCAACATTATAATAGGTAGTTTCTAATTTATCTGCTTTATTTTGAATTATTTGTTCCAATCTTTGTGTATTAATGGCTCCTGGTAAGATATTATTTACTTTAATCCCATATCTACCTACTTCATTTGATAATGTTTTTGCCCAATTTGCAACTGCTGCTCTTGTCGAATTTGAAACTCCTAAATTATCAATTGGTTGTCTTACAGATGTAGAAATGATATTAATTATTCTTCCGTCACCTATTTCTTTCATATGAGGAATAACTAATTTTGCCATCACCTGATTGCATATTAGGTGCATATTCATCGCTCTAATAAAATCTTCATTACTAGCATCTAATACCTTTCCTGAAGGGGGGCCTCCTGTATTATTAACTATGATAGAATATTTTTTTCCCGAACTTTCTAACTCATTTCTAACTATCTCCTCTAATTTGTATGGATCTTCATAATTTGCTACTAAATATCTATGCTTGCTGTTATTCAATTCTAATAATAATTGTTTTAGTTTCTCCTCACTCCGTGAAATTAAAAGTAAATCTGCTCCGGCCTCTGAAAATTTTTTTGCAATTCCTTTTCCTATCCCTCCGGTAGCCCCTCCAATTATCGCATTTTGTCCATCTAATCTTAATAAATCGTCAACCATAGATCTGTATTTGTTTATTTCTTTTCAAATATTCCTATTGAAAGAAATTATTTTGGTCAAATCAAAATAAACTAATCACTATTGAAGACCAATGATTTTATGGTAACAGGAAATACTTGTCCACTCACTAATGGCGCACCCAGATCTATCCAGTCTCCATCATTCAATGATAATTCATCTATCGCCATTAAATTTTCTTTGATACTTGTTTCTCTTCTAATTACATTACCAATTGAATTGCCAATATCTCTTTCAAAAATTAAAATTATTGGTAAATTATTCCTTATAGTCTCTGTTAATGATAATTCGATTGCCTGTGCAAATAATTTTAGTTTTTTATATGCGGCTCTTACAGGATCAATAAAATACAAAGCCACTATTTCTTGTCCCTCCTCAAGATCAAATTTAGAATATGCTAGTTTAATTTCTTTTATTACATGTTCTATACTTAAAAACTCTCTATCTACATTCACTTTTAGGACTGGTATATTTTTAATTGGAAATTTTATATTTTCATCTGAAAAACTGGTTGATCCACTAATAGTCAATGAATAAGCGCCTGCACCAATTACTGTCGCTCTAATTTTATTATCAGGCTCAACAATTGATGCATTGTACTTGTTACGATTCTCTTTTATTTTCATTGCTAATAAATGTCCCATATCTCTATACTCACTACTAACCCCATAAATCAATTCTCCTACTCCACCCGAAAATGCAATTTCATCTATTTGATATGAGAAATCTAAATCCTCAGTCATCATTAGTTCTTTTGCCAAACTACTACTTGCAGGTCCATTAACAACTTCTCTTAAGACTTCCTCAAATTTTTCTACTATCATCCTTAAATCTTTAATCAATATTTTATCTCCGATATCGTAATTAAGATCTAATTCTTTCATGATTATTTTTGCGGGATTGTCAATTCTCCAAATTATTTCCTCTTCAATACCTAATAATCTTCCACCAACATTAACACATGAAGTAGAAACTATTTCACCATTTTTAGATATCGCCATGTTTGATGTGCCTCCACCAATATCAACGGATAATATTGTATTTTGTTTTATTTTTGATTGATTTGTCACACCACTACCTAGTGCAGCTAACATTGACTCAAAATTAGGTCCTGCAGTTGCTGCAACAAATTTTCCTGCATCTTCCGATAATATTTCTATTATTTCATTTGCATTTCGTTTCTTCGCTGTTTCACCAGTGACAATTACCGCACCTGTATCTATATCCGAAGGTTCTATTCCTGCATTTTCATATTCTCCTTGAAAAAATTTTATCAGCTCAGGTATGTTTATATTGTTTTTATCAAGCAAAGGAGTATCTATTACAGGTGACTCATACAAAACCTCTCTTTTATCTACTTTAAATCTCCTAGATGGTGAATTTTCATCTTTTCTTAAGGTCAATTCACTCATAATCAAATGTGAAGTAGAACTACCCACATCAATTCCCACTGATTTTAATTTTAATTCATCAACATTGATAGCCATTTAATCCTCTTCTATTCTCATTGTGATTTTAACCAATTTATAATATTTGATCCTAAACTTTCAAATGCATTCTCAATATTCAAACCCGTAAGTGCAGATGTATTCAAATATGTTACATTAAAATTTTCATCTTTCAATTCTTTATTTAACAATTCTATCATGTCATTAATTTCTACACTCTTAACATGATCTTCATCCTCATCAAACAAATCATATTTGTTACCTAATATCACTATTGGTACTGCTCCTCTGTTAGAATTTTTGTATAATTCTTTTATCCATGAGCTTAAATTATCAAATGAGTTTTTTCTTGTAACATCAAATACTACCAATGCACCGAATACTCCTCTGTAATACATCGATCTTACCTGATTAAATGTTCCTTGACCGGCTAAATCCCATATTTGAAATGTAATATTATATTCTTTATCTTTGATTTGTATCACTTTATCTGCTGCCGCAAAATCTGCTCCAATTGTCATCAAATGGTCTTTTGTAAATCCTTGTCCTAGGTAATTCTTTCTTATATTTGTTTTTCCTACTGCTCCATCCCCTAATAGTACAATTTTAAGAAAATATTTTTGATTGTCAGAACTTTCATCAACACTTTTTATTTCAATTGATTTTTCTTTCTTCTTCCAGAACATGAACTAATTAATTGTTCTAAACACATTATAAGAAAATATTCTTTAATTGGTACAATGTTGACATATATTGAAAATGATATTATCTAATAATCATGATAATCTTTAGAAATAATGATATTTATTATGTTATATGGGTCGATTAATTGATAGTCATTGCCATTTACACCAACCTTGGTTTAATGATTTGTCTAATGTTATCAAAAACGCAAAACAAAATAATGTAACTAAAATTATTAATTGTGCGAGTGATCCTCAATATTACTCCCAAGTAATTGAGTCTTCCAAATATGACGAAATTTACGTTACCATAGGTTTGCAACCAACACTTGCAGAACAATATTCTAACTCCAAAATTATTGAAAATACAATATTTCAATCTGACAAGATTGTCGGTGTTGGTGAGGTCGGATTAGATTATTATTGGGTAACTGATCCAAAAATAAGAGAATTGCAAAAAAGATTATTTATAGATTGTATTGGCTTAGCCAATAAATTAGAACTTCCAATAATAACGCATACCCGAAAAGCAGAAAGTGACTCTCTTGACCTTTTAGAGAAACATGCAGAAGTACCTGTTTTATTACATTCTTTTGATGGTAATTTAAAGGAAGTAAAACGAGCAATGGATTTAGGATACATTATATCGGTACCAACAATTGTGACAAGACGAAAAAATAGAAGAAAAACAGCTATAAGAGCTGGATTAGATAATATTATTCTTGAATCAGACTCGCCCTTTTGTACCACTTCAGAGGACATTAAATTAAATGAGCCCAAATATATTTTAGATGCAGCAAAATATTTGTCAAAATTATTTGAAATTGATTTAAAGGAGATCTCAAACATTACAACATTTAATTCAACCAAATTTCATAAAATATAAACCAAAATTAACATTCATCTTTTAAATGATTTAATTCATAATAATTTTAGATATTTAGGATGGACAAAAATTCAATTCAAAATGATGTTATCGATGTATGTCTTAGACGAGGCATAGTTTTTCCAACTGCAGAAATATATAATTCATATGCTGGATTTTATGAATATGGACCTGTAGGAGTCAAATTAAGGGAAAATCTTATGGTCCTATGGCAACAAACATTTATTAATTCAGAAGATAATGTTCATGAAATATCAGGCTCTACTATAATGCCTGAGGCTGTATTTGATGCATCTGGGCATTTAGATGGTTTCCATGATCCTTTAACTCAATGTAATAAGTGTAATTCGATGTTTAGAATTGATCATTTAATAGACGAATTAGGTTTGGAAATCTTAGATGAAAATTCATTCAATGAACAATTAAAAAATAATGAAATTATATGTCCAAACTGTCCTGGGGTATTAAGTGAACCTCGAAATTTCAATATGATGTTTAAAACAAATGTAGGTCCCCTTGAAGGTAATACTGGCTATTTAAGACCTGAAACTGCTCAAAATATTTTCATTAACTTCAGACGGATTGCACATTCAATGCGAGCTTCTTTGCCATTTGGAGTGGCCCAAATCGGAAGGGCATACCGTAATGAGATCTCACCTAGAAATTTTCTAATGAGATTAAGAGAATTTGAGCAATTAGAGTTAGAAATGTTTGTAGACCCTGATGAAATCAATAATCATCCAAATTGGGTTGAGGTCGAGAATATTGAAATTAACTTATTAACACGTCAAAATCAATCAAAAAATGAAAAACCAATAAAGATTACTATTAAGGATGCTTTTGATACTAAGCTGATACCTAATCAATATATCGGGTATTATTTGGCATTAGAAACAATGTTTATGGAGTCAATAGGTATTTCCAATAATTTATTTCATTTCAGAGAATTAAAGGAAAATGAAGTTGCCCATTATTCTTCTGCAAATTATGATTTGGAAATCGTATTTCCATTTGGTGTGTTTGAAGTTATTGGTTTGGCATATCGGACTGATTATGATCTAAAAAAACACTCTGAAAAAAGTGGTGCAAAATTGCAAATTAATCAACCAGGGAAAGGTAATATTATTCCTCATGTAATTGAGCCATCTGCAGGTTTATCACGTCTAATTTATGCGGTCATGTTGTCCTCTTATGTTTATGGTGAACCAAATAGTGATCGAGATTGGAATTGGTTTAATTTTACTGGTGCCATGGCTCCATGGGAAGCTGCAATATTACCATTGATGAAAAAAGATGGTATGTCTGAAGGAGCTAAAGAACTTTATTGGCAATTAAAAGATTATGGGCTTGAAGTAATCTATGATGAAAGTGGAAAAATTGGAAAGAGATATGCAAGAAATGATGAAATTGGCGTAAAATATTGTATAACATATGATTATGATTCATTAGAAAAAGATTTGATTACCATAAGGGATCGTGACACAATGCATCAAGTTCAAATAAAGATTGATCTTTTACCTGATTTAATTCGTCAGTTAATATTAGATATTCTAACTTGGTCTGATTTAGAAAATGAGTTTGGAAGATTTAAATAATTTATCGTGCTTTAATTGTTCGGTATACCTCTGGCCTTGCCTTTCTTAGAGTTCTATATCCGCAATGTACACATCTAATTTTACTACCACTTAATAAATCAGAAGGTGACATGCTTTTCTTGCAAGACAAACATACATATCTTGTAAATCCACTACTTCTTGTCGACATATAATATACAAATAAATTAATTATTTTTAAACTTAAATATTGATTTAATATTTTAAATTGTGTTTAATATATGAATATGAATTATTTAATATTAATACATGAATTAATCAATCCTTTAAACAATAATCATTAAATTACAAATAGTATAATATGAGATTGATTAAATATATTTTCATATTTTTATTATTTTTGTTAATTTTTTCTATTCCCACTCATGGTTCATTTCCAGTTCAAGGTAGCTTTTACTCATTGAATAGTGAGACACTATCCTCTTATTCACAATTTGACAATGAGTATATTTTGGTGGAAACATTCGCTACTTGGTGCATTCCTTGCATTGAAGAATTTTATGAAATCAGTAAAATTAATTCTTTGTATGCTAACTATATGCATTTCCTAAGTTTATCTGTATCTCCTTCAACAGATAATTTTGATAATGTACGAAGTTTTATTCTTAATTCAGAAAATACATATAATTTCACATTAAATTGGGCTGTTGGATTAGAGCAAATTGATAAACAAACTTTTTCAAATTATTTTAATATCTCTGTGATCCCTTCTACATATCTTATCACATCCAGTGGAGAATTAAAAGCTAAATGGGAAGGTTTGGTCAATGCAAGTGAAATTATAAATTTCATAGATACTGAGATTAGTTTCGTCTCTACTTTAGATAAAGGATTTTCTATCAATCAAAATTTTATTACCGCAATAAGTATATTCACATTTATGATTATAATTTCATATTTCTTTAACCCTAAATTGAAAAAAATTAAAAATTAATCATCAATTTTGTAACATAACTCGCCTATTTTATATCCTAGATTGTGCATATGGACTATGCAGGGGGCATATAGATAACTAAGTCATCTATTTTTCACGAAGAAACATTGAAACGTGCTTCAAAAATTTTTTCACAAACAGATAATTTTAGCGAAACTACTCTTAACGCATATGTGAACTCTATAAATAGAGGATGGTTGACACGACAATATTTCAGCTTAGGAAAACATGATCTGGTTCTCCCCGCATGGGTAAATGGTATTTTGGGACCTGATGGAGAAGGTATGCATAGTGTTGCTGGTGATTTTAGTTTAACAAACACTGATTTGAGATCTTATTATGCACTAGGTTCCCCTAATTCTGAAATTGAACCTGTTATTGATCATAAAGGGGGTATTATCCCTATCCCAAATAGTTATACTCTCATATTTGGTACAATCATAAAAGGTAGGCCCTTTTATTCATCTGAAGTTGGTCAAGTTAGTGTAGATTATGAAGATGGGTATCCTGCGGCTACAGTTTATTGGAAAGTAGATGGCGATACGTTGGTTTATGATGTGTCATCAGATCGAAATGAAAATGGAGATGAAGCATTAGGGATCCAAATTGTTAGAGGATTTGCAAATCATCCAATTCTTATTTCACTAACTCCTCTTGATGCCGACGGAATAACAAAGATTGACAAAATTTCATATTCAAATAAATTGAAATCAGTAAATTTTGAAAATGAAAATTTGCCTTCCATAAAGTTCAATTTGGATCCAATCAGAGCTACTGCATTGCCAATTTCAAAAGGTCATGCAGGAAGATTGGTTATTGATAGTACTGCTGACTCTGAAGAGATACATTGTGAGGCAGGATTAGCTTCATGGGCTGCTGAATTTCCAGTTCGGGCTAACCCACTTTTCACTATTAAATTGGATGGTAATGGTGATCTACCTGAATCTTTTCCAGACTTTGAAGAAGTTCAATGGGCCTGGGAAGATTTGGTTGAGGAATATTTTCCAACTATCTCAACTTCAAATAAAGAGGTTGATTATTTTTTCAAGGCATCTGGGATTGTATTGCGATTAATGTTAGACAATGATCGAATTACAGTAGGTCCTTCTGTTCAAGAAAAACAATGGTTGCCTGCATTAATATTTCAAACAAGAGCATTAGATCGATTAGGTTTTGATGATAAAGTAGAAAATGTATTAACTTCAGTTGTTAAAAAAATTGACTCAAATGGCTCAGTAGAAGGTGATATGCAATTTGACTCTCAAGGATCTGTTGTTATTTCCTTAGTAAATCATTTTTACAGAACAAATAATTCGTCTTTTATTGGTGATAAATATTCTGCCATGAAAAGGGTAGCAGATTGGGTTTCTCGACAAAGAAAAAATGGTGACTCTGATGAAATTATCCCTAAAGAATTATTTGGATTATTGCCCATGGGTCATGCATCATGGTTCAATCCATCATATTGGACAAAAAATTATTATTTTTCTCATAATTTTTGGGCTGCAGGTTTGTTAGATAAAATGATCGAATTATCAAAAGTGTTAGGTAAACATTCAGATGCAGAAAAATATGAACCTGAATTAGAGAAATATAAACAAAATATAGATGACTCGATTAATAAGTTATCTGAAAAATTTGAATATTTACCGGCAGGGCCATATCAAAGGGACTCTGCAGAAATGATTTTTAATTTGCATGGTTTTTATCCATTAAAATTATATCAACCTGCTTTTCAATCTTTAAGAAACACAGTTGATTGGTTATGGGGAAATTATGTAAATAATGGTTTAGTATTAATTGACCAACCATGGAATGCTTATGGTAGCTATTTTTCTATGTTGATGGCTCAATCATTTCGATTTCTTGGGGAAAATCATAGAGTTAAATTTATTATAGACTCACTTATAGAAAATGTAACGAACCGTGCAGGTTGGGCCGAAGGTATCTCTCCACTTACCAAATTAGGTTCAGTTGGTGATAGTCCGAATGGTTATGCCGCTGCAGAATTTGTAAATTTAATTTTAGATCTATTCGCAGAAGATGATGTAAAAAAATCACCTACGCTACTCAAGGGAATGCCAATTGAATGGTTGGAAAATGGAGTCTCTGCAAAAGGTCTAAAACTATTTTATAATTCCAGCTTAGATATTTCTGCAAAATTAGAAAATAATGTTTTAAGTGTAGAATGGAATTATGATAATCCTTCCAATAATCTAAAACCTATTTTACATCTACCATCTTCGCCCAAATCAATTCCTTCTGGTGTAATTCAACTTTCTACTCGTGAATTACAACTCTCAGAAAATAAAGGACATATCTCTATCAAGTTGTAATATTTTCGATGATATCGTTTTTATGACTATTAAGGTCCGATTAGAATTTATCTCTACCTATTGTTATTTTAACTATTGTTTCGTATTTAAGTTGTGAAAAATATATTATTTTATTTTTCTTTATTTTTAGTTATGTTTGCTATCCCATTTTCAAATTCCCAAACCGCAACAATTTGGGGATTGAATGAAAATTATATCATAGATTATTCTCAAAGTGGTAACTTAAGAATTAATGGCACAAATTATATCGATTTTTCAAATGATCCATCTGCAAAATACACTATTATCAATATCACAAATACTGGGTATGACTATAATTTCAACGGTTATAATGATGTAATTGAAATCGGAAATGTTGAAATGCAAACCGTTAGTATAGGTAATTTCGCCTCCATAATATTGCCTACTGGTGAAATGCCTTTTATGTTACCATTGTCATTTCAAGAAGAAGATGATTGGATAGTTTCTTTTGCAGAAAAATTTTCAGAATTATCCTTAATAGCTGAGGCTCAATTTGATGATCAAATTCTTTTCAATACTTCTGTAAATGATATTTTTTTGGAATTAAATTTCTTCGCCAACATTAATGTCACTAATGCTTCTCCTGATACTTTCGTTCAATTACCATCATTAACTATCCCCGAACAAATTGACGCGAATAATACTTATGTGAATTCAACAGTAAGTGGCTTCATAAAATATCAATTAAATAACGGAATCTTACACGAACTAAATATCTCTTTATCAGCTGATCTTCTAATTTTAGATGATATTAATTATGGGGAATATAATTCCAGTCAATCATTAAATTTTACTCAACTTATTCCCCCAAATTCAATCAGCAATGAGGTAAATATTTCCCATGTACTTTTATTTCCAATAAGCATATTTATTATAGTATTATTTGGCAAAATAATTGGAAATAATAAATTAAATACACATAAGAAACAGATGAATTAAGGGCAATTTTAATATAAATTCACGTTTTTCATTGATATGTATTCAAATGAATAAGTTAAAAATTCAACTTTTTTTTATTTCAATCGCAATTCTATCTATCTTAGTCTTGCCAAATCAAATAAACGCTTGGCCATCCTCCGATCAAGGTGGTTTGTACTGGGTGAATGAAGTAACTACTGCTCCAGTAATTGATGGAGTATTAGAAGATAGTGAATGGTCATCTGGAGAAGAAACTTTTAGAGAAACATTTTCTCAAGCTCTTGTGTACGGTGATACTCAATTTTATAATGGTCAAAATGTAAATGGAATGACTTTAGTTGTGACAATGCTCATTGATGATCAAAATCTATATGTCAAGGTTGTTTGGGAAACTAATGTTTTAGATGCCAATACCCATAATAGTATCGGACTCGCATTTGCTGCTGAAGATCCAATGGCTATGCGTCAAACTATGGATCGAAAAGTTGCTTTTTTCAATGCAACCACAAGTCAAACTACGACTTACGACTTATGGAATTGTGAGTCAGTTGACGAAGAAACAATTGCATTCTATGGTGAGAATGTTAATGACACCGTGACCGATGTCCCATCATTCTGTGGATTGGAAGGACATTATCAACCAGGTGTCATGGATAGTGAAGTTGAATTCTCATCTGCTTTTGGATTTGATGAAGAAACAAGTCAAGCATTTTATGAATTTCAAATCCCAAGAGATACCGGTAATAGTATGGAAGACTGGTTAATTGAAGAAGGAACTGTGATTGAAATTGTTGGTAATCCATTTGGTAATATGGCTGAATTAGGAGTAGGTCATGGAGCAGTTGGTACAAATCCATTAGTTATCAGTTTCGAAGAAAGATGTTTCTTCTGTCAACCAGGTGAGGGTATGAATGGTAATGCAATTGCATTTAATGCATTTTTTGCTTTAATGATATCTGCTATTTTTGCTACTTTCATAATTTCAGGGCAAAATAAAGAATTCGCCAAAAAAATGTGGAAAGTCAAAGTTACCGAAGATATGGCTGCAGAGTCCGTGATAATGGAAATGGCTTATTATAATAGCTCATTTTTGAGCTTACTTGTAGTTGGTTTCTTTATGATGTATTCTGGTATTGGATTACTATATGGTTTATGGGCCCAATGGGGTTTCATAGGACTTTTGATAAATGGTATTCCCTTGGCTTTAGGAGCTGTTGCTGGTGTTGATTTATTAATGAGAAATCATAATCCTCAAACAGAGACTTCCGAAGCTTTAGGTACAGATGTGCATGACTCTGGGAAGTTCTGGTTAGTTCCTACATTATTCCTAGCTGTTACTTTACTAATGTTAGTGTTCATAGGTATCGATGTGATTGCTTAATTTATAATTTATTTACTAATAGTCTTTAGATTCACATTGCAA
>Ga0255761_10000291_pt1 | contig 47336 bp, 76 predicted proteins | sample 071ome_29_FD_179961 | JGI IMG/M metagenome (GOLD analysis project Ga0255761, IMG submission 179961) | Coastal salt marsh microbial communities from the Groves Creek Marsh, Skidaway Island, Georgia - 071407BT metaG (version 2) | ecosystem: Environmental > Aquatic > Marine > Intertidal zone >... | reverse complement strand
ATGTGCAATTACTGCTACAGGAAGTCCTGCGATATAGTCTTGACGCACCTTGTTAGCGATATCCATAAGGTGAGGAACCTCTTGCAGCTGCCCGTCATCGTTGCGGACGTGGCCAAAAGGCACGTTACCAATGTGCTTATCGCTCTTCTTCATGCCCACACGGATCTTCATGCTGCGTAGCTTGGCGTAGTACGACTCAGCTTCGATGGTACTGCAGAGCTCTCTGAACGCCTTGGTGTTGTGAGACTCAGCCCACCCAATATCAGCAGCGTAGCAGCAGTAGATGTGAGCCCAATCAACCAAGGTGCGCAGGTCACTCGTAGTGAGACCCTCAAAGGTAAGCAGAATGACCTTATCGTACTTCGACAGGTCAGCGATTAGCTCACTGAGCCCGTTAGGGATGGCCGTCCACCCATCAGCATATACCTCGTGGATCTCCTCATCAGAGTGAGTGCTGAGCTCACTGAGCATCAGATCAAAGTCGTAGTCCTTGCCAGGAGGGCTGTACAGGTAAGCGGCCACCTTCATGTAATCACACCGTCTTCGTCATCGTCTGAACCCACATTCCGTTCAGGAAGTTGAGATACCCCAGAACGTTCCACCCTTCGTCAAGGTGGGTGTTAACGTGCTTCTCTAGCATATCCAAGTTACCGTGCGTCAGAACCTTGTATTCCTTCTTCATCTTAGTCACCTCATAGTCTCCCGGTTTCAAACTGCATCCAGTAAAATCCACCAAGGAGGAGTGTCATGCTGAGCCCAATGAACAGCGGGGCTCGTCCGCTGATGTACGCCCACGCCCAAACGTAGGGGTCATACCAATGGCCCGACGTAGCCGCGCCAAAGGATAGCAGTGAGAAGATAGAGAGGATGATGAACGCTAGCTGACGCACACCATCCCAATCAATACCACCGAAGATAGGATCACGAATCAAACTTCCATGCCCCCGTAGTTAACATCAGGAACGTACCCACAACAATCAGTAGCAAGTCCTCTAACTCTACCATGGTATAGGCAAGACTGGAAATGCTCCCACTCCATATCATAGGATAGACCACAGATACAGACGATAGTAATCATTGAGAGTCCTCCTTACTAGGATTGGAAGCCATGGACTTGTTGATGATGTACGAAATAGTCCCTCTGGACTTGATGTTGTACTTATCCATGAGCTCCCTGTAGCTCAACCCAAGATGCTCGCGATCATGCAGGATGTCCTCGTGAGAGTACTTCTTAGCACCAGTGGTAAACAAAGTGCCGCGCCGGCTCATAGACCGAGCCGTTCCGTAGCGGTCGGTCTTCTCCAAATGCTCAGGGCGAGCACAAAGACCGTTCCGACAGGTACGCACGATCTCATCTTCGCCAGTCAGGAGCTCGCGGTTAGCCACTTCCCACATCAAGCGATGTACCAAGAAGGACCTACGCTCGCGGTTTCTTTGAATCTTAAGCCGACCAATTAGCCGCTTAATGCCGTTGTGCTCAGGGTAGCTTTCGCCGGTCCAAACCAAGCATTCGCCTTGATATTCTAGCTTCGCATCAAGAGCCGCAATCAGCTCCTCATCATCATAGGTGTTCTTACTCCAATCAGTCATGTTCAGTCCTCCCAAAACTCCTCGTAAACGCTAGACCACGTCCTTCCGTACAGGATATCAGTTACCGCGCCTTTCGACATGTCAAACTCCTCCATCACTTCGTTGATGGAAGCGTTCTCTTCGTAGTACATTACGAGCATATCCCACACATCATCTTCGTCTAGCTTACTATTGTGATTGTTGGAACCAGCTACCCTTCCTGAGTTAGCTAGATCCGTCATGTTGTCGTCGTGATCACCAAGGTGGTGATGGTCAGCGTTACCGCACAACCTAACGTGGCACTGGTGTAGAACCATTTCATCAGACGTAATGTAGCCCCGTTGAGCCATGTAAGCGAGCCTGTGCGTGAAGAAGTTACGTCCGGTCTTGTTTTCGTGGTACTTCTTGACGTGAATACGACCGTACCCCGACCGGTCGGTCCCCCCGGTCCACACCAAGCAAGGCGTGTCGAGGGGACCGTTTTGGTACTCAAAGCGACCCATGAATGCCCCAATCCACATTTCATCATTGAGCAACCGCTCAATCTGAATGCGCTTGGGGTCACTCACTTCAGTCACCACGCGCAAAGTGGGCGTTGTAGCACTGCTCCTTGAAGTCGCAAAGCTTCCCACAAAACTGAACCTCAGGCTTTCCGGCGGTGTCACGGGTCTGTCCGTTGTACTCAGGGATGGGCGGGAAGTGTCCATTCTTGTGATCGTTGAGCAAGTCAGCAGTCTTCACAAAGTACTCCAAGTCCTGCACAAGGCGTTGGAAGTCCTTGTCAGTCACTTCGTAGTCAATGGTACGCACAGCAGGAGCATTGGCTCTGCCGGAGCGGTCCTTCTTCTTGTCCACAATGAGGTAGCGGAACGTCTTCGCACCAAGCATCTTGGCGTACATCGCAGGTTGGTATTCCGTGATGGCCTTCCCAAGCGTCCAAATGGCTTTCCAGTAGTCGGAAGCTAGCTTGAGATCACCAATGGAACCGTCTTCAAACACCAAGTCAATGTATCCACGCAAGCGGATAGAGGCCTCTAGACCAGGCAAGTAAAGCTCAGTGCAGCCTTCGACTTCAGTGGTTTCGACACCGGGAAGCTTCAGAGGGTTCCCGTAATTGTCAGCACCAAGCTGAATGGCCTGCAAAAGCCCTTCAGCCCACACCTTGAGGTCAAGGATCGCGTCAAACTTCTCCGCCTCGTTGAGGGGTAGCTTGGTCTTGTAGTCGCGGGGGTCTTGGGTGTTGAGTCTGTGCCGCAAGTCATCAGCCATCATTTCAAGCAGGAAGGCAAGGTCATCAACCCCGCCAGCCAAAAACTCCTCCAAGAACACCTTGTGCAGACTGCTTCCTTGAAGGGACGCCGCACCGTTGCTACGAGGCAGTCGGTCAACGTACTGAAACTTGTACTTCTGAGGGCAGTCCATGAACACCTTCAGCTTCGACGGGCTAATGTCCGTCTTCTCCCAAGGACCGTAAGGAGACTCGCTCAAGCGACCACCCCACAGGACTCACAGCCCCAAGCATCCTCGTAATGCTCGCTCTCCACCTTGAACAGCAGCAGGGAGCCGCAGGAGGAGCAGGACGGCAAGAAGGAAACAGAACGGATGCTCAAGCGCTCACCCCCTTCACGTACTCTTCATCACCGACGCTCACAAGGTAGCGGTGGCACATTTCCTTGGTGGTTTCGTCGCCACCCATGACCTTCGTAGCGCGGAACCGCAGGTACTTCCTGTTGGTCTCCGCCTTCTTCGTGTCACTGTAGATGGCATGGATGTCACGGTAGCTAGCGTACATGCCGGAGGGCATCTTGTAGCCAGCAGCTTCCTCATCAAGTCCACCACTGTTGCCGGGGTAAACAGGAGTATCCTCCTCTTCGTCCAACGCATCAACGGCAGCCTCTTCCTCTTCAGTCAATTCAGGAGGCTGCTCAATGACTTCCGTGCTGATCTCGGTCAGCCGAACGTTCTTCGGAGAGGCCTCTCCGTCAAACATCACAACAATCCAACCGCGCTCCTTGACCTCAACGACGGTCGCCTCGGAGCTCGGCATCTCACGGTTGCCAACGTAGCGAACACGAGCGCCGACCTCAAGGGTCTGCTCGTCGGCATTCAACTCTTCAGTCGGCTCAGGAGCGGGGGCCGGGACTTCCGCCACGACCTGCTCTCCCTTCTGAACGAACTGAGGCTTCTCCACACCGACATGGTCGGCAAGGAGGCTCAGGATCGCTCCCAACTTCTCATCAATCTTCTTCAACATATCTTCAGTCAGCATTCTCACTTCCTTCGGTGAATCCTGGGAGGTTGACTTGGTACTTAACCCTCTTCCCTCAAGGGTACCTCGGCGGAGAGCCCTCTACGCCAAGGGTAGTCAGGCGGAACACCCGTCGAGGGGTGGGCAACCGGAGAAACGGAAAGGGTTCTGGGGGCGGTTTCTTTCAAAGGATCTCTGGTAGCCCACAGGTGGGGTAAATGAGCTAAAACCGCTGCACTCGCGCGTGCGTATTTCCTATGTATGTAGGGATACCGTGTGTAGTGGGAACCGGGTTTGTTTACGACCTTACTGCCCAGTAACCCCACGGAAACTACCCCAAGGGGCGGTTTCTTTATCTAGGGCCTTCGACCAGTGGGAATCTGAGGGCGACCAGTCCGGCGAGCTACCCCTGACGGAGATTCCGACTAACTACCCTCAACGGAAAGTGATTTGGATGAAGATTAGAACCATTGTAGCTGACCCCCCTTGGAACGAGAAGGGCGGGGGCAAGATCAAGCGTGGAGCCGATAAGCACTACAACCTGATGAAGACTGATGATATCATTGAGCTGATGGAAGGTTGGCTAAGCGAGTACGAACATGAGGAAGACCAACACATGTATCTGTGGGTCACCAACAATTACCTTGCTGATGGCCTCAAGGTGCTTGAGAAGCTAGGGTATCGTTACATCACCAACATCGTGTGGGCTAAGCCTAGCTTTGGCATCGGGCGATACTTCCGTGGGCAACATGAGCTATGCTTGTTTGCCACCAAGGGTCGTGGCTTCGGTGACGTTAGGACTGATTCCAACAGTATTTCCTCCTTGATTGAAGCTCCTAAGCGAGAGCACTCTAGAAAGCCCGAGGAGTTTTATTCGCTAGTTGAGAGCCGGTCCAACGGTCCTTACTTGGAGCTATTCGCTAGGCAAGGTAGAAATGCCTCTTGGACTGCCAAAGGCAACGAGACGAGCAAGTTTGACGAGGAGGAGTGACTATGCCTACCGTACCGTGCGATGCTTGTGGGACTTGGGTGAACAGGAAGCCTCACAACCTCAAAGAGGACTCTGTGTTGATTTGCTACTCGTGTAAGGGCAGCATTCCTGACCACTTGCGATGCGAAGCGCCGGTGAAAACCACTGGTGATCGTTGCAAGCTACACAGGCACAAGAAGCATTCTCGTTACTGCGCTAGCCACAAACACCTACCGGAGGAAGCCTGATGGGAAAGACTGCTTGTGGCATGAAGCGACAGAATGTCGAGAAGGTGTTGGCTAAGCATCTGCCTGATGAGTGGATGACTGCCGCAGCTATCGTTGAGTACATCCACGGCCTTGAGGTTCCTCTTGGCTTCAGGTTGAACAAGAAGAACTTCCCTCCGAGCAGCAATTCCCTATCCAAGAAGATTCGTGGGTCTAAGATGCTGCAGACTCGCATGACCAAGGTGAATTACCAAGGGGCAATGCTAGAATACCGAGTTAAGAGGGATGCCCTATGAAGAGGCATAACAACAGGTCGTACAGATGTATGGCTACCAAGAAGAACGGTGAGCGATGTGAATACCGTATCCGCAAGAAGATTGGTGAGCCTGTAAGCAATTACTGCCGTTTCCATATGAGCTTCGAGAGGCGAAGGAGGGAAGAGGAATGATCTTTGAGCAACCGAGTCCTACTCCTGGCTGTGCTGAATGCGATAACGATGAGGGGATTGCCTGCGCCCTATGCCACTCTATTTGGCTCAACAAGGTAAGGCCGCTGGAGGAAGAGGAATGAATCCGATTGTGCGTCTGCTTGGCCCCAAGAAGAAGAAGTGCGACGAGTGCCCTAACGGTGGTTGTGGTCGTTGCCCAACGAAGTGGGAGGAAGAGGAATGAGTGAGTGTGAAAGTTGCAAGATGGGTCTAGGACTCCATAGCCGCTATACCTTGCCCTATCCTCATGTGTTCTTTGGTCCGCGTGGACCCACTGGCCGCGCCGCCGATTACATGAGAGGAGTCTATGTGTGTATTGACTGCTATGAAGGCGGTAAGTTCACTCGTGAAGACTTCGATCAGGTGTGCCGAGAAGCGGATGATGCTTACCAATCTTCACGCAGAACGTGCAAGGGACGTACTTCTGCTGGCAAGCCCTGTAAGCGCACTATGGGCGACTACAACCACAGCGACTACTGTTCGTTTCACGCTAAGGAGGCTTCCCAATGAACCAATACCTAGTCCTATGTGGTATGCTACTACTAGGATTCCTAGCATGGGTAGTAGCTATCACTATCTGGATTGACATTGAGAAGAGGAAGAAGCTTGAGAGCGCTTTCCGTAACGCCTGCATAGTGTGTGGATCTAACCCCGCCACTGTTGACGTTGATTGGTGTGAAGCCTGTTGGGAGGACTGAAGATGTATACGATTGAATACGAACATGATGGCGTTTGGTTGCCTTACCAAAGGGCCAAGACGCTAGAGGAAGCTAAGACGAAGGCCGCTAACGCGTTCCTGATGACTAAGCACCTGACGATCAGAATTACGGAGGTGCTATGATGAGAGCTGCCCTATACGCAAGAGTCTCCACCGATATGCAGTCAGAGTCCTCTGTCCAAGAGCAGCTACGGCGTTGCCGTCAGTATGCTGAATTGAAGGGATGGGATATCGTTGAGGAGTTTACCGACGTTGGTTCGGGTATGAACACTGAAAGAACCGGCTTCCAAGCGCTAATGGAAGCTGACTGGGACGTAGTGATTGCCTACAAGCTAGATCGGTTCCACCGTTCCTCTGCTAACGCTCAGCTGTGGGCTAAGCAGTTGAACGAAGTTGGTCGTAACTTCGTGGCTATTGACTACGACATTGACACCACCTCCGTTCACGGGCGGCTGATCTACACGATTTTGACCGCTCTCGCTGAGATGGAAGTTGAGCTAACCAAGGAGCGCACCAAGATGGGTCTTCAGGGCGTGAAGAACGAAGGCCGTTGGGTCGGCAAGCCTCCCTTTGGTTACTCGTCGGTCTATGCGAGGACTGAAAACGACAACGACAAGGGTATTTTGGAGCTCAATCCGGCGGAGGCCGATGTTGTCAGGACGGTTTTCGACCTTCACACCGCCGGGGAGTCCAACGGCTCCATCGCGGAATCCTTAACTACCGCAGGCATCCTAACAAGAACACAGAAGCGAAGATGGAGTACAGCAACCATTGCAGACATGATTAAGCGAAAAGAGTTCTACGAGGGACATTACTACAATTCTGAGAATGAAGTGGCGAGTTATCCGTGGGATCCAATCTTGGGGGCGTGACCGTGCTCGGTCGCCTCTTCAAGAGGATTCTAGGAATCAACTCACCGCTTCAGTCTCGGCCTTGTCCTTCGTGCGACGGACCTTCGTTTGACGGCATCTGCCCTGGTTGCTTCCAGGCAGGTGAAGCAACATGGCGAAGGCAAGCGGGACGCAAGCAAGGATGATTGAGCGAATGCTGAGAGAAGAGGGACGACCCATGACCTCGCGGGAGATTTTGGACAAGATGGTGCTCCATGGGTACCGAATGCTGCCTTCTACGCGGTCCATGGGTCAGATCCTACGCAAGTCCAAGCAGTTTGAAGCCAGAGGTACCAGTAGTACTTCTGACGTTACTGTGTGGTACATCAAAGAGGTGAAACAATGAAGATTGCAAACAAGAAGAAGGTGTTCAGCTTCAAGCTGTACAAGTACCTGATTGACAAAAAGAAAGAAGACTACAAGGAGGAAGAAGAATGAAGCACGATTACGTTGCGTTGATTGACATGGAGCTGCCCACTGGCAACAGTGGGGGTATCATGGCTGGCGTTGATGTTGAAGATGGCAGAGATCACATTGAGTGCATGATTGAAATGATTGAAACCATCAAGCGAACCTCGCCCTTTGCTACGGGTGTTACGTTCGTCACGGTGCACCACAGCAAGCCTAGCGAAGTGTACATTCACCCTCCTATGGCTCAGCAAGCTGCTAGCGATGGCTCCATGCCCGGACCCAAGGGTCCTATGTGGTTCCAACTCGTTATGGGTGTTAACTTGGTAGGTGAGGAAGAGTGAGACACAAGACTGCTTTTGAGCGCATTCCACGACTTGTGGCTTGGCTCTTCTTTGGTTACCTTGTGGTTGTCAACAGTGAATACTCGGCGGTGAAGTACGCTGATTACCCGGGGATGGAGCACTTCACGCTGAACACGCTACGCCTTGGTTACGCTATCATCGGTGGGGCGATCTTTGACTTCATCTTCCTGACTATCAGGGACAGGAAGTATTTGCAAGCGATTGCTCTCAACGAAGCTGCTCTGTACTCTAAGCATATGGAGGAAGCAGAGTGAGGTTCGTCCTTGGGGGCAAAGATACTGAAATGGAAACAATCGAATCACTACTGAAGAAGCACGGAGTGGACTACGTATACGCAACACACAACGAGCAACGGGTGAACCGTTCTGAGGCTTACAACGCTCACGCACCTGATATCCAGGTGGGTGATGTGTGGGTTGAGACTCGCCCAGAGGGCTTTTCAGTGCGCGAGCTCTTTTCACTAGGAATTGATGTAATCGATCACCATTCCGAGGGCGATCCAGGTTTCGCTAGACCATTCTCAGAATACTGGGAGGCCTCTTCGCTTGGCCAAGTGTGTGTGAAGCTAGGTATTCAGCCCACTCAGAGGCTGCGGTATATCGCAGCAGCAGATCACTGCTTGCTCGGAGCGTACCACGGGCAGTGTCCGGGGGTGGATAGAAACGACTTTCTGAAGTTCAGATTGAGTTACTATGACAGTGAAGACGACCCGATGGCGAAACTGAAGCGCCTGCATAAGGAAGCTCTCGCTTGCCCCACGGTGCAAATTGGTGACTCCACTGTGTATGATATCACTGAGATCGCCAATTACAGTCGTGGGTGGTTCAACGACATGGCTTGCTATTACAACATGAAGACGATTAGTCGTTTGGTTAAGCCAAACCGCACCAAGCTGTTCGTTTCTAACCTCTCTGGCAAGGACATTGATTACTTCATGAATGAATACGTGAAAACGCTGGGCAAAGTCGTAAAGGTGTACGGCGATCCTAAGCGTCAATTTGCTGCGGCGGTGATTCTACATGCCGATTAAGATTGAGAAGACTCTCACACTGTCCACGGTGTGTCCTGAGTTAGTGGTTCTGCCTCTACACGCGCTACGTATGGACAAGGCTCTGACGCTACACCCAACGCTTAGCTCAACGTGCTTTGACGACTTCCCTCTAGCTTACTCGTACTATCGTCAGGAGCTTAACCTGAAGCGCCTCAAGCGTGGTGATGTGATCTTCTATGAGCGTATCGAGCCTATCCCCGTGGTGGCTATGATTGCCCGTGGGGACATTCGGCGTAAGTTTGACCTGCATGCCGTAGTTAAGTGCCTGAAGTGGATGCGTGAGAATGATCTACACAACCAATACACCATTGCATTCCCGGGTCTTGGGTGGTACGAAAGCGACCGCATTGACCCCAAGATCGTGTTCAGAATGGTGAAGAAGTACCTTGGAGACGGCTCTAAGACCGTCCATTTTGTACTGAACTACTGACGCCAAGACTGATTAACTAGTGGTATCTTAGGTTATCTCGTGGAAAGTCCGGGTGCCGGTCATATCCAGGCGGAACTTGACGCGTTGACTGAGCTAGCCGCCCTCGTAATTGACGGGCAGAATCTGACTGTTGACGACCTTGTTGAGTTTGACGACAAGGGTACTAAGGTGACTGTACTGACTCTCAGGCATAATCTGAAGGATTACATGCTCACTATCGAAGATAGCTCTAGTGAGATGATTCTAGCTCTTAGGTCTATTGAGGTTGATGGGCTATACATTCGTCTTCCTGCTCCCCTGTATGTTGGCATCAGCCAACCTCTTGCTGTAGGTGGTTACTGTTGAAAGGCAACGGACACACTTGGGTAGACCCCATCTTCGACTTCAGTGTGGACAAGGTTCCCGAAACCCCTGGATCGGGGTTCTCGATTGACGTTGACGACTGTGATTGTGCCGCCTGTGATGAGGCTCGCGGACCTATTGCGTTGTACTCCACTTTGAGCCTGAGAATCCACACTGGTAAGGAGATCTTTGAGCAGCGCTTGACTCCTCACGAAGCTATCCACATTGCCAAGGTTATGACGATGTACGCCAACATCATCATTGGGTTGAACGAAGCGTTCCCTGAAGAGCTGGAGGAGCTTGCATGAATGTGTTTGAGAAGTACAACGTGAACATCTTCGGCAGACCCTATGAGCCCTATCCTGATCGAGAGCAGTACAATCCGTACGACTATGAAAACGACTTCAGAAAACAGCACCGACTGTTAACGAGTTGGAGGCGCTTCAAAGCTGACTTCCCCAACAACGCTGAGCTTCTAGAAGCGCTCTTGGGACATCGTGAAGCCTTTCACACTCACGTAACTTACGAACCCATTAGTGAATCCAAAGCAGCTCTATTGGTGTCGTTGCTACGAGCCGGTTCGAGCCCCGAACCTGTTAGTAGGCTCGGGTGACTGTTAAGTACCCAATGAAAAGTAGGGATAACCATGGCGAAATTCTTCACCTACGAGGGCAAACAAGTTGGTCTGGTTCGCAAGGTCCTTGGTGACGTTGTGATGATTGAAGAAGCGTGGACTTCCGAAGTGTCCGCTTACCTAGCCAAAAACGGCTATGACCCTCTCCTTGAGCCCGTAGCGAAAATCCTATCCGCCGGTGGGCATCCTCCTGTTACCCGCGCTCAGGCGTGGATCATTCTCCGTGAGCTGCTAAAGGGCGAGATCCCTGAGGTGCTTCAGGACCGCAATGCTGACGAGTTGTCCACCAAGGGTAACTTGTTTGCTAAGGTGACGAAGTCCGCTGCTACCGCTGTGGACGCGGTTGCGTCTCCGGTTGGCAAGGTCGTTGGTGGTAGCATCGCCGCTGTCTCTAAGGTGACTCCCAGTAAGAAGACGACTGAGGAGGCTGCTGAGGGTGACGCCGATGGCGAGTGACCGTGACGGTGTAGTGCTCTCTATCCTGCTTGAGCATCCTTACCTACATGGCGGGCTTACGTCCGAAGCGGCGTTTCACTACCTGCTCGGACGGCTCCACGATGATCGCCGTCAGGAATCTTGGCGGAAATCTGCCCGAACCCTCGCGTTTTGGATGAAGCGTCAGGGGTTTGAAGTCGTCAAAAAGTCTCAGATGAATCTCTATCTTTGGCCCCAGGAATCTCAAGATACCATCGGGTAACCGGGTAGTTCATAAGGGGACGACACTACCCCGCTCTGCATGAGAATCGTCGCGCCGAGCATGTCCGTTTGGGACTTCCTAGAGCTCTCTGAGGAGCTTGCGAAGTCGGACAAGCGGTATCTCCTGAGTAATCAGGACGTCGAGGGCGGTCGCGTGAAGTTTCGCACTCAGGAACGCCTTAGACTACTCCAGGATCTTCTGAACCATCACAACGGCAACGGGGCTGGGAACCTTTCAGTTGCCCGTATCGAGGCCCGCGAGATTGTGACTGAGGAGTTTTCTGCGAAGATTGGCTTTGACCGCAAGGCTTGGGAGGCTTCGCTTGTGGGCATCAAGGGTCCTAATCAAAAGGGTATTTACCAAGGACAATGCCCCTCGTGTGCTGCTCGTGGCGGCGACACAGGCCACGACCATCTAGCATACACCAGTGACGCTATTTGGTGCCACGCTAAGTGTAGCTTCTTCGATATCATCGCGGGTTACTACAAGGAGGCTAACAGATGATCATCAGTGGACTTTACGAAGCCGATTACAACGGCGTTATGCGCACTGGTACTAACATCAGCAAGCGCTGGCGTGAGCTTGAGGACGGGAAGTGGGTCCGCAAAGAAGAGATCATCACGGACTTTGAGCCGTACCTTTACGTCCCGAGCAGCGAGAAGCTATTCATCACTGCCAAAGACGGACATAGCAACACTAGCTTCGCTAGCTTGCTTGAGGACGACAAGAACGTCGGATGGATGGTGGAGCGCGTCGAGAAGACCTCCAAGAAATCGGCTGACGGCAGGATGCTCTCCAAGGTGGTTCTGAAGGGTGCGTCTATGGTCCGGCAGTTTGCTCGTCGGGTCAAGCCCACCTTTGAGGGCGACGTGCCTTACGAGGACCGCTACCTGATTGACCGTGAGAGTCGGATTGACCCCAACCCAATGCGTCTGCTCTTCATTGACCTTGAAGCCCTTCAATTCCGTGAGGGCGATATCGGGCCTGCTCACTACAGGCTTGAGAACCACTCCCGCGACTTCCAAGAGATCAACTTGATCGCTGCTTACGACTCCTTTTCCAAATCGTATGTTCAGTGGTGTCAGCACCCCAACTTCGATGAGTCTGTTGAGGTTCGTCACTTTGAGGCGGTTAGAGGCGACAAGCCTGTCCCCTGTGTTGTGTACTTCTTCGACACCGAGAAGAAGCTGCTAGAGTCCTTTGTGGAGTTTGTTGAGGACATTGATCCTGACTGCTTGCTAGCTTGGGGTATGGATTTCTACGACTTGCCTACTCTATACCATCGGCTAGAGTCTGTTGGTATTGGTGCTGAGCGCCTCAGCCCTCCGAGCCTCGGCTCAGAGCGTTATTTCCTTGCTCCGCGCATCAAGGGCGGTCAGCAGTACACTTGGAGAGCCCAACCTGTTAGCGGGCGCATCGTTGTGCCTCTCGACAAGCTGTTTGAGCGAGTGTACCGCGACAGCAAGTCTGCTAACTTGCCCTCCAACAAGCTCGATGTTGTTGGACAGAAGCTGTTCAATCGAGGTAAGACCGAGTTTAGGCCTGACTTCTACGATGCTGATTACGACACTTTCATCGAAGACTACCTCTTCTACAACTTCCGTGACGTTGAGTTGATGGTACAGATTGAGGAAGACTACAACCTGATCAACGGTCAGCAGAAGTTTCAGGAGCTTGCTATGTGCGAGTTTAGCGCTACGCTGACTGGTTCTGCAATGGCGCGAGTGTTCTTCATGCGCGAGGCTGACTTCATTCAGAAGACTGGTTGGCAAGACTACGACGAAGACGAGGAGCTTCAGGGTGCTATCATCATGGATCCTGAGGAGATGAACACCATTGGTTTGCACAAGAACGTAGTTATCCTTGACTTCGCGGGTCTATACCCCTCGATGATGGTTGCCTACAACACTAGCTTCGAGACCAAGGTGAAGCCCGGCGAAGAACGCGATGACGACATCATTGGTGATGGTTGCCGCTTCCGTCGATCCCCAATGGGCTTGCTACCCAAGTGTGTCATCAAGCTCGACAAGCTTCGTGATGAGTACAAGGCTCTACGACAGGCTGCTGCTGAAGAGCACGGCAAGTCCTCTCTTGAGTACCGCAAGTGGGACGACGCTCAGAAGAGCGTGAAGCGCCTACGTGCGACGTTCTACGGGTTGATGGGCTTTGGTCGCAAGGGCTATGCTTGGGGCGACATTGATATCGCTAGGACCATCACTTACGGTGGCCGTACCAACCTGCGACGTATTCAGGAAGAGTGCGAATCGCTTGGCTACCCGGTGATTTACGGTCACACTGACTCCATCTTCGTGAAGCTTGGTGACGACAAGACCGTTGAAGAGTGTGCTGAAATCGCTGAGATGCTTGGTGAGCGTCTGACCAAGATCTGTCAGGATGCCCTGAAGTCCACTGCAGTTGAAGTGGAGCCTGAGCTGATCATGGACAGGTTCTACCTACCACGCCGCAACAAGTACGCCGGTAGAATCGTCTGGCAACCCGGTACGGGTGCTACTCCCTTTGACATCGGTGGCTACGATGTGGACAGCCGCATCAAGATGCAGGGTTTGGAAGCCAAGCACACCAACACTGCTATGGTTGGCCGTGAGGTTCAGCTTGAATCCCTCAAGATGATTTGGGATGACTGTCCTGCCAACGCGGTGTTTGACTACATCAAGAACCTCGTTGATCGCATCATTGATGGCGACGTCCCTGTTGAGGACCTCATTGCCGGCGGTCGTCTTGGCCAGTGGCTGACCAACTTCTCCGAGCGTGAGACTCCTAAGTACGAAGGTAGTCGTGCTGAAACCCACCACCCTCGATGCAACGAAGCTGGTTCGTATGTGAAGTCCGTGAAGATTGTCAACGGCAAGGAGCAGAAGAAGTACTGCAAGTGCTCTCGATGGTATGGAGTGCCTGAGCACTACCTTGCCGGCTCTACCAACCGTAGCGCACACCCCGGAGCTGATGAGCAGGACAAGTGCTACTCGCACCTCAGCGGTGAGCACAAGGGTGTAGCTTGGCACAACATCGTGCTTGCCAACGACCGCTTCCCGACTATGGACAAAGGCGATACGTTCAGTTGGATCTTTGTGAAGGATGGACCCACTTGGTTCCCCACTGACGGCTATGTGGCCTTCCACGAGATTGAGCAGATTGGTGACTACGAGATTGACTACCTCAAGCTAGCTATCAGCAACGTTGTGGACAAGGTAGACCACATCCTGTATGGTCTTGGGCTATCCAACCAGGACCTCTTGCCCAACACGAGCAAGTTTGCGGGGCGTGAGCTATCCTTGGAGGACTTTCAGTGACTAAGTGGGTGCGCTGTGGGGTATGCCTTACCTGCTACCCCATGCACCCTGTGAAGAACAGTCCCTACACTAGTGAGCACTGGACCTATGGTTGCCGCGTTTGCGAGTACCGTTTCTACAAGGAGTCGCATACGAAGACGCTTGAGAGGGCTTTGACTAAGCGATATCGCATCGTGATGAACAAGATACCCAAAACAAAGGATCACCCTTTGGCCGCAATGCTTCACTTGATGCGCAATACTGACCCTATGTTCGTTGATGATTGCTATCGTGAAGCGCTTTACCGCTTCAAGAGCAAGATCACTGACTTGTGGGTACGTAGTCTCCTACGAGAGTAGTCGCACCACTGATGATAGCTTCAGCCGGTCCTCTCAACTCGTCCCTGTTGCCCATTAGAGCACCGCCGAGGATAGCGTTAGGCACACCTTCGACGGACGCAGCGGATAGAACCGAGTAGTTAGCAGGGGAGCCAAGGCCCTTCGTGCCCTTCGGACCTAGGCTCATTGGCTCACCTTCTTCGCCCATCAGGTCAGCAATCATGCGGATGTATCGCACATCGTACTCACCGACACCACCAGAGCCGTTCATTTGGAAGTCAAGCTCGGCAATGAACTGGTCAAGCATGGCCTCAAGACCAAATCGGTTGTAGATCCAACCTAGGTTGTTAGTCTTCAGAGTGTCTAGGTCAAGGTAGTCCTCTAGCTTAGAAATCACTCTGTTCAACGTGGAGCCCCTTGCGTCACGGATATCCAACTGATAGCGACCGTCCTTTTCGTTGACAGCTACGAGCTTGGCCTGAGTGATACCTGCAACCTTAGCTCCTAGAATGCTCTCCTTGGCTCTCATGAGCTGCGTTCTGTCGTTGCTGAGAACTCGGATCGTGTACGGCTGATTGAAGTCGAGGGATTGGCTCAAGATTTCGTACCCAGAGATTCCTCTAGACTGTTGATCGAGTGCACCGATGATTTGCTGACGGAACACTCCTTGAGCTCCACCCAGTCGCAGGGTTCTGATCTTCTCAGCGTTGAACACGACCTTCAGCATCATGTTCTGCGGGTCCAACATAATCACATCAACGACCTGATCCATCTCAATGTGCCTACAGATAGCCGCCAATTTGTTAGCAAGCTCCTCAGTAGCTCCTTCCTTCAGCATAACAGTGGTCTGAGGGTTGTTGATGTTCGCGTCGGCGCTGACAGGAGACTCCAGCATTTGCTGGAGGCGGTCAACAGACCCTTGGAACGACATCTTACCGGCGAAGTGGAAGGTTCTGAGGGCAGCCTGCGTAGCGGGCTCACCCAAGCAACCACCAGCCGTAGCACCGATTGCCTCTCCCGTGCGGCAGATAGAGTCGTTTTGGAACTCGTGCAAGCGCTTCGCGATCTTCCTCAACGTCGGCGCCAGTATTTCGCGTCCCTCAATCTTGGACTCAAGAGTTTGTAGAGTCCTCTCAGAGGGTTGGAAGCCACCCATAGAAGCCACCTCGTCCCGGATCAAGATGGTGTTCGAGGATTTGTTACACGCGTCACACTTGTGCTGAGAGTACTCTGAGACGTGTGCGGACTCCAGAGGGAACCCGTGGCGGCACTCAAAGTCGAACAGCAGCGGCTGCAGCGTCAAGATATGACCGTCTGTGTTGGTATCTTTGTGAGAGCCTCTGATGTGGTAAGGTGCCAGGCCATCATCGCCAACTAGCGGGTTGATCATTCGACCAGTGCGAACGTTCACCACTTGCTTGCGGTCGTTAACAACAACCGGCTCAAATGCCTTGATCATCTTACGCTCCAAGTAACCGGACTTTGAGATGTTACCTTGGCCAGATTCCACAGCAGACCTACGACCCGCTGAAGACGTCTGCCAGTACTCAATGGGCTTCATACCGACAGCGTAACCGCTCTTGACGAAGCCGGTGTTCTTCGCAGATAGGTCTCCCTTGGCCATGTGTGGTAGTGCTCTGAAGGGGTTCACACCGTGAATGATGCGCTTACCACCAACGAGAACGATACCATACGACCCACACATCTGACGAATGTTCAGGTCCTTGCCACGAGCTTTCGACCTGACAGCAATTTGCATCGAGTTGCCAGAACCTTGCTCGTCCTTGATGGGTGTGAGGATGTCGTTTTCGTAGCTGCTAGCAGCGTTAACGATCTTTTCCTCGATGAAGTCGGCGGGCGCAGTGATCGCTTGGATACGCTCAGACTCCCCTTCAGCGAACTTGAGGAAGTCCTTCTCGACGTAAGCGCGTTGGAGCTCTTCGATTTTCCGGGAAGCCTCTTCGTAGCCTTGGTCCATCAGCTTCTTGGTCTTATCAGAGTACACGTTCACGTCACCCACACCGATGGTGTAGCCAACGGCGTGGTGACCTGCATAGCCAAGGCGGGTAACCATCTCGATGAACTCAACGAGCTTCTCCTGACCCCGCTCATAGCCTTCATGGTAGATGAACGGTGGAGCAAGCGAAGAACCGCCTTCACCGAAGGAGTCCTTCTCAAGAGTGCCCTTGATGAGCTTACCATTGTACACAATGATGCGATCCTTGATCTCCTTGCCGTTGTCCTTGCGCTTGATGTTACCCACTTCGTCAACAGCGGGCGTGTTGCCTTCAAACGTAGCAGAAACGTACTCACAATCAAGCACAGTAAATAGATGGCTGAAGATAGCTCTCCCAGTGTAAGCAGGATTACCATCAGGAGTAGTATAGTCGGGTTCAGGTAGACTATTGATAGTGCGATAGGTAGGGGATAGTCTCCACTCCTCATACTTGATAGGCTTCTCATTGGTGGACTTCTTGTACGCCTTGTAGATTTCCTTGAGCTCCGCTTCGTTGCGGATCTCACTGTAAACGTAAGTGTAGGTGCGCGTAGCGAGGGATTGATCGAAGTACGGAATGCCCTCGTCAGTAAACCCAAGACCGGTTTCAGGATTCCACTCGTTCTTTCTGCGCTTATCCGTGTGGGTGAGCAAGTAAAGTCCGCTGGTTTGGTCTTGGTCCGTTGCGACAGTTAGCTTGCCGTACCTAGCGTGAATGATGTTCTTGTCCAGCTGCATCCACTTCTTCGCTTCAGCGATAGCCTCCTCGGACTGAACGAAGTGGAGCTTCATCGCGTCACCGTCGTAGTCAGCGTTGAACGGAATGCAAACAGTCGGGTTCATCCCTAGCGACTTGGCTTGGAGGATTCTACAGCGCATGGCTAGGATGGATTGACGGTGTAGCGAGGGCGCACGATTGAATAGAGCGATGTCTCCGTTCATGACGTGGCGCATCACCTTTGAGCCGTGCATCAAGAACTGCCTAGCACGCTCTTCAGTCATCCCGTGCTTGGGAATGATCTTGTAGTTACCCGCGCCCTTGTTGAACTGGTCGCCGTCCTGAATGATGTAGTTAGCACCGGGGTAGTTTCCAGAGCCAGCGACAATGAGCTCAATCATGCGTTCATAGTTAGCTGAAGTAACAGTTTCAAGCACGCTTGCGTTCATTGCAACCTTCTTCGGGACGCCTACCTCATCAATCGCGAGATCCGCGTTGGGAGTGATGACCGAATAAGACACTTCTTCCACGTACTTGCTTTGCAAGTTGTTACGGAACCTACCGCGCTTACCGCTCAAGCGATTCATCACGCCCTTGAAGGACACAGCCTTCTCAGAGCCACCATATCCTCGCTGCATCATCGTGCCGCCAGAACCAATCTTGCTGTTCTGGTTATCGTATACCCTAGACACAGCGTAGTACAGCTGTTGAGTGAATCGCTCCTCACCGGCAGCGCGGGTGATCATAATCTCTTCAAGGCGGTCGTTGGAAGCAACCACGTCTTGGTACAGCTTGGTTAGATCGTTCAGCTCCTTGATCTTCTTCCCCGGTAGGGTGAGTTGAGGTCGGGCCAAGTTAGGTGCTACAGGCATTGCAGTAAAGAACAGGTTCTCAGGGCGGGCCTTACTTGGGTCCATTCCGAGGTAAAAGCAGTCTTCGTCACGGACGTTCTGCAGAATGAAGTGCGCAACATCGTACTCCATCGTCGCTGCTCCGCCTTGGTAGCGCTCGTCAGGCACCTTGAACCTGAACTGAGCCGAGGCGTGGTTGAAACTCACCTTCGGAGAGAACTCTCCACAGTGAGGACAGACCTGCCTGGTTTCAGCCGACGTCCCGTGGTAGTTATCGAACGCAGACTTGAGCAACGTTCTGACCTGAACGTAGCCGTTGTAGTTACGCCGGTTGAGGTCAAAGACGCTCATGACGCGCTCCTTGAGCCCCTCAATCGTTCCCTGAGGCAAGTTGATTCGGTGGCAGCTAAAGCACACGCTGTTCAGGCTGTTCAGGATAGGATCGGTTCCCTTGGCTTCGTAGCCAAGCGTACCAAGGAATTGCAGCTTGGGGATAGGCTTAGCCAACGAGATGTGACCGAAGTGACCTTGACAGCTATTCGTGCCGTCATCGGTGTTCAGCGTGAGGCTACACGTCATGCACCGTTGGTCAGGCTCCGAGCTACCCATGCGAAGGTCGTGAACCCCGTTCAGCACAGGGGTCTGACTGTCAGCTGCGTCGTTATCCTGAAACGCCCCTGCTGAAGTGATTTCAACTTGAGACATAGCACGGATCTCCTCGGCGGACATCAGGCCCATTTCAAGCGCACCGAATTGCTTCGGCTTGTAGGTCTGAACCATGTCGGTTTGCGTCGTGTGATACGCGACCTCAGGCATAGGGATGCCCCGCTCAATAGCTCTCCTTGAGGGCAGCTTCTCAGCGATAACCTCCATGGGCACTCTAATCACATACCCAGGAATACCATGAACAACAGCATTAGGATAAGCATCAGATAGATCGTTAATAGGTTCTAGGAGCTTTAGCTGTACTAGGATATAGTCATTGGAAGCTTGACGCAGCCCCTCAGCCTCTTGGTAGTCTCTCAAGAAGATACGTGCAGCGTGGCGGGTCTGAGGAACCCACCTGTGGCGTAGTCTTCCTGCACTGATGTTCACGTTGAGGGTTCCATCCTCATTGAAGTCCTCTGGCCGGAAGTACCAGAAGAAGCTTGGAACATCCATGCTATCAACCGTGCCAGGTGTCTGCCGATGATAAGGGTAGCCGTGTTCAGGGGACGACCCTACGGTAGTAGTACACCTCGCCAGAGGTCATGGACTTGCGAGTGATTTGCACAACGTCATCCATCTTGATGTCCACACCATCTTCGATTAACTGCTGAATCGCCGCATCGCGATAGCGGATCAGCGGTAGCTCGCTGAGTGATATGTTGAGAGACTTCAGAACCCTCTTCGCAGCCGTATCCGAGAGGATAACGTGCTTTGGGGTCAGGCTCCACGTCATGTCGCTCACTGCCTGCAAAGCGACTGGGTGTAAAAGGGTGTCACTCCCAATCTTCCCAGTCTTCATCCCAGTCGTCATCGTCGTCATCGTCGTCGTCCACTACAGCGGCCTTCTTCGACGTGTTGAGGTCATTCAGGAGGTCATCGAGGTCATCCTCGTCGTCATCCTCATCTTCGTCCTCGTCGTCGTCTTCGTCAACCACGAGATCCTTCTTGGGCATCTTCTTGGGCTTCTTGACAGGCTCTTCGTCTTCCTCGTCCTCGTCCTCGTCCCAGTCAATATCTTCGTCGTCGAACTCGCCCCAGTCTTCATCGTCGTCCTCATCCTCGTCGTCGTCATCCCAGTCGATCTCCTCGACCTTGGGCTTGCGAGCGGGAGCCTTCTTGGGGGCAGCCTTCTTCCCAGAGGACTTCTTCGCAGGAGCATCGCCTTCAACGAGCTCACCGCATTCGACAAGCGTGACCTTGTCGTTCTTCTTGAGGTCAAGCGCCGACAAGAAGGCGTCGAGCTTGTTCTCGGCAGACTCTTCGTTCATTCCGTCAATGCTTAGGGTCAGTTCAACCGTGAACGTCTTCATGTGCTGATGGTGCTTCGCCCGGTATTTAACCGTGTATAGGTCGAGTTACCATACTCCTACAGGCTAAGCCTTAAGAGACGTATAGGTGTGGACGTAATATGCCTGTAGATGAGGACATCACCACGGTCCGAATCACTCGTGCTACGCGTGAGTTGTTCAAGCAGGTCGCCCTGTCAGGGGAGGCCTTCTGGGAGACTGCTGACCGCGTAGTCAAGGAGTACATCGTTTCCAGGCTCAAGAAGGAATGAGTATGTCTAACGCTACCAACCGCATGATTGCCAAAGTCGAGAACGCTTTCCAGGCGTACAGCGCCGAGAATGTCAGTCACGTCTCGTTTAGTCAGATCAAGGATTGGCTGAACAACAACACCCGTGATGGCATTTCGTCTAACAGGCTCAGTTATGTGCTTCGCAGAACCCCTCAATTCATCAAAGTGGACACCTTCCGGCGTATCGGCAGCAACGCTACCGAGACGTTTTGGGCTCTCGAAGGCTCTGAGGGTGAAATCAAGACGATGAAGGGCTGGGTTAAGGTCGAAAATGATTGATACCGGTATGCGGGGTTACGTATACATAATGGAGGAAAGAGACCACCTCCGCAACAAGCAGGGATACCCGAGTGGTCAAAGGGGCTGGACTTAGGATCCAGTGCGAAATGCTTCGCAGGTTCAAATCCTGCTCCCTGCACCAGCATGTCCAATGAGACACAGCAGTTGGCCACGTCCTCTAATGTGGCAGAAGATGAGAAGACGTACATAAGCAACGTGACGCTGGGACACGACCTTCGCAAGACGAACCTGACCTGGGTGGACTTCGAGGGTGCGGACCTGAGCCATGCGGACCTTCGCAAGGCGTACCTGCAACATGCTTGGCTACCTGAAGGCTGGCGCGAAGCGCTGGAAGCCGCAGGCCTCATCTGAAGTGAGTAAGCTACTACAACGCTACATACTCCTGCGTGACAGGAGAGGCCGGACCCCCGGAGCTGCGGCTCCGGGGTGTCCCCACAAGTACTTTTGAGTGATACCGGTATATCCGGTTACGTATAGTACATGAAGGGAGAAGACCCTTCTTGCAACACAACTGGGCCATTAGCTTAGTCAGGTAGAGCGACGGGCTCTTAACCCGTAGGTCGCAGGTTCAAACCCTGCATGGCCCGCCTGTGTTGCATTAGGCATTGATTAGATGCCGGGTGGGAATAACATATACTGTTGCTGGGTAAAACCGGTACATTGGCTTTATGCTAGCAGGATATGGCCCACCCAAATTTTAACTCAAAATCGCGCCGTGAGCGCTGAGATGTTACGTTGCTTGAGACTTAAATGTAGAGCGTAATCGCTGTGGTAACACAGTGAGAATAGTCGTAAAGTAATGTAGGTTGGAAAACAGAAACGGGATTACAATGAGAACCTATACGCTGCACCAATTCAATGGTCCGTACCAGATCAAGCTGGCGGCTAGGGTGGGCGAGGAAACTCCCGTGTAACGTGACATCGTTGAAGCGCTTACCAGATGTGAAGGCATCACAAGTGAAGCGAGCGGAAGCCAGGCGGCCACGGTCAAATGGTGAAAGTGAGCTGAGTCGCAGTAAGACCACTGCGTTAACAAAATGGTTCCCTGTCGGGAGGCGATCAGGGTTACAAAAAAGCCAACGGAGGTACTGCGGTAATTGCGTATAGCAACCGAGAGTGATTGAAAACCGATGAGGAAAGCCCCTTCGATAAGGGTGAGTACTCTGAGGCTAGTAATGAAACGCAGCCATAATCGCTAGAGTGGAAGGGCTAGCGCACCAGGAGATTGTTATGGAAGCAATTAACATGCCCTATGAAAGGACTGCTTGGATCAATGAGTCGGCGGTTGAGATTCAGCTCGACCACCACCACGATTGTCAGGCGTGCCACATCTATGAAGACACCGTTGAGGTGTTTCATCAGGTGGGAACACACCTGGTTCTCCTAACTGAGCCATGCGCAGTCTGGAGCTGCGGACTGCACGGAGTTTACTACGTGCGCCGCAACTGAGGGCAAATCGGACAAACGATCAATGAGACAGGCTGGAGAGACGGCTAGTGCCCGGTTAGCTGGACCGGATAACACTGAAATTAGCAGCAACCAGATTGCCACTACGAAGTGGCCTTGAGGGGATAAACCAAGACGGATCTGGGTGAATCGGATATTCACCCCATTACTCGTCTACCTGTTGAGAGGCTAAGGCTAGAGCTTAGACAACTCTAGCAAGAATGCTGAAGTAGTGTCTCGATGCTTTGTGCGGACTTATCATCCAAACAGAGCAGGGAATCAAATGATAAGTGTGTTAAGGGCTCTGGTGCCGGCCAACCCTTGCTGATGGTGAATCAGTAAAGCACACTCACTAATCCGGTGGAGTGGGGACGAAACGTTAGCGGCGTTGCAACAAAGCTAGCAAAGTAGTCCTCCGGAGGGATGGGAAGTAAACTAAGCGATTCAAATCGCTGTGCCTAACGGCACACAATAAAACGTACGATACCGGTATGGTATCCTACGTATACATAATACCAGGAAGAGGACTACCAATCCAATTCCTAGTAACCAGTTGAGTACCGCTGTAAACTGAGCTAGTGATCAAGCTAGAAGGCAATGTAAGACCTTCAGAGCTTGCTTAAAGCGAAGCTAGAGTAACTAAGAACGGAAGCCGTGAATTATATTGTAAGACCTAGATGGGCGTATATGTTCACGATGGACAATCGGGAATACTGACTACCGAGATTATCCCTTGGAGGGACCGTCAGTAAGCTGAGCGCTAGTAAGGGCGACGACGTATCAGTGGGCACACCGGTTATCAAGCCGTAGCTATCCGGGGCTACGGACTCAACACCAGTAAAATCCTGGCAACTCTACGGAGCCCAGGTCCAATTTCGCGAAGGAAAGAGCGATGCAGTCAAAGGAGGTGATATTCAATGACGAAGAACGGTGGTCTGACCGCTCGTGAGAAGCGTGAGCTTGCAAAGCTCCGTGGATGGAGCAAGTCGGATGACAAGCGCGAGAGCCACGCCCGATGGCGTGGATTCCACAACTGCAAGCGGTGAAACAGTCCGCTGGTCGTGGTGCGGAGGGAGGATAGAGTCACGCTCGCGGTGGCGATGAAATCCTACCTCAGAGATAACCAGTAAGAGGTAAGTTCAGAAACGGACGAGACACCGGCGTGTAAGGGGCCAGGTGTTATGAGAGGCATCAAGCGGAAGCGCTTGGTGCCTCTCTTTTTTTTTTACCAGATGAAGTTTGAAGAAACCGGAATCGCGACCAAGATTTGGATCGTCACTGTTCACTACGCGTGGCACGCTGATGATCCATGGTACAGCACCAAAAAGAAGGAAGTTTACCACTACCCTCTTGGTGTTCTCGCGCACGATGCAGCGAAGAGGATTCGAGAGGCTTACCACCTCAACTGCTATGTAGAAGTAGAAGTTGAGGAGGTCTCCCTCACCGAAGATCCGCTGAAGGAGGCGTTCGGGACTTTCCCCTGTGGCTCAGTCATGTTCGTACCGACCGTAGATGCCTACGGTGCTGGGGACGATGAGCACTGTGAAATCTGCGAAGCAGCAAGCGAAGCAGGGAGACAGGAGCTATGGTGAGAGCTGTACGGTCCGTAAGGTAGCCACGAAGTGCTACACGGAGCTGGGACGATGCCCAGCAACCAGATGAGTTCCCGTATGGTGATTTGTTACACTGAAGATAAGGTCATGAGCGTCTTTTACGAGGGGGAGGTATACTGGGATGAGTCCATTGAGGACCCAGACCAGTGGCCCTTCTACGGGACGGAGGAAGAGGCGGCGTTGTACCCTAACTTGCAATGGATGCGAGTGAAGGACAACACTGACTTCGCGGCGGAGTTTATCGAGTTGGTTCACTTGGTCTGTGAGGCCAACCCCGACTTGTTGGACTTCGTCTGCCTTCGGCTCTACTCGTGAGAGCGCAGGTCTTGTTGGATGCGTGAGGTAGCTACGGAATGCTGCACGGAGCTGGGACGATGCCCAGCAACCAGATGAGTGGAAGAATGTATATCTGCTTTACCGAAGCTAACCCTAATCAAGAGTTAGTAGTGCTGAGTGTCGAGTTTGAAGGAGAAATTTGTTATCTACACAAGTCTGCTGAACGCAAGCCTGGCTTTCCTATGTTTCCAACAAAGGACGAGCAATGGAGTAACTTGCGTTGGGCCAGTGTGAAGGATAACGGGACTCCTGGGTCGGATATCATAGCCATGACAGAACGTGTTGCGTACAGGACGCCATGGCTACTGCCCACCTGCGTAGACTACTTTGACTACTTTTACGACTGATCGGCTTCAGCAAAGGCGTAAGGTAGCCACGAAGTGCTACACGGAGTTGGGACGATGCCCAGCAACCAGAGTGAGGGACTAACATGAAGGAAGTTTACTACATACCAAGTGAAGATAATCCAGAGTACATCATGGTGACGGTTCTGATTGAACCGTCTCAAGAAAAGTACTCTTTCGACATCAACCTAGAAGACAGGCTGATGACGATCAACGCACAGGACGAAGAGTGGGCGCAGAAAGCCAAGAGCTACGCTGTGACTGCTTGGAGCAACTGCATGCGTATGGATTGAGTTACTTACTTACTAGCATGAATTACAACATCAAGCCGTTGTCCACGTCCGTTAATGTGGAAAAGAACGAAGGAATGCTGATGCTCCTTGTGAGCTGGGTCATGCAAATGGCTCAATCCTATCAGCGCCGAAAGAATGACCCTGAGATGCCGTACAGCGTGCACCCTCAGATGGTGGCTATCAACACCTTGCCTTTCCTAGGCGAGGATGCTACCATCCGTGCGCGTATTGCTGCGGTGTTTCACGATGTGATTGAGGACTGTGAGGTTTCTGACCTTCAGCGCGTTGTCAATCAATGGAACCAGCACGCCCCTCACCTTGGGGTAATTGCTTGGTCCTTTGAGACCGTTGCTGAAGCGCTAGAGGCTATCCTGGTCCTCTGTCTCGATGCTGCGGGCTTCCCCACAACGGAAGCTCCGCTAATCATTCGTGCGGTGCAGGATCTCAGTGTTCCGAAGGAGTTGCCGGGCGTCTATGAAGCCGGTGACAAGAAGGCCAAGAAGGCATGGGAAGCGTCCCCTGAAAGGATGGAGAACATGTGCGACGAGGCCCTCATGGTCACTTGGGCTGACAAGACGTTCAACCTGCGGAGCCCTATTCCCGGTCGTGACCCGACTGAGGAGAAGGTGAAGTATGGTCGATTGTTCGCAACGATCCGGGAGGCTCTTATGCTTCGGGGATATCAGGTTCAATCCCTGCCCGAAGATATTGAAGAGGCTATCCGGCTCTACTACCTGGACAACTGAGCGACTCTTCCGCTTTGCGGGGTGATGCCTCCACCTGAGTGAGGACGTGAGCAGTGACGGACATAACTGCACCAGATGCGTCTTAGTACGTAAGGACCCTAAGCAGGCGGGAGCGAGCCCCGCGAGGAATGCCAAGCATAAGGCAGCCTGTGGGGAGGAAGCAAGTAACCTCGATACCAGAATGAGTGTGGGCTACGGCCCATTATTTTTTGAACTAGATGAGAATGGATGAAATGGAACCACTTGTGCTTACTGCATTGCTAAAGGCAGTGTGTGAACTGCCCCACTTGAGACTCGCCTTGAGGCTCTTGTACAAGGGTGCTGAGCTTGTTCCGGGAACGGAAGAGTCTCGTGACGAGCTTGCAGCTGAACTTGAAGAAGCTGCAAATAACGTACCTATTGCTGCTCCTGAGGGATACATCCCAAAGGAGCTGGCAGAGTGCGTGCTCGGATACACTTTCGCTGCTGCTACGATGGAGTCGGTTGACATCATTGTCAAGCACTTCGGTAAAGAGGTCGAAGACTTTGATTCGCTAAAGGCGTCTCAGGTCGAAGACTTCCAAGACCGATTTGCGTAAGCATCTCATTACTAGATGAAGTACATCAACACCACCCCACATGACATCAACCTGATGCTCGAAACCGGCAACCTCGTGATCAAGCCAAGCGGACTATCGTTCCGCGTTGCGGCTGACACTGAGGTTGTTCGCACCGAACAGATTGAAGGTCACGCTGTGGAGGTCCGCGCTCGCGTGTTTCGCGATGTGGTTGTGCTCGACGGTGAAGAAGAAGTGCCCCTGCCTGATGAGCAGGAAGGCGTCGTCTACATTGTCAGCAGGATCACCGCTGAGGCACTGCCTGAGCGCACCGACCTGCGTATGGTCGATGGTACTGTCCGAGACGAATCGGGCCGTATCATCGGCTGTACCGGCCTCAGCGTCCTTTGACGGCTGATGGTGGCGCAACCTGCCTTGCGAGAGTAGGCAGTCTTACCGGAGGAACCGGAACCAGATGGAATTGGTCATCAAGATCGAAACTGAAGAGTATATCTACTGGGAGTACACGGACGACTTGCAGGGGGGCAATTGAATGTGCGGAGCAATCCCTGTTCAATGTGATGACTGCGGCACTTGGTGGCGCATTGTCCCTTGTAACTGCGAGGAGGCGAAGGAGTGATTCTTCGCGCCCGTGGACACCTGATGAACGGCTTCAACTTGCAAATCAGTTGGACTGACTTGGATAACCCTAGGGTCAAGCTGCATGAGAATGAAAGTCTCCTGTGGATGAACTACAAGGGTGACTGGGTCGAGATCCTACTGAGCGAGTTTACCGACTACGTCTTAGACGGAGTCGCTATGATGAAGCTGGTCGGAGAGTAGATACCATCAACTAGATGGGTCGAAAATCGACAAGGACAAGCAATAATTGCTGGCACCTGTATCATTCCGTAGCTGATTGCGGCAGGAATAACAGAAATCTGTGCAGTATTGCGATTGATGAGGATCGACGTGCTGGCGTCTGCTTTGAGTGCTGGTACCAGTACTTTGCACAAGAAGACAAGCGGCCTTCTGCCCATGTTGCCGACTACAATAGTTGGCGCAGGGGCGACGACGATGAATGATCATCAACTAGATGTGGACTTTGTACATCGGAAATAAGAAGATTGTATCCAGTGACAACAGGAATGTTGTGAACGAGCACTTCTGGACCTACGCTAGTACTAGTAGCGTGGATCCCATGAAGAGGACTCTCACAGGGTACTTCTACGATTCAGATGTTGGCGGCTATGTGCTAAACACGGTCGCCTACCGTATCCTGAAGGAGTGAATCAATGATTCACTCTACTAGATGAATAAAATTGACTTGACTAAGTTTGAACAAGAAATCGTCTGCTCCGGGAGGAACAAGAGCCCGCAGCAAACTGATGCTTTCCCGGATGGGAACCGGCAAATCATAGCTACGCTCGACTACGAGCAGACCATCGGGCACTTTGAAGCAGTAGCTGAAAACGGTGGAGACCTCTCTGACCCAGAAGTGGTCGAGGGGTCTCTCATCTATCGCTTCACAGACAGCCGTGGTGCAACTGTGTATTATTGGCCGGGAGGCAAAGGCCTGTTTTGGGGGGATGCAAATCCCTGCTGCGCCTGCGGTGGCGGATGGGCTACTTCAGTCAAAGACTGGGGCGATGCTACTGAAGAAGAGATCGAGAACCACCTGTCCATGGGACATGGTGGAGATTGGTGTGAATCGGTGAATAGCCCCGGTGCCGTTGGTAAGTACTGCCGAGAACGGACTATTGTTGAAACAGAGTGAATACTTCACACTAGACTAACATGAGTAATCTAAACGATCTTAGAGTCCCAAGTCAGATGGAAGATGGTGCATATGAGTGCACCAGCTGCCGCTCACACCTATTTGACGTTCTTTTGGACGGACGGTGTTCGGAGTGCCATCTGCTTGACGACATTGACATGGCAAACCCAATGCCTTGACATTTAGTCAACTAGACTAACATGAGTGATGAAACTGAACATGAGAAGAAGAACCTGTACAAGCCGAATCTGCGTGGAGATGACCTCCGCGAGGCGGACCTGCGACAGGCTGACTTGTGTAAGGCGGACCTGCGACAGGCGATCATGCGTGAGGCGAACCTTGTCGGGGCGAACCTCAAAGAGGCGAATCTTCGCGGGGCTAACCTCGAAGGTGCGCATCTGATCAATGTGAACCTCCGTGCAGCTTCCATGCACCGGGCGAACCTGAGCGAGGCGAACCTCGAAGAGGCGGACCTGCGACAGGCGAACCTGACGTGGGCGAACCTGCGAGGGGCGGACCTGAGTTGGGCGACTCTGCCCGAAGGCTGGCGCGAAGTGCTGCAAGACGCAGGACTTCTGTGACACTTTAGTCAACTAGACTAACATGAGTGATAAAACTGAACATGAGAAGAAGAACCTGCGCAAGGCGGACCTGCAAGGGGCGAACCTGAGCAGGGCGAACCTGCGCAAGGCGAACCTGAGCAAGGCGGACCTGCAAGATGCGAACCTGAGCGAGGCGGACCTGAGCTGGGCGAACCTGATCGAGGCGGACCTCGAAGAGGCGATCATGCAAGAGGCGAATCTGGCCGGGGCGAGTCTGCGAGGGGCGGACCTCAGTGAGACGGACCTGGAAGGGGCGAATCTGAACGAGGCGGACCTGCGCGGGGCGGACCTGAGCGGGGCGTGGCTGCCCGAAGGCTGGCGCGAAGCGCTGAAAGCCGCAGGACTTCTGTGACATTTAGTCAACTAGACAACTATGAGATACAGTAAACAACAGCTGAGTGAGTTAGTAACAACCTTGCCAGAAAGAACTCTGGTGATTATGAGAGGCCCGAGTGGATCTGGCAAGACCACTCTAGTCACTGAAATCATCAGGCTTCTGAATGACAGTGGTGTTGCTAATCACGATATCTTGACGGCGTCCGCAGATTACTACTTCTATAAGGAAGATGGTGATTACGTATTTGATGCGCCGAAGCTAGGTGAGGCTCATTGGTGGTGTTACAACCACGCTGAGACTGCTATGCTACGTCGAGTTCCTTACGTTATTGTGGACAATACGAATATGGCTCTTTGGGAGATGCGGGATTATATTAACCGCGCATGGGTGAACGGTTACACTGTTCGCTTCGTGGAACCCAAGTTTACCTCAGTGGATGATTGCGTCGAACGCAATACCCATGGAGTGACTGTAGAGACTATTCTGGCGCAAATCAGTCGCTATGAGCAAATTGACGAAGCACTGCCGCCTGCTGAAATGGCGCGGCTGATGCTCGCTCAGAAGCGTAAGTGATTGTTGTCAAACTAGAGCGCTGAGTGTACGAACATCAGAGGGCTGCAGACCCCTGATTGGGACAGACTCAGAGTTGGTGGCTGACATGCTCGTGCCTCGAAAGAGGATGTAGGCTAAAGTGCAATTCTTGGCTGAGAGAGCTCCACCACCAGATGACTTTGAGAAGTATCATCACATATTGGTTCGGCAACGATGGCACAACGGGATATCAAGTCCCAAAGTGGCTTCGTCGTTGAACGAACTTAACTAGATTCAACCGTTAAGTAGCGGTTGAAGTGAGAGGCATATGGGCGCATAGTGTAATGGATATCACTCTGGCCTTCTAAGCCGGAAATCCGGGTTCGATTCCTGGTGCGCCCGCCTCTCACAAGATGAATGTTGAAAACATTGAGCTGAGTCTGATGGCTCGTATCTTAGAGGAGTTTGCTGAAACCGCTTACGATGTGTACGTGTTACGCACTGTAGGTGACTTTAATCGAGAGGCGGAAAGTGCAAATGCGATTACTGCTGATGAAGCGGAGTATTTGCGAGACCTTATTCAACAACTCTGGGAGCAGTTCAGTGACGATGGCCACAAGAACTGGATATATTTCGAGGATGAGTATAATGCTCGGAAATACAGATCGTAAGACTGACATATTCAAAACTAGATGAGTGAAGAAAGTAACTTAAATCGTGTGAGTGACGTGGAGTTCATTAGAGCTTGGCAGAATAGTGAGACGCTTGAAGAGGCGGCTAAGAAGCTGGAGTTCTCCAGTGTCGAGGCGCTTTGTGAGCGAGCAGCTATGCTTAACGGAGAGCTGATGCGGCATGGCCGGAGGCTCAAGAAGTTAGGAGGATTCAACGAGTTTGAAATGCCCGTTGAGTTTGAATGCAAGCATGAGGATCTAAACTACTATGCTGACGTTAGCAGTGCTAGCGCATGCTGGACCGTGATACCCGGTGAAGCAGAATGCGTAAACTGTGGAGAACGGTTTGATGCAGTGCTGGAAGGAAGCTGGGAAGTAGACTTCAATGAGTCGTAGAGAACTCTAATCTTTAACACTTAACTAGATGAGTGCTGAACTTTACAAGCAGTGCGCAACCATCGGTTGCAACAAGCAAGTGAAAGACTACCGCCAACAGCAAGGCAAGGAAACTTGCTTTGCGTGCGAATACTGGTACATTCAGCTCGCTAACCCCCAGGATACGGCAGTTGTCGCCTGGGACAACGGCGAGCTGGTTCACTACCGGCTTTGCTCGAAGGACTCCGACATGAAGGGGTTCTACGGCGATGTGTTCACGATCACGAAGGAGAAGACTGGTGAAGTCTTCAGGTGGAACAACGTGTGGTATCAGGGTCCTATCCCTGAGGCTCTGCACGGGCTCTTCCTGGAGACGCGACCGCTTGTCCGGCTGTTCCGTAACTACGGACAAAAGCAGCTGTGATGCGCACGCAGGCTCACGATAAACGAGACGGGCTGGAGAGACAGCTAGTGCCGGGGAGCTCACCCGATCAAGCACTGAATAGGAGCACCAGATGTATACCAGCATGAGCTTTGCTCAATGTATGCGTATGGCCGCAGCCGATAGCTACGATAGACATGGATTGCAAGAGCTAATTCCCGGAACGGGTATTACTAATGTAGATCTGATGAGTAAGATCGATGCTTGATACCGGTATGTTTGCCTACGTATAGTAAGTGTAGGGAGAGAGGCAACTTTCCTTACGTACGATATGTAACTAGTTTGAGTTCTACTTGAACCGGAGTTGGCCAACGACGCTTTGTGGTCTGCTACCGCATCCACCATTTTGATGGAAGCAGTACAGATTGCATCGACGCTGGGGTGAATAATACACCCTGGCACCAGAGGTATTTCTATGAAAAAGAACAACCGAGAACTGACGCAGGCAGAGAAGATCGTCCACCAGTGGACGGGGCACTACCCGAACGAGATGGGTCTCAAGCGCGAAATCGCGCGTGACCCCAAGGACGGGTTCAAGGCTCGGCACATCCTTGCAAAGGATGCGCTGTACGCCGCCAACCCCGAACTGGCTTTCGGGATCGCTCGCCGCCTGTTGACGCACAACGTGATGAAGAACCGCGACTTTGCGTGGTTCATGGCCAACCACCCTGCGTGGAGCCAGATCTGGGGCAACCTGGATAGCATCAACGCCGAACTGATGGACGAGATCAACAACTCGACCGAGTTCAAGACGGACCGCAAGGGCAAGACCCGAACGATCCAGTCCACCATTGAAAACAGTGGGGAGGTCGAAATCACCTACATGTCCCGCAAGGGCGTGAAGACTGAGAAGATCACCCTCGGCTTTGAGATGGCTAAGTGGGCTGAAGATACGCGTCCGTTCATCGCGCTAAACCTTGGAGGAGGCAGCGCGATTCGTCACTTCCTTCTGAAGAAGGGGGACAAGCCTGACTACAAAATCAACGATGACTCTCAGTCGCGTCGATACGTGGATAAGGGCAAGGGCGGAGCTGGTGTGAAACCCGGCAACCCCGGTGACGGTGGCAACAGTTCGCTGGCTCAAGTGGTCAGCGACGGCGACCTGATGGCACGGCTGATGGCTGGTGAAACGCTGTCGTTCTTCGACGGCGCGGAAGTCATTGACGAGTCTGCGCAAGAGGCACGCGCCAAGAAGGAGACTCGAAAGATCTCCCCACGGCGCGCCTGAGCGTACATCGCGATGCGTTCGTAAATCCCTCTACGAAGTGAGGGAGCTACCGCTGGCTGCAGCGGAGGTAACGTCCCACCATACGGGGCACCAGTACATAGAGTACAGAAGAGGCACGCGTGTTTACGATATAGTAAGCACGCGTGCCTCTTTTTTTTGCTTGATGTTCATATACTGTGGACAGCGAGCATCAGATGAGAGGTGAACACCTATGAGTCATATGGTTAAGGGCAAAACGACGCTGACTGTAGAGAACAAGGACATCCTTGTGGCTGCTCTACAAGAAGCCTACAAAGGATGCACGATTGAATACAATACGCAGGCCAAGATTTACGGCCAGCCGATGTGTGACATCGTGTGCCGTCGTGGAGACGGTCGAAATGACATCGGATTCCGTGCTCGGGAAGATGGTACGTACGATTGTATGTACTACGAACCGGGATACGGCAATGATGTGAACAAGGTCCTGAAGGACGTCTACGAGCCCTATGTGAAGGGCGTTGCCCGTGACATGATGAAGAAGAACCCGAACCTGCAGAATTACATTATGCAGGAGACCAAGGAGGTCGAACGTAACGGGAAGAAGATGAAGCGCATCCGTCTCCAAGCTGGAGGCGGTGGCACCGGCGGGGGGTGGATTTGATGTCCGCACCTGCCTACATCGACTTCTACGTCGATCCCAAGACTGGTGAAATGGAGATCAAGATCGAGGGTCTTCCGGATGCGATGTGCGATGCTGTCGCTGCGGAAGTCCTGAAGAACCTTGGTCTCACTGATGCCAAGGTCACCAAGACTGCTGCTGCCAATGAAGGCGGTGGCCAGAAGCGGACGCTCGGCCTTAGCTGAGTCGTTCTTCTTCAACTAGGTGAGTTGCAAATCTGAGGACTATGTCCTATGACGATTCGCGCTCTTTGAGTTTCTAAGACGCACATAGACGCTACGAACGTACCCTCCAGAATCATATTCTGTAGGTCTGCCCTACGGGCATAGACGCACACGGGTACGTAATACTGCGAGGATCTACAACGATTCCTCAAAGAGCGCTCTTTGTATGAGACGCTGGATACTGTAACCGGTGACTGCATGTCACCGCCAGTGCCAAGGAGAAATCTGACGTTGTAACACGAGGAATTATTGGCGATGGCACCTGGATCCAAGTTCATTGCTAACTCCAAATGAGAGTTAGGAGGAGATTGGAACAATCTGGAAAAGCTACCAACTCTGAGCACGAGTACGATCGAATCCCTGGTCAGTTGACTCCCAGTGGAGACAAAAGGACCTGAGAAGGAATCTAAGACAGAAAAACCGTGGCACCAAAGACATGGCACCGGTCGACCAACGACGTCGTCCCTTCCAGTTGCTGGATGAGGCGGACGAAAAGATTCCACAAGGAGATTCAAAAGAACTCTATCTTGGACAGCCGTCAGGGCGAAATCAGTTGAGCTGACACCGTACATGACAAACTAAATGTGGCCCGAGACCGAATGCAGTCAGAGGATTCTAACCGCCCTATACGAAATAGGGTCGTAGAATTCCACGAGTGTACGCGTCAGAGGGCGGCCGGGGGAAAAAGCTGCAGAAAAAGACAACAAAAAAGAGTGTGAGCGCTGAGCGCTGGCGGTGAGGATGCCCCCTACCCTGCTATGCAGGTTGGTATCCCTTAACCAGCCCTTGACTCACCACCAGAGGTAATGGAATGAATGATTATTTCAGAACTACGATGAGTAAGACGACTGGTGCTGGACAGGCTTGTACTGCCTGGAGCACCACTGGCGAGATCAAGGAATTGATCCAGAATGCCTGCGAATGGAGCGTTAGACAGAATACGGCCTGGAGGGTCTATGTCTGGCGCGAGTCCGTGGGCTTTGAAGAGTACGGTGCATATGTTGAAAATGAAGATGGTGTGTTGGAGCGGACGTTGAGTCTGTCTCCCAGCGCAACCAACTTCACGGTCAATAAGGTGGAGAACAGCGTTTACACCCCGGATGATGACTATCCGGGTGCGACGGTGCCTTTTGCCATTGACTTCATTCGACGCTACAACGTCAACGAGGAGAAGGCCAAGGGCCTATTCATCCTTCGAGACTGGCACCGCTACATTGCTGCCAACGCCGATCACGTTGACCGTCAGCTATCTCTTTACGAGGAGCTAACGGTTGGTAACGGTCGGCACGTCATTGCTGTCGGGCAACCGGAGTGGGACGATGAGAACGTTCCGGTGGAGCTTAGCCCCTACATGTATCGGGTGAGGCTCAATCTGCCTGACAAGGAAGAAAGACTTGCACTTGTGAAGAAGTGGCACAGCTGGGTGACTGAGGTTAAGTCTCAGGAGTTCCCTGGTGTCATGGAGCATGATGAAAGTCATCTTGAGATGGTTGCCGACGCGACTGGCGGTTTGACTCGAATTCAAACCGAAGACGCTGTGTGCATGTCCATCGCAACGATGAAGTCGATTGATATCAACTTCATCCTCAACGAGAAGAAGAAGCTCGTGGAGCAAGCTGGTTACGCCATTGACCGCCCTGAAAAGGGATTCGAGGTCATCGGTGGGCTAGGACCCCTCAAGGAGTGGGTCTCCATGATGCGGTATCGCTTTACCAAGGAAGCCTTCGACTACGGCTTCGACAAGTACCCCAGCGGCCTACTGATGGCCGGGGTTCCCGGCTGTGGTAAGTCGGCACTCGCGAAGGCTATGGCCTACGAGTGGGGTATGAACATGATCACCGTGGAAGCCGAGAACCTCAAGGGGTCCTTGGTCGGTGAGTCGGAGAAGAAGGTTGGTTCGCTGTTGCGGACGGCTCGGGCTGCGGCTCCTCTCATCCTTTTCGTGGATGAGGCGGAGAAGCTGCTCGGGAAGTCGGACGGCGTTCACGATGGTGGAGCGCACGATGCTGTCCTCGGACAGTTCCTGTCGTTTATGCAGGAGGACAACTCTGGTGTGTTCTTCGTGTTCACCGCTAACAACATGGACAAGTTTGCTCCTGAACTTGTGGATCGCTTTGAGGGTAGGTTCTTCATTGACCTGCCTTCTGCTGATGAGCGAACGGAGATCCTCTCCATCCACCTGTCCAAGCGCAAGCAGGACGCGGACGCCTTCGACATGGAGGAGCTCGTCCGTCAGTCCAAGGACTTCTCGGGTCGCAACATTGAGCAGGCTATCAAGACTGCCATGACGCGTTCCTTCTCGGAGGGCCGAGCCCTCACCCAGGACGACCTCCTGGGAGTCTTCAAGGAAACCATTCCTACGTCCAAGACGAAGAAGACTGAGATTGAGACGATGCGAACGTTCGTTGAGAACGGGATGATGATGAGTGCCAACAACACTGCCAAGAAGGAGGACTCCTCCGGAGGGGTTAGTGGGCGCTTGCGAGATTTCGCCTGAGGTCTAACGACCAACTAGAGATGAGACTATGTCTAGATACATTAGAAGGGATAGCGAGTTTGAAAAAATCGCTACTGTAGAAGAGATGTTTCAGATGGCTGAGTTCTGTCAGGTGTTCCTGACAGCGAGATATGTGAGGGAGGGCGATGATTCGTTTATCCCTCTAATTGAGCGCGGGCGCCTTGAACGGATGCCTAGCGAAGTGATTGAAGAGATGGACATTATGTTCCACATGGCTGTAAAAGAACTTGAGAAGTGGGGAGATAACCCCGCTGGGTTCATGGAGAAGCTAGAAAGTGGTGAATATGATCCTGTCTCTGATTTTATCGACACGCCTGAGATGAGGAATGCCCTAGGCAATGTCATCATGCGGCGACTTAGGATCTCGCGTGGATTGCACGACGAGGACGAAGCCTTTGAGGAGGCGAAGAAGTTGATGCCGGAGGTCAGAGACCTCATGCATGCTTTCGTCTCAGCTAACCTACTGTCCGCTATGGATGCCCTCGCTAAGGAGGTGTCTAAGAGCGGTATCTCCTTTGAAGGACTCTCTGAGAAGGTCGAAGTGCAAGTGTCCGTGATTGATGATCGCGGGATTGGACTCGGCCACAAGCTGAAGCCCGGAGCTCTTGCTCAGGCTGAAGAGGAGAAGGCCAAGAAGGCTAAAGAGGAAGCTAAGAGCGTCAAGTATGACCCCGCTTGGGGTTGACTTGGTGTTACTAGATGAGGACGATTGAAATCGTAATCAAGGTTGACGTTGACGACGCTGAGCTGATGCGACTACTGAACCTAGGACAGGTTGTTATCCCGGAGGAGAAACAACTCACCAAGGAAGCAGAAGTCACTGAGTTCAAGTGCCCGCACTGCGAGTACTCTGGTAAGAACCAGAATGCTGTCAACAGTCATCTGAAGTACTGTAAGAACAAGCCAGAAGCCAAGAAGGAAGCTGCTGCACCCACTTCGGGTCACCAGCGGAATCCTGAAGCAAAGCCGGGAAGATCTTCTTCCCCGCAGAAGCGAAAGATTGAGGTTAAGCCTAAACCCAAGGTTAAGCCCTACATCCCGCTTCCTGATGCTGATTTGAAGCAAATGGTTGTGAGCGCTGTGCTCGCTGGAAACGGCGAGATGGTTCTCTCTGAAGCCATTGCTAACGCTCACATCAAGCGGGTCCGCAAGGAGCTTGGTAACAATCCTGCTGCAGATAAGGACTTGAAGTCCTTTGAAGCGAAGGTGACCAAGATTCTACGTCGCATTGCTGCGATCATTGGACCTGATTACTGTGTTCATATGGAAATGGCTGGAGAGGACTCCTTTGGAGTCGCTATCCTCGGTACTGGAAGCTTGACTGCTGAGAGCCTTCTAAAGGAGCTCTGAGCATCAACTTCACTAGAGCAAGGCGCAACGCTGCGTCGTTGTGCATCGTAATGTAGGGGTACAAGTTTCAACTGAGGTCGCACTCAGGAGAGAGTGTAGGTACACAGCGACGTTGCGCTTGCTCACCAGAGAGATTCAACTGAGGGTGATACCCGATGACGTATCACAGCAAAGCCATTTGTTCTTACGATTGCCAAGCGTTGTAAGAACAAATAGGCTGAGGACATTTAGCCTACGCTTGCACATACGTACAAGCTTGCCCTTACGCCTCAGAAACGTAAGACAGGCACATACTCAAATATAGAGATGGCTGTAAACCCTCATTGCTGTGAGTGGTCTCTCACCAGAATGGATCTAACGGCAGAACCCAAGATCTTGAGTATAGCACCCAGCTTCAACTGTTCGTTGAAGTGTGATGGATGCTATCTGACAACCGATGTAACGAAGGCTATGAGAGAAGCCACCAAGAATGATTACTACTGGGAGCGAGCTATGCAGCTCGGTCGCCAGAATGGATACGAGGAGTTCGCTATGACCCTCAACCCATATCCTGGTGCTTTCGATCATGCACTCGAATTGGCTGCCAAAGCAAAAAACCTAGGGTATAGGGTGAATGTCACCTGGAGCCCTGCAGTGGACTTCCACCGACTAAGCGAACTAATTGGTTTGATTGACATCTTGTCGATCAGTATTGATCACGAGCGACGGTGGGGTGACTACTTGAATCGAGTGAGTCAGGATAATCTGCCAGATTTGGGCAGTTCATGGCTCCTACTATTGGATTCTGGTGTCCACGTCAACTTCAATTTGTTGTGGACTCCCCAGCTATTCGACTATGCTAGGGAGAACGGTAATATCAAAGGACATGGTATTCCGAGAAAACATGAAAGAATCACTGTTCAACACTTGATTATGAAACCCCTGTCGCTTTACGGTGACTTGGAGAAGTTTCAGCAAGACTACTTGTGGGTCATGGATAACGTCATCCCTATTGCGGGTGATGGTGAGACTCACATTGGAGACCCTGCTTATGGCAACTTGTTAGGGATTAACGAATGTCCTGGGAAGCGGATGCTAGACATCGACCCGATGGGCAACGTCAGGCGCTGTCCTGAGAACCCTAACTACTACGATGGTAAAGACCTCCTGAAGCTTGAGAAGCTGATGAAGAGAGGCCTTCCTGAGTGCATGGATACATGCAACTGCTTACTTGGTTGAGCAACTAGAGAACATGACAACACTGAGGCTTACGCCTATGACGTGTAGGAAGCACGCTCATCGGCTCCCCGATAGTAAGCATACGAAACTTAGGCGGCACGCCTGATACGCGTGCCGATCAAACAGAATACGCATATAGACTACATCAACACATACTTAATGGCCTGCTGGCCATGTGGCCCTGTAGGGCGCGGCACGATCTACTGTGTAGATCTAAAGGCCATGAATTATGAATTGAAGTAGTCCATTCGCGGGCGATTGTATGCTTACTATCGGGGAGCCGATGAGCTAATCGATCAGGCGTTAGCGCGGGCCTTTTAGGACCATGCACGACTGATGCGTGTAAGCCGGCTCATGAAAGTTTGCTTTCTTAATTCTGCATTGTATTTCACGAAGAGCTGATCCATCATCCGATGGTAGGCGCCGGAACTGGAAGACAATACAGAATCAAGAAAGACAAACGTTTCATGCTTCCGTTGAACGCTGCTATAGAACCTACTGTGGTGTTCTCACCAGAGAATCAAACTGAGCTAACGCTATGACGTTACTCACCAACCCTCGCTTTGGGCTGAGGGGACTTACGGTAGATGCTCGCATTTGGTGAGTATATCTGATGACGAAACTTCTGTGAAGCTTCACGAAATAGTTGGTAGCACAACTATTACGAAAAAACCGTGTGGCTTGCAGTACAGCGTTTAGGAATTTAGAATGACAACTAAATGCTGACCATTTCGTAAAACCCAGCATTCGAGCTAAAGACGAGCTGGCGTATCTGGCTAATCTTGGCCTGTACGGCTGCGCCTAGGTCCCTCGCACACCCATGTGGGTTAGGGGAGTTAACTGGTTCTCACCAGATGCATCTAGCAATTGATATTGAACCTGTTGAGATGGGTGGTTACCGAGTGCTGTTTGACCGTGTAGATGAAGGGCAGGCTGAAGAGTCTATCCATGACAGCTACATGGTTGCAGTTAGTTACGTAACCAAGAAGCTTCTAGAACTGCCTCCTGGGCAGCAGAAGATTACCGAATACACGGGTGATAGCGATGAGTAAGATGAATGATGATTTGATGATGAAGGAGATTGCACGCGAGACCGCTCACGATGAAACTGTGGAACGGGTCTTGCACCGCATCGAAAGCCTTCTTGTCAGGATCGATGAGAGGCTAAAGGGGTTCCAAGACTTCGTTCTAGAAGTGACCCCTGCAGAAGCTCGCTCGGCAATTGCTGAGCTTGAAGAGGAACTCAATGAGTGACTCACTAGATGACTTATACTACCGAAGAGATAAGGAGGTTAGGTATGAGGGAGTTGTTCAGGTTTCCTGAAGGAGAAGTTCTTCTTAGGATCCTTGAGCTATTTGATTATCAGAAGGATGATTACTCGGCACAGTTTGATACATCCCGACAGGGATTTAGATTAGTGTACGAGCGTTCTAATGGTTTGAATTACATGCATTTAACTAACGGCAAGAGAAGCCTTACATTCTATAGACCACCACTCAGCACAGCAGCAAGCGATTTACGACTTGCTTCTACCGCTGCTAGGAGGGTTTACACTGGTGAGGTAGCTAGTATGTTTAATGTTGAATCAATACACATGATGCAATTGATTGGCTCTGAGAGCGAACTACGATTGTCTGTGGGTACTGAAAGTAATAGAAACTTGGATGTTAGATTCGCTGGAAACAGTGATTACATTCGCTATGAATGCCAAAACAGATTTCCTTTCGAGATTGCTGCTGAAATCAACATTGATGACAGCGGGGCCTCGCTAAGGAGGTTTTTGGGACGACTGAAGCACAATGCTCCCTTTATCATCAGTAAAGTAGGCGACAGCCTAGTGGTGGCAACTGTTGATTATGACAATGAAAATGACAACTATGCTATCACTGCACTAACTGAGCCAACTGCTGCATTCACTGAAGGATGCACTTTGATAGGTGATGTTGGTGATGATGTGCTAGCGGCAATGCCCGCTAGTGAGTTAGCGAACTCGCTATTTAGAAGAAAGAGGACCCATATGGGGATTCTTAACTACTTGAGTCACGTTAACTCAAGCTTTGACCTTGTGTCCATTGGTGCAACTACCGGTGGCCAAGTGTTCTGTAAGTTTGAGAGCGCTGATATTGGGCCTGGCCGAGGATTCTTCTACACTGTAGATGACTCTGTTGCTAGGCGCGTTGCTTCTAACCTGTTGGAAGAAGCTCGCGAAAGCGAAATCAGTGTGACCAAGAGGCAGCGTCGTCGTAGACGATCTGCTGCTAGCGAGCCAGTAGCACCGACCCCGGTGCTTGAAGAAGTGGTTGAGGCTGTTGAACAAGTCCTCACCCAAGTACTGGACGAAGGAGACCGAGAGGTCCTTGATCGCTGGCTACAAGCTCACGTTCGCTTCTGTGAAGCGCGTGGAGTAAGTCAGTCTACTAACCGTAGTGTGTGGTTTAGCCACTACACTATGGAACTGATTCGTAACGGTGAATCGCCTAGTGAAGCGGATATTTCGCTCGCTGGTCGTATTTGATCGTTATACTAGATGGACGAAAGCCCGGATTGGAAGAAGCTCAATGAGCTTGTTGAAATGTTTGGAATGGATCGTAAGATTGCAACGAACCGCATGTGGAGTGGGAGGATTCCCAGCGATATGATGTTCAGTACAATCGAACAGCTGATTTGCCGCAGATTTGCAACGAAGAATGGTTTGACCTACTCTGAAGTTGAATACTGGGGTCCGCGAGAGTGTGGTGATTACTACCACAGCGTCTTGCTGGACAAGGATGGGCACACTAAGAGCGACTTTACGCTCGAAGTGAACAGCGACAAGACGATCAGGTCTATGGTTCCGATGCAAGAGTACCCTGATATTACTGAGGTACTGGAGTGGAGATGGAACAATGGTTACTCCCTGCTTTCCTACGGGAAGCGGGTTGACGTCTGGCTAGACCGGATGGCTACCAGCCATGGGAAGCAAGCTGTCGCCGCTCTAGCTGAGGCTGAGAAGGCGATGGAAGCTCTTTCGATGGTCAGAGGTGAACTGGACAACGTGATTCAGAATCACCCTGTGAGTGACCGTGCTCGACACATCATCGAGAACCTTCGGGATAACCTCACCATCCGCGACTTCATTGACGCGGGTGAGTGAGCAAACCCAACTAGATGCGAGATCTGATACCCTATTGGGAACAGAGCTTCGGAATGGTACCGCGTAATAGCAACCATACCGTAACTCGCTTCGTGCGCAAAGCACTAACCCTAGACGGGTACGCGGAACATATGTTGGAAGAAATGATGGCAGCTGGGATGCTGAAGTGTGGTGAAAATGGGACCTTTATTCCCATCAACCTAACTGAGGCTAGAAAGCGGGATTTTGCTCGCTTCCCCCAGGTGCTCAGAACTTGTATCCAGCATCGGAGCAGAGAGGATGAGCCCAATTACGAGGTCACCCTTGATCCGAGACTAAGCATGGAGAGACTACTTTCTGTGCAGAGAGTGCTGGAGCAGGTGGTGAACTGAATGAGCTCACCCTCAGATTCCTTTGGTCGTCTAAGCGATATTGACCTTCCCTCTGCTGAAGAGATGGAGGTGATTCTGCGAGAGGCCAGGGCTGCTGGGGATGAGTCCAACGATGAGTTTGTCAGATATCTGAGAGACTCGGACAGAACTACCCCTACTGCTCTATTTGATGATCCGCCTGAACGCTTTGTGGCGAGGCTAAGTTACGGTGACTTGGTGTACTGCTGGTTGATTGAGGAACAAGATACACATCTTGTATACCTCTGCCAAACTGGCGGGTACCACTCCGTGGTTTACGTATACAGTGAAAGATGCCAGCATCAGCGGCACTTGATTGCTTCAGTTTACGGTAGTGATGTTGGCGACCTCAGAGTCGTCCCCATTACCGATAGACTGTCGCGGTCACAGTTCGCTAGAGAAGCACAGGTCGATTGGTCTGTGTGGGTCTTTCACAACTACTTCGGGTTCGCTTACCTTCCTTGGAGGGGATAGGACCCGGGTAACTAGAGGTGATTACATCGCGAAGAACGGCAAGTTCAATGTGATTACCGGTTTGTGGCGCAGGCGCAAGAACAACGGGAGCGAGGAGTATTTCTACGGAAAGCCCAAGCTCACCGAGGATCTTGTAATTCGCCCGGGAGACGAAATCTACGTCTTCCGGACGAGCGCCAGAAACGCCCGCAACGGCGACCCCCAGATGTATCTGAAGGTCAAGCGGGCGCAGGCCGGTGACACTAGCACCACTGAAGAGTGAGCTAGATGTCAACTCAGCAACTAACTCGGCAGCCTTTTTAGGCTGCGACAAGCAAGATCGGACCGGAAAAGGGTGGTCCTAGCGAGAGCAAGCGTGAACACAACCCACGCTACTTGTGTTGGTGGCACTAGATGAACCAAGAACAATTTGACCATATGTTGTACTATTCGAGGGACACTGTCTATTTCGGCAGTCCTTCGATCAACTGGTCAGGTAGAGGTTATGGCAGTACTATAGGTGGGGGGGTCTTGATGGCTGGCTTAGCCAGATCGTTGGGACCTGCCCTAATGTACGGGAGAGTCATTGGCATATCAGATACGAATCACTGGAATTCACCGATCAGTCGGTGCACTGCTCTAGTGGTAAACAACAGATATAGTCAAGAGGAACATGGTGTTGAAAATAACATAAGCTATGGTACTCGAATCTTGAGAGCTATTGGCTCTGAAAACTGTGTTACTGAAAACAGGGGTACAACGCTACCCGTGGGGCAGTGGCGCAGCAGGATGATTGAGAACCTAGCAGATCGAGACGCTAAAAACATTGGAAACGGTAACGGAAGTTATGTGATGGTAGACTATCGGATTCAATTTGCCGATGAGCCAATCGCACAACCAATTGATGATCTATCGAGGGCTGTTACATCCAACTACAATTTTGGACTACAGAATGTTTTAATGCAACAAGCTGAGTTCAATTGTGTTGTGCACGATATCAGTGCAGACAGTGCTTGCGCTACTTTGACATGGCGCAACGGAACGATTGCTAAAGTGTTTCTATCCCAAGTGGATGACGACTTGCCTGATTCCTTTGGAACGGGTGCCGAGCGATTGGCTTGGCGCTCTGGAAACGAACTCCCCCAATTGACTATACCTGTCAATCACTTAGTTGAGAGACCCTATACTAGTTGGATTCCTACTATGCTTGATGACAATCTTGTGATTGAGCGTGATAATCTACGTGTGTATAGGATTGGTGATAATCCTGAGGGACTGTGTGGTGAGGACATTGTGTCCAAACACATTGAGCGTCGTATGTATCTGAACTCTACGGAGTCGGTCATTGTGACGCTTGGAGACTGGCAGGGTAACTATACCCTGCATGCCGGTGAGTACTTTATTTACAATGCTGACTGGAATGAGGGTGTTAACCCGCCAGACTATGATCAGTTCATCAGTTCGCTAGAGAAGACGATTGTATTCAAACAAATCTCTTCTAAGCTGATGTCGCTGACAAACGTACAGGTTGAAGGTGGTGAGGGTCATAACCCCTCTACAACCATCAGAAACATTTCGTTTGACAGCGGTTCACCAATGACCGGTGGGGGCCACTTTGACCCCCGCCGGCTCAGCTGATTACTAGATGAGTGAGCTAAAGTGCGCTCAGTGCAACCGAGAGTTCTCCACCATTGGTGGGCTTGAATTGCACATGAAAGTCTTCCACAAGGAAGCTAAGGTCGAGGCTGAAAAGCCCAAGCCAAAGAAGAAGGTAGCTAAGAAGACTCCACAGAAGTCGGCTGATGAACTCAGTCACGATCAGTATGTGAAGAAGAGTCAAGAAGCTGCTAAGGCACACGCTACAAAGATGAAGTCAAAGCACAAGGCGACTAGACTGACCGATGGTCAGAAGGTCACCAAAGCTGAGCTGACTAAAATCTTCTACCCTGACATGATCGTCAACGTCCTTTGGGAACCTAAGTCGAACACTACGCTGAAGCAAATTGCTGAAGCTAGCTACAAGGCTACGGTCTCAGAGATGAAGAACGACTGGGTGCGTGTGACCTTGATTGGTAAGAAGACCACCATCGCATGGACTGAAGGACCAGTGAAGGGCAAGTATCGTCTTGCTCCTCCAAGGATCCGCAGAATGTGATACTAGATGAATCACCCATGAGTCCCTTTTTAGGGATGAGGTTATTGTCAAAGAAGTGGAAGCTAACTTGACTTGTGAATTGACTTACGTTGTTCATAACATTGCTTCAATTATAAGCGGATTTGGTCACTCGGAGATAATCCTCGGGACTTCTTGCTTTGCAAAAAGCGTGGAGAACTGTTGATTATCAACGCCCGCGAGCGGGCTCGTTTGACCAAGTGTAGTATTGAATTGAATTAGTTGCCGCTATACAACTAATTCCACTGTGATGGCTTTTTAGTCTGAGTGTGCTGCACACAAGATGAGTGAAAACGATTCAAATGATGATATTGGATACGTGACTGACAACACGGCTATCGCAACCCGAGGACTGCTGATCCTCTACTCCGTTACTGGAGGTAGAGTGAGCTATGAGTCCTTTGCGAATACGGCTAGAGCGCTAAGTCTACCACAGACCTACGTTCCCGATATCCGTCGCCTGCAAGATTCCTTCGCAATCGCGAAGAACAATCTGGACGGCATGGCGCTTCCTACTTTGGAAGCTGCTGACGGATGGGACGGTAGTGTGCAAAGGCAAGTCAAGGTAGTGCGACTACAACGAAGCAACGAGTACGTTGTGCAAGTTGAATCGCGCGGAAGAGCCAGGGGTAAGAACCACGTCGAAAGCGAGAACGTCTATCGACTGGAGTTCACTCCCCCGGAGGACTTTGACATTGTTGAGTGGCGAGAGGAATACATGGCGGCGATCTGGGATGCTGAATCCGAGACCGAACCCGACATGACTGTCATGCGACAGTGCCTCAGCGTCACTCCTTACTGGGAAGACTCTGAGATTGACCCGATGCTGATGGCTCGGATCGCTCAGGCGCTGATGCAGGAGTACGAGATTGTTGCTACGAGCATCGATCAGAAGATGCTCCGCGACCGTATCGTTCGTGTTCTGAGCAGTGAACTGGGTGCCCTACCGTTTCGTAGCGGACAGGGTGCCTACTTCCTTGCCAGACCGCAAGATGAAGAGGCCAGCAATCAACAGCTGCAAACGCTTGAGCGTTACAGCGCGTTGTTGAATGCGTTTGGTACTGCCAACATGCTCAGCGGAAACGCTGGCGAGAACAACTGGTTCGACGAAAATGGTCGTGCCAGGGATTGGCACAGACCGGGCACGAATCTACGTATCATGGGATACATTGACAATGAGCGTCAGATGGGCTACATTCGTAGTGACATTCAGACGAACATTGGTCGTGAGATTGCCGAGTATCAGCAGAAGCTGATGGAGGTAGCTCAGTCCTTCAACGAGGATAAGATTGACGCGTTCAATAAGCGACTGGATTCTATTACCAGCGCTAGAACCGTCCTCAGTGAAAGGTTGAGCCACTTGACGGCTGCCTTCGGTGAAGTCGAAATGCGTACTGAACTGTACCAAGACGTCGCCGCTGGCATTAACGAAGCTTGCAACCGCATCAGTGCGGTCAACTCCAGCGTTGCTGGAAGGCTTCTTGGGCTTACGACCATTGAATGATCAATACCCAACTAGGAGGTGAACACTATGTCTGAAAAGAATGAGACGCAAAAGCGTACGTCTGTGACTGACGTGGAGTTCATCACCGCGTGGCAGGCAGCCGCGAGCGCGGAGGACGCGCGTGATGCACTGGGTTACTCCAGTGTGCAAACGCTCCTCCAGCGAGCCAACAGCATCCGCAAGATGCTGGAAAGCAAGCACGGGAAGACGCTGAAGCGATTCCCCGCTCGTGCGTCGAATGCCAAGGACGAGGCCTACTGGGCCGCCATCGCTGAGATGGACGTCCTTGACGACGCCCCTGCCGCCGCCGGTGATGAGACCGCTAACGAGTGAGTGGGGTATCCCCACTACTCACCCGGACCCCTACACGGTTTACGGAGTATTACTCCGGGTCCACTAGATGATGGATACTATGCCATTGAGAAGAGACTTGTATACGAGAGCTATTGAAATCGGTGTTCGCACTATCCGTGTTAATATGGAAGGTGGGAGCGACGAATCTTACCACAATGTTAACTGCGAAGTCCCTGGTCGTTACACCGACCTGAGTACTGAGCAGCGCGAGGTTATCAGCAAGCTAGAAAACGACATTGAAGACTGGGCTTATGGCGCCTATGGATTCAATGGTGCTGGAGATGGCTCCAGATACGGAGATACGATCACTTACAATTTGGTTGACAATACTGTCACCAATCTTGAGTGGGCGTATGTGTATCAGGAGAACGATCAAGGCACTACTGAGCTAGCTGTCACTGAGGAGTCTGCTAAGAGCAATCCTGCTACTGAGCGACTGTATAGAATGATTCGTGGGCTGACAGGGGATGAAGAATGACCCCTTGGAAGCATTCTGAGTCTACCGTACACAAGTGGGGTGGTAAGCCCCAAGACTACATTGAGATTCACAACTGGCTGGACGAAACCAAGCAGTATACTGGAGACTGGACGCACAGAGCGTTCCGTCACCATGCTGCTGGGGTTCAGTGGGGTATCGAGCGCTTTGGACACGCCATCCGTAACTCGGATGGAAAGATGGTCCCTACCAAGATGATCATTGAAGGTCACATTACCGAAGACTGTGGGTTTGTTCCTACGGTTCAGGATTGGGCCAAGGTCATCGGTGCTAACCCCGAGCCGTGGATGCTCAAGGTCGCGAAGAAGAGCAGGCATATGCTCGAACTCGTTGACTGAGTCACTAGAGAATAACCTAACCTGAGGTACGCCGATGACGGATCGGACCTCACTACGAACGCCGCAGGGACGCGCATTGAGCTAACGCTGCTCGGTCGATCTTGCCTGCGTCCTGTCTGTCCGCAGTCGCCCGAGCAACGCTCAGGGGCGCCTCTGTGACGCCTACGTCGCTCTTTGAGCGATAGACATTTTCGTAGAGGAGGGCCATAGCATGGACTATTCTCACCAGGGATAAACCAATACTGAGGAAACGATGACGTACCCGTAACAAAGAAGCCACTTTCGTGGCACCCTAGCATCTTCGTGATGCTGCGGCTAGATTCGCTAAGGAGTCGGCAACGACCACGGCGACTTCATTGTTACGGGTTGGACCTCCAACCATTGATGTCCGCTTTGACACGCATATGCGAAGAAAATGAAAGTTTGAAGCGG
>Ga0255761_10000266_pt1 | contig 49173 bp, 65 predicted proteins | sample 071ome_29_FD_179961 | JGI IMG/M metagenome (GOLD analysis project Ga0255761, IMG submission 179961) | Coastal salt marsh microbial communities from the Groves Creek Marsh, Skidaway Island, Georgia - 071407BT metaG (version 2) | ecosystem: Environmental > Aquatic > Marine > Intertidal zone >... | reverse complement strand
CGATCATCAAGTAAAATTGGATCATCACCAAAGTCATCACCTCTGCGATAAATCTCTGCTGGAATGTGAATGTAGATGTCACCACCCTCATAGTAGAAATCTTGCTCTAAATTGAGTTTTGCTCCTTTGTACTCGATAGCGAATGGTTTGTTGGTTGGAATTACAATCTTGGGTTTTGTCTTTGGAAAATTAGCCATTGTTGGGCTCTCCTAATTTGGGTTATTGATTAAATGAGAAAAGTGAGAGCAAATCGCCCTCACTTGTATATACGAAACCAAATCTGAATACGGACAGGTTTCTGCAAACTTTTTTAAATTAATTTTGAAACACGATCTTGTCTGACCAAACTGTTTCGTTTTCATCGATGTTTTGCCACACATCGATATGTACCTTTCTATTCTTCAAATCTATGAGGATATGACCACCGCCACCCTCATTATTGTACCAATCCACAGAGGAGCTGTCCATAATGGCATATCCGATACTCTCTACATCACCATCAATCTTGTCCAGAATGGGCTTGTAATCCTCTCTCGGAATACACTTGGAACACTCAAAGTCCTCAAATATATAAGAGCCATCATATCCACCGCTGTCACCAGAACCAGAAAACTCTGCTCTAATGATGTACTCCAATCCAAGCCGATCCATAGCCAATAGATGGGCTTTCTGTCCATCTGTCCAAAAGTCATCATCAAAGCTGATCTCTTGGGCATACTGTGTGTGCGTACCCACTTCTGTAAGTGACAAATCTACATCGATTTCAATCTTCTCATCACCCAGAGTAAATAAGAATAAAACCTCTCCACCTGTTTCTTGATACCAATGAGCAAAATTAACCCCATCGTCCCAATTGAAGTCCAGGACTTCTTCTACAAAGTCACCAATTATGTTGTCATACTCTTTTTCAATAGGCTTGAGCAAACCAGTCAAGAGTTTACGACTTTCTTTAAACTCTTGACTGTCACGACAGCGAATATGGTTGATCTCTCTGTCCAACATTTTAAAGGTGTTAAAACCAAAGCCACCATATGTGTAATCTCCCCAATTACCATACATGCCCACAGAACCCATAATAGTGCCTTGTGATAGATCAATGTTATTCTCTTGGGCAACAGACTTCACCTTTTCACGCATTTCTCTGAGAGCTGTTTCTAACCTACTTGTATCAATTGCTTGCATTATTCACCTCCGTTTTCTGCAAGATTAAATGTTTCTTCTTGTACCGACCATTCATTCTCTCCGTAGCGACTATCGATAGACCATTCGTATTTAATCTGCTTGTCGCCATCTTCTTCAACAATGGTGTCAATGAATACATTGATGTACCCCTCTCCACCCTCATTGTTGTACCAATCTACACCTGTACTGTCTAAGACAGCATAAGCCCAATCTTCAATGACTTTGGCAACAGAGCGGTTGTCGGATAAAAGCAATTCCATAAAATCATATGAGAGTGCATTTCCACAATAATGATGATCATCCTCGTTGTAAATCGCTATATCATCAATTGAGCCACTATCACCAGAACCCTCAAAGATCACCTTAATACACAATTTCTTGTCTGAATTAGGTCTATTCGTTGCCCATAATCCTACAATCTCTTTCCAATCATCTTCATCATCACTATTCAAAGAAATGTAATCATCATCTGAATAGGTTATCACATCACAAAACCGTTGCGACATCTCCATAACCGCCTTAACCTCATCATTGTCGATGGAAAGTAGAACATACCCCTCTCCACCCTCATTGATCTCCCAACCAGGACTAGAACTGTCCACAAACTCATTACCCCAATCTTCAAGCTCTTGGTGATACTTCTCTGCTACTTCTGAAATACTATGTAGAGTACAGTCTAAGGCTTGAACATAGCCACTATCACCAGAACCCTCGAAGTCCATTCTGCCAATCTCAACAGGCTTTGAAAGGTCAAATCCGTTCTCCAGCAGCTTTGCTTTTAATTCTTTTCCAAACTCAATAATAGTGTCACTCATTACTCACCTCCTAATTGGCAATAATCATCTAAATAAGCCCCAATTGTATCCCAGTTAATCCCATATTCTGCATCGTGCTTATCACACATTCTGCCCAATGCGTAGGCAAATCTGGAACGGTCATATACCTGTTTCCCATCGTGGTTATTGCTCTCCAGATACTCTGCGTGAGCTTCAAAATCATCGATGCACCACGATACCTGACAACAATTTGGATCAAGTGCATTTTCCATATCTCGTCTGGAATTGTGCGTTGAAACAGTCGAACATACACCCTCAACACCATTCTCTTGAAAAGACTGGAATATGCAAGAGAGAAAGTCAAACATATCTTTGGTGATAAACACTTCTGGATACTTTTCCTTAAATGAGCTGTAATCTCCATTCCAAGCACTAAAATCGTGTTGCGTAGTGTTCTTGGCTATCTGTTCTAAATGTTTCGCAATCTTCGGTAATTGGTGCATTACGGACTGCTTGTAATGTTTGTCTAGCATTTCTGCTCCTATGTTTTATGCTACGAAATTGTAGCGGTAATTCTATGTAATTCGACTTTCATCTATTGTCGATAAATTGTTGGATCTTCTATGTCATCGTGTGTATATGCACCGATCTTACGACCTGGAAACATCTTCTCTGCCAGCTCCCTTGTAGCCCACACTTCATCGCTTTCAATCGGACTATCTTCCCATTCTTCGTCTGAGAATATAGGTTGGAAGAAAGTGATCGGATAGAAAGAATCAATGTTCAACATCGCTCTATCCAATTCAGAGCCTACAAATTGATCTGTGATGCACTTAAAGAACGCATCGTGTAGCCACACTCTGTATGCACCAACTTGCTCAAAGTCTTTGGCTACCAATACATTATCACCGCTGTCCTCTCGGAGCTGTATTGCATCTTGAATAGCCTTATCTCTGTCTGTGTATATATATCCCATTGTTCTATCTCCCACTCCAACCTGTTTCTGTATCAACATGATGATCTCGCTCTCGAATGTATTCTGGGAAGTATCGGTATCGATAGCCACGAACCCCATACACTTGATCTTTGGTCTTGCCTAATTTTTCCAAGAAATCGTCAGAACCTTGCTCTGCCATACCACCATTAGGAAGATGTACCAAGGTAGCCCAATGCTCTCCACCATCTTCTCTGGATATAGCAACAACACCGTAGGCTTTTGTCTTGTCCCCAAACTCAATTTCTGCATTAAGCCAAGTCAAACCCTCTAATTCAATCCCCATCGCCTTAGAGCCAGCAACAAAAGTGTGGCTCGTACCCACATCATCAAAAGTGACATTCAGTCTATTGCCTTTCGTCTTTATCATCCAATTTTCGCCCATAATGACCTCCAAATGTGGTGGGGGTATGGACACCCCCAAACCACAGGTAAAGTGTGAATATATAGTCTTATTGCTCGATACAGACAGCTTGAACAAGCCACTTTCGACCAATCGGATCAATTCGACCACCCATAACAATCGGATCAACATCTGAATTGACAGGCACAAGCCATTGACTAGCAAACTGCTCACTTGTGATGTCCAATTCAACTTCTTCCCACATCTCAAACGGAATTGCGTCTGGTCGCATAAACTTCAACATCTTCAAGTCTGCAACATCAACAGGAATAAGCTCAACCGCTCCTCGCATAGCCTTGATCACATTCTCTGTGTCACCAAAGCCCAATTCTGTGGAGAATGAGAACCCAATTGCCTTTGTGCCTTGTAGGTATCCCAAATCTTCGTCAAAGAAGATTACATCAAATCCTGTATCGTTGCCTTGATAACCAACAAACAATGCACCATCTGGAATATGGTCAATCACAAAGTCACCATCATCAAAAGACAATTCTTCTTCTGACAATTCTTCATCATCATCGAATAAGGCTTGATCTTCGGTTTCTTCTTCTGACACTTCCTCAGACAATTCTTCTTCTGACACTTCCTCAGACAATTCTTCTTCTGACACATCATCACTACTAGCGAATACACTTGCTGAGGTTTCGTTGTCAATTTCCGATACAACACCCAAGAAATCTGCATAGAAATCGCTTGCAATCATCTCTGGATCGATCTCACTAACATCATCAAACTCGTAGAAACAAGTGTGCGTTTTCAAGTCTGTTCCATATCCAATCTTAGATACCATTACTTGCAAATGTACTGTTCCATCTTCTCGGAATGTTGGTACAAAGATAGAGTTTCCAAGCTCCAATTCCTCTGTTTCGCCTGGTTCTCTCGATAGAAGAAACAATTCCTTGTCAAAGCTCCAACGCACATCTTCGATAATCTCGTAGTTTGTTGGCTCTGGTTCTTCTGACACTTCCTCAGACAATTCTTCTTCTGACAATTCTTCATCACCATCATCTGACATTACGGATAGAGCAACTTGCTCTTGTTGTGATGTAGACTTAGACTGTGGTTCTTCTTCCTCAACATCTGGTTTCGTATCCACCAGCTTTAGAGCCAACTCGAACCGATCTTTGTTGTCGTGGTAAAAGTGAGCCAAAGTTTCACTATCAAAATCAACTGGTCGCTGTGATAGAGCGAAGTCGATCTGTGCTTGGCTAACCTCTGAAACTGAAATACCAAGTTTCTTGGTGATGTTGTCCAATTCTGCCTGTGTCAATACAGTCCAAATGGCTGTTTTGGTTGGGCAATTTCTACTGTTGTATCCGACCTTGCCACATAATTTACAGGTCATTGTTCTGGTCGCTTTCTTCTTCTTTGTGGGCATTTCTGCTCCTATTGGTTGTGTGTCCTCCGTAGAGGACAGGGGGTTAATAAAATGGTTTATTTAAGTGTAATAGTGAATTGTTTGGGATCGTTAGCACAAACAGATACAGCCAAGATGTTGTGACTAAACTTCTCGTTCAAGCCTTGAATGATAAAATCTGTCAATGCGATAACAGGACTTGTTGTGACCTCTGCAATACAGCAATCGGTATTATCTTCTTCGGATACTTCTTCTTCGGATACTTCTTCTGACAACAATTCCAAGATGTAATCAATGTTATCGACAGATGGGTGACTGACTGCTGTGCTTTGCTCTTTCCAATCTGGAAGAAAGGTTTTAACAAGTGCCTTGATGGACATTCCTTGTTCTTCTTCTGACAGCTCTCTGCCAAGAATAACTTCAATAACTTCTACGATTTCGTCACGATAGAAGAATGATCTTTTCACTGGCTCATAACCACAAATACTGCGGACTTCGTTCATTTTCTCAATACGGTTCATTTATTGCTCCATTGCTATTAAAAAACCCTAACTAGGGGGTGTTGAATTGTTAATTCGGTATTATTGTTTGTGCAAATTATTTTGCAAATTATTTTGCAAACTATCTTGAAAAAGTCTTTTGACTGCACTTGTAATGTCCAATCCTACGGAGTTTGCGTAGGCGATCAAGTTTTGAACCTCTGCATATTCAAGTGTCAATGTCACTCTGGCTCTGTTCCCTGATGAGGATAATCCTTTGGTCTTGTCTATAAGAGCTTTAAAGCTCTCTTGTTCGGTTCTCGTTAATGGCATTTCTGCTCCCTTGTTGATGTTGTGTGGGGGGAATACCCCCACAATGTTGTAAAAGTGTGTTGTGGGCTATTATTCGCCCAATAGTTTGTCATTGTTTCGTAGCCTTGATCCAATCTTCTGACCTTGTGAATAGGCTTGCTTATCTCGATATACCGTTATCTTTCTGTTATTCGTTTGAGATACACTAATCTGTGACAAAGCAAACTCTTTGGCTCGATCACCAGCCTGGACTACCAAAGCTGTGATACTCTCGCTCTCTGTGGCTTGGACAGTCACCAATTGGCTCTGAATACCCAACACCATCTGCTTGCGGTAGTTATCTTTTGCCTTTCTATTGACCGATGCGACAGCTCTATCTATCTCGTCAGTAGCCAATCCCCAACACCATTCAAACGGTTCAAGGATGGTCTTGTCACCAAAGATCATCAATGACTTGTCAGACTTGTTATAGACACCGTATAACCCCAAGAATTGGCTCAAAGCACCAGCAAGCCATCGTTTCCAGATGCGATTTCCAACAGCGACCTCAATCTTACCCATATTGTTTGGATCACCTTGTTCAACTTCTGACATATCGATGGAATGGAGAGCCATTAACTTTCGTGCAATTTTCATCGCATTAAGGCTCTCTCCCTCTGAATTAGTCCCCTTAGCAAGAGCAATACAGTTTCGGATACGACCAATCATTTTCTCTTTCTGACTATCCATTGATCACCTCGATTTCGCTCATAGATACGGAACGCATTGTGTCTAGGTAATGTACGGTATCGTTAATGGTGATGTAATCTCTTGGTTCGTCATACTCACGATCCACACGAACAAACAATGGCTTATCCTTGCAACCAACGATGTAATCTGCCACAATAAGAAGAACACCATCATTGCCCAAATCGATGTATTCTGTGACCTTACTCATATCAAAATCGTGAGAATAATACTCGGTTTCATCGCCCTCTGCGATACTTGGCACAAACTCGATACCAGATATGCAATAGCCTGATATATCGGAAAGATAATCACAAACTCTGCCCCAATAGTCACCATCTTCACCCTCATCTTCTGGAATACAGAATAGAGCTGGACTGTGGGTTGGCAATTGCACATCATCATCTTCGTCTATATCCCATTCAATGGTATAGACTTTTCTGTGTTGATCGTCATTGTCACGATGTGTGATAAGTCCAACTTCCAACATATCTCTCATTGTGCGACCATAGAACCCTTGCATACGATCCATACCTTGATTGTGGGCTGTCTGCCAGGCTTGGGCTTGCTCAAAAGCTGTGAATGGAACACAACTTTCGCATATGTCGATCAATTCCAATCCAGATGGATTAGGATAAAACTTGCGTGTATCGGTTAATTTCATCGCTCACCCCCACCAATAGCCTTTGTGATTTCTTCCACAATGATGTCTTGAACCTCAAACTCGGTATCATTATCTGTGTCTATGCAATCTGGCACGATACCAGACGCAACCAATCGATCCACAATGCGTATTGCAATGTCACGAATGTCATCTTCTGTTAATTTTGGCATTTCTGCTCCTATTGTTGTGCTACGGAATTGTAGCTGTTCATTATTTTGGTAAAATCTTTCATATTCTCTTTGGGAATTAATTGCAACAATTCTTGTGGAGAAACTTCTATTCGTTTCACATCATATGCAATCAAATCCGCCATTGTTCTGGGGCATTGAAACTTCTCCCTCATTTCATCGGAATCAAGCATACCCCAACTCTCGATGTTTTCCCAAGGCTTTTCGCCCTCTTGATCATAGTAGTTTCCGTTGTGGAATACAGCACAATGACCGATGATCACTCGCTCATAATTCCAATGGTAGGAATTAACTGCCAGAACCAATGTAGCCCCTGGAAAGCAATGCTTTTCGAGTGCTATGGCACAGGCAAAGCAAGCTCCACCCATACCATATACATCTGGTCTATCTTCAAAATCAAACATAAGACAGCTCCAATACTTCCAACTCGGACAACTCGTAATTTCTGCTCATAAAGGAACGCATAGGAATACATCTGATCCAATCTGCCATTGTCGGTATCTTGCCATAGTAAGCCTTGACGATGTGTTCCGCAACGGTTCTCGTACCTATGATCTGACCGTTCGACAACTCAATACCTACACCCAACATTTCTTCTGCATCAAAGATGCCACCAGAATGATGCGTGTATGGTCGCTCTTGCAACCTCTCACAACGGAAGAAAGCCACAATCTGCTCATAGTCACCAGGAACACCACCCAATAGCCTACTTAGGTTGTCTGCGTGTGCCATTGGATCGGTACAGCCCAACCTACGCAACTTCGGTGCAAGCCACTTGTTCTTCGCCATCCAAGGTTTGATCTGTAATTCCTTGAACCAATCGTCTTTGGTCGGTATCGTACCACCACAATCCTCTTTGATGTGCTGGATAGCGATAGAAGATGTGAGAGCCTTAGAGCCATCTGACAACTCGATAAACTCTCCAAACTTCTCCACAGCTCTCTCTACACCACTATCGTGATGATGTGTGTGTCTGTGGCGACAATCTGCGATATGAGCTTTGGAGCTGTCAAGCCAATTGTGGATAGCGATGTAATCTTCCCAATCGCCACCAAAATGCTTGGCACTTGACTTGCTGTGTATAATTGGGTGCATACTACACCCCCTTATGTGATGGAAGATAATTAAGTGTCAGACCTGAGAATTGCTGGACAAATCCCATCATATAGGTGTTGGGCTTGCGAATAGACTTGCCTGTGCCTGGATCATACATAGACATTCTGACCAAATCCCATACTGCACGACCTTGGTATCTAGGATCATCAATAAGGCTGTTCAAATCACCTGTGCGTATTCTTTCTGCGGACTTCTCCAAGAAAGGCAATTTGCGTAGCATAGCATTGACATATCCAGACTTCAAAGCTGGGGTTGGCATTGTGATGGTTCTGCCCTTGTACTCGAACACAGTATTATTTCCATCAATTCCGACAACAACAAATCCCAATTTCTCAAACTTTCTCATAATTCACCCCCTAGACGATCTTCGATCTTCTCGACTTCATTTCGCAACATATCTTCAATCTTCTGATCGTTTTCTTCCGTATCCACAGCTTCATCACGATCCAATTCAAATACGACAGACCACAGATAATACAAAACTGTATCGTCACGATCAATCACTTGCGTAAGTATATTATTCACACACCAGCCAATTAACTCTAAATTAAACATTCTACACCCCCCATTCGTAGGTGTCGAAGTGAGATACAACAGGTGCGTCTGCGTCAAACTTGATGAGCAAACATTCATTGTAAATCGCTTGTTCCATAATCGGATAAAGCCAGGTAGGTACATCACCCTCGTCAAGCAAGTCCTCTGAAACCACCCAAACAATATATCCGTATTGGTGCTGTTCAAAATGCAAATCACCAAAATCAGGCTCTGTTTCTGGCATATGAGCTGTCGAAAGATCATACATCGCTTGAATACCATCATCAGAAAGGAAATTGTTCAAAGCTCGGAGAGCCACACGACCGTATTGACGGATAAATGATTTCTCATTCTTCTCGACTTCAATCCACGAAGATACTGTATCTTTGGGCATAGACTTCCACACCTTGAATACATCTTCTCCCCATTCGCCAAAATACATAGCACAGGTTGGCATAAATGCCTTAATTTGGCTTTCTACGACTTCTTGTGCCTTAGTACCCATTGAAAGCGGAATGTCGCCTGGAAACGGTAGTGTTGGGCTTGGGTTGTGTTTCACACCTCGATACGCATTGTGCAACGCACCATTGATGTAATCATACAATTCATCAAACACATCTTGATAGGAATCTGTGTTTGTTTGGTTGCCATCTTCATCTGTGTTGGTCGCTTGAATACCCAAATGATCGAACATTGGGATCAAAACTTGGTCTGCAACATCACAGGAATGTGCCATAATTTGGCTGTTTAAGTTTTCTGGAAAATAGAACATATCGTTCTCCTTATAGGTTGTGTGCTACGAAATTGTAGCGATAGATTAAATACATAGATTAAAATAAAGCGGTGTTTTCTCACCATTGGCACACCGCAAAGCCAATTCACACTACGGATTGATTAACTCTGAATGACTTGCTTGATGATGGATACAACTTGCTCAACAGACAATGACGATCTGCGACCATCTGGATAGAAAGCAGCTCCCCCAACTGTGGAAGAACCGCCCCAAGCACGATCTGAATGTCCCTCTGGCTCTAATGATTGGCAAATCTCACGAACCTTAAACATATCGCATTGAACCCACTCAGATGCTTTTCCGATGATGTAGCCAATTGTGTCCTCTGCACCAGGCACACAACCGATAACGATGGGTGCAACTTGGTATGCGTCTAACATAGGAGCAACCTTGTCGAATACCACATCGCCTTGTGGAGAAATACCAAGCACACGAACATCTGGATACTTTTGGATCGTAGGAACGAAGTCACCAGACAAATACTGATCGATGGTAGTCAGAAACTTGATCAAGTTTTCCACGCAATTCTTGTTTGGATCACGAGGATTGCCATTGATCGCAAAGTGCATTGGGTGTGGCGATCTTGTTGCCATATAGTTTGCGTCTACCCATCCGATACGGTCTGTCATTTCCACGACTTTTGGCTCATTACAACGGTGTGGATTGAGTAAGAGCCAACACGAAAGAACTGTATCCGCATCGATGTCATTGATGACAATACGGTCAAATAGATGTAGCGGAAAACCCAATTCAATGTTGTTTCGGACTTGCTGACAGGTTGCCAATGTAAAGGCTCTAATACAGCCCTCATGATGGTCAAACGATACAACTCTGCGTGACATATCAATGAAAGGCGAACGATACGCACCATCAAGATAAATTGAGTTATCTTGGGCTTGTTCTGGGCTGTCAATGGCGATGTTCCAATTGCAATGAATAGGGATGGAATAGTCTGTAATAATAGGCATTTCTGCTCCTTTTGGTTGGTTTGTGTCGATGTTAATGTTGTCTGTAATAATAGGCATTTCTGCTCTCCTATAAATGGGTTGCCCCCACAAAGGTGGGGGACTTGAATGAATGATAAAGATAAATGTTAAAATTAATCGCATTGTGCGTTGTTAAGCTGTTCCCAAGTGATCGGACAACCTGTGGCACTAGCCCAAAGGATATGGTTCGGTGCTTGCCCCTTGACACTATCATTGTCCTCTACAAACCCACCATCTTCGCCCTGGAAGTCTGTAATGAGAGCTGTTTCGTTGCTGTCAATGTCGCAAATCTGGGTTGCAATCATTCTCTTTCCAGATGTGATCTCATCTTCACTATGGTTCTCCCAATGACGATCTTCTGTACTCTCAACCGCATAGATACAGTTTTGGGTAGCAAAGGCATGAAAGTCAAATCCATTACTGATCAACTGCTTGCGAACATCTGTCAGAATGGCTTGATGTTGTTCGATGGGAATGATAGCGAATGGACAGCCAATAACAGCCAAAGAACCAGTCTTATCGAACGCAAAGTACATTGGGAAACCAATAGAGCCCAAAGTTTCTTCCAAGCCCCAATTTTGGCTCTCCATTTCTGAGTTTATCATTGTGAGTGTAGTGTTGTGGATAGCGGTCGCCATCTTTTGTAGTAGTCTTGATCCCATAGGGGTATCTCCTGTTGATGTGCCACGAAACTGTGGCGATGTAAATAAAACAAAACTTAAAATGTATAAAGAGAGCGGTGTTTTGTCCCTCCTGGCACACCGCAAAGCCAGCTCCCTTACCTATACACGAACCTATAAAGATTAAACGGACAAAGTTTCAATAATTTTCGTCTTATTCCACGACTTGAAAACTTTGATACCAACCTTTTCTGCGTGTGACAACAACTCAGCTTTGGTCATAGAGCCAAGATCAACAACATCTGCAACGGTATCTTCTACAACATCTGCAACGGTATCTTCTACAACAGAAATGGTGGTATCCTCTGAAACAGAAACGGTGGTATCCTCTGAAACGGTATCTTCTGAAACGGTATCTTCTGAAACAACCAAATCCGACTTGACAGCTTGCATAGCCAAAATGGTGATAAGAGAGATGCCTGTCATACCATATCCAAATCTGGTTGGGCGAGAGGAACGAGAACGAGTAGTTTTGGCTTTTGAGCCTGTATGTTTGCGGTAATTACGCATTGGACATATCCTTTGTGAATGTGCCACGAAGATGTGGCTGTATGATGAATGAATAAATGCTCTCCGTAGAGAACCAGAATGTACGGTTTTGAAAAGTTTCATAACCAACAATTCCAACTTACAGTATTCCAAACCTTTGTGCAAATTGTTTGTGCAAAATTGTGCAATTTATTTTATCCAATTTCATCGCAATCACCTACAATTCCCCATATCAGACACTTCCAGGCGAAGTGATCAACTTGATCATCTATCGAGATTGAAAGCTGTGCGTTGATCTTATCCAGCCACCAAACCACCAACACCGCACACTTGAATATAAATCGCTCATAAATCGCTCACAAACCGTTTGAAAGGCTTTTGGTATCCAACGACACCACAGAATGTATTCAAGAGCCATTAAAAGCCATTCTCGTCAATCCTAGCCCCATAAACGACAAAAGCCCTACCGATAATGGTAAGGCTTGTCAGAATAGGCTCTTAGACTACAATACTATCGCTTGCAATCCTTGTTGAGAAGTTTCGCAATCTTCTTGTCGTGCAATAAGGGGAACATATGCTCAATTTGACCACGATACTTCCACAATCGCCCCCAAGCGATATGGTAGGCTCGATCATCACCCTCCCATACCTCTGCCAAGTCCATCAAGTGCATTGTGGACGCATCTGGTTTGTTGAAACCAGCATTGTCTTTGCTTTTCGCACCATCACAAACAGCTCTCAGATAAGAGATAGCACCCTTGATCTGAAACTTGACATTGGCTGGTATCTCTGGGTACTCCTCGATAACAGCTTTGACTTCTGGTTTGGCAACCCACTTAGAACGATAACCCTCATATCGACCTTTGGCTTTGGCTTTGGCTTGCTCTCGCTCTCTCTTTGTACGAGCCTTAGCAACTTCTGAAAGCACATCATCAAGATCATCAAGATCAACATCGACAACAACAGGAACGGTCGATCTAGCCAACTCTTGTAGTCTGGACAGCTCCATATCGTTGCTCTGTGGGAGAATACAGTCACTAGCCAACTCAATGCTCTGGTCGATGGTCAATTGCTTGTTTTCGACCAATTCCACGACTTTACGATCAATGTCGTGTTCATAGGCAAGAGTGATATAAGTGCATCTTTCACGCACTTTTCCGCCCTTGTGGATACGACATATCCGATCTTCTGCCTGTGCGTTCAAACTGGGATTCCATTCCAAGTCGATGAACAGCATACTATCGCAATCTGCGACACCTACATCTGTGAGTAGTGTCAATCCCACACCCATCGCCTTGATCGTACCGACCAAGCCTTTCAATTCGCCCTTTTGGAACGCATCTACCAATCGTTGTCGTTCTTCTGTTGGGGTTGCACCAGTAATACAGCCCCAGCCCTCTCTCGCACCGATAATCTTGCAAGGCTCGACATGAGCGGAGAACACAACCAATGGTCGATTATCGTCCTCAAACTCCTCGATGATAGGGAGAGCCACTTCCACCTTTCGTGTTGCTAATTCCTTGCGTAGCCCTACAATAGTAGCGATCACAGGCTTTTCTGGTTTGGCTTTACGGACACCACCACCATAGGCAAAGTCCTCACCATATTCACGCAAGTATTCGCTCATTTCCGCTTCGTACTCAAATTGAGCTTCTGCAATGTCCTCTCTGATCTGCTTGGAGATCGCCACAATTTCCTCTCTGCGTTCGTGTGCAGATTTATCTTCGGTCAATCCCTTAGAGTATTGTTTCCACAGCTTGTCTGCGGTCTTTACAATGTCTTTGTCCATTTCGATCCAGACCGTATTACGCAATTTGCTTGGAAGTCCTGGGAGAGCCATCTTCTTGGTTCTTCGCAACATCGCTCTTTGGATCAATGTGGGCACATCTTCTGCAACTGTCCCAAAATGCCATTGTATGCGACCTCCGTATCCACCTCGATCTCCACCCATCTTTTCAACGAAAGTGTCAAAATTACCGAATACTCGTTTGGCAAGCCCAAAACTAGCCAATACACCCCACAAGTCCATTGGACGATTGAGTAGGGGTGTACCAGACAAGCCCCAAGAAGTCTTAGAGTACCAAGTGATGTTTCGCACTCTCTTTGTGCGTGTTGCCTTGCTGTTCTTGAGTGCGTGGCACTCATCAACAATAACACTACACTCTTTCAATCCAGCCAACAGCTCACCTGTTGGAGCTTTGTCGAATGTCTTTGGCACTTGCTCAAAATTACAGATGATGATTTCGCCTTGCTCTGGCAAACGGAATGACTTGATGTGATCTGGATTTCGCTTACGACAGGCACTTCCCATAACCACCTTGACAGAATAGTCAGATCGCCACACTTTGCACTCTTTGAGCCAATTCAACTTCAAACTGCTAGGAACAATGATGATCACACGACCTTTGCCATCTCGCTCGATAGCACAAAGGCTTTGTACTGTCTTTCCAAGACCCATATCATCTCCCAAAAGGCATCTCTTGTTGCGTAGCAACCATTCGACACCGCCAATTTGGAACTCGTACAAGCCCTTGCTCTTAGCCCATTCAAGATGCTCTGTGCGGTTCTTCTCGATGTCACCCATCACAGCATTATCCAAGTTTCCAAAAGTAGCATCAATCTCAAAATTGGCAGAAGTCAATACAGACACAATGTTGGCTCTGAGCCCAATTTCAAGGGGCATTTGCCACCCTTTGTTGCCAGATGGGTGGTTGCCATTAAAACGACCACCTAGACCACGCATAATGGTGTTTACATCACGATCAAACGGATAGGTACAAAAGCCCTGTGCATCGCATTGTCGTGGGTTTGGTGCATCTGGATTGAACTCTCTCGATACAAACTCTTTCAAAGACTTTTCGCACTTGTACTCAGAGATACATTCCGCAATACAACTGGTTTTCGTACAGATATGCACATACTTCCAACCGCTTGCGTTGGGTTTAAAACTGATAGCACCCCCAATTTGGATTTGGGTGTCACAGTATCGACAGTTTAAGGGGTTTCCTCTACGATCTTGGTTAAAGCGAGATTTGTAGTAGGTATAGATGTTTTGTTTTGTAGCCATTGGGCTCTCCATAGGTAAGTCCCCTCCGCAGAGGGGTGTAGTTAGGTTAGGGGTTAGGGGTTAGATTAAAGATTTGACCATAGTATCGACAGCTTTGATCATACTGTCCTTGTCGCCTGTCCAAAGTACATCAAGGCGGTGATAAGGGGTGCATACTTGGATGCCGCTCTTTGGGTAGTTATCGACCAATTCAAGCCAGATAACCAAGTTTTCATTTTCGACCATTGTAGGGATAACATTTCCCTCAATAATCGCCTGGCACTCGTCCAATTCATCACGATACGAGATTTGGAGCAAGACACATTCTTGGCAGTAATTATCGCCATCATACTCAAAGATACTCAATTCGTTATCGCAATCTCCCATAGGAGCGGAACTATCCAAACCACATTCACATTGCTCACAGGAGCTGTCACAGTATTCTTCTGGGTTTTCCCCAATCAATTTGGCGAACTGTACGATGGTCATACCGCAATCGCCCTCACACATCATATTGTCATACCAGATAATGACACCAAAACGACCATACCAATCGCCATTCTCGATGTATTCGTCATATTCAGAGCAACTAGACCGCAAACTGTCAATTCCAATGCGTTCTTCACACTCCAAAATGTGATCTTCTGTCAATTCGTGGTTGGTTGAAAACCATCGTTCCCCATCACCACGATCATTGAGTACATATACAGAGCGGTTTGCGGTAGCAACCCACAAACAATGCTCTAAATTAACATCAGTACCGATCCACTCGGTATCTGCAAACAAAGTGTCAAGCATAAGCCGACCTCCAAATTAGGCTCTCCGCAGAGAGCGGTGAAAATAAATTGCTATGTCAAGCCATCATAAAATTATGCACATAGAATGTCAATAATTTTGTGTAATTATTTTGCACAAAACTTTACAATTCCAAGAAGAAATTGCCCTAATTCGACCAATTCTCCGAGCTGTTGTGAGATCACAATTTCTGCACTTGACATACCAACATAATTCGTATTCGCTTGATCGACATCAATTAGATCAAAATTATTGACAAACTTTACAGCTTTGGTCGATTGAGCATCGAGATTTGGCTCTGGAGAGCCACAAAGCAATTGTGATCACACTCCCAATTAGTCTGTCTGGCACTCTCTAAGCCCTCAGATAGCGATTTGTAGGCTCTGAATAGCCACAGACCGTTCCGATGCCCTGGCTGTACTCTTGACAGGCTCTGAACAGCCACAGACCAACCCCACAATTGGACAGCTCCCATTCCAATTCTGGAGAGCCGAACTTCGAGCCAATAATCGCCAATCCAGAAACCCCCAAAACCCCCCAGGGAATTCGTGTCTATATGTTGAATTGGCGATTTATATTGTCCGACTATATAAAGGGCTGCCTGCTTGGTATAACATGATCATATGTGTTTTCTTAGGTGGGTTCCAGAGAATTTAGGGAATTCTGGCTGATCGGCTCCAAAAATTATCTCCGACCTCTCTTGTTTAGGCTCTTGAAGCGTGGCTTGATCTGAAATCGCTCTCGGTTGTTCTTAATCCAGACCATCATCTCTACAATTTCAGTTCCACTCACAATTTTCTGCTCCAAAAGCTCTCTTGCCACAACCGAAGCATCCTCATCTGCAATGATTCTCTGAACAGCTCGCCTAAGTTCGAGTTGTTTTTCAGATAAATCGGCAGAACGGACTTCTACTTCACTTAAAAGAAGGTAATCCATCTACATTTCCAATGTTTTTTTGCTCAAAATTCCCTTTTATCATAACGGACGAGTTGAGATTTAACAAGGCAATTCTTCTTTTTTTAACAAGAAAAATGTGCTACCCTAAAATAAGAGCCGAATGAACGACCAATTAGAAAGATCACCTTTTTTTCGAGTTAAAAATCATGCCAAAAAGAAACGATTGGAGCAAAAAGAATCGTAAATCATCCACAGTTCAGAGTGTTATCTTAACCATTGATAAGTTTAATGGAATCAAAGATGCTGAAAAATGGATTGAAAAGAATGGATTTAAGAACAAGAAAGTTGATATGACCGAAAATCTATACAGATTTAGACAACTTCCACCATCCAAATTCAAGCCCAAAAGCTTCAGAACGAAGAAGTTATCGAATAGAGTCTCTATCATTGTAGGAATACCAAAATGAAAGCAAATTTTTATGATTTTGACGAAACATTGGCAGTGCAAAATTGGTCATCACTTGCCAAAAATCAACTGGCAAAGTTATTTTCAATGGAACAGAGTATTATTTATTCGCTTGAAAATGCTACCCCATTAAAGTCGATTGATAGAATGAAAAGACAATTTGATGCAGGGGAGATGGTCTATGTATTAACAGCCAGGTCAGCCAACGAACCTTCTCGAAAGGGCATACAAAAGTTCCTACAGAAACATGGTATCAATATCAGATTGAGAGACATTTTTATGGTTGGTGGAGCTGGAGAACCAAAAGCAAAACTTATTCGTCAAATTATGCCACACATCGACTATATGGAATTCCATGACGATCTGTATGACAATATAGAAGCAGTAGAAATAATGGCTCAAGAGTTCCCAGAAGTTATAACGCAAACATTCTGGATACAGTAATTTATCTTCTTTTTGACCCAATAAAGGACTTAATTCCCTTCTTTACTTCTCTCTCATATTCATCATGAAGAGTTGAAAACATCGGAATTGGGAACGAATCGTATAAATCATCAATGGATTTAGCCAAAGCTTGCCTTTGTGGTTGTGTAATTTTATTATCGTTTGCACCAGTAATCAATTCAACTTCTTGCTTTGCAACTTTTTGGATTTGATCTCGAATACCTTTGTTGCTTCTCAAATTTTTAGATCCTTGACGCTTTAGTTCTTTATTCCAATGATCCAACATGACTATACCCCACCTGTAAATTTATTAAACATTCTAACCAATCTTTCTGCTTTCAAGATAGAATCTCGCAGATCTTCCACAACTTCTTTTGCTTTTCCATCCACCTTCACTTCGGTATCAACACCTACAGTGACTGGATCTCGCTCCAATTTTGCTTTTCCCATACGAACAATACCATCTGACAGTATAGAATATAATAGCTCATCTGTAGAGTGAAGGACCTTTTCTACACCAACAGAAGTTCTTTGTTCTTCCCAATAGTTTTCCATCATTGAATCATATTCTTTTCGCCATTCTCTTTCTGCTCTTTCTTGTTCAGCAAAGTAAGAAGAATGCTCAGAAGATGCTCGATTGCGATTTACTTGTTCCTGTTGCCGCCTAGCCTCTTCACGTCTGCGTTGGAACTCTCGTTCCTCCATTTCTTGTTGTTGCCAAAAGGTTTGAAATGCAGCTGCAGCTTTTTCTTGTGTTGATCTAAGACGTTCTTGCAAACGAACTTTCTTAATTTTCAAATCATACTTTCTTCGCTTTCCAGAGTCGATCAAACATTCATAAGAAGACTTCATCTTTTGAAAAGTCTTTTCATCACCACCTCTATCTGGATGATGCTTTTTAGCAGCTTCTCGCCAAGCTTTCTTTATTTCTTCATCTGTTGCGTTTTCTTCAATACCCAACCAAGTGTATGCTGTTCTAATTTCTCTCACATTTAACTCCTTACTTTATATAAAGATTTTACAGGAATTCTATTCATTACGCTACTTGGCATAAAAAATACATCGATCTGTATCTCTCCATTCTTAACCCATTCCTTTATCTGACGCATCTCTTCATCGGTAAAACCCTCTTCATTTATTCTTCTACCAATCGTAAGGTCGATTCGTGCATCCCCACACATCTCATACATTCTTGAAAAGTTATTGTAATCTCCACATTCGGCTAAAAACACATCCCTCATTGTTGGTTGTTCTATTTCCTCATCAAGCATACATTCATATGTGTCTTCATCAATCGGCACAATCTCATTAGGGTTCTTTTCTACATAACGTTGAAACACACCTATCAATAAGTCTCGAAAGCCTTGATGCTTGTTTATTGACTGAATGTGTTGCTCTAAAACATCTATTGAATATCCACCATCAAAAACAGGATCTCCAAGTATCAGTTCATCTATTCTTAGATATGGCATTTTATCTTCAGGTATTTCAATAATAGCGAATAATGGATCTGCGTATTCATGAACATACCCAACAGACCTTGACATATAAACACCTTTATCTGGTGTAAGCCCTTGCTGTTCTAACATTTGATTTCCAGGATGAGCAGACACAGACATATTGTTGCTTTTCAAATATTCAAGAGAACGTTCTAACTTGTCTTCAGTAGTCATAGAGTACGTCATACGTCTATCTACAATCGGAAAGATTGAGATACCATGCCAAAACTGATTTGGTTTTAACTTTATGGCTTCTATTTCATCCCATGTTAACTCTTTGAAGCCCAATGGAGTATTCTTACCCCCATGTTTTGATATAGAGGAAGCCAGTCCCAAAGCAATCGCACCAGCAATAACTTGTAATCTTGAATTCACAACTTCCTTCCTTAATACCTTTGGGTTCCGTTTCTAGACCAATATCCTAGATGACCAAATTCTTGTTCAAGCCATTGTTGTTCTTCCCAATACCAATCATTTACTCTTGTTCTTCTTCTCCGTTGTGGAGCTGGACCAGAAATCATAATGGGCTGAGAAGCAACTTCTTGTTGTAAATGTTGACCAAGTTTCAATATATTCAAACCACCATCTGCCAAAACTTGAAAAGCTGTAGCAACTCGTTTGAACATCTCTTCTGCATTTGAGGCTTGATTTCTATCTGGATGGTACATCATAGCGTATTTACGCCACGAACGTTTCAAGTCCGCTTGTGTAGAGTCACCATCAACTCCAAGAATGGCAGCAGCTTGATAAACATTCACAATTACAGACCTAGTTTAGAGAGAGCACCTTTATCTTTTTTGGTAGATCTTTTTTCTATTTTATCTTCCATTTGTCTTTCAGCTTTTATTCTTCGCTTCTGATCAGTTATCTGCTTCTGGTATCGTTCTTCTTTTTGTCTAGAATATTGTTTTTCTTTCTCTTCTTTACGCTTTAGAAATTCTTGTCTTTCAGCATCTTCCAATTCTTTTTTATATTCAGCATCTTTTTTATATTCAGCATCTTTTGCCGACAACTTAGAAGCAGATCCCTTCTTTTCTTTGTGATGCATATATACACCAGAGCCTAGTGTAATCAATCCGACACCAATGCAAATATCCCAGACAGTTAGCAAACTTCCTGACTTTTTGTATAAATCCTTCTGAAACTCTGTAGACATCACTTGCTCCCTAAAAAAAGTATTACTCTTTCGTATATTGCAATATTGCAGTTGTTGCTGCACTACAAGATAGATATACAGTCAATTCAACAGAGTTTACACCTTCAAATGCATAGAATCCACCAGCAGCGATAAAAATACCTTCTGTTGATGGATCTAAGGTGTTGTCATAAGAAATTCGAGTTGTGGCAGTACCATCCTCTACTCCCAAAAGTGGAAATCTGGCTCCAACAGGAATTGTGACAGCAACCCAAGTATTTGGAGCTGCTACTGCAGTTCTCTCTTGGATTATTTGGTTAAATGCATCAGCCATTGTCCTCTTCCTGTACTTCTTCTAATTTCTTATATACGGTATCAATCATATAGCACAATGCTGCCCCACCAAAAGCATGAGCAACACTTGTAGTTATAATACCCCAAGAAAGTGTAATTACTGGTGCATAAATCAAAAAGAATGAAATAAGTCCTGCCCAAAAGCCAGTACAGTACTCACATTCAGACATTTTTTCAAGGTAAGAAACTTTGGAATAAATTCTTTCACATTTTTGAATGAAGCCAAAGCAGATGCCATATGTACATAAAACGAACAATAAAAATTCAACCATTACTCACTTCCTATTTTCTACGAGATGATGTTGATTTCTTTCTAGAAGATGTGTTCTTCTTTCTTGAACTTTCTGTATCGACCAATCGACAACAACTTGTACTTGCTGATGTTTGGAAAATATCTACTGTATCTGGAATACCATCTCCATTACAATCGAAACCAATATCGATTTGAATGTTATTCAGAGCTTCCATAATCATAGCGTATTCTTCTTTTTGTTCTTTCTTGGATACACCAGCTGAAATCAAAGTTTGAAGTTGATTTAAGCGAAGCATGGCTTCACCAAGACCCATCTTAACAACTGTATTGCCATTTATTTTTTCTTGTAGAGCAGAACTCATATGAAACTCCCAACAGTAATTATTAGTTTATAAAACTATAACATATTCAGTATAGCATTTTTAGCAACAAAAAAGGCAGAGATTAACTCCACCTACTATTATTATAATAAAGCATTACCTACAGTATTCTTCGTATGTTTGCTCTATCGCTCCCAAATCTTTTTTGTTCAAATACTCAATCATGCAATCTGTTTTTGTTGTTGCTTTTTTGATTTTATGCTTTGCTTTTTCTGTTTCATTTAAGTGCGATAATTCTCTTTCCATTCTCAATATTTCATTGTCAGTACAAGATGTTTCTGAAAACAAAAAACTTTTATCATCATTAATTATAACCAAACTTTTTTCTTCAGCCCTTTGAATTGATGCTGTCTTTTCAGAAGTAACAGTAATGATTTCTTGCTCCATCACTTCTTCAAAATACTCCAAACTTTCCAAACTTTTCGAATCTTGTTCCAGACCATTAGAAGATGCCGCTGGCTTACCACATGATAAAAATATAATAAAGCTCAACATAGCAGCACCTCTAATTATTTATGATCTCGTTGATCAATCCGAATTAAAATTGTATGAAGTTCATCAATCTTTGTATTCAGATGTGTCAAATCTCTTTGGACAAGAGCGATATCGATTGTGTTTTGTTCAAGTGCTTTCAGTTTTGTTTCAAATTGCTCTTGGCGTTCTTTGCGATGAGCATTCTCAATTTGAATAGCCTGAACAGCACTATGAGTATTCCAAACCCAAATAAAAGTAGGGACAATGATTACGCTCAATATCACAGTCCCAATTTTCCACGCTAAATCTGCATTCATTTTTGTATCCCTCTTATTTATATAATAGCCCAAGATAAATGGGATTCATGTTTTTTTAATGAATCCCATTATCTTAGACTACATCAAAGAAATATTAAGCAATCTCTGCGATGAACATTGGTTGAATCAAGCAAATAGCTGTACCAGTATCTGGATTGACTCCTGAAATTGCAACACCAACTTGGAAAATAGTTTGACCTGAAGCACTTGGAGAAGTACCAACCTCACCTGCGGTAGCACTGAGATACAATGAACTACCTGCATTCAAATTTTGTAGATCTGCTGTCAAAATAGTTATTGTTCTTGTTCCACCGATTACAACATCAATTGTATCTCCTGCAGCACCTGCCTCAAAAGCGATACCAACAAAAGAAGTTCTTGAATTAGCAGTAGTAGAGTCAGCTGGAACAACAACACCTTGAGCACTATCAGGATCAACAGTAAAGTTGCCACCAGAATCAGTAAATACTAATGAATCTGCTACAACAACATTATCTGCCACTAAGCCTGACTTAAAGCTAAGAGTCAAATCACCACCAGTGGTATCAGTAATATTCAGTTCATTTGTCAAGTCTGAGTTTTGAACTTCAACTTTATCGCCTTGAGCTACCGCTGTAACATCACCAGATCCACCATCAACCTCATTGTACAAAGTAGCAATTGCATCTGCAACATCGTTTACTGTATTGTCTACAGTGATATCAATGTTTGCAGTGAAAGGACCTGCTCCAGACCAAGTTGTGTTTGTTCCACCACCATTTTGGAAAGTAATGGTGTAGTTTTGTCCAGCATAACCATTCAAAACAAGTGTTTCAGTTGCACCTGGAACATTAGTGACTGTGATATCTGCATTATTGGTTGCATTTAAGTCTGCAATACTGTTGTATAGTTCAGCCATCGCATGAGCGATTGAACCTAAACTATCATCTCTACCAAGAGCAGTAGAAATCGTTGCATTTCCACTACCATCAAAGGTTGTACTACTTTCCTGATCAGTAGTCGTAAAAGTGATTGTGTAGGTTGTTCCGCCAAATGAATCCAAAACAAAGGTATCAGTGTTTGCAGGAATGGTATCTACAGTCACACTTGCTTGATCGATAACTTGAACCATAGCAACCGCATCACCTGAACTTACCGCAACTCCAGCACCGAATCGCACAGTATTGTAAAGACGATCAGCAGCAATCTTAACAGAACCAATAGACCCTGCTGATGGATTGCTATCAACATAAGAACCGATAGTCAACTGAGCTTCTGCACCCAAATCAGTTAAAATCGAGATTGCAGAATCATTGTTTGCAAGAAGAGAGAAACTTGGATTATTTGTATTGTCTGTAGCATGAAGATCTACGCTTGCAGACTGGGTAGATAAACCAACATCTGCAACTGCACCGTTCTTCGAGGAATTGAAACTCAAGTCATCCGATGATGTCAAAGTTACAGTACCTGCACCAGAAACTTGGAAAGGTGTTCCTGTATTGGTATTGTTGATCTGAGAACCATTGTCATATGCATTTTGTAATGTAGTAGTAACAGCAGAAGCACCAACAATAGCGTACCCATCAACAAAGCTGTCGTAAGTAGCAAATGTATTGAATGAGTCACAAAGAACACCTGTTTGTATTGCAACTGAAGAAGAATTCGTCAATGAACCATCAGAAACAGCTTGGACATAAAGATTAATGAATCGAGCCTGAGCAGCATTGTTTGTTTCACTTCCTGCTTCAAAATTATTTTGAGCGAATGGAGTTAATGTCAATGTGTCATTAATATCTCTAACATTAATCTGAGTTGCACCAGTACTCTCAATAACAAAGATACCGTTATTTGCTACCTGATCTACTGCTCCAGAAATCTGAATAATTTGACCAGCCTGAATTTGTGGTGTAGATGTAGAGTCTACAGAACCAGTTAAGTTCCAGCCACCAGTATTTGTACCTGCAGTAATTGTTCTTGCCACTCCACCTGTGTCTGCAGCCCACTGAACAAGGATCGTTCTCGTTGGAGAATTGGTAGCATCATAAGCGGCTCTAAAGTTTGCATTTCCTGCAATTGCTGCTGCAAGATTTTGAACCGATGCATCTAAGTCTCCACCAATAACAAAGTTTACATTACTACCAGAGCCACCAGCTTCAAAAGTAACATTTGAACCTGCAGCATTTTGAATGATAATTGTATCACCTGTAGCAAAATTACCACCACCTACAACAACCAAACCAGTATGGAATGTAGGATTGGTTCCAGTTTCAGCAGAAAGAGTTGCAAATGGATTTGTCGCTCCACTTTGAGCAGTGAATGACGCAATAAAGAATTGAACATCACTGTTTGATTGTACTGTTGCTGTATAACCTCCAGCTGATGGAGCGGTAGCAGTATTCGCACCATTAATATCAAGAAACTGATCCTGAAGAATTACATCTGTTGCACCACGAGAAACAATATCTCCAGCAACATTAAGATTTCCGCCAACGGTTGCGTCACCTGTTACAGAAAGTGTAGACGAAAGAGTCGTTGCAGCAGCACTCAATGTACCTGTGGTTGAAAGGTTTTCGTTTCCAAAATCAATTGAACCACCGCTATCAGTAATACTTCCATCTGCAAGTGTAAGAGTTCCAATAGTTGAATTTGATGCAAGAGTTGCTACACCTGCCCCTAAAGTTCCTGTGGTTGAAAGGTTTTCATTGCCAAAATCAATTGAACCACCACTATCAGTAATACTTCCATCAGCAAGCGTAAGAGTTCCAATAGTTGAACTTGATGCAAGAGTTGCTACACCTGCTCCCAAAGTTCCTGTGGTTGAAAGGTTTTCATCACCAAAAGAAATTGAACCACCACTATCAGTAATACTTCCATTAGCAAGTGTAAGATTTCCAATAGTTGAACCTGTTCCTGCACTTAAAGTTCCTGTGGTTGAAAGGTTTTCGTTTCCAAAATCAATTGAACCACCGCTATCAGTAATACTTCCATCTGCAAGTGTAAGAGTTCCAATAGTTGAACTTGATGCAAGAGTTGCTACACCTGCTCCTAAAGTTCCTGTGGTTGAAAGGTTTTCGTTTCCAAAATCAATTGAACCACCACTATCAGTAATACTTCCATCTGCAAGTGTAAGAGTTCCAATGGTTGAACTTGATGCAAGAGTTGCTACACCTGCTCCTAAAGTTCCTGTGGTTGAAAGGTTTTCGTTTCCAAAATCAATTGAACCGCCACTATCAGTAATACTTCCATCTGCAAGTGTAAGAGTTCCAACAGTTGAACTTGATGCAAGAGTTGCTACACCTGCTCCTAAAGTTCCTGTGGTTGAAAGGTTTTCGTTTCCAAAATCAATTGAACCACCACTATCAGTAATACTTCCATCTGCAAGTGTAAGAGTTCCAATAGTTGAACTTGATGCAAGAGTTGCTACACCTGCTCCCAAAGTTCCTGTGGTTGAAAGGTTTTCATCACCAAAATCAATTGAACCACCACTATCAGTAATACTTCCATCTGCAAGTGTAAGAGTTCCAATAGTTGAACTTGATGCAAGAGTTGCTACACCTGCTCCTAAAGTTCCTGTGGTTGAAATGTTATCAGCACCAAAAGAAATTGCACCACCACTATCAGTAATACTTCCATTAGCAAGTGTAAGGTTTCCAATGGTTGAACCTGTTGCTGCACTTAAAGTTCCTGTCGCTGTAATAGTCCCTAGTGAAACCAAGCCAGGTGCTTCTGCTGCATCTCCAGCTGCTAAGTTTGTAGGCTTGCCATCTTTAATGACAACGATTTTATAATCAGCCATGATTTTCTCCTAAATATATAAAGTAAGAATGTTGAATCTATAAAAGTTCTCTTTACTATAATAGTATATTATTTTCTTGATAATAACTTTTATAAACTTTTTTTGTCTATATATAGAATACCAATCAGTTGATCTCTGCAATTAAATCAATATCTATCTTACATTGTTGTGTTGCGTTCACACCATTTGCAAATAAAAGTTTTCCTATTCGAACAACAGACTCTCCACTACCTGTCGGTGCTGTAAATGTAACTGCACCAGATGTTGTAGGAGACAAATATATGTCTTTACCAATCTTGTCGGTTCCTGGAGCTACTGAAAATGTAATTGAGCCCACACCAAATAAAATTACATCAATAGTGCCACCTATTACACCAGAAGAAGCAGCAATACCTATTGCATCTATATTATCACCAGATGTTGCCAACGCTTTTCTTCCTCGACCTGGCGTACCACCAACATCTCCAGAAGTAGATAAACGAATAACATCACCTGCAACAACAGCTTCATCTAATACAACAGAAAAGTCAGAGTTCGATGGAGAACCAAATACAACATTACCTGCACCATCTGTAACCAAAGCTTGACCACTTGTTCCATCAGCAGTTGGAAAAGTAAATGCAGAGTTTACAGTTAATGAGCCTGCATTAATATTTCCTGTTGTAGAAAAAGAATTAGGGACATCGTTGGTTCGACCAATGTTGGAAACTGACATTTTTACATTGTTTCCATTTACATCAATCACTTTTCCTACATTTTGTATAGGCTCAGTAGCACCAGTTGGTTTTGTTAGGGTTAATCGACCTGCGTTTGTAGGAGATACATATAAAACTTTCCCTACATCTCCAGCAACAATTTGCGAATCGAAAACTGTATTTCCTGCAGATCCATCCAATCCATTTACTTGACCTGTTATTACTGCAAAACCATTATTACCTGTATTGATGGCATTAGGAACAATACCAATACTGGGCATGGTTGCAGTAGCATTCGCTTGTGCCAAAGAAACCAAAGGTATTCCACTTGGTCCATCTCCAGATACATATACAGCAGAACCAGCAGGAATAGTGCCACCAGTTTCATTTCTGACTTGGAGAACAACTTGTGCATCAACCTTCTCAACTTCTAATAATTTATTGGTTGTATCATACGTAAAATCAGGCTCCCCACCAATCTGATCTGCACCTGTACCAAACGCAACTTCAGTATTGTTGATCGTTCCACCGATTGTTCCAGATCCACCACCTGCTGTCGATCCAATATATCTGAAACCAACAATGTATGGATCAAATGTATTGGAGTCTATGCCTGTTCTCGTATAAAAATCAGAACTTAATAACAAAGCACCTGAAGCATAGTTAAAAACCCATGCAACAGACTTTTCTTCACCACTACCAGTTTGACCATCACCAGGATTAACAATCACACCACCAGCAGCTGGATCTCCGTTGTATAGCCTGATACCATAACCACTACTCGGATTACCTGCGGAATTTGGTATCAACTGAGGCAAAATCCAATTGGCTGTTATGGGCTGACCAGGAGTAGGAACACCACCGACCAACCCATAGCAAGCCCAAGTAGATTTGTTTGTGCCAGGAACTTCTGCCAACTGAACAGCATCAGCATTTTGTGATAAATCCTGAATAACTGTTGGATTTGCTGCTGCATTTGTACGAGCCTGAACCAATGTATCAGCAGCTGGAATAGAAGAAATCTGAGTCCAAATCTTTGTTGAAGAGAGAACAAATTGAAATGACAATACTTTTTCATACCAAACCGCACTAGAATTGGCATCAAAAGTATTCGCTTGCAACGCAGCTGCGTTAATATTTACTAGTTCTCTTTCAGAAAAGCCCATGACATAAACCCAATATATTAAAAACGTTTATTTCTATAATAGCCTATTCTGAGTCTTGTATTGCTTGAACAAGCAAACCTTTTGCAACAGCATTCAATGGATCAGAGGCATGACGTATTTCAGATACTTGAATTGGAAAACGTTTCTTCTTCTTGCTGAAAACTTTTTTAAAGAATTCTAGAAACGAACCTGCCTTGGATGTTCCACCACTTACAATAATTGGAATAGCCTTATTCGCTGAATAATTTGAACCACCTTGAGCAAACTTTTTTGCAATCGCATCAAGAGAATATTCGATCAACTTTTTGTAATAAAAAGCCAACGCCTCTTGTTCTCGACCTTCAGGATTGATCAAATCAATACCACCTTCTTTAATTTCTGTCATTCTGGACTGTAAAGAACCAATAGAAGTTGAAGCACCTTTATCAATCCAATCTCCACCACGAGAAACAGAGAATTCCATACAAGGAATAGCATTCAATACCAAAGAAACGTTTGTCATACCAGAACCAAAAGAGATTCCAATACCACTAAAACCATCTTTTACGCCTTCTGCAAAAACAATAGCCTCTGCTTCATTTCCAGATCGAGCATCGTATCCCAAATTTGAAATAATCTTCTCAAAAACACCTTCATGATAAATAACATCACGAGAAACATCAACAGGAGCAGCTGGGATAGAGAAATAACAGATTTCATTCGGCTCTTTTGGTTCTCCCAAAAGTTCCTTTAGCATAAACCCCAAAACTTCTGCTGAATCGATTTCACCAGGAGAAATCAATCCATCTTTCAATGGTCTTCTCGCTTCTCTACCTAAGAATGTTGCTGTTTCTAACGCATGGTCGCCTAAAATCAAAATATCTTCATCCATATCAATGTATGAAACTTCTGATAACTTCATCATCTTTTTTGCTTTTTTAGGTACATCAATAAACGCATCACGCATTCTGTTGTAAGTGATTTTATCACCATCCTGTCTAGCTACAACTAGATTCATTGTTCCAATATCGATTCCAACACCTTTCTTTGACATTATTTACTCCTTCTAAGTCTCTTTAAGGCTTCAGCAGCATCCATTGCACTATCATCAGATGAAGTTGCTTCAGATGTCATTGTCCCCTTTAGGTTTACGTTTAAATCACTAGGTATAAAGTGTTCATCATCACCAAAAGAGAAATCGCTTTCTGGACTTTGTTGACTAGAAACACCAGAAGAAGAAATAACAACATTTTGTGTTTTATGCTCTAATTCTTTCATTTTTGTTGAAAGATGACTTACAGATTCACTAAGTTGTATACAAATATCAATAACTTTATCTATTTTGTCTTCTAATTTCTTAGCCAAAGCATCTCCCTCTTCCTCTTGATGATGATTTTCATCCCTATATATATATTCTTCTGTTACTTCATGAGCTTTTAAACCATTACTTGAAAGCCAATTCAGATACATTACTTTTTGGGAACCAAACTGAGAAAGTATCTTATTTATCTTCACTTCCGAAAGTTTAAAAATCCTTCTCTTATACATTGACTCTCGCACTTGTACGATAGCCTCACGAGACATCCATTTTATCTTAATAGAATTTGATTCATAATCTTTTTTACTTGTTGCCTTGTCATAAAAAGAATCAAACTCTGAAAATGGAATTGTAAATTCATCCACAGAGTAATCGGAAGACTTTATTGAGAGACGAACCAATCCTTTCTCATAGTCTATTTTTATTCTTGAAGAGTCATCGAAAAACACTTTATTACTCCTATGTAAAGACTACATTGATGGAATCAATCTTAAGATTTGGATCTGTTATTTGTATTTCTAAATAGAAACCATCTACACAACCGAATGTAGCAAATGTTCCTTGTATCGTTGTTGTGGCAGCTGTAGTAATTCTACAATAAGAACCATCAATCGTTTTACCTTGATCAAAACTTGCACCAAATGTTCCACCATGCAATCTCATTGGAGGAATGGTTTTTCCACTGATTCCTTGTGCGTTTGATGTATTTACCTTTCGAACAAAAAACTTCAAAGCAGAATTTGCAAGATACTGTGTAAAGTTTGTTACGTTAACATTGTTGTATGTTCCAATAAAAGTCACATCAAAAGAACTTCTCGATAAACCTGTCGCATCAACGATTGTTCTAAAATAAGATGCAGGACCAGACAATGCTGTATAATCAGGATTCAAACCACCAGAATCTGGTTTGTATGTAGACCAATCTGGATTTAAAGTTGTTCCATTGGAAAACGTTGCTCTACTTGCGTCTTGAATGTAAGAACGCATTACCAATGCAGCATTTGATCCATCTGTAAAATCTGTAACAGTTACATTACCTGTAGGAGCATTGTTTGTTCTATTTCCAACAGGTCCAGCAGAAGATTGTGTAACAGTTATATACGTTTCAAATCCAGCGTATGGACTAACAAATGCAGTTCCAAAGGAACCACTCCCAGCAATCGCAGCAGAAAGATTTGCAGCTGTATCAGCTGCTGTTGCACCAACAGCAAAATTTGTATCTGCTGTAAATGTTATGTTTGCTCCGCTAAAATCAGTAAGTTGAATATTATCTCCAGCAACCAAATTACCAGTAAGATTTATTTGACAACTTGCTGTTGAAGCTGTGCCAAGTGTATTCGCAGAAACCCAAGCAGCTGTATAATCACTTTCCAATCTTCTTGCTTCATCGTTGAAATAATCAACAAGGTCTTCGGAATCTGTACCATATGTATCCACAAGAATACTTGCATTTGGTGTATTTACATTTGTTGTACCACCCCAAGGATGATTTAATTGACCTGAGATATTCGCAGCGTCTCCAAAATAACGAAATAAACCATCATTAATGGTTACACTTCCATTGGAATAAGATACATTTTGAACATCATATTGAGATGTCCAACCAGTAAAGTTTGCATTACCTGCACCACCTGGAAGAGGTGATTGCTGAATACTAAGAAAACCATACTCGGCATTGTCTTCAATAGTTAAAGAATTTGTTGTTAAGACAGTGTTTTGGTTGTAATTGTCTATGTCTGCAATCTGAAATGTAAAAGTAGAACCAAGTGTATAATATTCAATTCCAGATAAATGCTTTACAACCAAACCTGCAACGTTTTCTGTTACTGTAGCACCAGAACCTGAAGCATTTGTTGGATTTGTATCATAAAAGAATTCGCCAGGCTCAGACTCTGTACCCATATTAAATGTATATGGACCAGTACCATCGGTCACTGTCTGAACAACAGTGATATTTAATCTTCCACCATCTAAAGCGTTTGCTGTAAATATTAAATCATGTCGAACTCTAATCTCAACATTTGCTCTATATTTGGTTGCAGAGTCTAAAACGTAATTTGTGATAATAACACTAATGTGAGGTGTTGCTTCTCCAGATGTTAATACTGCATTTCCTGAAATGGCAGGTGTTGTATACGCTTGCAAAGTAGAACCATCAGGGTTCAATACAGTAACTGTAAAAGTAGATCCATTCATTGCAGTTACTTGTTGAGCGGTATCAAATCTTATTTCACCATCATCAGATGCTCTTTGATTTGTAGCAGCCCAACCGCCTGTATTATATGGATTTCCTTCAGCTGTTGGAGAAGCAATAAACTTTGTTGATGAAGAAAAAGAATATCCTACAGCATTTGTAATATAAGATACACGACCATCTGTTGTTCCATCTTGTGTATTAAAGTGAGAAGCGAATGTTGGTGTCGGAATGTAAATAATGGCTGTACCAGCCCCACCTGCTTGAGCTTGAACATCAGCCCCAACAAAGTTTATGGTAGTGACTTCTGTTTGTACATTTGCACCTTCTTCTTGGATGGTGAGGTTTCCACCTCCACCACCTCCACCAGATCCACCTGGAAAAATTACAGTAGGCATTTACCTTTTCTCCTTTATAAAATCTTTTAGCAAACCTACAGGAATGCTTATAGGTAAGATAGCCCATAAATCTTTTGGATAGATATTTTTATCCTTAACTCTACCCAACAAACGTTCCACATACGTTGAATCTTTTTTCGATCTCATCTCATATGCTCGAAGTTTAAACCGAATTTTATCAGTCGTTCTTTCCTCTGGGGGTATGTAATATAATCCAAGTTTATTAAAGATTGCCTTTTCAGACATTTTAACAATAAGTTTATTTGTTTTTCTGTGGAACAAACCATATTGGGACAACTTCATATGGCTATCTTTAGCAATCGTTCGCAAAATCTTACCAAAATCGCCTGAGCCTGTTGCATACAATAAAAAAGCACCCAAATCTTTTGGCATGCATTTCCACATATTTATCTGCAAGCCTCTATAATTATAAGTTCTACTTTTTTCTCCACCCAATTCCATGTATTTAGAAGCCAAACCACCATCTGGAAATTGACCAATAATAATTAAATCAGCATCGCCAACCATTTCTTTCTTTCTTCTGATTGAGCCGCAAACAAAATAATCAACCAATGAATATGGCTCCAGAGACATAAAATCTCGCACAATCTCTAATGCTTGTTCTCTTGTTGTTTCTTTTTTTGCCATATTTTACCTTTGGTTGTGCTATTTATAATAATATGAAATCTCATTAATCATGAATACATATATAACATATATTGAAAATCGAGGCTATCCTTATGTCAAAAATGTCAGAAATATTGAGTGCTGCAAACCAAACCAGTGAATACATTGATTTGATGAGGCTACCTGATGCATCTCAAGGCATTACAAAGTACTCTGTGCTTAGGTTTAAAAACGGAAAGCCCAAGCTTGAAGATACTGGCTTTACTATGCTAAGCCCCAAACAAAGCACAATAGACAAAGTTGCAGCATTTTCTACTGGATATGTGTTTGGTCCTCTTGTGTTGGCTTCAGCTATACTAGACAAAATGAAGAAAAAAGAAAATCAAGGAACGATAGAAAAGCATTTGAATACAGGGTTGTTAGCTACAGGTACAATCTTAACTTCTTTTGGAATCTATAAATCTATGTGCTATTCTAAAACGGAAACTTTGGTGTTTCCAAAGCCACCAACAAAATCTTTAAAAGGTTGAAAAAATGAGCAAATATCTAGATCATATTGGAAAAAACCTTCCTAAATATGCAAATTCAAATGAAGACCAATACGGTGCTTGGTATGATATTATAAATCCTTTTACAGCTTTTGATTACTATAAGAAAAAAGGAGTTTCAGATCTTCCTGGTGATTTTATTCAAGAAGTTAAAGATTACGATGATGTGAGAAAAAACATATCAGACAGACCAGGCATACTTCGTAGAGCTGCTTTAAAAATAAAAGATGTTCCTTTTAATATGAACATGCAAAAGAAGATTACAAACTATCGTGGTTCTGGTTGGGCAAATGTTGTTTCACAATCACCAACATCAAAAGCAGAGGCTTATGCGATTGTTGCAGCGATGTACTATATGACTGGAAACATATACGGAAAGCCAGAATTGATTTCTATGGGCGATAGAATGATTTCAGCATCAAAAGGAGCATCATCAAAAAAAGATGTAAAGGGTGCTTTATCCGTATTGAATAAAGGTGTTGATGAATTAAATAAAGATGCAAAGAAATTCGGAGCAGTTCCTTCTTGGTACAACTTTATCGGAAAAATAACCAAAGCCGCAAAAGGCGATACAGCATTTGATCAAATAAACAAATATGCAAAAGCATTAAACGCTGTAGAAGAAGTTCAATTCGCTGAGGCGATGAGAGAAGCAAGGATGGAAGACTCTAGCCCAATGGGGCAACTTGTAGGTTCATTTGCTGTTGTTATTGGTGGCATTGTTCTTTTCTTTACTGCTCCATATTGGATGCCTGTTGTTGGTAATGCAGCAAGTGCTGTTGGTCGAGCAATTCCAGGGATTGCAAAAGGGGCAGGAAAGGCAGTCGGAAAAGTTGGAAAAGGTGCTGGAAAACTTATTGGAAAAACAAGCAAAGCTGTTGGGAATACAGCAAAAAATACTGTTACCGATATGGCAAAAGATGTTGGAACAGATCTAATCGAAACTGCCAAAAAAGCAGTTGAAGAGTTTGATGTAGATAAATTTTCTAGCAATGTAAACCAAGCCTTACAAAATTTACAAAAACAAGGCAAACCTGTTAGCCAAAAAGCATTAATGCAATCTCAAGAAGTTCAGAAAATGTTCCAAAAGTTTCTTGAAAACCAAAGCAAAAATAATAAAGAAGCTACAAAACAAGAAATGAGAAAACTTCTTAAACAACTTTTATTAGAAATAAATTCTTAGGAGAAACAAATGAGTAATCAATACATTGAAGCAATCTGCACGATGCCAAAAGAAATCGCTTTTGGGTACGACCCCTATGATAACCTTAGTTTTACCCAAAAAGCAAAAGTAAAAGCAGGCGTTGTTCGACCTGAATCTACAGCAGAATATAGATGGCATTATGCAAAAGCGGCTGCAAAGAAAATGCTTGACCAAAATGTTGGCTCTCCAAGCAGCTTAAGAGTTATTTCAATATTTAACAAAGTTAATGGTGCTTGGTCTCAATTTTCTCTTCCACCAACATCAAATAAATCGGTATGGTATCAAGCAGCATTGGCTCTTCAAGTTATTGCAATTAAATTTGGCAAATCAGAATTAACCAGAAAAGCAAGAGACTTGTATAATTCTGGAGATAACACACCCATAAAAACTGGTATCGGAGATATTCAATCAGCAGCTAAGAACGCATATAGAAAAGTAGCAAAAGCATGTGAGAAAGCAGGTTTGTCTAGCTCAGATAATAGTGTTAAATTTGTTCTAAACCACTTGCAAGGATATGCAAAAGTTTCCGAAATTGTTTTTGGTAAAAAACTGTCTATTGAATCATCTACAACTATGCAAACATCAACATCAAGACGTTCGCAAGTAGAAACAGAAGAAAAGAAAGTCAGAAAGGCAAGAGGACTAGAAAGAAAAGCCGCTACAGATATTCCATTTAAAAACAAGACAGAAGGAAATCTTTTTAGAGCTTGGGTAAATGACAACCACAAAGGCTGGGCAAAAGCGAATGATTTAAGTAGAAGTGGAAGACATGACAACTCTTACATCAAAAAAGCATGGAAGCGTTGGGGTCAAGATTACCAAATGGCTATGGCTCAAAAAGCATTTATGGAAAGACCCACAGATGATCTTTCAGCAACTCCAGAAGCACCTATTGCTTTAGCACCTATGCCTGTTGCTGCACCTATGCCCATTAGTAATGAACCACTACCATTTGACGATGCATCTATGGATGAAGATCCTTTTGCAAATGAAGATCCAGAAGTTGGAATGATGCAATTACTTCAAGACGATCCTGGAGAATTCTTAAAGAAGTACTGGTATGTTCCTGCAGGTGGTTTTGTTGGAATTATTGGACTTGCTCTTGGTATTCGAGCTTTAACAAAGTAAGGATAAACATATGTCTAACCAATATATAAATGCCATATTAAGCCAAACAAATGAAAGGGAAGGATCTGCAGCCTTTTTCCCAAAAGAATTTGTAGTGAATGGCATACGATATAGATCAATACCAGACTCTCGTGCGGCAAGAAATGCTCGAAGATTGTTTTCTATCTTCAAGCCATTTAAAGGCAAGCAATCCGAACTCGGAAAAGGTGCTGAAGCCACAAGAGAAGGTCGATCTATGATTGGTAGACACATCTACTATCCACTAGATCCAAAAGGAGCTCTAGGTTATACCAATAAACTTGGAACAGGCTCCGAATCTTTTTGGTCTAGTTGGTTCTTTGGTAATGTGTACGCACACAATCCTGAATATCGAAAACTAAGTACAGTTGGCTCTAAGCTGTATGGATATCCTCATGCTGCTGGAATGAAAATAAGAAACGATATTGATCAAAATCCTGACAAGTACAAAGGTAAAAAGAACTATGTAATGTTCTCCTTTGATGAAGCACCTGTCGATCTTGGGGATTCAGTTGTTGCGATTAATCGATCCAATCCGCAAACATTCTCTACTTTCAAAAGCAGAGCACAACAAATGCAAAGTCATGGAAGAGTAGTTGCAAAAAAAGGCTTCTCTACTGTGACACTACATGGTGGAAATGAAAGCGGTAATGTAGGTAAGGATGAATTACCGATTAAAGATGGTAAGTTTGCAAACTTAGACTCTAGTGGAAGATTAATACACCCAGGTGGTCCAAATAGATATACTGGTCTACTTAAAAAAGTTGAAGTGCTTGGACCAAATAACTTTCTAACCATTACAAAGTCTTATCTTGGTAAAGCCTTCAAAGTTGCTATTTACAGTGGGTTAGCATTTGGTGGATACAAAGCATACGAAAAGTATTATAAATAGGAAAAACCAATGTCTAATCAGTACATTACAACGATAATGCAAGGGAATGAAGCCTTTGGATGGGTGGCAAAAGAAAACTACACCACCAAAGAAGCTGCTGATGTATTCTTTAATATATACAATCCCAAGCATGTCGCTCCAACAAGGTGGAAGCACACAAAAGAAGTGGCGTACAACTTGTCAAAAGAAAAAGCCAAAGGAAGAAATCCAAAAACAGGCATAGGGGCTCAGATAAACCCTCCAACATCCACCAAAACAGCAGCATTTATGGGTGCTATATTTGCACACAAACTTAGAATAACACTGGGAGATGAAAGAATAAGACCAATTGCCGATGAGTTTTACAAAGATGGAGACTCTAAAAAAGGTCTCTTCAAATGGTCTAAGAACCCAAGAGATATATCGAAAGCAGGTAAAGATGTAGCAAAAAGACTGCAAAAAGGGCTAGAAAGACTGGGCTACAGAATATTGCCTAGAGAACAAACCCAACCTGGAACAAAAGAAAGAAAACTAAGAACGATAATGGATTCCATAAGCGATTCATTCAGCGTTGGTAAAATCACCTCTCAAATAGAAAGTTCAGAACAGTTAAAAAGTTCATATACTGATCTATTAGATGCAAAAGAAGCGAAAAGAATGGTTGATAAGCATGGAGTAAAAAAAATATATTTAGAAGAATTCCCAAATGCCGTAATAGAATCTTTTGAAAATATAGGAATGAAAGTCCCTTACTGCATTAGAGAACCTAAAAAATGTGCTTATATAGCCATTGGTTGTGTTGTTTTACTTGGGATAACATCTGCAACGGTTTCATATATTTTGAAATGAAGCTTTAAAAACTTATTTTGTATAGTATTATAGAAACAAATATCTTTTCGGACATATCATGAGCAAATATCTAGACTTTATTGCTACTAAAATCACAAAACAAGATAAACACGAAGCTGCTATTGCTTTGGGGTCTGCACTTGTTGCCACTGTGATTGCAAAACACTTTATGAACAAAAAAGAAATAGAAGATCAAGACCCTTGGGCTGAAGGTGATGATTATGCCTTCATCGAATTTGCACAGCAAGAACCCTCTTATCAACAAGAAGACATGTTTGATGACAAAACACAGCCCTATTCATTTATGCAACCATCAATGTCTAGCCAAGATGATCAATATTATACAATTCCCAGAATAGGAACAAGTTTATCCTATGATCGACATGAAGATTCTGATGCGGAAGAAGAAATATCATTCCTAGATCAAGCTACAGAACAATTTGATCCTTTTGAAGATGAATTTACATATGATACATCTCCAAGATATCAAGATACAATTGAAATAGAATACCAACCCAAACGAAAAATTGGATAAGGATTATAAAATGAGTAAATATTTAGATTTTATTGGACAACAAATTTCACAAACAAGATCTGCTGAAGGAAGTCAAAACGAAGACTTGCTCCCTACAGAAGAAAGTGGAGTTTTGGCTCAAGTTAAAAAACATGGATTGAAAGTAGCAGGCGGTCTTGTTGCTGTTGCTGGTGGCGTACTTGCTTATAAACATTTTACCAAACCTAGTGTTAGTACTCCACAAGTTGGACAAAAAACGGATGCCGATCAGTTCATTGGACAAATGTTAGAATTGCAAGAACCAGAAACAAAACCCACAAAGATTCACGACTTTACAAGCAGACAAGATGCAGAAGAAGAAGGTCTTGGTCAAGAGTTTGATCAATTCCAAGAACGTCTAGAAATGGAAACACCATCAATGCAAGAATTGATGGGTTTTGATGAAGAAGTTCAAACGGATGACAATGACTTTATGAAAGAAATGCTGGATTTACAAGATTCAGAAAGAAAACCCACAAAGATTCATGATTTCATAAGCAGACAAGATGCAGAAGAAGAAGGTCGTGGTCAAGAGTTTGATCAATACCAAGAACATCTAAGCTCAACAAGCGGTTCAATCGAAGAACTTTTTGGGCTTCAAATGAGTGGTCAAGCAACTGTTGAAGAAGATGAAGACGATCAAGAAGGATCTGCAGCGATGGATCTTCCTGGAGCAGATTTGTTCTCTGGTGCTACGCTAAAAAACCCATCTATGATTCCCCAAATTGAAGGGAAGTTTAAGTAAGTAAAAAAAACTTTGTTGAAATGCTCATAATATGTTAGCTGTGACTTATGGGATAATCCAGGTTCGGAGCTGCATATTATGAATATTTCAACATACCAAGAACTTTTTGACAAGCCTTATGGTGCATTACCACACTTAGATCAGTTTATCAACAATCAATACATTCAATACTTATCAAGCAAAAAGAGAATTAAATATAAGGATGCATATAGAATTGGAGATATGCGTTTTTTAACCGTAAAGGGCAATCCCAGAACTCTCTTAGGTTCAAGTGCAGCTGTTCAAAGAAACAAAGATCTTACAGGGCAATTGTTTTTATGTTCTTCCGACTCTGCAATGGCTAGTCCATACTCTGTAATGCCCAAAAAAGGCTGGAGAGCGTCTTCTGCTGATGATACAGTATACAAAGGCATATATAAGCCAAAAAGTGATTTTCGTTCACCTAAGAACGTTGGAAGCGATAATCCCAAAATCAATACCTGCATCTATTCTGGATTATGCAAAGGTCCTTGCCTTAAATCAACTGGAAATATGATATTACCAACGTCTGGAAGATCAAGATATCTGAAAACTTGGTTCTTTTACACTGAGCCATTGGCTTTCATGAGAAAACTGATCTCTGAAATACAAAACAATGCTGCAAAGTGTCATAGAGATAAAAAGAAGTATTATCTTCGATTGAATGGAATGTCCGATATTGAATGGGAACGCTTTATTTATATTGATTTTCTTGTTCAAAAAACAAAAGGGCTAAGTGGATTTTACGATTATACAAAATATCCAATCGCACAAAGAGTAGGGATAGCTCCTAAAATACCAGGAGGAACCCCTTTTCCACAAAAGTATAAAATCATTTACTCTTGGGATGAAAAGAAAACTGCACCCAAAAGAGCTCTTGAATGGCTAAAATCTGGTGCAAGCCTAAGCGTTGTATATCCATATTCACAAAAAGAACAGATTCAAGCTCTAAGAAAGAAATTTAAGTTTTTGATTGTTGGAGATGAAGATGACAATCGCTTCAAAGATAAACCAAACTCTATTGTTTTGTTAAAAAATAAAGGCGACTTAAAAGAAACACAGACCACCGCCACACAAACAAAACAAGATCATCTGATAACACCGATGCCTGTTCTAAAAAACTTGATTATGTCTGTTCAAAGTTTTAGAAAACGATGAATAATACAGAATCATTCTTATCTGGAAAAATATACACCAATCCAGTTACAAAAGACAGACCTAGACTAACAAAAGGTGGTCATTCGTATAATACAGATAAAACAAGACTTGCCCAACAAAAGCAGTCTCTTCTGTTTCGAGGTATGGCTATGCGTTCTGGCAATAAGTTTCCTATACCTAGAAACGTTCCATTAGAAGTGTCTATTGTATTTTCTCACAAAGATAAGAAAAGAGTTGGTCCAAAACTAACCACACCTGATGTTGATAATCTTTGTAAACTTACTCTTGATGCCATTACAAATTCCAGAATCTGGAATGATGACAAGCAAGTCACCAAACTGATTTTAGAGGATTTATGGGTTGGACCAGACACAAACTCTTCTATTCAATTCGATATTCGTAAACACGTTTCAAGTGGAGAATCAATACTTGAACAAAAACACGACAATTTGATCTTCAAAGGCACGATACCTCTAACGCCAAAAGCAAAAGCACGACCAAAGTTATCAAGAAATAAAAAAGCCTATAACCCCAAAAGCACAAGAGTTGCTCAAGCTGACCAAGCAGTATTCTTTGTATCTCAACAGAAAGAATCTACTGAAACACTTCCCCTATCAAAGAAGCAACCTGTTGAAGTTCATATAAACTTCTACCATAAGGGAGATGGTAACGAACGACCAAAGTTATCTGTTCCTGACTTGGATAATCTTCTGAAACTAACACTCGATGCAATGACTGATGCTGGTATATGGACAACAGACTCTCAAATAACAAAAATAGTAGCAGAAGACTTACTTGCAACCAAAGGCGAAAAGCCTAGAATAGAATATGTCATTAAAAAGCATGTGCTATTATAGAAAAAACTGGAGAAAAAAATGAGTGATTTTCAAATTAAAGGATCAGAAATCAGAGGACTAATCGACCAACTGCAAAACAAAGGCTTAGCAAATGGTCCAATGGGTGCATTCCATAAAGCTGGGTTCTCAAACGACAAAACAAATTCTATAATACAATTATATTTTATGCCTCAAGCATTGATTGATATAGATCTTAATAAATTATTACTGCTTCTTAATCAAAATGGTCTGACACCAAGAATGGTATCTACGAGCCTAGAAAACAGAATGTCAATAAAAAGTCCCACTGAAAATATCTTTCGTACACTTGCTGCAAAGGTAATTGCTAAAAGACAGGAACTTGGTATTAGCACAGAAAAACTAGCAAAATTATCTAATGTTAGTCGATCTGCTATTATAAATATAGAAAATGGCACGAATAGAATGCAATTCAACACGCTTATCGCTGTTTGTGATGTTCTTGGAATAGATGTTTCCGATTTGATTATGAGTGAAAAAGACTATATTCGTATGGATTCTATAGGACAATCTTTACAATCCCAACAATTTAATAAATTTAAATCTGATCTACAAGAAATTTATCAAAGAAAAGAATTGGTAGATGCCACAAATAACTACTTGTCTGCAAAGACTTCAGGTAAAAAGAGTCAGATCAACAAAAAATTAAGACTTATGATGCAACAACAAGCAAACACCAATGAAACTGTATCCAATATTGGAGCAGCTGCAGTTGCAACCGCAATGGTTGTTGCAGCAATAAATGCACCTGCCACAAGTGCTGTGTTTGGAACACTAGCATTGATGTCTCTTATTAAAAACAAGTCTAATTAATTCATAGAATTAACATCGACAATGTATGCTCCGCCAAAATGAGCAGACTTTCTTCTTATTATACCTTTTTTGATCCAACCATAAATTGTTGTTTTGGAAACAGAAAAATATTTTGCTGCTTCTTCTACTGTCAGCCAATGTGTTGAAGGAACATTTCTATCATAACTGCATTCTGGATTTATTTTATAACTACCCATTACTCAGATACCTTTGCATTGTGCATTTGATTGTATACTTTCAGAACCCTGTTTAAGAATTCGTGAGACCTAGAGGAAATTCCTTTTGTGGTTGGCAAAAACCCTCTTCCTACAGCGAGAGAATAGTCAGGCATTGTTCTATACTGACTTGCTGTTGGATCGATAATTTGATTGTTATCTTGCCTTTGTAAAAACCAATGAGAGCGTCCTTCGTGTTTTAGGTTCATTGGTTTAAATGCTGAATTCTTTCCGCCATAGTAATGGTAAATCGATTCTGAAGCGATATAACACTTTCCCCAATATGCATTCCCATCTCTGGGTTTTGAGTTCGCATTCTCTTTCGTGATTAAGTCATCTGAATTATCTCGTATAACTTTGTCAGCTGCTTCTAAGTATTTTTGTAGATCGATAATTTGTGTTCTTTGTTTCATATAATAGACCTCCGTATGCTATTATATTCTAAGTAACATATTCTATATTTTTAAACAAGAAGTAATTTTATAATGAAAAAGATAGCACTCATAGGCGATAGCCATGCAAAAGTAGTATTCAAGTACCTAGTCAAGATGCTCCCTGACTTGGGTTTTGATAACGTATATACTCGTGCAGAGAATGGATGGAGTGTTAAGCAACATATCAAAAAAGGAACTCTCCCTCAACTTAAAGCAGCAAATCCAGATGTCATACTTGTATCACTGGGTGGAAATAATTTTGACATGTCTCCTTCTAGATACAAAAATACTGTTGATCAACTCTTAGATACAGCAAAGGACATTGGAGCACAAGTAATATGGGTTGGACCAACAACATCTAGTTCATCAAAAGCAGCGAAAACTGAAAAAAGACATAAGAAAACACACGATATGCTGGCTTCTTATCTGCCTAAAAAATCTGTTTACTACATTGACAATAGATCTTTCACAGCTGGTGGTTGGGGAAAAGATGGTATCCACTATCCAAGTTCTTTTTATAAAAAATGGGCTAAAAGAGTAGCCAAATATCTTAAAAAAGTTCCGACAAAAAGCAATCTAAAAAAATATGCCATATTTGGTGGGATTGGAATCGCAGTTATAACCACAATAGGTATCGTTGCTAAAATTGCCTTTGGTGGAAAGAAAGGTTCACAAGCGAATCAAACTAAATGCTTAACCCCTGGTGCTAAATTTCATACGAGCATTAAGCCTAGAAAGATATCGATGGAAGTAGACCTACCTATGGATCTAGATATAAATGAACAAGAGGCAGAAATACTAGAAACTGTTTGGCACAATGCAACTGAATCTGTACTTCGACCATATTTTTACGAGAAGAAATGATGACTAAATCAACCCTATTAACATTACTAGGAGTATCAGCCATTGGTCTGTCTAAAAGTCTTTCAAAAGGCTCTTTAGGTCGGATACGAATGGGTGTCCTTAGTCGTAATGAAATACGGAATCTCATTCAAAATGTAAGAGAGCACCAAGAAAATTTGATAGCTCCGTTTTATGCTGGAGAGATAAGTCTTGCCCAAGCAATGACGAATGCATTAGAAAATCCATACCAATACCATTCTGATGAATACAATGTTGATACCAATATCATAAATATTTCCGATCAATTCTTAAAGACCAACCTATTTTTGTTTTATAACCCACACATATACAGACCAAGTGACGCATATTCTTTTGGTGATAAAAGGGGAAAGTTAAAAACAGCGGAAGAAAAAAGAGAATTAAGCAGGCTATTGTTTAAGCTCGTAAACAAGTCATTTGAAGAAAAAGATTTTCCAGAATTCTTCTACGATCCAAGTAAAGATCAAAAAGATAACTGGTATAGATATGTAAAAACACTTTTAAGATATTATGACAATCTGCTCCCTGATGAAAACATACAAGAAAACTTTTTAACAATTGTTTTTGAACCAGAAAATACCCCAGGTCAGTTTCGCTTAAGAGCAGATGGCAATATATATTTCGAACAGGATATGGCTCTACTACGGTCATTAAGGCACGAAGTAAGACATTCCATCGACTATCAACTAAAAGAGAGAAGTGATTCATTTAATGATGGATACTCGATACACTCACTCCCTAAAAAACATAAACGCAATATAGCCGATATAAATGAGCCTAGAGATTATAGAAAATTACCACATGTTCAACGACCAGCTGAATTCGTAACATACATCGGTGATGTTCACGATCAAATAGCTGGTTCCGACCTGTTTATTGACGATGATGGGAACTTCAGAGATGAACCTTTAAGGGAAAGTGTTCTTTCAAGTGTAAATCCCAATTCATTCAATATTCTAAATTACTGTTTTGTGAATCTTTACGGTGGAAGAAACCAATCAGGTATCCCATCAGAAGTTTTATTAGAAACATTAACTAGAACTTTATCAGGAAAATACAGAAGATGGATATGGAACAAAAAAAATAGATTTCATAGTGAAGATTACTACAATATGATGAGAGAAGAATTGTTATCTACAGCTTACAACGCAGGTAGAACCATATACAATCAATTTCAAGATTATTTTATCGAGAACTATGATCCGAATGTACAAATAGTATAGGAGAACAAAATGGGTAAAATCACAATGCCAAGCGATGAGGGTTTGCAAGAATTGATTAGGTCTGAAGGTGTCAGATACCAAGTATATGATGATGCAACAGGCAAAACAGTGTCTTCCTATTCTGAGGTCAGAGGGTATCCAACAATCGGTGTTGGACATCTTATCAAAGATAAAGAACGCTCTCAGTTTGCTCAGTTTTTGGGTGGAAGAAAAAAGATGTCAAAGAACCAAGTGTTTAGACTTCTTAAACACGACATTCCAAAATATGCAAAACCTGTTGCAAAACGAATTGAAGCACCCATAACGCAATCTATGTTCGATGCGTTGGTGTCTCTTGCTTACAATGCTGGAACAAATGCAAGGTCTCTTAAAGCTGCAATCGCAGCCATCAATAACAAAGACTATGATCAAGCCGCAAAAGAGATCTTAAATGGTCCCACTACTTCAAAAGGAAGAACCTTGAAAGGTCTTGTTAAAAGAAGAAAGGCAGAAGCAAAACTCTTTTTAGCACAAGGAAAACCAGGTGCTTTATTGCAACGAATATTTTTCTGGACAGGTGTAACAGCTGGAACCATCGCTGCATCTATTGTTGGTTGGAGATTTGTATCTAAAAAACTTTTAGGAGATAAAAATGAATAAATCAGTACTGGCAACTATATTAGGTATGTCCGCATTAGGTCTCTTAGGGAAAAAAGGACAGTTCAACAGTAAACAAAAACTCAAAGACTGGAATGAAATATTCAAAAGTTTTGAAACGTTTGTTAACTATATCAAAAAAACCTATCCCAAAGCAATTGGAGGTTTTGGAGATCTTCTTTTTTATCCAGGTTATGCAGGTTCAGACCCCCAAGATGAAGATATAGAGTTTTTACTCAAAGATGAAGAAGAATTTATACAATACCTTCATTATTGGTATGGGTTATTTCGAGGTTTCTTCGAACTTAAAGAGATAACCATATACAGAGTTTTAGACGTAGAAAGTGCAGAAGACATAAGTGAAGATTATTTAGGTCAATCCTGGACTTGGAGTCTTGAAACCGCTAAAGCCTTTTGTTTTGGTCTTGGATCTATAAACGATGAAGGTTTTCACGAAAAATGTGCAATCGTAGAAGCCATATTACCTACAGAAGATATAGATTGGGAAACCACAATTTCTCAAATGTTGAAGTTTTGTCCTTTCTCATCTACCATTAGTTCTAATGACACTTATTACAGTGGTAGGGAAAACGAAATATTTACCGAAAGTGATAATTTATTCGTTAAAAAGATCTATGTTTTATCTAACCATCACGATAGTGGTTATTCCAAGCGGAATTATCCAACATTTCAACAACTCGAAAAATACAACGATTATGAGATTGTTGAGATCAATAAAAAGGGTACTGCAAATATCAAATGAATAATCTAGATAAAAAACTTCGAGCAGCCCCTTCAAAAGAAGCAATCGTCATGTGGTTGAACAAAGAGCCCAATGCAAACCAGGCTCTTATTCGATCATTTGTAGAACGCTGTTTTCTTATCGGTGGAGGTATCTTCTTACTTGGGAATCGAAAACACATTATTCGAAACTCTATTGCAGCTTCAACAGCAATCGAACTTTATCTTATGTGGTATTATAATGAACAGTTAAAGAAGATAAACGATGAGCAAAAGAAAACACAATAAAACACCTAAGAAAAAGAAAACGTACTTTGAGAAGTATGACTTATATAGCGATGCCAATCCAAAGGACACCATACCAGTACGATACGACACTCTTGAAAACACAAAGAAAACAATACGAAAACTAGAAAGACTATACAAATCCAATAAATACACTCATGCAAGAATAGTACAAGTCGCCAATGTTATAAAACAAAGACTTAGAGTTATGGTAGACAATACCAATAAAGGAAAAAGAAGATACAACATTATTGCTAAATACTTTGACTTCCTTACTAAAAAAAGAACACCTGAAAAATCTAAAACAAATCGAAGAAAACTTACATTCAAATTATAGAGACTTAAAATGGAACAGGATACAAAAGACAAAATCATTAAATACAGTGGTATTGGATTGGTTGTTTACGCTGGATATAAACTCTTTGGAGAAAAACTTATCGGATCTTCAAACATGGATCTGTGCCCAGAAGCCACGCAAAATCCTAGTTTGGAACGAAAAAACAAGATGAACGCTAAGAACAACTTGATGTACGGTCCTTTTTCAGATTCCCCACCAAACTTCTGGCAAAAACTGGCAACAAAATGGAATGTTCCCTTGAAAACTGCCAAGAATAGACTTTGTGGAAACTGCATCGCCTATGATCAAAGCCCTAGAATGAAACAATGTATGGATACAGATTCCAATGCTGTTGGATATTGTTGGATGCATCATTTTAATTGCAAAGCCACTCGAACCTGTCAAACTTGGGTTGCTGGTGGTCCAATCACTTCTGACAAAGTTTCACTTGAAAAATCAAAAAAATAGGAGATAAAAATGTCGATGAAAAATTCACTATATGTAGTTGCTGGTTCAATAATATTATCAATCATTAAAAGTAAAATGAAAGGTTCTAGATCGGAAGATGATAATATCTACGACATGGCATTAGAAATGATGAAAAGAAGAAGGCAATCTATAGATGCCCAAGTTGCTGATCGTCAAGAAAGAAAACAAAGGGCGAGAGAGACAATGTACAATGACAGGAAAAGAGAGATCGAAAGAAGGTTTCCAGGCAAAGTTGCACGAAAAAAAGCAATGAAACAACTTGACAAACAATTCATGGAAGACCCATTCTCTGTCGAAGCAATTAAAAAACAATGGGGTCAAAAATTAAAAGATCAAACTGCCAAAGATCTTGGAATGGTCAAGAATCCAAGTTCATTTAGGGATGAACTTGAAATGAGAGATGCAGAACTCGGATTCAAACCACAAGGAAAAATAGATAGAGAAACTTTCTTTCACGATCACAGGAGATAAAAATGAGAAAAGGATCAATGTACCCTGGTGTTACAAGCACCGTTAAGAACTCTCCTGATGGAGTAGAACATATGTCACAACCTGAAGATAGACAGTACCTTTGTGTTGCTTATGATATTGAAGAAACATCAATCCAACCACTTAGACTTGCTGCTGTTCCAGCTGGACTAATGGTTGCATATGCTTCTCAAAAACTTCCAAAAGAAAACCCTGTTTTAAAAGCTGCTGTTGGACTTACAGGTCTGGCAATGACCACTTGGTCTGGATTCATTTGGTATAAAGCCAACAAAGAAATCAATGCTGGTAAAGAAAGGCGAAGAAAAGGTCTTGTATAATGAATAAATCTTATCTTGCCATAGCTGCAGCCTTAGCCGCTTCGCTGATCCGCAAAAGACCAGAAGAAGGTGTGTGGTATCCCATTCATATTAACTCCATTACACCACCTCTTGGTTCTATGAATGAACCACTTCGATTGTATAAAACAGGTGAGAAGCACTCAAATGGTGAAGATATATATAGACCTGTTGGAGAGAAGCCAAAATCTGGAATGTATGGTCTGACTGGTACATACTATGTCTTTGATGGATACAATATGTATGCATGTGGAAAGCCATACAGAGATGATTACGGAACTTTTGATGGGGAGCCTTCGTATCCTATCTATAACTATGTGATTGTGTAATGTTCTGGGCTTATGTTCCAATTGTAAAGTGCTTAGGGATTGTAGCAGTGAAAAACTACCAACACAATAAAGGTAGCCACAACGCTGATTACACTCCTGGGCTTATTATATTGGAACCCCACATATCAAATGTTCTTAACGGTCATAAGACCATAGAATTACGCAAGCAAAACCATACAAAGCATATCGGAAAAAGAATTGCACTATTGGAAGGTGGTTTCATTCGAGGATATGCTGATTTGGTTGATGTAATTCACTATCCTTCTAAAAAGGCTCTTATCAAAGACCAAAAGAAACATAGAGCTTCAGAATGGATGTACGATAATGATGACTTCTCTTATCGATATGGATATGTTCTAAAAAATGTAAAGAAACTAAAGAAGCCAAAACCATATAAACACCCACAAGGTGCTCAAATATGGGTGAAACTTACTTGATACACAAATCTTCAGCAATAGATAAAAAACTCTGTGGCTTTCTTGAACCCAAACCTGTTTCACCAACTGTAAGAAGATTCGTATACCCATTCATATAATGAGAAGATATTCTAGAAACCAAAAACCATACATTATCAAAATAAGGATCTTTGTCTAATACTTCAGTAGTTGGAAACTTACCATAAGACTCTTGACCAGAAACATTTCGACCTCTAAAATGAATATTCAATGAATTGCTATCTGAGTATCGAACATCCAAATCCTCAAATCCATATGCTTGGTTTTTAGAATTAAACAACTTTACTCGAATATATCCACCACTATTTGGAATCTCTAATGTCCTTCCATCTTTTAACATAACTTCCACAGGGTGTGGCGTTAAATTGATAATCTTATGATCACCAATATCCAAAGCATTCAATTGCTTGATTTTGTCCATAACCACCCCTACTCTTCTGATCAAAGTAGGTTTTACAACAAGGTTTCTATCATATTCACCGTAATTAGATCTACCAGACGAACCCATTCTGTTTTTCAATAAAACAACAGCTGCTATACCAGCAAAAGGTAAAATGTTCATAATATATCTCCGTTTTTACTATAATAGCACAGATATTATTCCCATCCCCAATATCTCTTAAAATCCATACCATTAAATCTAGGTAGTAAAAGTGTGTAATCCATGTTCTTTCCTCCGTAAAAAATTATCGCTAAGATAACACATAGATTACACAAAAAAAACTGATTAAAATCAAATGTCGTTATAAAGAGACAAATGAGGCTGATCAGACTTCTGACCAGGTATTCCTACAACAAGAATTCTATCATATTCGTCTAAATGCTTTGCTGCTATCCTTGATGTCAATAAGTAAGTATCAGGCATTTCCCTATTAAACTTACTTGCCAAAGGCATTCGACCCAACAAGTTCTTTTTTCCAACTCTTTTGAAATATATGTTTAACCTACTAAAGTCTGGATAATAAACGTGTATGCTAGAGAATCCAAGTTCAGCAGGAGCACTTTGGATAGTTGATATCCTTAACTCCGCTCCACTCTTAGGTATATAAATGTCTTCTCCATTGACTCCTTTCATATGTATAACATGCGGTGTTAAGTTTATTATTTTTTTATCTCCATCATAAAAGAAGCGTAGTTTTTTCATTTCTTTTAAGGCTTCTTTTGGTCCTATTTGATTTTTTTCCCATTCCATTTTTCTATTAGATGTCAAATTAAACTCCTATTATCTGTTCTCCAAATGAATAAATACTTTATCGTATGCTAATATAATAGCACAGTGAAAAGGATTGATTATGCCAAACATATTGTATTCCATTGAGAGAAAATTGCCAACAATCTCAAAAAAGATCACATCAAAACCCTTGCGTATAAAGAGCAGACTTGCTGATGAAATTTCCTTTTGGAAAGGAAGAAAAGAAACTTCTTCAGGAGCTTATGATAGACTGAAAAAATACTGGGATAATACCAGTATTGGAAGATGGACTGCTTCTGGAACACCTTGGAGTGCTGCTTTTATATCCTATATACTAAAAGGAAATAGATTCAAAGGTCAAGCTTCTCATTACCAATACACCCAAGACGTTATTGATGGGAAAAATATCGGTTGGGAAGCATTTTCCATTCCAAAAAATAAAGGAAAGATCAAAATTCAG